>PDVJ01000011.1_pt1 | contig 55338 bp, 55 predicted proteins | sample 1369811 | NCBI WGS metagenome assembly PDVJ01 (sample SAMN07795376, study PRJNA414565) | Alkali sediment metagenome, whole genome shotgun sequencing project. | reverse complement strand
TGAAGTGACCGAAGATTTGGTCAACCGCATCGGTGTCGATCCTAACAGTGCATCGGTATCGCTCTTGGCGTATGTTGCGGGAGTAGGGTCAAAAATAGCGCGTGCAATGGTAGAGCATCGCCAAATAAATGGTGCGTTCAAAAGTAAAAGCGAACTGCTCAAAGTCAAGGGGCTGGGGGCAAAGGCGTATGAACAGTGTGCAGGATTCTTTCGCATACGTGAGGGGAAAAGTATCCTCGATAACACAGGAGTTCATCCCGAGAGCTACGGCGCGGCACAAACCCTTCTCAAAGAATATGATTTATCCTCCATTACCAAAGTGCAGATGCGTGACATCGCGCAAAAATGGGGAATAGGGGAAGTAACACTAAATGACATCGTGGCAGAACTGCAAAAACCCGGATTTGACCCTCGTGAAACCTTGCCTCCGATCATGTTTCGCTCCGATCTCACCGATATCAAAGAGCTTAAAGTTGGGTCGATTGTGTCAGGGGTCGTGCGTAATATCGCCGATTTCGGGGCATTTGTGGATATCGGACTTAAAAATGACGGGTTAATTCATATTTCACAGATGTCAGAAAAACGCATTTCTCATCCCTTAGAGGTGTTGAGTGTCAATCAGCAGCTTTCCCGTATTCGCGTCATTGAAGTGGATGTGCAAAAAGGGAAAGTGGCTTTGAGCCTAAAAGAAGAGTAAACTCTTCTATTTGGATAGTAGCATGATAAGCGTTATGGCTTGAGTGAGCAGTAAAATTAAAAATCCAGTTTTATAAAATGTCAGTGGTGAGCGCTCGATGAGAGGGACCCCTTTGGTAAAAAAGGGTTTGACTCGTTCAGGTGATTTGAGTTCATATAAAAACTCGGAGTAGTGGACGTAGCGTTCATCGGGATTAATCGCGATGGCACGCATTATGATTGAATCCAGCCATGTTGGAATATTACTGTTGAGTTTGACAGAACGTTTAGGACTCTTGAATATCGGTGTTTGAAACGGTTCGATTTCACCATACGGAAGTGTCCCCGTGAGTGCCCAATACATCGTTATCCCAATGGAGAAAATTTCAGTAGATTCATTGATAATCCCACCCGTAAAACGTTCAGGTGCGAGATAGCTAGGCGTTCCCGCGCGCGAGTTGAGTGAAAATATCTCGACAATGGAGCCAAAATCGACCATTTTAAAATCCACTCCTGCTTCACCCACTTTTTTGGTGACAATGATATTTTCCGGCTTGATGTCACCGTGTACTAGCCCTAACTGCAGTAAGTGAGCCTCAGCATCGTGCAATAACTTTCCAAGTTCAATTGCACTGTCTATCGAGAGAGGACGGTTAATCAAAAATTCTCTTAGGTTGATCCCCTCTACGAGTTCCATCATGTAATAGCGCATGGTACGATCGTCTGGGACCCATGCATGACCAAAGGCTTTATGGGTTATTTGTTTGGCATACCATGCTTCGCGGACGAACTCATCGAGCGCTTGCTCATCATCGGCAGCCATGGGAAATTTCATGACAAAGGTTTTATTATCTTTAGATACTTTCCAGATACGACCATGTTCCATCATAGGGTTTTGGAGAGTATAGCCGTCGATAATTTCACCTGACTTAAGCGTATTGGGAATAGGAAGTTGGGTATTTTTAATAGCGTGAAGCGGATCAAGTGCGTCTACGCGAAAAATCTGAAGACTCATATCATCACGATCTTCATCTTTGGCGCTTTGAGCTATGTGTTGGACGATACTTTTTGCCCCTAACCCTTTTTGCAAGAGGAGTGCAAAGGCGCTATGCTCGATGAGGTTGTAGATGCCATCACTGCAAAGCACCACAGTTTCTCCGACACAAATAGGGATGGAGGTAATAATTAATTCTACATTTTCGCTCAAGCCGCACGCTTGGGTCAAAACGTGAGACATGTGCTCATCATCCATCGTATGATCGGTAGTAAGCTGTTTTAGTTCACCCTCCAGGGTAAGGATATAGACGCGTGAATCACCTAGATTGAGTGTGTAGAGGGTATCTCCTTCGATGACCGCGAGACACAGCGTGGTTAGCAGTTCGATGCGTTCGTATTGTGTCATCGACTCTGTAAAAAGGAGGTTATTAATATGGCGGGTGAATACTTCCATCGTTTTAGGGACAGTCCACGCTTTTGGTCGCGCTTTGAACTGATCGATGAAAAATTTAACGCATTGGCGTGCAGCGGTACCGCCTCTTCGAGCGCTTCCGACGCCATCACATAAAACACTTACTAAGAGGGTATTATCGATAATGCTGTATCCACATGCATCATCTCCCTCATAATTTGGTTTAGGAAGTATGAATTCGGAAGATTGAAGTTGTAACATTTATATTTTTGCTCCTGATACGGCACCCCACGTGGTTCTCCAACGTGTTTTGACCAAACTAATACCTGATAGGGCTACGACAACCATCCCGGCAAAAATCAAAAAGCCTGCGGTATAGCCATCAAATGCTCCCTGAGACCACCCGAAGGTTTTGATAAGAGCCGTTCCGCCTAAACCGCCTGCCATACCGATAAGACCCGTCATAACGCCGATGTCTTTACCAAAACGCTGAGGTACGAGCTGGAATACCGCACCGTTTGCCATTCCAAGATTTGCCATGATGAGAAACATCACCACAATAGCGGCCCAAAACGGCAATGCGATAAAGGCACTGAGGGCAGAGAGTACGACGATCATGCTAAAAAAGACATAAAGGGATTTAACACCGCCCATCTTATCGGCAACCGCACCGCCTACTGGACGCAGCATTGCCCCTGCAAAGATACAAAGCGCACCGAAATACCCTGCGACTACTTTGACATTGCTCTCGTTCATAATATCAGTTCCAAACGCAGACATATCGGCTTGATAGGTGTTCATCAGATAGACTTTCATGTAATTGGCAAATCCGATGAATCCGCCGAAAGATACCGCATAAAAGAGGTTGAACCACCATGTGTCACGGTCACGCATAAGTTTGAGATAATCGCCCAGTTTTTTAGGATTGGGTTTATAAACCGATGCAGGTGCATCTTTTGCCATAAACATATACGCGATCAAAACGATAAATGAAAGGATACCGCCGACTAAAAACACCGATGGCCACCCCCACAACTCTGCAATTTTAGGAGCAAAGAGAAAATCGATAACCACACCGATATTACCAGCACCTGCAATGCCCAAAACCGTTCCCTGAAGACGAGGTGGATACCACTGACCCGCTTGTGGCAATGCAACGGCAAACGAAGCACCGGCAAAACCAAGACCCAACGCAACGATCAACAGCTGGTTGTAAGTGATGGATTCAGCGCCCATATAGGCCATAAAGAGGGTTGCAATAACAATGATTTGTGCTGCGATAGCCGTTTTTTTAGGTCCGATTTTATCCACAAAAATTCCTAAGACGAGACGCAAGATTGCTCCCGCCAAAACAGGGATGGCCAGCAGGGTTGCTTGCTGATCGTCACTCATTGTAAACCCGCGAGAAGAAAGGCTCTCTCCAATCTCAGTAGCAAGTGGTCCCAGCATCGTCCACATCATAAAACTAAAGTCAAAATACAAGAAGGCAGAAAACAGCGTAGGCCAGTGTCCCTCTTTTTTTAAATCGGCGAATTTCATTCGTACTCCTATTCGGATTTTATTATCTCAAAAGTGTACAGTATCGTGCAGTTCTTTATATGCAGTCAATTGCTTATATTTTAATCATACCTTGATGTTAATAATCATTAACCTACTTCCGTTATAATTATCCAATATAATTAAGGGGCAGAAATGAAAAAAATAATGTTAATAGCAGCTACTTTAATGATGGCCGCAACCGTAAATGCAGGAAATGTAGATGGCAGTGCCGTATTGGGCAGCATGGTGGGTGCTGGTGTAGGATCGGCTGTTGGTTCATCAATCGGGGGTAAAGAAGGTGCGATTATCGGCGGCGGTGCGGGTGGTGCACTGGGCGCTGCAGTTGGAAGTAGCAGAGACTCTTCAACAAGAACAGTTACGCATGAAAAAGTGATTTATGTGGACAGGGACGGAGAACATCATGACCATGGTAAGCACAAGGGGCATTATAAGAATCACAAAGGTCACGGCCGCGACTAAAGAAGATTATTCCTCTTCGGGAGGGATAGTGAACACTTGGTTTTTATTCATCTTCTTGGCCTCATAGAGAGCCTTGTCCGCTCGTAGCAATGAGGTTTCAAAGTCTTTGCCGGTGAGTTTGGAAACTCCAATACTTACGGTAATGTGAATTTCATTGTTTTCATAAAATAGACGCGCTTTTTCAATGTTTGCACGAATTTTTTCAGCGATGGTTTGGGCAACATCCAAAGTTGAGCGATTGAGGACAATAATAAATTCATCTCCTCCAAATCGATAGGCTTTATCGGTATTGCGAATCAGGGCCGCAATGGTACGCGCAACAAAAACGAGAGTTTTATCGCCCGCCATATGTGAATTTGTGTCATTAATGGTTTTAAAATCATCCAAGTCGATCATTAGTAAGTAGCACTCTGATCCATTGTCATTGTTTTGAAAATTGGCGGAAATCGAGATTAAATCTTTAAACAGCTCTTTGCGATTGTAAAACTTCGTGAGAGGATCGATGCGGTTCTCTTCGGTGAGCAATTCAATACGGTCAGTCAGCTGATTGATCTGATTGTGAGCGTTAAGCAACGCGTTTGACATTCCCGTATCTAATTGTGCTAAATTTTCGACTATTTTCACACAATTTTTGGTGAGATACTCATTTTCGTAGTTATGCAATGAGGTCATGCGTTGAGTATGTTCTTGCATTACTTTAGTGATTTCCTGATTGCTGTGAAGAAATGCTTCGAGTGCCATTTGCGCGATTTCTAAATATTTGTTTACATTGTTGGTGATGTGTTCTTGATGATACGTTTCACAGGTGAGCTCAGTGCACAGCTCACTTTCAAGCAAGGTGTTAAATTCACTCTGATAGTTATTAGGGAGAGGGAATAATTTTTTGGTGCGTAAATTAGCCAATGTTTGATCACAAAGTGCCCAACTTTTGGTGCTAAACTCTTCTTTGTTCATTGCCTTTAATTCCTGCATCAATCTTTATCGACGATTATACCGTTTAAATCGGCAGTTCTTCTCTAACTCTAAATCTTTTTGTGTTTTTATGCGGATCGTCAGTGCGGGAGATGCATTCGATCTGATATTGAACCATCGATAAAAAGGGGTCTAAAAAAGAATTTAGGGACTGATCATCAATGGTTTCGATGCTCTGGGCGGTAAGCAATTCTAAAATAGTGAGGGTTGATTCCATCGTAGAGAGACAAAACTCTTTGGGCTGTTCTTTGATTTGAAACTGGGAAATTTTGGAATGGGTGAAGCTCAGTTTTGGCAAACGTTGCAGATTTTGGCTCAGGCGCAGTATCTTCACCGAACACGGCCATGTGGAGTCTATGATGAAAATCACCAGTTGTCGGTTGTCCAATTCGATTTTTTGGGTGTTGAGATGGACACTATCGTCTCCGGGATAAAGGACATAACAAAGATTGTTCTTGTCCTCTATAAGGGCATTGATGGCTTTGTGGTTGGTAAAATCAACATCGATGTAGAGTTGGGAATTAGGAAGGGAGAGATGAGTGAGCCGACCGGTACCGTTTTTGGTTTTTTTGAACTCTTTGGGGTGCATCAAGATGATAAATTTTGTCTTGGTAGGTATCGCCTTGACAGAGGTGCACATACACTGCGGCACAGGACGATAGCATACATAGCATGTTTCTCGCGTTTGCGCACACTCAAGAGGTCGCATTAGCAGGATTTACTGGATCGAGATGTAGATGGAAATATCACTGCGTCCCTGATAAATCTCAAAATCGGTTGTAAAAGCCCGCTTATGTTCACCTTCATGTTCGAAGTACCCCTCGATTCCTGCCCAGGTGTCTTTGATACCATCGGGAGAGGCCTCTAATACTTTGAAAACGAGGTAGTTACCCTCTTGAATCTGGATAAGATTAAGATTGGAAGGCTTTTGGGTAGCACCCGATTGCAGACCGATAAGGAGAGTATAATCACCTAAAGCTTCCGATTCATAGTCATAATAAACGCCATAAACTGTCATAGGATCGAGTTGATTTGGGATACCGCCCATGACGTTGTACTCAAAAAAATTCTTCCACATAATCGGGATACTTGCCGTCTCGGGATGGGATTCACGCTCATTATTGGTGCGCAGACTCATTCCGATGATTGTTTTTGCTTCTACATGTTTTACGGTTGGTTGCATACTGTTTCTCTCAAATTTTTTTGACAGTATACCGCTAAAAATTCTTAGTTTTTATTAGCTTGCTTATTCATGCCGTAAAGCGTCAATAGGATTAAGCTGTGCCGCTTTGCGGGCAGGGAAATAACCGAAGAGAATTCCTACTATGGTTGAGAAGAAAAAAGCGATGATGACAATCGAGGTATTAAAAACAAAAGGGAGATCAAAAAAGAGGTTAACGCCTACTCCCGCACCAATGCCCAGTATCATACCGATGACCCCTCCCAGCGAAGAGAGAACGACAGCTTCGACTAAAAATTGAAGCAACACTTCACGTTCAAGTGCGCCGATTGCTAAGCGAATACCGATTTCACGCGTACGTTCAGTGACGGAGACAAGCATGATATTCATGATCCCGATCCCTCCTACAAGCAGACTGATCGCAGCGACGGCACCCAGCAGCAAAGTGAGCATTTTGGTAGTAGAGGAGAGGGTTTGGATCACTTCACGCAAATCCCGAACATTGAAATCATCTTCATCGCCGGCACGAATATGGCGGCGTTCGCGCATAAGAGCGGTGATGGAACTTTTGATGTTTTCAATCGAGGAAGGATTTTTGGCGGAGACGAGAATGGCGGATATCTCTTGGTTTCCGCTGATACGGCGTTGGAACATACGTATGGGAACGACGATGAGATCGTCTTGATCCATTCCAAACATTGAGGCCCCTTTGGAATGCAGCACTCCGATGACCTGACACGAAAAATTTGATTTCCAAAAAGTTCTTTTCGGACGGTTTCACCGATGATGCAGACCGCTTTTCCCCCTTGAAGTTCGGCATGGGTAAAATTACGCCCCTCTTCAAACTGCCAATCTTTAACGGAGAAATAGTTGTTATCGCTTCCATCAATGGAAGTTGAGTAATTGCGGTTTCCGTAAACGGCCTGCATCCCCTTGGACGATACGGGAGCTACCCCTTTGAGTCCTGTAATTTCACGCGATATAGCACTCAGATCATCGTGAGTAAAGCGTTTTGCTACGGTATCACCGCCTGGACCGTGACGATCTTGTCCGGGGCGAATGACCAGCATATTGCTTCCGAGTTTGGAGATGCTTTGGGTGACATAAGCGGTCGTTGCATCGCCTAGCATGACCATGGAAATAACGGAAGCCACACCGATGACGATCCCCAGTGTCGTTAGAAATGAACGCATGGCACTGCGGCGTATCTCACGAAGGGCTAGGATAAAGGCGTTCCATATCATTGGGCATCTCTTTGTGTGCTAGCAGTATCGATGCGTCCATCACGAAAACGGATGATACGCGAAGCGAATTGGGCCATATCGTTTTCATGGGTGACCATAATGATGGTGATCCCTTTATCTCGATTGAAAGAGCGCAAAAGTTCCATGACTTCGATACTCTTTTGGGTGTCGAGGTTTCCCGTAGGTTCATCAGCGAGTAATACGAGAGGATTGGTGACGATGGCGCGGGCGATGGCGACACGCTGCTGCTGTCCTCCTGAGAGTTCACCGGGAGTATGGTGCGCGACATCTTCCAATCCGACACTTCTGAGCGCTTCCATTGCCATGGCTTTGCGCTCATGGGCGGGGACCCCTCGATACAGCAGGGGAAGCTCGACATTTTCAAGAGCTGAGGTTTTGCCCAGCAGATTGAACCCTTGAAAAATAAAACCGATGTAATGGCGTCGCAGCAAGGCCCGTTGATCACGGCTGAGTTTCCCCACATCTACCCCCTCAAAGAGGTATTCCCCAACGCTTGGGACATCGAGGCATCCGATGATGTTCATCGCGGTTGATTTTCCCGATCCGCTGGGTCCCATGATGGCGACAAATTCCCCTTTAGCAATGGTGACATCAACCCCTTGCAATGCATACGTGGCCGCGTTTCCTTGGCCATAGTATTTTTTGACTCCTTTGAGTTCAATAACGGGGAGTTGCGAAGAGATCATGGCTGTTCGTCAATGCCCGTAATGATCAAATCACCCACTTTGAGGGAAGAGACACTCACAACGCTTGAAACACCGTCGGTTTTGCCTATTTGTACTTTAACTCTGGTGGGAATTTCGTTTTTTAGAACCCAGACATGCTCTCCCTTATCGGACTCATCCATGGCCCGTTTTTTCTTCTTTTGATCTTCCTCCACGGGGGGAGTGAAACGTAATGCGGCATTTGGGATGACGGTTACTTTTTTCAAGGTATCGGTGATGATCGAAGCATTGGCCGTCATACCCGGGCGCAACAAGAGATCGGTGTTGTCCACTTGAACAACGGCTTCGTAGGTAACGACACCGTTGACCACGGCAGAATTGAGCCTCAGCTGGGTTATTTTTCCTTCGAACTGAGTATTGGCGTACGAATCGACGGTGAAGATGACTCTTTGATTCTCTTTGACTCCGCCGATATCGGCCTCATCGACGCTCACAATTGCTCTCATTTGGGTGAGATCTTCGGCAAGGGTAAATAAAATCGGCGTTTGCATGGAGGCGACTACGGTTTGACCCGGCTCAACTTTTCGGTTTAACACAACACCGTTTATCGGAGAAATGACGACCGCTTTGCGCAGATTGTCTTCATCGCTTTTGAGTTGGGCGTACGATTGGGAAACTTGTGCTTTGGCCGCGGCAAGCGAGGCTTTGGCTTGGATCAGCATGGTTGAGAGAGACTGCATCTCTTTGCGCGAGGGATAATTTCCGCCGGTGGAGGCATACATCGTGCGGGCACGTTCTTCTTCAATGGCGGCATTGTCCACAGCTGCTTTGGCACTTTGCTCATTGGCTTTTGATTTCATTAAAATCGCTTGAGAACTGGTAACCGCAGCCGTGAGTCTGGTAGTATCCAGACGTGCGAGGATTTGACCGCTGCGGACAGGATCATTGTAGTCGACAAATACCTGATCAATGGTCCCTGAAACTTCGATTCCCACATCGACTGTATTGGTCGGTTCGAGATTTCCGGTTGCCGAAACGCTCGTGGTAAGATCCTGAATTTTTAGAGGGACGGTGATATAAGAGGGTTTCTCTTTTGCCGTGTGTTTCATCGTATAGAAGGATGCGGCGGCAATCATCACCAGCGCAAGGCTCCCCCATGCAATCTTTTTCCACCGTTTGGATGAGGGTTGGGCGCTCAGACCGAGTGTTGTTTCAATGGTTTTGGATGTCATTAGAGGGACTCCTGCGGATGTTGCATTTGGTAGTGGAGCTGTGAAAGTTGAATTTGGATATTGATTTCGTTGATTTGTATCTCAAGCTCTTCGATGGCACGGGTATTTTGAAGCGTTTGTAGGTCATACCCTGCTTTGTATCCCGCCTTTACCGCGGCTTGTGTCGCCCCCAACAATTCATCATAATAGTTGAGATTGTTTTGGGTGATGGAAATGGTTTGTTTGTAGCTTTCCACCAAAGCGACGGTTTGATCGTAAAGAGCATCCATTTGGCGTTTGGTATCGGCACTTTGGGCCTGCTGCTTTAAATAAGCGGCTTGCGCTTCTTGGGATGTGGCAGAAGCGTTGTAGGCCAAGGGCATCGAGAGCTGCAATCCCGCATCGTAAAAGTTTCCGCGATAATCAGCAGAAGGGGTTGTGCGTGAATCAAACCGCTGATATCCGGCATCGGCAATGAGGGTGAGTTTTGGGAGATAGGAACTTTTAGTCTGCCCGTATTGCTGCGCGGCACTCCCAGCGAGGGCTTTGGCGTAGCGAATGTTCCATCCTTGGTCTAAAAAAGTCTCTTTTTGGGTGAGGGTATAAACAGGAACACTCAAAGAATCGATGGGAAGATCGGTAAGTTTTGCGGCCTCGAATTTTTGTTGGGCCAGGGCATAACGTAAGGAAGTATTGTTTTTGAGTTCATTGCTTTGATTCATCAGAGCATTGTTGAGAAACGTAATGTCGATATCTCCTGCTTCGTATTGTTTGCGTTTGAGAAAAATTTCGATTTGGGCATTTTTGAGTTTAAGATCGCTTTGTTTGAGTGCAATTTCATTTTTACGGTAGGTTAAAACAGCATTCATGAGCTGTTGACTGATACCTGCGATCTCTTTTCCCAACGCCAGAGAATCGGATTCTTTTTTAGCATGGGCATAATCGATGGCATAGGTAATCCCCCCAGAACGGAATAGATCTTGCGCAATACCGGCTGAGAGGCTTTGACGGGTGTCTTTAGCGCCATACGAGGCTGATTTCTCATAGATACTTGAGGCTTTAAGGTTGATGGGAGAGAGCCAATCGTAATGCAGTTTTTCGTACGCTGCATTGATTTGGTGTTGCTGCTGCTGGAAATAGTTTTGTTTTTCAGGAGAGAACAGCAATCGGTCATTTCCCTGCACAGAGGTGAACCATAAAAGAGATATCAGAGTAACGAAAGTGCTTTGTGATTTCATAGTTTAATTGTAGTACAATTTTCCCTTAAACATACAGAGGAACCTTTTTTGATTTACCGATTTTTCATCCCCTCACTACTTATCTCTCTTTCTTACGCGCAAGAAACGATTTCAATGGAAAAAATTCAAGTCGAAGCCAATGCTGCCGCGATAGAATCACGTAAAGAAGATTCGATTTCAAAGCGTATCGTAACCGGCAGCCAGCTAACGCAGTACGGCGATTTAAACGCACTTGAGATCCTCAAACGTACCGCAGGGGTCAGTGTTTCTGATGGCAAGAAAAAAGGGGCTCCGGGAAAAGGATACACAAAAGTTCTCGTTGACGGTGAAGAAGTATCCACGAGCTCAAAACGTCGTGGCAGTGTGCTGGAACAAATTAGCCCCGATATGATTGAGCGCATTGAGGTGATGAGCAACGGCTCAGCAGAATATACGGCTGAAGCCATGGGGGGTATTGTCAATATCATCCTCAAAAAACCAAAAAGCGATGGCAAAGTGGTTGTGAGACTCACGGGAGGGGTGTATCATGATTCACCCATGGCCACAGCATTCGCCTCCTATGAAAAAAAAGAGGGGAAACTCAGTTATCTTCTCAGTACAACTTACAGTGACAACCAAAGAGATGATACCTATACCAATGAGACCAATACGACTCAAACGAGTGAGGAAGAGGGGAGATTTCGTTCTTTGAATCTCAATACCAAGTTCATCTACACGGCCGACACCAAAAACAAATATACGTTTGATGCAGATTTGGGGATTAATGATGAGAGCAATAGTATCCATGATGTGACAACGGCATCGGGGACAGTGTCCAAAAATATTTATGAAACGGACAAGAATGACGGTTTTTCTTACATGGCAAAGGCTTTGGGTGAACACCATGTCTCTCAAAGTATGGTAGCCGATTGGAAACTCATCTCCCACGGGAGAACGCAAGAGGGTGACAAAAATTCATTGGACACGGTTAGTTTGGATACGTTGCATCAAGAAGATGATTCACTGTTCCGCGTTTATGGAGGAAATGCCAATCTTTCATCCCTGTTTGATCAGCATTTTGTCAAAGGAGGGTTGGAATATCGTCATATGACTCAAAGGGATGATGTTCGTAATGATGTCAACGCAACCCGTACCTCAAACAGCGTAACGATGGATCAAGACAAATATGCCCTTTATGTCCAAGATGAGATCAGTTTTGGGGATACCCTCGTTCTCACACCGGGACTGCGCTATGAAAAAACCTCTCGAGACTTTGCGAGTGTCGGTTCCATTGATTATCTCGCCCCTTCACTGCATATGCTGTACAAAATCACCCCTGATGATCAGCTGCGTTTGAGCGTAGCCAAGAGCGTCAAACTCCCAAGATTGGATGAGATTAGCTCAACGGTTGACAGTTCATTGGGGGATAATGATATTAACAATCCCGATGTCACGGGTAACCCAAATCTCCAAGAAGAAACGGCCATTGGGTATGAAATGCGATTGGAACACTATTTTTCGGACAAAGGGATCGTGAGTCTCAATACGTTTTATCGTGATATAAAGAATAAAATAGAAAAATTGACACGATTTGATGGTACCCGCTATGTTGAAAAACCTGAAAATAGCGGTGAAGCACAGCTGTGGGGCGCTGAGGTGGAAGTGAAAAAGCAGCTTGGCACACTGATTGAGGGATTAGGAATATGGGGAAATGCAACGGTTCAAAAGACAGCGTTGCAAAACACGGTGAGCGGTTTTCACGGAGTGATCGGTGAAACCCCGTCGTATCTTTTGAATTTCGGAGTAGATCATACGTATGCGCCTTGCGGTTTGAGTTACGGCGCGGCCTATCGCTATAATGGCGGTTTTGATGACCCCATTGATCAAAGCGGTATCGTCAAGTCCCAAAAGGGATATGGGGTGTTGGATGTGTATGCGACCAAACGGCTTGATTCGACGTTTAAACTCTCTCTCAATCTAAAAAATATCACACACGAACCGATCAAAACGACCTCTTCACGTTACGATACCGTAGGAAATTTGATCCAAACTCAGATAGACAAAGAAAACTCACGTGCCAGCGTATTATTGACTCTTGATGGTAAATGGTAAAACATAGAGCATTTTAATGATCTATAGTTGATAATTATAATTTTACTAAAGGAATTTTATGTTGATGACGATTGTCGGACTTTATACTTTTTATATTTTGATGCGCCTTTATGTAAGCGTGATGCAAATAGGCTTTATTAATCAAGTCAAACGCAAAGGTGCGGTGTTGTTAGGAGAGAGTGAATATCTCGACGCCGCCAATTATGCCGTCGCGAAAGAGAAGCTCTCACTGGTAGAAGCGATGGCGGAATATGTTCTTTTCTTTGTATGGATGGCGGGAGCGTTAGCGTGGTTTGATGAGGTGCTTACGGTACAAAATCCTTTACTGCATACACTTGGCGCCGTCATTGGATTGATTTTGATTAACAGTACGGTGATGCTTCCGTTTGGATGGTATGCCAAGTTCAAAATTGATGAACAATACGGATTTAACCGTTCAAGCACGGGACAATATATCAAAGATACCGTTATTGGAACTTTACTCACGATTGTTATCGGCGGTTTGATAGTGTGGGGAATTGCGGCGATTATCAACGCAAGCGATTTGTGGTGGCTGTGGAGTTTTTGTTTCATTTTTGGTGTGGTAGTGATGATGAATATGTTTTTCCCTACTATCAGAGCGCTCTTTTTTGACAAAGTAACTCCGTTGGATAATCCTGAGTTGCAAGAACAGATCGCAGCGCTGATGCAAAAAACAGGGTTTGTGAGCAGCGGCGTGTTTGTGAGTGATGCGAGCAAACGCGATGCGAGACTCAATGCCTATTTTGGCGGTTTGGGAAAAACTAAACGGGTGGTATTGTTTGATACGTTGCTTCAAAAACTGACACCGCAGGAGCTGATTGCCGTATTGGGTCACGAACTGGGCCATTTTGCCCACGGCGATTTGTATAAAAACATAGCGATGGTCGGCGTGATGCTTTTTGGTATGTTTGCGGCCTTCGGAAATCTTCCGCAATCACTTTATGTTCAGTTGGGAGTGGTTTCCTCTCCTCATATGATGATGATGTTATTTATACTGCTTTTACCGATGGTGAGTTTTGTGATGATGCCGCTCATGGGACTTATGAGCCGACACAACGAATACGAGGCCGATCGTACGGGTTCAGAACTTGGTGGTGCAGAGTATTTGATCTCGGCATTGACAAAATTGGTAAGCGAAAACAAAAGCTTCCCTCTCTCCCATCCGCTGTACCGGTTTTTTCATACGACGCATCCTCCCGTTATTGAGCGTCTACGTGCTTTGGGCTCGGATGTGTATGCCGATGTTACTGAAGATTTTATCGATCCATGCCCCGTACTTTAAAAGAGCTCCACAACGAGATTACCGAGAGATTATCGGGAGTCGTTGAATTTTCCCGTCGTGAGGCCGAATTGCTTTTGATGGCCTATTTACAGCGCGATCAGCTCTATTTTATTACCCATCAAGAGACGTTGATAGACGATCAGGAACCCCGACTTTTGGAGTGGATTGAACGTCGAGCCTGCAATGAGCCTCTCGAATACTTGACTAATCGTGTCAGTTTTTACAGCAGAGAGTTTTACATTGACGAGGGAGCGCTGATCCCCAGGCCAGAGACGGAGCTGTTGATTGACGAAGTATTGGCGCGTATCCATTCCGATGAGCCTCTCACCATTGTCGAAGTAGGGGCGGGAAGCGGTATTATCTCGATACTGCTTGCCCTGCATCTGCCCAATGCCCGTTTTATCGCGGTGGATATCTCTCCCAAGGCTCTGGGTGTAGCGCGTCGCAACATTGAGGCCTTTGGATTGTGTGAGCGTATTGAACTGCGTGAGGGCGACAAACTGGATTGTGTGAGTGAGCAAATTGATTTTCTTGTCTCCAACCCTCCGTACATCGCCCAAGATGCCCCATTGGAGCATAACCTCTCCTATGAGCCTCAAAACGCCCTTTTTGGCGGAACAATCGGTGATGAGATTATCCAAGCGCTTATTGATGAAGTTTATGTCCGCCGTATACCGATGTTTGCTTGTGAAATGGGATACGATCAACGTCTCAAAATAGAGGAATATCTTAAAACATTTGCGGTACAATCTCTGGAATTCTATCTTGATCTCTCTTCTTTTGATCGAGGATTTATACTAAAGGCAAACCATGAATAAAAAAGCCCTAGTCGATGTATTTTATTTGCTCACAATCGCTATGACCATTGGTGCCGTTCTTGTGTTAGGGGCATTTGTGGCGGCAGTGGTCTTTCACTCCGAAATATTTTTAAGCATTCCCTTGCTTTCACGCTACGAAGAGGGAAGCTACCATCATTGCTGTGTATGAAGCCGCCCGTTTTAAAGCAATGCAAATCGATAAGATTTCGATTTTAAGTGCAATGGGTGCGATCGGTACATTGCTCCTCTTTAGCGGTGTTTATACCCCTAAGATGTTAGAGTTTCAACAGCTTGGTGAAGTGGCGATGATGAATAATTCGTTTGAATCCTTGCACAAAGCCAGTGAGATAGACTTTAAAATTTTGTTAGTGATGTTACTCATCCTTTTTTGCCGTCGAGCATATCTATTGGCGGTTAAACGATGATTCGATTTGAAAATGTGACCAAAAGCTTCGGAAAACGTGAAATCTTGCGTGGGGTGAATCTCGAAATAGAGCAGGGGAAAACAACGGTTATTTTCGGTGTGTCGGGAGGCGGTAAATCAACGATTATCAAACACATGGTGGGATTGCTGCAACCTGATAGTGGAGTCATTACTTACAAAGGGACACGCATGGATCATGCGGATGAGACAACACTTCGGGAAATTCGTAAAAAAATAGGCTTTCTCTTTCAAAGCGGTGCCTTGTTTGACAGTATGAACATTGGGGACAATGTTGCGTTCCCGATGATGGAACATCAAAAACTTAGCCCAAAAGAACTTGAGTATAAAATAGATGAAAAACTCACGATGGTAGGTCTGGACCCAAAAATCGTCAAATCATTGTATCCTGAAGAACTTGAACCTGAGATTATTTTGTACCATGAACCTACCTCAGGACTTGACCCTGTAACAAGCGACTTCATTACCCAGATGATCTGTCGCTTGCGCGATGAGATCGGTATGACCTCCGTGCTCATCAGTCACGACATTGCTGAGAGTTTCAAAGCAGGGGACAATTACGCGATGTTGTTTGATGGGGTAATCGTCGAAGCAGGAGATAAAGAAGCTTTTAAAAACTCACCCAATGAAGTCGTTCAGCAGTTTATCCATGCGCGCTCACAAGGGCCAATCGCATTTCATTAAAACGTTTTATCTTCCCCCAAATCTCTTCGCCCACCACTCTTGCGGGGTGATGGTTTTGTCTTTTAAAAAATTCTCATCAAAATTAAATTCATCTGTGTACTCATCGAGTGAGCGGTTTGCAGGTCATCGGGATGTTTGTCGGGGTGCCATTGTTTCATCATCGTTTTATAACGGGATTTTATCTCGGAGAGGGTGACTCGGTCACTGAGGCCAAGGAGCGTTTTGGCCTTTATGAGCGCGTCAAAGGAGAGCATGGAATCGGGTGATTAGTCTTTTTGCTGACGCATAAACGTCGGTACATCCAAGAAATCCTCGCTGTAATCACCGTTTGAGACCATCGCTGCACGAACAACTACGCGTGGCTTGGCGGAAGCTGCTTCTTTGTTTTCAAATTCACAGTTGTTGATACCTTGTGAGGCTTTTTTCTCAAAACCGGTAGCAACAAGTGTTATACGGATAAAGTCAAGGGCAAGACTCTCATCCGTTGTCGTACCGAAAATAACTTCAGCACTTTCATCCACACTCTTTTGTACCACTTCCATAGCGGCGCTGAGCTCCATAAAAGGGAACTCAGGGTGCATGTTGAAGTGTACCAATACGCCAAGCGCACCGTTGATAGACATATTATCCAACAAAGGAGATTCGATCGCATTTTTAATTGCTTCGTATGCCGCGTTATCCCCTTTGTATTCGCCCACACCCATGAGAGCAAGTCCACGGTGGCTCATAACCGTACGCAAATCCGCGAAGTCAAGATTGATGTCATTTTCGCCGCTGGCTAAGATTACGCCCGATGTACCGCTAACAGCGCGAGCAAGTACGCTGTCAACAATTTTAAAGCTGTCTTTGATCCCCAGTTTTGGATCAATAATAGAGAGCAATTTGTCGTTCGGGATGACGACGATAGAATCGGACTCAGCTTTTAGTTCTTCCAGACCCTCTTCTGCAAGTTTGAGACGTTTACGACCCTCGAATGAGAAAGGCTTGGTTACAACCGCAATCGTCAAGGCACCGACTTCTTTGGCAATCTTAGCAATGATTGGGGCAGCACCTGTTCCTGTTCCGCCACCCAAACCAGCAGCAACAAAAACGATATCCGCACCCTCTAGGGCACGACGCAAATCTTCATAACTCTCAATCGCGGATTCTTTACCGATTTCAGGTTTCATCCCTGCACCAAGACCTTTGGTGAGTTTCGCGCCCAATTGAATCTTGATAGCAGCAGATCCTTGCTCCAATACCTGTGCATCGGTATTGGCAATAATGAGTTCGATCCCTGGGATCTCTTCTTTAAGCATATAGCCGATCATGTTTCCGCCGCCGCCGCCGACACCGACTGCAACAATCCGTGCCCCTGTTAACGTAGATGATTCATTGATTGAAAATGGTTCCATACTTGCTCCTTGATATGTTTAAAATAATTGGGTTGCCCAGTTCCAAAACTTGGAAATTGGATTGGGTTCTTGGTCTTTTGGGTGTGAATTTGAACCGATATTGACCATCTTGGATGGTTCGGCTTTCGGTTTAGGATCACTTTTTGGAACACCAACCTTTGATGTTACAGAAGAAGGCGTTGAGGGAAATGAGGTTGATTCTAAATCTTCCAGTTCCTCTTCCATGATAGGCGCTTCATAAGGAGTTACCTCTTCGCTGGCATGACGCATTTTCTTGTTAACATCAATTTCATACGGCGTGTATCCGCCGGCTGAATATTTGATAAGCCCAACAGCACCCGAATAGGAAGGATCACGAAGGGTATCAAACAATCCTCCCATATCCGATGGCTTGGCGAGACGTACGGGCATATTGTCCAAAATGGCAACGGCGAGTTCACGTAAGCCTTCGATTTTGGTGAATCCACCCGTGAGAACGATACCCGCACCCATTTGATCTTTGAGACCGCTTTTTTCAATCGATTGGGCGATGATCATAAGGGTCTCTTCTACGCGTGCATAGATGACGTTATGAACCACTTCGAGAGATACTTCATGTGTCGATGTTTCATCACCGATAACGGGAAGCTCGATAAGATCATTACTCGGAGCATAAAGAGAACCGTAGTTCATTTTGACGTTGTCAGCGGTTTGCAATGGTGTATGCAATGCCATAGAGAGGTCATTGGTAATGTGGTTCGAACCCACCCCAAGGAAATCGTTATAACGGATTGCATGCCCTGAGTGGATAACGATGTTACTGGTATTTCCACCCATATCGACAACGGCTGCACCGAGTTCTTTTTCATCCAAATTCAATACAGCGATGGCAGATGCGTATCCGCTGAGTACTACGCTCTCCACATCAACACCGGCCGCTTTTACCGCTTTGCGTAAATTATTGAGATTTGATTTTTGGGTAGTAATGATGTGCGTTTCTACTTCCAAACGTGAAGCATTCATCCCCAGAGGATCTTCGATGAAATCTTGATCGTCTACTTTGAAGTTATAAGGAAGGGCATGGAGGACTTCAAACTCATTAGGGATGTTGGCATTGTACAAAGAGGTGTGCATAACACGGTTAATCTCTTTGAGCGTTATCTCTTTGTTGGGAACATTGACGATTCCGCTTGAGTTGATGCTCTTGGTGTATGCCCCTGAGATCGTTACAATGGCTGTTTTAATGTCCGTTCCCGCAACGCGTCTTGCATCATTAAGTGCTGCTTTAATAGATTTAGAAGCAAGCTCGATGTTCGTGATGCTTCCCTTGCGAAGACCTTGTGCTTTTGAAATACCTGCACCGATTATCTGAGCGCTGTTGTCATCGTCTATTTCAGCGATTATGGCACAGACTTTTGTCGAACCGATATCGATGGCTAAAACCGTTCGTTTCAAAATCAGATCCCCTCTGCATAAATTTTTACTGGATACTTACTCTCAAGCATTTTCATCAGCTTTTGATTGAGTAGATTTCCTTTTAGCTTCATCGCGGTATTCTCTTCAGCTACTGTCTTATCTTGAAGCAACTTTTGTTCCAAAACGTTATAGAGAATCACATTTCCGCTTTTTAAGGTTAAAAACCCTTGTTTTTGTTTGGTGGCAAACAATTTGTTAATAAATTCAGCTGATTCAGCAACCGATAACCCGCCCAACGGGGTGGTTTGCGTATGCATAATGAAATCACTCACACTCCCGCTAAATGTTTTATAACTGTTTTGTGCTGACTCTTGAAGTTTGCTTTTCTTCATTTCATTTAGATAAAGCGCGTTAGCTTCTGTTTTTGCTTCTTCATAGGTTTTGCTCGCAGCGGGGTTGATGGCATCCAATTTCAGGATAACGAACTCATTGCCTACTTTACGTGGTTTCAAAAAAGGTTTTTCAATGGTTAAGGCGGTAATCTCTTTGAACACTTCAGGCGCGAAGAGGTTGTTTTGAGCGGATACGGTAGTTTTGCTGACGTTTACCGAAGGGTCAAGCGTCCCTTTTTTGAAATCAATGTAACGACGAAGGGCATCGTTTTGGGTTGCTTGAGGCCCCATGTGAATAATGGATAGATCGTACGAAGCTTCTTTCTTAAATTCATTTTGATGTTTTTCCCAATACGCTTTAACTCCTGCTTCATCGGAAGCAATTGCAACCGCATCGGGGGTTAAAAGTTTGTATTCAATTTTATCGGCAACACCCTGTGCTGATGCTAGCGTATCGGTTTCAAGCGTTCTGGCAGCCGGAGTAAACAGATAAAGAGTCTTTTGGATGAGAAGCTCTTTGCGCATTGCTGCTTCATACTCTTTGATTGTAAGACGGTTTTGTCCCAGTACGGCTGCATACATTTCTTTGTCAAATGAGCCGGCTTTATGAAAAGCTTGCTGATTTTTAATCATATTGAAAAGCTCTTCATCGCTGACAGTAATTCGATAGCTTTGAGCAAGATTTATAATCAATGCTTGACTGACCAAGGTTTGAAGTGCTTGACGCTGAAGTCCAAATTGCTGTGCTTGCTTTTCATCCAATTTGCCTTGAAAAACCTGATTGTATTGGTTAAAAAGGTTGGAGTAGGCTTTTTGAAGTTCTTCTGCTGTGATGGAAACCTCGCCTACTTGAGCAACGGCGCTCGCTTTGTCTCCATAGCTGTACTGACCCCATCCCACAAATCCGGCCCCGATAAAGGCGATTGTCGAAATCCAAATCGTAACAACGAGGTATTTTCGGTGGTGTTGCATCCAAGTAATCATGATTATGTGGGCCTTTAATTCATTTATGGTGTAAAATTTGAATATTTTATTGCTTTTACCATTAAACTTCGATGAATATTGAGGTGTCATAACGGTTGTTAGTGAATTAAAGCTAAAATTTGTAGATTAAAGGGCTAAATATGACAAATCAACATATTTCAAATCGAGACATGAACGTATTGTGGCATCCATGTACACAGATGAAAGATCATGAAAGCTTTCCGATTATTCCTATCGCGAGAGGTGATGGGGTCTATTTGGAAGATTTTGAGAAAAATCGGTACATCGACGGAATCAGCAGTTGGTGGGTTAATCTGTTCGGGCACGCCAATGCGTATATCAATGGCAAAGTCAAAGAGCAGCTCGATACATTGGAACATGTGATCTTGGCCGGATTTACCCATGAGGGAATTGTCAGACTCTCTGAACGGTTGGTGGCATTGGCACCGGAGGGGTTAACGCGCTGTTTTTACGCAGACAATGGTTCAAGTGCGGTGGAAGTGGCGCTAAAGATGAGTTATCATGCCCACCGAAATAAAGGGGATAACAGAGCGTTATTTGTTTCGTTGAGCAACAGTTATCACGGGGAAACATTGGGGGCTCTTTCGATAGGCGATGTAGCACTGTACAAAGAGACGTATGAGCCGTTGTTAATCCGCTCCATTCAAACCCCTTCACCCATCAATCAATCGCTGGAAGCGGCAAAAGCAGCAATCATCCATTTTGAACTACTGCTACGAGAACGTAGTGATGAAATCGCAGCTTTGATCGTTGAACCGTTGGTTCAAGGGGCAGGGGGGATGGTGATGTATCATCCCCACTTTTTAACAGAGGCAAAGAGATTGTGCGAAGAATACGCCATTCACTTTATTGCCGATGAGATCATGGTCGGATTTGGGAGAACGGGAACGATGTTCGCCTGTGAGCAAGCAGATATAACACCCGATTTTTTAATCCTCTCAAAAGGGCTTACAGGGGGCTATTTACCTCTGTCGGTTGTTATGACGACTGAGTCCATTTACGGAGAGTTTTATTGCGATTACGACCCGCATCGATCGTTTTTGCACTCACATAGTTATACGGGGAATGCCTTGGCTTGTGCGGCGGCTAACGCGACGCTGGATTTGTTTGAAAAGAACAAAGTGATAGAGGCCAATCAAAAGCTTTCAAGGGCAATCAATGAGGGACTGAAACGGTTTGAATCTCGCAAAGAGGTCAAAGAGACACGTCAATGCGGGATGATCGGTGTGATTGAGCTGCAAGGATTTAACGCAAGTCAACGTATTGGGGTAAAAATACATCGCCATTGTCTGTCTCTTGGCGTTTTGATACGCCCGCTGGGAAGCGTTATTTATGTGATGCCCCCCTATGTGATTACACCAGAAGAATTGGGGCTGATTTTCGATGCCATTGAGAGCGCTTTAAACGAGTTGACGTTATAATAATGGCACTAAATTCAGAAGGCAGGCCTGTGCAAAAATCCCCTCATATCCCCGTTTTGTATCGTGAAGTTATCGAAGCTTTTGAACCGTGTGATAAAGGGATGATTATTGATTGTACGCTGGGGTACGGCGGCCACACCTCTTTGCTTTTGGATGCTAATCCCCATCGTCGTTTGGTCGGTATTGACCAAGACCCCACGGCGATTGAGTTTTCGACACAACGTTTGAGCGCGTATGGAGATCGCATCGAAATTCGGCAAGGGCGTTTTTCGGCGGTTGCCCAGACTCTTTTGAGTGAATATACCGATCAAGTTTGCGGAATTTTGGCCGATATAGGAGTATCATCGCTTCAGCTTGATGTGAGAGAACGGGGGTTTTCGTACGAAAGCGATACCCTTGATATGCGGATGAATCCCGATGCGTTACTGTGTGCGAGTGAAGTTGTGAACGACTATTCACACAATGCACTCGAGCATATTTTGCGCGAATACGGTGAAGTAACCAATGCGAAACAAGTAGCGCAAACGATTGTGCAGAGACGACCGTTTGAGTCGGCAAAACAGCTTTCCGATGCGATTTTTCATCTGATGCCAAAGGGAAAAAAGATCCATCCCTCGACATTGGTGATGCAAGCGATTCGCATCGAAGTCAACGATGAGCTGGGTGAACTAACCCGTTTGTTGGACGCGATTGAAAAAGGGCCGCAAAAGCATTTGCGTGTTGCGATTATTACGTTTCATTCGCTGGAAGACCGCATTGTAAAACAGCGTTTTTCGACATGGGCTAAAAACTGTATTTGCCCCGATGATGCAATGCGATGTACCTGTGGCAATAACAATGCGATCGGCAAAGTGGTTACCAAAAAGCCTTTGAGTGCTCAAGAAGATGAACTGCGTTCAAATTCACGAAGCCGAAGTGCGAAAATGCGAATTTTTGAGATAAACAGATAGGTTTTGTTATGAGTGATAAATACGATATTTTAGAAGCAACGCAGGAGATTATCTCCCCTGATGATTCGATGGGAATTGACTTTTTGCGCAATGTTTTTGTGGGAATATTCTTGGTGCTTATCTTCGTATTTCCAAAAATATTTATACAAACACAAATCTATTTCAAAAGCAGAGAAATTTCAACCCTCAACCGCGAACACGATGCCCTCAGAGAAGAGAACCGCATCATCCATTCCAAAGTAGAAACGATGCTGTATAAAAGCAAAATTCTGGATACATTGTATTAGCCCCATAAGGAATAAGATTTCAGATGGTATAATCCCCCTTTAATTTTCTCTATTGAGGACAGCAACGCCATTATGTTTAAAGCTCTTTTGCTCTGTTTGGCTTTCCTCTCTTTACATGGTGCCCCATGGCGAGAAATGAAAACGTTTAACGTAGCAAAAGATCAGATGATCAAAATAATGGTCAAAAGTGAAGGTCAGGAGAGAATGCTCTCTTGGCGATGGACGCTTTATACGGACAAAGCACTGATTGTCCATGAAAGCTTTGATCGGTTTGTCGGACAGCATGTTTTGTATGCCGGATACAGCAATCAGAGTTTTCGAAAACAGCTTCTTCCTGCAGTGAAGAGCGAACGTGATGCCGCTTATGCGATTGTTGTTTTTAAAAAGTTTGATGAAGGTGCCAAAAAAGCGCAATTTGATCTCTTGGTGTTTGACAAAGAGAAGAGAATTGTGTTGGATTATTTAACGGAGAAGTGAATCAAGTGATGTTTGAACGTGTTGAAACCATTATTCGCGAGCTTGTAGAGGAAGTTGATTTTCCGCAAGCAACAAAGCTGTTTTCAAAACTCTCCGGAGGGAAAAGGCTGCGAGCGAGACTCATTTTGACCATTGCCCCTAACCATCCTGATGCCGCACGTTTGGGAGCAATTGTTGAGCTGATTCATGCCGCAAGTTTGCTTCACGATGACGTTATCGATGAGGCGATGCTTCGTCGCGGTGTGCAGTCGGTGAACGCAACGCACGGCAGTAAGGTGGCTATCATGCTGGGCGATATTCTCTATTCCAAAGCTTTCAGCGCCCTTACCGCATTTGATCCCCAGATTGCCAGAACCATCTCCGAGTCGGTTACGCGTCTCTCAATCGGCGAGATGATGGATGTTGAGATGGCGCAGCAGTTTAATCTTGACCGTGATCTTTATCTCAAAATGCTCTATTTGAAAACCGCGACTTTGATCGAATCGTGCGCCTATTGTGCGGCACTTTTGGAGGGAAAAGAGGCGGCGGCTTATGGGGTGTACGGTAAAAATTTGGGATTGGCGTTTCAAATCGTTGACGATATTTTGGACATTGTCGGGGATGAAGCGACACTGGGCAAACCTGCATTGAATGATTTTGTGGAAGGGAAAACAACGCTTCCCTACATGGATTTATACGACGCTTTGGATAATGAGGACAAAGAAAAACTGATTGGATGCCACGGGCGTATCCTTGAAGCTTCTGAAAAGCAGTGGCTTTTTAATGCGATGAAAGAACATAATATCATTGAACGTTCGTATTCGAGAGCGCAGGAACTTTGCGATGAAGCGATCAGCATAATCGGCGATGAGGATGCTTTGCGTTCCATCATAACGACTGTCATTCAAAGAAGCCATTAATGCATTATCTGGTCATCAGCTTCTCACACAAAAACTCAACATTGGCTCAGCGTGAGAAGTTGGCATTTGTCAATGATGCGGCAAAAATTGCCATGATGGAAAAGATTAACCACCACCCCTATATCAGCGAATCGATGATCCTCTCAACGTGCAACCGCATTGAAATTTTTTGCAGCTGCAGTGATGTTGAGGAAGCCCAATCGTATCTTCTCTCTCTTTTGTCTGCGCATTCACACTTTGAGCTGGATGAGCTGAAAATGCGCGGAGATATTTTGGACGATTACGGTGCGATACATCACCTCTTCAGTGTGGCCAGTTCGCTTGATTCGATGATCGTTGGAGAAACCCAAATCGCAGGCCAGCTCAAGGATGCCTTCAAGCTCTCCTATGAGCATGAATTTTGTGGACTCAAAATCTCAAGAGCCATGCAGTTCGCCCAAAAATGTGCGGCAGAAATACGCAATGCGACTGAAATTTCCTCCAAGCCGGTGTCCGTTGCAAGTGTTGCCGTTACCAAAGCACGCGAATGCTGCGGCTCATTGGAGGGGATGAGGGCTCTTGTGATCGGATCGGGCGAGATGTCGGTGATCACGTGTAAACATCTAAGTGCGCAAGGTGCTGAGGTTACGATTATGAACCGTACGTTTAGCAAAGCCGAAGAGATAGCACGCGAGTGCAATGCCAAAGTACGTTCTTTTGATGAAATAGAAGAGGCGATTAATGACTATCCGCTGCTTTTTACCTCTACAGGCTCGATTACCCCCATTATAGATGAGGAGATGATTGAAGCCCGCTCTTTTGATCGGTATTGGTTTGATATGGCCGTTCCTCGCGACATTGAGTGTGAAGCTCAAGCGGGAATACATGTGTATCGAATCGATGATATCAAAGAGATTGTCACCACCAATATTGCGTTGCGTGAAGATGAAGCACGTACTTCGTTTGTGGTGATCGGTCGTCAGGCGACTGCCTTTTTTGAATGGCTCAAGGCCCTTACGATCGAACCGTTGATTAAAACAATGTATGCGTCGGCGTATGATTGCGCACATACGGAAACCGTGCGAGTAATGGACAAAGGGTTTATCCCAAAAGAGTATGAAACTGCCGTAGAAAAAGCGACACAGCAAGCACTCAAACGCTTTTTGCACCCATTTGCACAGCGGATGCGTGATGCTTCTGATCCGCTTAAAGCAGATGCCCTTATGGCAGCGATGAGCTTTTTAATCAATCAAAATGATGACCAAACACCCCCAACTCAAAAATCTTACAAAGGTTCCTAATGCGTTTTTCCAAAGCTTATATCCCCACTACCAAAGAATCCCCAAAAGATGCACAGCTTCCAAGCCATATCTATCTCTCTCGTGGGGGCTTTGTAACACAGGTTGCAAGCGGTTTGTATAATTTTCTCCCTCTTGGAAAACGTGTTTTGCGAAAAATCGAGACGATTATTATCGAAGAGATGGACCGTGCAGGAGCATTGGAAGTCGATTTGAGTTTTGTAACCCCTGCAGAATTGTGGGAAGAGAGCGGACGGATTGAAAAATTCGGTAAAGAGCTGTTGCGTTTCCGTGACCGAAAAGAGAACCTTTTCGTTTTGGGGCCAACCCATGAAGAGATGATGGTGAGCATCGTTCGCAACCGTGTTACGAGCTATAAACAACTCCCTATCAATCTCTATCAAATTAAAACCAAATTCCGTGATGAAGCGCGTCCCCGTTTTGGATTGATGCGCGGACGTGAATTTGTGATGAAAGACGGATACAGCTTTCACTCTAGCACGGAAGATTTGGATCGAGAGTTTGATGCGATGGAAGCGGCCTACAAACGTATTTTGGAGCGTTTGGGTCTTGATTTTCGTATCGTAGAAGCGGACAGCGGAGCGATTGGCGGTACGGGTTCTAAAGAGCTGATGGTATTGGCACAAAGTGGTGAAGATACCCTTGCAGTCTGTGATACGTGTGAATACGGTGCCAATGTCGAAGCGGCACGACGTGCACCGCGCAGTACTGTTCCTGAGGCACCCAGTGCTGATTTTGCCCGATTTAAAACACCCAATATCAAATCAATTGATGATTTGAGTGCCTTTTTTCACGTAGATGCATATTACACTCTCAAAGCGGTGATCAAGCGTGCAATGTACACTGAGGGGAGTGAATTGGTCTGTTTCTTTATCCGTGGTTGCGATGAACTCCAGGAGGTCAAGGCACGTAACAGTGTGGGGGCTATTGATTTAGTCGATGCAAGTGAAGCAGAGCTTATAGAACTTGGATTGATTCCCGGTTTTGTAGGGCCGTTGGATCAGGATAAAATCCGTATAGTGATGGACAACGATACGAAAAACGCAACGGCAATGATTGTGGGTGCGAACGAAGTTGATTACCATTTTGTGGGTGTGGATCTAAGCGTGATGAACGAAGCGGTGTTTGCGGATCTCGTCGAAGTGCAAGAGGGGGATGGATGTCCTCATTGTAAGGGGAAACTATTGCACACCAAGGGGATTGAAGTAGGGCATATCTTTAAACTCGGTACGGTTTACTCTGCTCCGCTTAAAGCAGAATATCTTGATGAAAACGGACGTTCTACCCCGTTTATTATGGGAACTTACGGGATGGGGGTCAGCCGTTTGGTTGCTGCGGTTATCGAACAGCACCATGATGACAAAGGGTGTATTTGGACGCATGCTACGGCACCGTATATGGTGGACATAATGATTTCCAATATCAAAGAAGAAGCGCATGTGGCCTACGCAGAAGAACTCTATGAATCGTTGAGCAAAGCGGGGATCGAAACCATATTGGATGATCGTAAAGAACGTTTTGGATTTAAAATGTCCGATGCAGAATTGATCGGTTTTCCGTTTACCGTGATCATCGGTAAAGAGATGGAGAACGGTTCGGTCCAAATCATGATCCGTAACACGCGCGAGATGTTGACCGTGAACGCGGATAATGTATTCTCAAAAATCAAGGAACTCATCGGATGATCTATTTTCTGATTTACCTGTTTTTGGAGGTAATCATTACCGTAGAGGTAGCTTCGCGTATCGGCGGTTTGATGATGTTCGCCGAGATCATGGTCAGTGCCCTCATCGGTATTGCGATCCTTTTTAATTTCCGTTCAACCTTGATTTTAAATATCATGGAACTTAAAGAACGGCGCATTAACGCCAACGGCTTTTATCAACGCAATCTTCTCTCCCTTTTGGGGGCGATATTGCTGATATTACCGGGTATCTTTACGGATATAATGGCCATCATAATACACATCAGTTTATTGGGTTCACTTATTATTAGCCGTTTTATGCCAAAATATCCACAACAAAATGAATTTAATCAACCAAAGGATGACCATGTTATTGATGCAGAAATTATCAGCGACTCTCCTGCTTTGCGCTAATGTATTTGCCGCCAGTGATGCCGAAGTATTAAGCTTTTTAAAAAAAGGAATTGCCTCAAATCCGAATGTTTCGAATGTACAGCTTGATATAACCGGAAAAAAATCGGTACCGGGTATGAGTGGATGGCAAGCTTATTTTGTGGCTATTGAAGCCGATGTGAAACAAGGTAATGATAATCGCCATATTAATCAAAATGGCACCTACTTTGTTAGCGGTGATACGCTTGCAACAGAATTGGTCAATGTTAAGACAGGTGCACGTTATAATGATACCCTTGCTCCTGATTTTCCGGCACAGTTTTATACCAAAAACAATCTGATCAGCGGTACTGCGAATGCGAAATACAAAGTGGCAATTTTTTCCGATCCTTTATGCCCTTTTTGTCGCCGTTATGTTCCTGAAACGCTTTCCTATATGACAAAATATCCAAGCATATTCGGTGTTTATTATTTTCATTATCCTCTTCCGACGCTTCATCCCGCAGCAGTAACGTTGACAAAAGCCGCCATTGCAGCAGAGCAAGCGGGGATGGAAAACGTAACAATGCGTTTATATACGGTTGATGTAAATGCGAATGAAAAAGATGAGAGTAATATTTTAGATGCGTTTAACAAAACATTCAAAACGAAATTTGGTCTTGCGGATATTCGTCGTCCATCGGTGCTTAAACAGTATGAAGCAGATCAAAAAGTAGCTCAAATGGCAATGGTATCGGGAACACCGACCGTATTCTTTGATGGTAAAAAAGATCCTACTAAAAATAAGTACAAAGAAGTAAAGGTTAAATAATTGATGAAAAAGCTCACAATCGCAACCCGCGGCAGTAAACTCGCTCTTTGGCAGTCCAAATACATCAAATCGGTGATTGAGTCCAATCATGCAGATGTGGAAGTAGAACTCAAAATCATTATTACCTCAGGGGATAAAATTTTGGATGTTCCCTTGGCAAAAATCGGAGGGAAAGGGCTTTTCCTAAAAGAGATAGAAGAAGCGATGTTGGCCGGCGAGGCACAAATGGCGGTTCATTCACTCAAAGATGTTCCGACAGTGATGCCGCAAGGGTTGTTGCTTTCGGCGATTACCAAGCGTGAAGATGTTCGTGATGCGATGTTGAGTGAAAAGTATGCGGATATAGATGCTTTGCCACAAGGTGCAGTGGTAGGAACTTCCTCATTGCGCCGACGTATGCAGCTTTTGCAAGAGCGTCCCGACTTGGTGATTAAAGATTTGCGTGGAAATGTGGATACCCGTATCCGTAAACTCAAAGAGGGTGAATTTGACGCGATTATCCTAGCGGCTGCCGGGATAAACCGTTTGGGACTGAGTGAAAGCGTAGCACATTTTTACCCGATTCCTATGGATGAGATGCTTCCTGCAATGGGGCAGGGTGCTTTGGGTATTGAAACCGTCAATGAGCCATGGGTATTGGACATTGCCCGTATGTTAGAAGATGCAGACAGCCGCTTGGAAACCACCATTGAACGCGGATTCGTCGATACGTTGCAAGGGGGTTGTCAGGTTCCCATCGGTGTAAGTGCTCGTGTACAAGCTGATGGTATGGTTACCGTACGCAGTACATTAGGTCTTCCAGATGGTACTGAAATGATGGGCGAAGAGATTAGCGTTTCGCGTGATGCAACAGCAGGTGTGGGTGAGGCAATGGCACAACGCTTGATTGATCAAGGGGCAATGGAACTTTTAAGCCGTGCCGAAGCCATGGCCAATGGGCATAAAGCATGACCCTCGCTAAAACATTGGAGTTATTAAGAGGGCGTAACGAGCTTCGCGTGATCGATACCCCTTTGGACATAAATCTTGAGATTCCCCATTTGGCGTATGCCGAAGTAAAAAAAGAGGGGGGCGGTAAGGCTCTTTTATTTACTCATCCGATTGATTTAAAAAATGATAAAGCCTTTGCAACACCGGTGGTAATGAACCTTTTTGGCTCGTATGCACGAACGGAATTTTTGTTCGGGCGTGATGTCGAGGGAGTCGCATCAGAGATCGAAAAACTCTTGCACATGAAACCGCCCCAAAGTTTCAAAGAGAAAGTGGGAATGTTGGGAGATCTTTTCAATATGAAAGATATTTTCCCCAAAAAACTCAAAACACGCGGTGCATGTCAAGAGATTATTGTCCAAGGGGATGATATTAACTTGTACGATATGCCGATTCTTACTACATGGGAAGAAGACGGCGGCCCCTTTATAACAATGGGACAGGTCTATACCCAAAGTTTGGACGGTGAAGTCGTTAACTTGGGGATGTACCGTCTTCAAGTGTACGATAAAAATCATCTGGGAATGCACTGGCAAATTCACAAAGACTCTTCCCACTTTTTTGATCAATACAGCAGAGCGGGTAAAAAAATGCCCGTTTCCATCGGTATCGGAGGCGATCCGCTGTACACATGGTGTGCCACGGCACCGCTTCCGTACGGGGTCAATGAACTGCTGTTGTATGGATTGATAAAAAAAGAGACGGTGAAATTGGTGAAGTCCATCACGACACCGCTGTACGTTCCTGAAGATCTTGATTTTGTGATTGAGGGGTGGGTTGATCCGGAAAAATTAGTACTGGAAGGTCCATTTGGGGATCATACGGGTTACTACACTCTTACAGAACATTATCCGGCACTTGAAGTCAGCGCCATTACCAGCCGTAAAAACCCTCACTATTTGGCAACGGTTGTCGGTAAACCGCCATTGGAGGATAAATATATGGGATGGGCAACGGAGCGGGTGTTTTTACCATTGCTTCAAACCAATGCATCCGATCTGATTGATTACCATATGCCTGAAAACGGGGTGTTCCATAATTTGATTTTGGCAAAAATGCGTACGCTTTACAAAGGGCATGCCAAACAGTTTATGCACATTTTTTGGGGATCAGGGCAGATGAGCTTTGTTAAACATGCTCTTTTCTTTGGGGAGGATGCCCCCAAACTGACCAACTATGAGGCATTAGCGACGTATGCTCTCAATCGTTTCTTGCCAAAATGTATTTTTATCTCTGAGGGGATCACCGATGCATTGGATCACTCCAGCCCTGAGGCTTTGGTAGGCGGGAAACTGGGTATCGACTTGACGGCTTCTTATTCTGTCCCTGGACCCGAAGTGGTTGATAGCAGTGAGCTTCTCAGTATGATTCGCCCTTACCTTGGTGAAGCACAGGATGTAACCCAGTACATGCGTCATACGGCAAACCCCATTACGGTTATAAGTGTTACCAAAAACCGTTCGCTTGCCCGTGTAGCTGAAATGGTCTCTTCGTTACAGAGATATTTGAGAATTGTGATTGTTGTCGATGCACAAAACAATGATATTCATAATCCCTACATGCTGTTGTGGCGGGTGACCAATAATATAGATGCAGGACGTGATATTATGATTCACGGTTCCATCGTCTCCATTGACGGAACGGGTAAGAATCATTATGATGGATTTGAACGTCAATGGCCCGGCGATGTAAACTGTACACCAAGTGTTATTGAAAAGCTCAAATCCCTTTCTTTGTGGGAATTGGAAGCCGGATTAGAGAAAAAATACCAGCTTTAACCAATTGCTACATTCTTGTACGGCTTTAGGTGTAATGAGAAGTATATTAAGCAATCTATTAGAATTACTAATGTACCATTGAATTACATTTTTTATAACAGGACCTGCTTCTAAATGAATAAATTTAATCAATTAATTGCACTTACACTTTTATTGGCCGCTTCAGTGCTGAGTGCCGCAACGTATAAAGGGCAAAAAGTTTACATTGAAAGTTGCAAAGAGTGTCATGGCGGCGGACAAGAGCTTGCGGCTTCTAAAAATACGAGAACGTGGGAAAAAATTATGGACAAAAAAGGTGAAAAACTCGCCGATATCCATATGTCTTCTAAAAAAGCACAAGCATCATGGGAATATTTTGAAAGCCGTAAATTTACCAAAGACTCTAAACATCTTGAAGATTTTTTGACCGAGTACGCTAGAGACAGCGGCAACGTACCTGCTTGTAACTAATACACCATTTTACTCTACATCAGTCATCCTTAGGGGTGATGCTTTTTTCTCAACCAAATTCCGCTAAAATCCTTATAACTTTTTACACTATACGGAGAGATCATGGAAAAAATGTGGTCCGGACGGTTTGCACAGGATGCATCGTCACTATTAGAACACTTTAATGCCTCTATTATGTTTGATCAAAAATTATACCGTGAGGACATCGAAGGCTCCATCGCGCATGCCCAAATGTTGGCACATCAGGGTATATTGACTTCTCAAGAATTGGCTTCGATCGAAGAGGGTATGGCGCAAGTTTTGAGCGAGATTGAAGCGGGTCACTTTGAATGGAAAATTGGTGATGAAGATCTGCACATGGCCATTGAAAAACGGCTCACGGCCATTATCGGTGAAGCAGGAAAAAAACTTCATACCGCACGCAGCCGAAACGATCAAGTAGCTCTCGATTTTCGCCGCTACGTTTTGCGTAAAAACAGTGAAATTGCACACCAAATAAAAACAGTGATGCGTGCGATTGTTGATATTGCTCGCGAACATGCAACGACGCTATTACCTGGAATGACCCATTTACAGCATGCACAGCCTATAAATTTTGGATTTCATATGCTGGCCTATGCTACGATGCTAAAGCGTGATATTGAGCGTTTTGAAAGTTCGTATGAGCGTAATAATGTCTCTCCGATTGGCTGTGCTGCGCTTGCAGGTACGCCGCATAATATCAATCGCGAAATGACCGCCAAGCTTTTGGATTTTGACAGTGTCAGTATTAATTGTCTGGATACGGTAAGTGATCGTGATTTTGCACTTGAAATTCTTTTTAATATCTCTACATTGATGATGCACATTTCACGTCTTTCCGAAGAGATTATCCTCTGGTCGAGTTATGAGTTTCGTTTTGTGGAACTCTCCGATGAATATTCGACCGGTTCCTCGATTATGCCGCAAAAGAAAAATCCGGATGTTCCAGAGTTATTACGCGGAAAAACAGGGCGTGTTTACGGAAATCTCATGGGGCTTCTTACGGTTATGAAGGGACTTCCATTGGCGTATAACAAAGATACCCAAGAGGACAAAGAGGGTGTTTTTGACAGTGTCGAAACGGCAGAAATTTCACTGGAAATTTTGCGCGAAGCCCTTAAAACCATGACCGTTAAAAAAGAGAACATGGCAAGTGCATGTAAATTGGGTCATTTGAGTGCAACCGATTTGGCCGACTATTTAGTTGAACATTGCGGTGTACCGTTTCGTGAAGCGCACTTTATTACCGGAAAAGCGGTTGCTCGTGCGGAGGCATTAGGAATTGATCTAAGCGAGATTGAGTTCTCGGAGCTTCATGCGATTGATGAGCGTATCAAAGAGGATGTTATCCGCTATTTGAGTATTGAACATTCGATGAATGCCCGTACATCTCAAGGTGGTACGGCCGAAGTACGTACGTTAGAACAGATTATTTATTTTGACCATTATTTACAGGAGACCAAATGAAAATTACCGTATCTCATCAAGATGCAATGCGTTTTGTTGCTAAAACCGAAAAAAGCAGTTTTATTATTGATTGCCCGCAGATTTCTCCGATAGAATATTTTTTGAGCGGGATTATTACGTGCAGTGCAACCGATATTATTATGCTTCCAAAGCAGCAAGGGTATGAAGTCACTAATTTAGAAGTTGACGGTGAAGTAGTACGCAACGAAGAAGCTCCGAAAAAGTTCAATTCGCTTCATTTGGAATACCGTTTTGATTCCAATGCTGATGATACGCTTGCTGCACGCTGGGTTATGGCGAGTTTAGAGACGTATTGCTCAACGATTAATACCATTCGCGATACTACCGCGATCACCTATACGATCACGCATAACGGCAAAACAATCCGTGAAAATGAAAAGATGATCAGCGGTGGCGGCAGTGCCGTTGATTTTGGCACGCTTCAAGGGTGTAATGCCTAATTAAAAAAAATCTTTACTGTCCGCATCGGCAAAATGGCCCCATCTTAGATGGGCGCCGCCTAGAAGATGGAAGTGGAGATGTTTGACTTCCTGCGCCCCGTCTTCGCCAATGTTACTGATAATACGGTAGCCGCTTTCATCAATCCCTACTGCTTTGGCAACTTCTTGCATAAAAGTAGACATTTTTCCCATAACTTCACCCGGTACATCATTAAAACTGTCGTAGTGAGCTTTGGGGATAATAAGAACATGAACAGGTGCTTTTGGATTAATGTCATGAAACGCGTAGAAGCTTTCATTTTCAGCAACCATGTTTGATGGGATTTCTTTCGCGATGATTTTACAAAAAATACACATACTAAACCTTTTTTTAGCCTCATTGTAGCATACAGATGAAGCCTTGAAGCTTATTGTAAAAGAGATTTGATTACAATTGCCTAACTATAATGAATGATGGAGATTTAGCTTTGGAAGAGTGGTACAACGCTATAAAATCGGCCGATACAATTGATAAAATTGAAGAGATTCGTATTTCTATCTTTGGCAAAAAAGGGATTATGAACGCTGAGTTCGCCCGTATGAAAGATATTCCTGATGCCGAAAAAGGGACATTTGCAAAAGAACTCAATATCCACAAAGAGGGATTGAACGCATTGCTCGTTGAACGAAAATTGGTGTTGGCACTTGCCCATCTTGAGCAAACAATGAAAGCCGAAGCAATAGACGTAAGCCTTTATGGCACTTCCAGCGAACGAGGGAGTCTTCATCCGGTACTCGAAACGATGGATCGCATTGTTGAGTATTTTACCGCAATGAATTTTTCGGTTCAGACAGGCCCTATGGTCGAAGATGATTTTCACAATTTTGAAGCGTTAAACCTTCCAAAATACCATCCGGCACGTGACATGCAGGATACGTTTTATTTCAAAGATGCCATGCTGTTGCGCACCCATACCTCACCCGTACAGATTCGTACCATGTTGAGCACACAGCCTCCGATTCGTATGATTGCACCAGGTGCGGTATTCCGCCGTGATTATGATTTGACCCATACTCCGATGTTTCATCAAGTAGAGGGATTGGTGGTCGAAGAAGAAGGCAAAGTTTCTTTTTCGAATCTCAAATTTATCCTCGAAGACTTTTTGAAAACAATGTTCGGGGAGATAGAAGTTCGTTTCCGTCCGAGCTTTTTCCCTTTCACGGAGCCATCGGCTGAAGTGGATATCAGTTGTATTTTTTGTGCAGGTGAGGGATGCCGTGTCTGTTCTAAAACAGGTTGGCTAGAGGTTCTGGGATGCGGTATTGTTGACCCGAATGTCTTTAAAGCAGTGGGCTATGAAAATGTAAGCGGTTATGCATTTGGCTTGGGTGTTGAGCGATTTGCGATGCTGATACATCGTATTGGAGATTTACGGTCTCTTTTTGAGGGTGATGTCAGATTATTGGAGCAGTTTAGATGATCGTTACAAAGAATTGGCTAAATGAATGGATTGATCTAAGTGGTGTAGAAACAGATGTGCTTCTAAAAACACTGAATGCAATTGGTTTAGAAGTAGATAGACATGATTCCGTTTGCGTGCCGGATAAAATAGTTATCGGTTTTGTAGAGAGTTGTGAACGTCATCCCGATGCGGACAAACTCAATGTCTGTCAGGTCAATACGGGAAATGATGTACGTCAAATCGTTTGCGGTGCTTCCAATGTACGTGCAGGTATTTATGTCGCCGTAGCGATGGTAGATGCGGTGCTTCCGGATGGATTGAAAATCAAAGCGGCAAAACTGCGCGGGGTAGAGTCGCTTGGGATGATCTGTTCATCCAAAGAAATCGGATTGCCTCCAATGGGCGAAGGAATTATGATCCTTGATGAGAGCATCGGTAAATTTGTTATCGGGAAAGAGCTCAATACCTATGCGTTATTTAATGATGACATTATTGAAATTGAGCTTACGGCCAACCGTGGAGATTGTTTAAGCATTCACGGAATAGCGCGTGATTTGAGTGCTGCATTCAACAAAGATCTCAAAGAAGTGCGTAAAAAAGAGGATCAAGAAGGGCGATTAGGAATAGGCCGAATCCTGCAGCTTCAACATACAGAAACCTTTGATACGGAGCTTCTTTTTGGAGCGGTGGATATTAAAGAACTGAGTGTTCCTTTTCTCATAGCATTGCGCATGGCCATCATTGAAGAGAGTTATGAAACCGTACTGGATGCATTTTTGCAATACGCAACGCACAATACAGGAGTTATTTTACGTGCATATCCTTTTGTATCTTTGGAAGAGACTACGAATGCTAAATCCATCATATCTCTTGCTAAAGATGATAATGGATATGCCGCGTTATACGGTAAAGCCAAGCTCTCTGTCATTGGGGTTTCACAGGAAAAAGAGGCACGCTTTAGTGATAATGAAGGGCTTGCAATTATCGAGGCCAGTTATATTCCACCTGAAATTATTTCACGCATGATGGGTGAAACGAAAATTGAAAGCTGTCCTCATTATTACCGTACGTCCAGAGGCAGTGAGCCAAAGCTCGATACGGGCATGCGTTTTGCGATGAATTTGTTTGAACAATATTCACAATCCACTATTTATGCCGGTCACTTAGAACTTCAAACCCCTAGAGAAGCTCGTGTTATTACGATGTGTGAAAGTGAGTTTGAATCCTTTATCGGAATGAAAGTTGATAAAACGACGTTAACCCATATTTTGAAAAATTTGGGGATGCTCATCAGCAAGCCGAAGGCCTCGATTTTCGCGATAACGATACCTCACTTTCGGCACGATATTATTAATCGCCAAGACATTATTGAAGAGATTGTACGTATCGTAGGGATTGACAATATTCCCTCCCAGCCTCTTGTTTTTGCTGAGGGCAATCAAAATACTCCCGACTTAGAAGAATATCGTAAAACACGGATGTACCGACAGCGATCAGCTGCTAACGGCTTTTTTGAGAGCGTCCATTTTGTATTCAATGAGCGGATTGTATTGGAACGTTTTGGATTTGTGTGTACGCATGAGAGTAAAGAATTGCTTAATCCTATCACAGCAACCATGGATACTCTTCGCCCAACTCTACTGATGGGATTGTTGCAATCTGCAAGTGCCAATGTCAAAGTAAATCAGAAAAAAATAGCTTTGTTTGAATCGGGAACGGTTTTTGATACGAATCGTCAGGAAAGCAAGCGTATTGCTTTTATTATCAGCGGTGCATCTCAAATGGATAAACTTTCGAATGCAGGAAAAGCACCTACGATTGATTTCGCAACGTTTACGCAGTGTATCGGTGATGTAATCGGGGACTTTGAGCTAAGTGCTCATACGGCTGCTCATACATTAGCACATCCGTATATGTGTGCAAAAGTTCTCATCGCAGGGGTTGAAGCCGGAGAATTGTTCCGCGTTCATCCGCATGTCGAAGAGGAATTTGATCTTGGTCATACCTATGTATGTGAACTTGCGATGGATCAACTTCCCTATGGATTGGTTCAAGCCAAACCATTTTCAAAATATCAGGCATCTTTTAGAGATTTAAGCATTTTGATTCCAAAATCTCTTACATATGAAGCGATTAAGGGTGTTATAGCTAAACATGCCAGTGGAGATGTTAAGCGTTTTTATCCGGTTGACCGATACGCATCCCAGAGTTTGGGGGATAATGTCAGTCTCAGTTTACGTTTTGTCTTGCAATCGGAAGAAAAAACACTTGAAGAAGAAGAGATAACCGCAGCAATCGAATGGATTTTGACGGGTCTTAAAGAAGAGTTGGGAGTGAGTTTGCGATGATGCGCGCCTGTGTTGAATCGGTAGAATCGTTTACTTTTAAGAGTGATGCGATAGCCCCTGACAAATCGATTTCGCACCGAAGTGCTATGTTCGCCGTCTTAGCAGAGGGTGAGAGCCGTATCGAAAATTTCCTGCGTGCGGAAGATACCCTCAACACACTCAAAATTGTGGGACATTTGGGAGCGAAGATTCATGATGACGGATCGGTTATTACCATACAGTCCAATGGAATTCAAGAGAGTTCTGAGATTTTAGACTGCGGTAACTCGGGGACGGGAATGCGTTTGTTTTGCGGGCTTCTCTCTTCTGCTTACGGACATTTTATCCTTACGGGTGATGAGTATCTCAAACGTCGTCCGATGAAGAGGGTGACACAGCCACTACGCAACATCGGTGCAAAACTTGATGGTAGGGCTGATGGTGATTTGGCACCGCTATCAATCCGAGGGGCATCGCTCAAAGCGTTTAATTATGAATCCAAAATAGCATCTGCACAGGTAAAAAGTGCGATGATTTTGGCGGCTTTGCGTTCGGATGGCGTGTGTACGTACTGGGAGCCTGAACTCAGCCGCGACCATACGGAGCGGATGCTCAAAGGTATGGGTGCACACATTGAAATAGAGGGTTTAACGACTAAAATTTGGCCGCTGAAAGATGCTTTGTCTCCTTTGAATATTCGTGTACCCGCTGATCCCTCAAGTGCCTTTTTCTTTGCCGTTGCTGCAGCCATCACCCCTAATTCGAGTGCTGTGTTAGAGGGGGTTACCCTTAATCCGACACGTATCGAAGCTTTTAAAGTGTTGGAGCGTATGGGTGCGGATATTACCTATACCGTTACGGATGAGCGGTATGAACCTATAGGCACCATTACGGTTAAAAGTGCTCCTTTAAAAGCAGTCGTTGTGGAAGATAATATATCATGGCTGATCGATGAGCTTCCCGCCCTTTCCATTGCAATGGCATGTGCCACAGGCAAAAGCATCATAAAAAATGCAGAAGAGTTGCGGGTTAAAGAGAGCGATCGTATCAAAACCGTTGTCGACAATCTCAATTTATGCGGCATTGTCACCGAAGAGTATCCTGATGGGTATGCTGTCAATGGCGGTACTCTACGTAAAGCGTGCGTTAACAGCTACGGTGATCATCGTATTGCTATGAGCTTTTTGGTGGCGGGTTTACGATGCGGGATGGAAGTGGAAGATATTGAGTGCATCAATACCTCTTTCCCAAACTTTTTTGAACTTTTGGAACAATGTACCAAGGTAACACGATGAAAATTAAATTGGCAGAAAATTACGGGTTTTGTTTCGGTGTGAAACGTGCTATAAAAATTGCGGAAGAGAACAAAAATTCCGCAACCTATGGACCGTTAATTCATAATGCCAATGAGATTGATCGTCTTAAACGTGATTTTAATGTCGCTTTGAGTGAAAATTTGGACAGTTTTCATGCAGGCGACACCGCGGTTATCCGTACCCACGGGATTCCCAAAGATGAACTGGCTCTTTTGCGCGAACGTGAAGTTAATGTCGTGGATGCGACGTGTCCTTACGTTACAAAACCGCAGCAGATTTGTGAGGAAATGAGCGAACAAGGGTACGATATTTTGATTTTTGGAGATGAGTCGCATCCCGAGATCAAAGGGGTTAAAAGCTACGCAACCGGAAAAGCGTATGTGGTCAACTCGGTTGAAGAGATTGACGGGCTTCATTTACGCGAAAAAGTGGCCGTGGTTGCTCAAACGACACGAAAAATTGAAGAGTATCAGCAAATTGTCGGAAAACTGATGACAACACACAAAGAGGTGAGGGTTTTTAACACGATTTGCAACGCAACGTTGGAAAATCAGGATGCCATTCATAAATTGGCACGTGAAGCGGATGTAATGATTGTTATCGGGGGTAAAAATTCTTCAAATACGAAGCAGCTTCATTCCATAGCATTGAGTGAATGTCCGGACAGCTATTACATTGAGAGCGACGTCGATTTAAAACCCGAATGGTTTACGAATAAAAACCTGTGCGGTATCAGCGCCGGAGCTTCAACACCCGATTGGATTATCCAAGGGGTTATTGAAAAAATACAACAGTTAACTCTCGCCTAAAACTCCCTTCTCTAATCAAAAAAAAAGCATATTTACGCTATAATCAGCCAATTTTAGTTAAAGAAGAAAATTTTGCTGAAATGCTGGAGGCATCGTTCAAAGAGCAAGAATCCACACGCATTACAGAAGGTGAAGTAGTAGAGATCCAAGAGGGAGATAACCGCGCGTTGGTAGGCGTTGGCGAAAAACTCGAGGGTATCCTTTCATTGGATGAAATTCGTGATGCAGCAGGCAATCTTCTTTTTAACGTTGGCGATAAAATTACCGTTATGGTAATCGGACACTACAATGAGCGTCCAAAAATTTCGTACAAAAAAGTACTTGAGCAAGAGAAAACATTGGCATTTATCAATGCTCATAAAGAAGACTTTGAGTCTGTTGTAATCGAAGCATTGGTTACCAAAAAGAACAAAGGCGGCTATCTTCTCGAAGCTGACGATGTTCATTTCTTCCTTCCGCGCTCACTTGCAGCGTTTAAAGATACGGATCAGGTTGTCGGCAAAACAATCAAAGCACAAGTGGTTAAAGTCGATCCTGCGGAAGCTTCGATCGTTGTTTCACGCCGTAAATTGTTCAACGATGAGCGTAAGCGTAAAAAAGAGGTGATTGATACATTGATGGAAGAGGGTAAAGTTATCCAAGGTACCATCAAAAAAATCACCAGCTACGGTATGTTTGTCGATGCTGGCGGAATTGACGGTTTGGTTCATTACAATGAGATCAGCTACAAAGGTCCTGTCAACCCTTCTAAACTCTACAAAGAAGGTGATATCGTTAACGTCAAAGCAATCGCGTATGACAAAGAAAAACGTCACCTTTCACTCTCCATCAAAGCGGTTCAATCCGATCCATGGAAAGAAGTAGAAGAAGCATTGGACGAGGGCGATACCATTACGGTTACCGTTAGCAACATCGAGCCGTACGGTGTGTTTGTTGACTTGGGCAATGATATTGAAGGCTTTTTGCATATCTCTGAAATCACATGGGATAAAAACATCAAGCATCCAAAAGATTACCTTACAATGGGTCAGGAAATTGATGTTGAAGTTATCGAAATTAACTCTAATACCCATAAATTACGCGTGTCGTACAAGCGTCTTCAGCCAAAACCTTTTGAAGAGTTTATGAAGAAAACCAAAGAGGGCGACGTTCTTAAAGGGACAGTCACTTCGTTAACCGATTTCGGTGCATTTATCAAAATCAATGGGGTTGAGGGATTATTGCACAATCAAGACCTTTCATGGGATAAAAATGCAAAATGCAAAGAGACTCTAAAAGTCGGTGACGAAATCGATGTAAAAGTTGCAAAAATCAACGTTGAAGATGAAAAAATTTCATTGAATCGCAAATCATTGGAAGAGAGCCCAATCGATAAATTTGCAATGAACCATAAAATGAACGAGGTTGTGAGTGCAACGGTTCGTGATATCAAAGATTTTGGTGTATTTGTATCTTTAGAGGGCGGTGTTGACGCATTGATCCGTAATGAAGATTTAGCACCAATGGAGCCCGAAGAGCTTCAAATCGGTCAAGTTATTGATGCTGTTATCATGGTTATTGATCCAAAACGCGATCGTATCCGTCTTTCGATACGCAAATTAGAGCGTATCAAAGATCAAGAGATGCTCAACGAAATTAATGACAATGATTCACACAGTCTTGGTGATTTGATTAAAGATAAATTTAAATAATTTGTGATGCGACGATTCGCTTATTGGCTCTTTCCGATTATAGCCATTGGGGTAGCCATTTTTATCGTTGCATTTATGATTGAAATTAATCCTGCTTCACCTGTGATGCAGGAGGATGTTGCTTTGGATGAGTCTTCCAAACCGACCCTTGAAGAAAGCTCACCCGGGTGGATTAATCACTTTAACGTAAACCGCGATAAAGAGTATTTTTACCCTGTTAATGAAGTGACCATTGCCTTAGATGATAACGAGAGTCATAAAAAAGTTCAACAATATCATCTAGTGGTCCCTTTAAAAGATTCTTATGAGTTTTTTTGTCTTAAACAAGAACTCAAAAACAGTAATCTTCCCTACCTCTTGAACCAAGAGAAGGAAGGGATGACTGTGTTGATTGATTCAGCCGATTATGCCAAGCTAACTGCCCTTGTAACGAAACTAAAAACCTATCAAATTTCGGCGACTTTATCGTCGTTTAAAGAGGATTAAACCTATGGAAAAATTTAAAATCGTCGTTTGTGATCATATTCACGAAGAAGGTCTCAATCTCCTGCGTTCAGACGATCAAATTGAGATGATTTTTGCGGCTGACATGGATAAAACAGCCTTGTTGGACGTTGTGGCGACAGCCGATGTTGCTATTACCCGCAGCTCAACGGATGTTGACGATAAGTTTATTCAAGCCGCACGCGGTAAGCTCAAAGCAGTTGTACGTGCAGGCGTCGGTGTTGACAATGTCGATATCCCTGGATGTTCAAAAGAGGGAATTATCGTCATGAATGTCCCTACGGCCAATACGATTGCTGCGGTGGAATTAACCATGACCCACATGCTCTCTTGCATGCGTATGTTTCCGTATTCTCACGATCACTTGAAAAATCAACGTATTTGGAAGCGTGAAAAATGGTACGGTTACGAGCTCAAGGGTAAAAAACTCGGTGTCATCGGTTTTGGTAATATCGGAAGCCGTGTCGGTATCCGTTCTAAAGCTTTTGAAATGGACGTTATTGCCTATGACCCTTATATCCACCCATCTAAAGCCACTGATGTTGGGGTTAAATACACCAGTAATTTTCAAGATATTTTGGATTGTGACATTATTACGATTCATACCCCTAAGAACAAAGAAACAGTAGGGATGATTGGCGCAGATGAGATTGCCAAGATGAAAGACGGTGTGGTTCTTATTAACTGTGCACGCGGTGGATTGTATGATGAAGAGGCACTTTATGAGGGTCTTAAATCACGTAAAATTCGTTTTGCGGGAATTGATGTCTTTAACAAAGAGCCGGCAACGGATCATAAACTTTTAGACTTGGACAACATTTGTGTTTCTCCGCATTTGGGTGCGAACACGTTTGAATCTCAGCTCAATATTGCTCTTGAAGCGGCACAGCAGGCCATTGAAGCGGCAAAAGGGATTGCGTACCCTCATGCTTTGAATCTTCCGATTGATGAGAGTAAAATTCCTGCTTTTGTAAAACCATTCCTTGAAATGGGGCAAAAAATAGGCTTTTTGGCTTCTCAGATGAACAAAGCACCGATTGTATCGATCAAAGTAAGCGGTCGCGGTGATATTGCCCAGTACGTCAGTTCTCTGGCTACTTTTGTTACGGTGGGCGCTTTGGCCGAAATCTCGGGTGAAACGATCAACTATGTGAATGCAGACTTTGTCGCAACAGAGCGTGGCATCAAAATCGAAACTGAAGAGCTCCCGGGCAGTCCTGTGTATAAAAACTTGGTAACGGTTCGATTGACCACTGACAAAGACGTGATTGAGCTCAGCGCGACGATGTTCAATGATGACGTACAGCGTATTGTGGATATCAACGGATTTGGTGTCGATGTTGAACCCAAAGGGAACATGATTTTGTTCAAAAATACCGATGTACCGGGTGTTATCGGTCATGTGGGAACGACTTTGGCCGCACATTCTGTTAACATTGCCGATTTCCGTTTGGGCCGCAACAAAAGCGGGCAGGCGTTAGCGGTGATCATCGTTGATTCTGCGGTAAGTGAAAAAACACTCAAAGAGTTAGCTTCTCTCGAAGCATGTATCAGCGTCTCTTACGTCCGACTTTAATATTTTTATATGCCTCTTCGGAGGTAGATTTTATTTGTCTTAGAAGATATTTCCTCCCCCTTTTTTTCTTTTTCATCGTAAATAGATTGATGATGATAATTTATTCACTATTTTTTTTTCATTATGTAAAAATACAAGTTATAATTTAACAATAGACAAGGAGTATGAATGGCAGGAAATGAGTTAACGTTTGGTGATGATGAATTTATCGTTTCAAAGACCGATTTACAAGGACGTATCATCTATGGAAATGACCTTTTTATCAAAATTTCAGGGTATGAAGAAGAAGAGCTTTTGGATCAGCCCCATAACATTTTACGTCATGCTGAAATGCCTGCGTTGATTTTTACGTTATTGTGGGAAAAAATCAGAAAAGGAGAGGAAATCTTTGCTTACGTCAAGAATAAGACTAAGAGTGGAGATTACTATTGGGTTTTTGCCCATGTAACGGCATCGTTAGATAACAGCGGACAAATTATCGGTTATCACTCAGTACGACGACGTCCCACCCAAGAGGCACTTTCGGTTATCAAACCACTCTACTCAGAATTTTTACGTGAAGAAAAAATAGGAGGAGTTAATGCTTCTCGTAGTCGTCTGCAAACTCTATTAAATCAAAAAGGTATCGGTTATGATGAGTTTATCCTCTCTCTCTAGAGTTCAGTATGCCAATCTTATTTCTCTTGGGATTTTTGCTATTGCCCTTATTGTTGAATTTGCAATTGATGGCTTTAGCTGGATTCGGATATTTAACATTGCCAATTTTGCGCTGGCGTGGTTTATGTACATTAACCTCAGAGAAGCACAACAAACCATTCGCAGTGTTGCCGCTATCATTGATGGGGCTAAAAAAGGAGATATGGAGGGGAGAATCACCCATATACGAGATCATGGAGAGCTCAAAGATCTTGCTTGGAATACCAACAATCTTCTCGATCAGCTTGAAATTTTCATACGGGAGATCAATGCAGGTATCGACCATGCGAGTAAAAATCTTTTTTACCGCCATATGATTCCCAAGGGACTTGCGGGAGCGTTTAATTACAATGCCACTTTGATTAACAAAGCCATTCATGCTATGCAAGAGAGCCACGAACACATTCAACGTGTTGCTATTAACTCACAGCTAGGGGAAATCGGACGGGGTGTATCGGGAGGATTGGAAGTTATTCAAAAGGATTTGGAACAAAATATTAAAAATCTCGATGAAATTGTGAGTGTGAGTCAGGTGACGGCGAATAATTCGAGCCGCACTGTTTCTGAACTCGAAGTCATTATCACCAAACTCTCCTCCCTCAAGCCGCACTGTTTCTGAACTCGAAGTCATTATCACCAAACTCTCCTCCCTCATTGAACTCGTTGGAATTTCCAATGATGCGATTAATGCTCTTAACAATAAAACAAACGAAATCAATTCCGTTCTTGATTTAATCAAGGACATCGCGGATCAAACCAATCTTTTGGCACTCAATGCCGCGATCGAAGCGGCACGGGCAGGGGAGCATGGGCGTGGATTTGCCGTGGTTGCGGATGAGGTACGCAAATTGGCGGAGCGAACCCAAAAAGCGACAGGCGAGATCGGAATGGCGATCCAAACACTGCAGCAGGATGCTTCGGATATTCAACAAAATTCGGATGAGATGAGCGTCATTGCCAACGATTCCAGCAGCACCATCGAAACATTCCGAGATACGCTCCATACCTTCAATCGGGATGCGTTATTGACTGCGCATGAAGCGGATTTGATACAAAAAACCACGTTTGTTACACTGGCTAAAATCGATCATGTCGTCTTTAAATCCAATATTTTCAGTGCAATATTCCAAGGGCATACCAAAGAGGCTTTTACCAATCATCATAACTGCCGCTTAGGAAAATGGTATGAAACAGGAAAAGGTAAAGAGATGTTTTCACATCTTCCGAGCTTCAAAATGTTGGAAAAACCGCATGAATTGGTTCACTCCAAAGCACATGATAATCTCGTATTTATAGAAGGAAGCGATAGAGTCGTTGCCAATCAAGAGGCCATTATTCAAAATTTCAAAGATATGGAGAATGCCAGTGATGAGCTTTTGGTGATGATAGACAAGTTACTCGTAGAGTCTGCCGCCGAAAGTCGCGCAAAAGGATGATTTGACATTATTGGATTCTTTCAGAATAAATCCAGTATAAATAATGGTAATATAAAAATAAATATGAAGAGCAGGGAAAAAGTATGGTTAAAAAAGTCGTATTAGCATTATTGTTGAGCGCTGGTTTGGTACAAGCAGAGGCTTTGCATGTCGGAGCGGTTAAAGGGATGCTGGAACACGCTGAAAAAACAGTTAAGCAAATCGATAATAAGCAGCTAAAGAAGATGATCGATAATTATGATAATTTCTACCTCGTAGATCTTCGGGGGCAGTCGCAGTTAGAGCGAGGAGAGATATATCATACGAAATCATTAAAAATTGAGCGTGGCTATTTAGAATTTCAGATCGAAAAAAAAGTTCCGGATAAGAATTCCAAGATTGTTGTGTATTGCTGTAGCGGATTGCGCTCTATTTTAGCGGCGGAAAGTTTAATGAAAATGGGCTACACGGATGTATCCAGTCTCAAGGGGGGAGTCATCGATTGGGTTGATAAAGATCTCCCATTGGACACGTCATTTGGTGAGTTGGTAGCAAAGCATTAATTGATTTTTCTATTAGATTTATTTCATCTTTCCCTTCGGGGGATTCTTCTTGATACTTTCTTTATATCTATTGATCTAATCCTGAGACCTCATTGATACCAAAACACCTATAATATACCTCTTAATCCTAATCTAAAGGGACGTGATGACGTTAAAAGAACGTATTAAAAGTGAAATGATGGTGATCAAATCATTGGGTGTGGTGTATGGGGATATCGGAACCAGTCCGATTTATACCCTTGCGGTAGTTTTCTTGTTGGTTCAACCGACAACGGAGACAATTTTTCAAATATTATCGATGGTCTTTTGGACGATGTTGATGTTGGTGACGGTTCAATACGCATGGTTGGCAACCAGCCTCTCCAAACGAGGTGAAGGGGGGACGGTTGTATTGGTGCAACTCTTGCTCCCCTATCTCAAAGGGGCACGCGTAACCGCTTTGGTCGGAATATTGGGTTTTCTCGGTATATCGCTGATGATTGGGGATGGGGTTATCACCCCTGCCATCAGTATTTTAAGTTCCGTTGAGGGTATTGCGTTGATCCCAGGTTATGAAAATACTCCGAAGTTGATCTTGCTTATCATCGCAGCGGGAATTGCATTCGCTCTCTTTGCCGTCCAAAAAAAAGGAGTCGAAAAAGTAGCCAGTGCGTTTGGCCCGATTATGGTCGTATGGTTTTTTGCCCTTGCATTAGGAGGTGGCTACTATCTCCTCCAATCACCGGAAGTATTAAAAGCGATTTCACCACTTTATGCGATTGAATTTATCACGCAACATCCGTATATCGCTTTTGTGGTTTTAGCCGACGTGTTGCTGTGTGCAACGGGTGGTGAAGCGTTATACGCCGATATGGGGCATTTGGGTCGTCTACCGATTCTCAAAGGGTGGCTGTTTGCCTCGGTAGCATTGCTCATCTCCTATTACGGACAAGGCGCTTTTTTACTCTCCCATCCCGAAGCGGCTAAAGCTCCATTTTTTGAACTCTATCATACTCTCGCACCTGATTTGTATGTTCCAATGCTGCTGCTAACGGTAATGGCAACGATTATCGCATCTCAAGCAATGATTAGCGGGATTTTTTCAGTACTCTATCAAGCAATGACAACCCGTATTTTCCCACATTTTAATGTAAACTATACTTCCCATGAGCTACGTAGCCAAATCTATGTCGGTTCCATCAACTGGTTTTTGTTTATCTGCGTTGTCGCGATGCTCTTTATCTTCGGTGAATCGGGAAAATTAGCAGCGGCTTACGGGCTTTCTGTTGCAGGGGCAATGAGTATCACAGGCGTACTGATGAGCATGATTTTTATGTATAAACGCCAATATTTCAAAATGAGTGTATCCATCATTGCGGGATTGACCAGTTTAGTGTTCTTTGTCTCATGCTGGCTCAAAATTCCGCACGGCGGCTATTGGTCACTGGTCATTGCATCGGTTCCTCTCTTTATTGTGATTTTGTATACGCAAGGGCAAAAACGTCTTTATGCGTCGTTTGTACCGATTGATAAAGATCTATTTTTAGCGGAATATCTCAAACGCTATGCGCAAGGGTTCCATGTCGAGGGAACAGCACTCTTTTTTGCTCGCAATGCCGACGCTATTCCTGCCTATATCTCGAAAACAATGTTCCAAAACGGGATTATGTATGAACGTAACATTATCGTGACAGTGCATCCTTCTTATGAGCCACACGGGGTTATAAGTGAACTTTCACCGATAGGCGAGGGGCTTGATCTGCTTAGTATCCGACCGGGATATATGGAGACGCTGAACGTTGAAGCAATTTTGCGTGAAAAAAATATCGATGAGCGTACGATCTTTTACGGGGATGAAGAGATTGTTTCGAATAATATATTTTGGAAAATTTTCGCGTTTATCAAAGATGTTTCTCCTAATTTTGTCAGTTTTTACCATTTTCCGCATGAGAAACTAATCGGAGTTGCCCGTCGGGCAGAGATTTAACAATGGATGGTTTATAATTTAATTATGTACCCGATTATCCCCCCATTTTTGCTCTTGATCGCCCTAGCTCTGATCTCCAAACTCTTTAGTGAGGAACTTCAACTGGTCAATATAGGGATGATTCATCTCATCCCTATCCTCTATGCCGCGATGCGGTTGGGGCGCAGAGATACATTGATTATTTCGTTAGCTTCTGTTTTGTCGTTTAATTTCTTTTTTATCCCCCCTACCTTTACCTTCACCGTACATGATCTTCGATATGTATTTAGTTTCGTGATTATGATTGTAGTAGGGCAGATTGTTTCGTGGCTTAGTGAGCGTGCCGCTATTGCCAAAGAATTGGAGACTTCTGAGCGACTGCAAGAGACTTTATTGGGATCGTTGTCTCATGAACTGCGTACACCTTTAGCCGCAATCATGGGGGCATCATCGGGTTTACTTAGCGAAGAACTTGATTTAAACGGGGAACAAAAACATGAGCTGTACCGTACGATTGACGACGGTGCTCATCGGATGCGGCGGCTGATCGACAATCTTCTCGATACGGCTCGTCTCCAAAGCGGCATGTTAAGACTCAAAATACAAGAGTGTGATATTCGTGAACTTCTGGGAAGTGCTTTGTCAAAGACAGAGCATACTTTCTCTGCAACATTAACGATGCATGATGAGATAACATCCATTCAAGGGGATGCCGTTTTGATCGAACAGGCACTGTTTAATTTACTGGAAAATGCCTTTAAATACGGTGATGCAGTCAATGTTTCGGTAGAACATGATCCTGCCGGGGTATTAATCCGTATTTGTAATACAGGTTCTATACCATCTGAGAATGAAGCCTCGATGGCATGGAAGCCATTTTCGCGATTGAGTAATGTTCGAGGCCAAGAGGGACTTGGATTAGGGCTGTATGTGGCATATCGGATTGCTCAAATACACGGTGGGAGTGTCGAGACGATGAGTGATGGGGTACAGTTTTGCGCAACGATACGATTTTTGTATAGGGTTGAGGAATGAAAGAGACAGTTTTAATCATTGATGATGATAGTGCGATTCGTAAACTGCTCGAAGTAGCATTGGGTGCGGCGGGATATCATCCTATCTGTATTGCGACAGGAAAAGAGGGGCTGAATCGTGCTGCGATTGAAGCCCCTGCATTGGTACTGCTCGATTTGGGATTGCCAGACATGGATGGTAAAGAGTTCCTGATGCGCTTTCGCGAATGGAGCCAATCCCCTGTCATCGTCCTCTCTGCAAGATCCAATGAGAGTGAAAAAATAGCGGCGTTTGAAGGGGGGTGTGATGATTACCTCACTAAGCCATTTGGTACAGGAGAACTCCTTGCACGTATCAAAGCGGCACTTCGCAGGCGTGGCATTGGTATGGGTGATTCAACTTCAGGTCTGATAAGTGGCAACCTCTCTTTGGACATAGCATCACATACGGTGATGCTGGATAACGAAGAGTTGAAATTGACACCCAAAGAGTTTGATCTTCTCAAAACCTTGATGCAAAACAGCGGTAAGGTACTCACCCATGCATGGCTGCTCAAGGAGATTTGGGGAGTAGGGTATCAAAATGAAACCCACTATCTACGGGTTTTTATCAATCAACTGCGTCAAAAGATCGAAACCGATTCTACCCGTCCCAAGCGTATCATTACAGAAACGGGGATCGGGTATCGGTTTGTGGGATAAGAGAAATTCTTCTTTTAGCCCCTCTTCGTTATAATCTGCTACTTTTATGACTGTGGAGTAGGGATGAACATCGAAGAGATAGGAGCGCTGTTACAAAACAAAAACAAGCTCCTCTCCGAAGTCTATTTTGAGCTTCAAGCGGCCTGTGAAGCCAAATACGGTCCCGATGCGCTCGTTATCATTGAGATAGGGTCGTTTTTCGAGGTATATGAGGTCAATAATGCTGACCTTAAGATCGGAAAAGCGAAAGAAGTGGCTGAGTTTTTGAACATTCAGCTCACCCGTAAAAACAAAACGATTCTCGAAAACTCTGTCCAAAATCCCCTTTTGGCAGGGGTTCCTACCGTCTCGATCGAACGTTATCTGGGCCGTTTGGTACAATCCAAAAAATACACCATTGTTCTTGTCCGCCAGCAGGGAGAGCCGCCTCATATTAAGCGTTACATTTCCAATATTATCTCTCCCGGTACCAATTTCGATTACATTGCGGAGGTGAGTGAAAACTACATTGTCTCTCTTTTAATCGATCAAAACAACGGGGTTTATTCGGTAGGGTATGCCGCCATCGATGTTGGGACAGGAAAAACCCTCATCAATGAGATACACGGCACGCGTGAAGACAAAACGTATGCGCTGGATGAAGTATTTACGCTTTTACAAAGTTATCAAACCTCTGAAGTGGTGGTAACGTTTTGCGGCAGTGAGATTGATATCGAAGAGGTGAATCGCTATTTGGAACTCAAAAGCCATCATCGCAGCAATCGCAATGAGAAGCGTCTTCGTATTGATTACCAAAACGAGCTGTTTGAACGGATTTATCAAATACGCTCCCTTCTCAGCCCCATCGAGTATTTGGATTTGGAGCGTTTTGCGTATGCTTCGGAGTCGTTGGCACTACTGATCCACACCATCATCGATCATGATCCTGCGATCATTGAAAAAATGAATCGTCCAACATTCTTGGGAACTAACCGTTACATGTATCTGGGGAACAATGCGGCGGAACAGCTGGGGATTATTTCCAGAGATCACGATGAGATGACGCTGTTGAAGCTGATCGATAAAACCTCCACGGCGATGGGAAAACGACTGCTGCGCGAACGGTTGCTCAATCCTATTTGCGATCCTAAATTGCTCAATGAACGGTATGATCTGATTGAAAAAATAGAAGATCACATTGCCCCCTTGGAGACAAAACTCAAAGAGGTTTATGATCTGGAACGGATTTTACGCCGTCTGAAACTTGGTAAGTTACATCCCTATGAACTCGCTTATTTTCATGCATCCTTGAGTGCGGCGGAGAGTTTGTTTGGTGATGCGAAGCGTTTGGGCATCGAGTACGATACCAGCAGTGCCGTAGAAGCGGGACTGTGTGCCAGTGAGCTGAAACGAATTTTTAACATCGATGCGTGTGCCAAATATCGCCGTGATCAAGTCAATGAAAACCTGTTTAACGAGGGGATAGACCCTGCCATCGATGCGTTGGAGAAGTTGCAAGAGACCAATGAGTCGAAGTTACAGCTGATCATTGATCATATCGATAAACATTTTGAGGGGGGAAGCGGTCCGTATGCCTCGATCGGGTGGCTGGAGAGCGAGGGGTATCATCTGCTTATGACCCGTAATCGCTACGTCAATGTGGAAGAAGTCTTGCACAACAGCTTTTTCACTATTGAGGGGAATCACTATTTTTTCCGTGATTTTCAGATACGCAAACTCAAAACAACGGTGAAGCTCTCCTCGGCACTTTTGGATGAACTTTCCATCGAAAATGCAGGGGCAAAATCCCGCATGCTGGCGATGGTCAAAGAACAGTATCGCCAGCACATGGAAGCCATCGAAAAACGGTTTTCCCATGCGATTGAACACTTGATCTCTTTTTTAGCCGTTGTTGATGTATCGCTTAGTGCGGCAAAGGTGGCGAAGCAATACCGCTATGTCCGTCCTATGCTCCTTGCCAATGAATCCAAAACGTTTATCGAAGCGGTGGGATTGCGTCATCCGTTGATCGAATCGCGCGAAGAAAACGGTATTTTCATCCCCAATGATCTGTTTTTAGGAGATGGGGCGAACCACACCTATACGGAACACGCTACGCTCGAAGATGCCAAAGAGGTCAACGGCGTATTGCTGTACGGGATCAACTCCAGCGGGAAATCCTCACTGATGAAAAGTATCGGGATTGCGGTCGTGATGGCGCAGGCGGGATTTTTTGTCCCCTGCGCGATGCTGCGGTTTTCTCCCGTGGATAAACTGCTCACCCGTATCGTCTCCAAAGACAACCTCTACAAAGGGCTTTCGACGTTTGCCGTAGAGATGCTGGAGTTGCGCAATATTTTCAACCGTGCAACGCCTAACAGTTTGATTTTGGGCGATGAGATCAGTCACGGTACAGAGACCGAATCGGCATTGGCAATTGTGGCAAGTGCGATTTTGAAACTGCGGGAGATCGGCAGTTTGTTCATCTTCGCCACACACTTGCATCAGCTCTCTAGTTTGAGTGAAATCCAAAAAGCGCAAAATATCGTGTTACTGCATTTGGGTGTTTACTACGATGAGGCTACAGACAAGCTCGTCTATGACCGTAAACTTAAAAATGGGAGTGGAAGTACGCTGTACGGATTGGAGTTTGCCAAATCGCTGCACATGGATGAGACCTTTATCCAAAAAGCGTATGAGATACGAGGACGTATCGGGGATACCAAGGGTGAGGTCGCACAGCTCAAGCGGGAGAAAAAAAGCCGTTACAACAGTAAGCTGTATTTGACAAAATGCGCGTTGTGCGATGAAGCCGTGGACGAGGTGCATCACATCATCCCTCAAGCCAATGCGGATGAGGGGGGATCGATCGGACATTTTGGAATGAATCATCGCTACAATTTAATCTCAGTTACAGCGAAACGGGAAGTGATTCGTAAGGCCTATTTTAGGGAGATTTAGCCACATTTTATGCAGTAAAAAAAGCGTAAAATAGGGAATTTTAAAACATTTTTTCTGTAATACATTTTCAAGAGAACTACATAAAAAACTACATAACTTTTTGAAGATTAAAATTGATGTTTATGCCTCATTGATTTTGACGCAATATGAACTACATAACTTTTTTAGAGATACTTCTGAAATAATGTCAAAAAACCATTTTCAGTTCCTTTTCATTAAAAAATGACTATCATCTATTCCAATATCAATGGCTTTAATGGAGCAAGAGCAACTCTATGAATGTCAATCCATTGGAGTCTAGATGATTTTAAAGAAATCGTTTTCTACAACATTGCTTCTGATTCTTATATCCTGCTCATATGTATATGCTTCCAATAATCAAGCAGCTAATAACGATGTCGCAACTTTTCAATCCAAAGTACACAATACTCTTGCATACCATCAGAAAAAACTCGAAGTTGACGAGATCGTCGCTGTCGTTATGAAATCCGATACGGGTGAACTATTAACGGTTGATTCTTCTAAGGCTGTTACTCCCTACAAAAGCATCCAGCAAATATCACAATCCAATGCAATCAAATATACCTATAGTCCAAGCAAGGTTCTCTTTCCTGTTATATTTGCACTGAACTATGATATATTCAACCCAACCGGAACAAAAGTATCGCCTGATTTTTTTACAGGTTCAAAAGTAACCAATACCGCTATCGATAGACTGCGTGACGATGTATCTAATGAAGCATGGGTAAAGTCACAATCCGAAGTTCAAATGACTAAAAAACTTACCCCTATGGATATCCACTTAGGACTTCTCAAATTTGGTTATGCACAACCCATAGGATTAAGTGGAAAAGACACTAAACTAGGAAGTATGATCTCACTCATTGATATGGAAAATCCTAACCGTAGAGCGACAATTCCGTTAGGATATGGCGTACAAGCGTCATTAATGCAAAATGTCAAAGCCTACAGTGTTTTTAATAACGATGGCAACATGGTCAATCCAAGACTTTACGGAGTGGCAGTTAAAAAAGATGAAAAGCGACAGGTAATCAATGCCTCTACGTCGTATTTCATCTTTGCACATTTACAAAACGAAGTAAAGAATGATTTTACGGATTTCAATGCAAGCGGTCTTCAAATCAGTGGATATAGAAATCTGAGTGTCAATAATAGCGATAAAAAGAAAACCCACGCTACGTTCATTGTCAATATAGATGATGGCAAAAACAAGTTTACGGTAGGTGTCTCAGCCTTTAATTTGAAAAACCTAGAGGAACAAGGCAGTGATTTGTTGATTGGTATAGTTAAAGAGATCATCAAAGCGATGGTTGAATAAAAGTGAATTTTAAACAAATAGAGGAGAAAAAAGCGTATGTATTGCAGTAAATGTGGAACTGAGAATGAAGATGGAGCAAAGTTCTGTAAGAGCTGTGGAACACCTTTAGGTGCTGAACCGATTCAGCCCAATAATAGCGACTCAGCTGGAAATACATTTCAATTGGTTAAAAAAATTGTGATTTGGGGGGTTGCTTTCATTGTATTGTTCATTCTCGGCGCAATGTTAATTACTTTTGTACAAGAAAAAAATGAAGAAAATAGAATACAAGACTTGCGAGCTGGTTGTACTAATAATGATGCTCAGGCATGTTATGAGCTTAGTAAGTCTTTGGACTACTATGATAGTGGGCGAAATGAAGCACTTGCCAAAGGCTGTCAGCTTGGAAATAAAGATGCTTGCCGAGAAGGTGGATATCATGAGCGTGGATGTCAATTACAAGATGGTCAAAGTTGTTTTGAACTTACAACCTATGGAAGCGCAAATCCAAAACTAGTGGGTTGTCAGTTCTCACCAGACTCTTATGGGTGTGATCAAATATTAAAAGATCGAAAAGCGTATGAAAAAAAATATTATGACTTAGCTTGTCAATACGGCTATTCACAAGGCTGTATGAAAGAATGATTGTCTATAAAGTCCTTCATTGAGGTATAAAAACGATGTATAAAGATATATATGGGGAAATAATTCATATCGGAGATTGCCTTTGCTTCAAAGAAACTTCTTATATTGTTGAGTCAACATTTCAAACTGGATTATGCATAAAAGATTTTAATCAACCGTCTATGATTCAAATAACACAATTTAAAACAGAATATCAATGTTGTTATGGAAAAAACGTTATCCCCCTGGAGTTTTTAAATCTTGATGACGTATTTATCTGTGATAGAGAAGCATATCCGGAATGTTTTATTTAAAATCTCATTATGAAAGGTCGCAAAGATGGAAATGTATTGTGTCAGATTAAAAGAAAATCATAGGATCACCAGTATTGACATACAAGAAAAAATTGAACAACTCGAACTAAAAACGCCAGAAGAACGTTTTCTTGATGTTCAACCACCGGAAAGTGCGTATGAAGCTTATTTTTGGGGTACTAAAGATGAATGTTTAGATTATATTGCTGACTTAGATAATGATATACGAGCTTTGTTTGTTTGGCAAAAAGTTTAAGGAGGAATCACTATGCGTCTTTATTGTCAACAATGCGGTACACAAAACGAAGATGGTGCAAAGTTCTGTAAAAATTGTGGACTGCCTTTAAATAAACAGTTAGAACAGTTTGATGAAGTGGTTAAAGCAACATCTATAGAGCCGATTGAATCGATTAAACCAATGCGTCTGAGTATGTTGGCAGTATTTCCTGTTTTGGGAATGATATATCATCTGATGTTTATAGGTTATGGTGTCATTATGATTGAAACAATTGCAGCATCATTTAGCGCTGTAATCGTTATATTGGGCATACCATTGATTTTTACTGGAATTGTTCGTTTGATAAAAAAATTAAATAATA
>PDVJ01000009.1_pt1 | contig 63065 bp, 60 predicted proteins | sample 1369811 | NCBI WGS metagenome assembly PDVJ01 (sample SAMN07795376, study PRJNA414565) | Alkali sediment metagenome, whole genome shotgun sequencing project. | reverse complement strand
GAACACATAACTTAACGTTTTTCTCATTTCTTTCCTCCTAATTAATTGTGTGATTAGTTTTTTGAGAAATTTAATACGACTCTACGCGCGTCTGAGATTCACCTCCTTTCATACTGAAAATATCGGACTTTCTTCCGTGATCATCGTATCTCGAGAAGATCCGACAGGTTAAAATCTTATTTGCTTCACTGACATAATTTTCTATCTATAGTAACGATCTGTCAAGTATTATTTGTTATTTTTGCCAGAATATTTATCTTGCGCTTTCCCGGGACTAAGCGGTTAAGGATAGATTGGAGTGGAAGTAGTATGTAAACCCTTTCCGCATTTCCATTTGACTTCATGGTTCAAAACTGATAAAAAATCCACGCTGTTTAAAGTATTTTTTAACCATAAAGTGGAGCCCTCCACGACATTAGCAAGTATTTAGTATCATGGTGATTATTTCATCTAATGCATAGCATAAAGGTAGTTTCATTTTAAGTATCATAGGTAATCAGGGAAAAAATATGAAATCATAATTGGTCACATTTTAAGGAGAGGCAAATGTCAAAGCAGTATGTCTTTAAATTCGGTGGAGGGAGAGCTGACGGCAGAGCGGAAATGAAGGAACTGCTGGGTGGTAAAGGGGCTAATCTCGCGGAAATGGCAAATCTCGGCATTCCCGTACCTCCCGGTTTTACCATCACAACAGAAGTCTGCAATTATTACTATCAACACAAAAAAACGTATCCGTCTCAGTTGAAAAATGAAGTCGCGCAGGCTCTTGCCAAAGTGGAATCCATTATGAAGGCAAAGTTCGGTGATCCGGGAAATCCACTGTTGCTTTCCGTGCGGTCTGGTGCGCGCTCTTCCATGCCCGGTATGATGGAAACCGTGTTAAATGTCGGGTTAAACGAACACACGATAAAAGGGCTAATCGCCAAAACCGGAAACGAGCGCTTCGCGTATGATGCGTATCGCCGTTTGATCATGATGTACACGGATGTTGTCATGGAAAAGGCGGCAGGTATTGAACCAGAGGAGGGAAAGGGAGTCCGCATACAGCTTGAGCATGCCATGGATAAAATGAAACAAAAGAGGGGTGTTGTTCAGGACACGGATCTCACCGCAACAGATCTGAAGGAATTGGTTAAGGTTTTCAAAACCAAGGTAAAGCAGATTCTGGGGAAAGAATTTCCCGATGACCCCTACGAGCAGCTCTGGGGTGGAATAGGAGCCGTATTCCATAGCTGGAACGGGAAACGTGCCGTGTCGTATCGTCGCATTGAGGGTATCCCTGACGCATGGGGTACGGCGGTAAGTGTACAAGCTATGGTCTTCGGCAATATGGGTGATCACAGCGCGACCGGTGTTGCCTTCACCAGGAATCCCGCGACAGGTGAAGACATATTTTACGGTGAGTGGCTGGTCAATGCACAAGGTGAGGACGTTGTTGCCGGACTTCGCACGCCTAATCCTCTCAATGTTCTCAACAAGACGGATGATACGAGACATCTCAAGAGCCTCGAAGAGGAAATGCCGAAATTGTATAAAGAGCTCGCCGGAATTCGAAGCAGGCTGGAAAAACACTATAAAGACATGCAGGATATAGAATTCACCATCCAGGAAGGCCGCCTGTGGATGCTGCAAACACGCACTGGCAAGCGAAATGGCCCGGCAGCGGTAAAGATGGCGGTGGAAATGGCGAAAAAGGGACTCATCAGTGAGGCTACGGCAGTTCTCAGGGTAAGACCGTCACAGCTGGATGAGTTGCTGCACGACATGCTTGACCCTGCGGAGGAGAAAAAGGCCCGTGTCCTCGCGAAGGGTTTACCCGCCGGTCCCGGCGGTAGTACCGGACAGGTAGTATTCACCGCCGATGATGCGGAAAAGTGGGCAAAAGAAGGCAAAAAAGTCATTCTGGTGCGAAATGAGACTTCCCCTGAAGATGTGCATGGTATGCACATTGCGGAGGCGATTCTTACTTCAAAAGGTGGTATGACGAGTCATGCGGCGCTCGTCGCCCGCGGATGGGGCAAGTGCTGTATCGTCGGTTGCTCAGCCCTGGAAATCGATATGAGAAAGAAGCTCATGAATGTGGGCGGCAAGACAATAAAAGAGGGCGACTGGATTTCTCTCAATGGTTCCACGGGGAGAGTGTACGAGGGAAAAATGGCATCAATAAGGCCGGATCTGGCAACGAATAAAGAATATACGCAGCTCATGAAATGGGCAGACAAAATCCGCCGGTTGGGTGTGCGTACCAATGCCGATCGCCCCCAGGATGCCGCTCAGGCACGAGCCTTTGGTGCCGAAGGTATCGGCCTCACGCGCACCGAGCACATGTTCTTCGGCCCCGAGCGTATCCTTGCCATACGGGAAATGATAGTTGCCGAGAATGAAGCGGAACGCCGTAAAGCAATTATGAAACTCCTGCCCTTTCAGCGGGAAGATTTCATGGGTATCCTCCACGCCATGGAGGGTCTTCCTGTCACAATCCGGCTGCTTGATCCGCCACTCCATGAATTCGTGACCCTTGATAAAGAGCAGACTCAGGAGTTAGCAAAGCAGCTCGGCATGACCGTGAAAAAACTGAAGGCACGGATTGATTCCCTGCACGAACTGAACCCGATGCTGGGTCATCGAGGGTGCCGCCTGGGTATCGCCTATCCGGAAATTACGGAAATGCAGGCCCGTGCCATATTTGAGGCTACTGCTGAGCTGACGAAGAAAGGCATCAAAGTGTATCCCGAGGTGATGGTTCCCTTAGTGGGATCTGCCGCGGAATACAATCATCAGGAAGCAATCATCCGGCGCATGGCTGATGAAGTTATGAAAGAGAAACGCGTGAAACTGAATTATCTTGTGGGAACCATGATTGAGATTCCGAGGGCAGCCTTGACGGCGGATGAGATTGCCAAGACGGCTGAGTTCTTTTCTTTCGGCACCAACGATTTGACTCAGACCACATTTGGCATTTCCCGTGATGATATTGGCGGCTTCCTTCCCATTTATCTGGAACGGAAAATATTTCCCGAAGATCCATTCCAGAGCCTGGACGAGAGTGGCGTAGGGCAGCTAGTTGAGATGGGGACGAGGAAAGGCCGTTCCACGCGTCCAAAGCTCAAGGTCGGTATCTGCGGCGAGCACGGAGGCGATCCCAGATCTATTGACCTCTGCCACCGCGTAGGCATGGACTATGTCTCTTGTTCACCGTTCCGCGTTCCCATTGCCAGACTTGCGGCTGCCCACGCCGCCCTGAATAACAAATAAGGTGTGTTCTCTCGTATCGCAGCGGTTTTGATTATTATAGAGTAAATTAAACCGGTTGCTCAAGGCGGGCTACTTCGGCCCGCCTGCATAACAAAGTAAACCCTGCATACTTCTGCCTACGCAATAGAATTCATTTCTGTTACATTTCACCTGTCCGATGAGATCATCCTGTCAAAAAGATGTATACAATAGTTTAAGTGTAGTATAATATAAAAAGCAGTCTCAAGGAGGTGCAGCATGACAGGAACGGACATTAAGAAATTATATGTAGCTGCAGACGGCACAGTGGCTTTCATCTGTCCCAGGTGCGGATCTGCGCGAAAGGAAAGCGCGCAGCAGTATAAAGAGCACAAAGGTCCTGTTAAAATTGACTGCACCTGTACTAATGTTTACGAAGTGCAAATTGAATTCAGGAAATTCTACAGGAAAGAAACGAACCTCGATGGGCTTTATTTCAGATCTTCTCACTCGGGCGACTGGGGGAAGATGGTCGTAAAAAATTTGTCCATGGGAGGGTGTGGATTCAAGACAATGAAGACAACCACGTTAGTGCCTGGGGAGGAAATCAAGATAGAATTTGCGTTGGATGACCGTACTGCAGCCCCAATAAAGAAAAAGGCCATTGTCCTTGAAGTCGAAGGACAATATGTCGGCTGTAAATTTTCCGGCCCTCCCGGTAGTTATGATGCAGACCTCGGCTTCTATTTGAAAAAGCCTTAGGCGGACGATAAGCCACGGGTAATAATGCAGAGGTATCCGTGAATCGTCGCCTTTATTTTTTCTTGATACTATAGAACGCGGATTTCCCCGGGTATACGGCACAGTCGCCGAGTTGTTCTTCAATCCTTAACAACTGATTGTATTTTGCCAGCCGTTCGCTTCTCGATAATGACCCGCTTTTAATCTGGCCGCAGTTTGCCGCGACCGCAATATCCGCCATCGAGGAATCTTCCGTTTCTCCGGATCTGTGTGAGATAACGGTTGTGTACCCTGCTTCTTTTGCTCTCTGAATGGTCTCCAGGGTTTCCGTGAGAGTTCCGATCTGATTGAGCTTGATCAGGATGGAATTGGCAACACCGAGGGATATTCCCTTTTCCAGCCTTTTCTTGTTTGTCACAAAGAGATCATCCCCCACTATCTGCACCTTGTTGCCGAGGGCATTGGTAAGCAGCTGCCACCCTTCCCAGTCGTCTTCCGCCAGGCCGTCTTCAATGGAGATGATGGGGTATTTTTTTACCAGGTCCTGATAGAATTTAACCATGTCCGCGGCCGACTTGCTGGGTTTCTTTTCTGCCGAGAGAACATATTTCCCGTCTACAAAAAAGGAGCTTGCCGCCGCGTCAATGGCAATGCAGAGATCCTTTCCCGGTTTATATCCCGCTTTTTCTATAGCCTCTATGATCACAACCAGGGCCTCTTCGTTTGATTTCAAATTGGGCGCAAACCCACCCTCATCTCCCACGGAGGTGTTGTAGCCTTTGCTTTTCAGCACGGACTTGAGGGTATGAAAAACTTCCGCCGACATCCGGAGTCCCTCTTTAAAGCTCTTTGCGCCGACGGGCATAATCATGAATTCCTGGATATCAACGTTATTATCGGCATGCTGGCCGCCGTTTATAATATTCATCATGGGAACGGGAATATCCTTTGCGACAACACCGCCGATGTACCTGTACAGAGGCAGTTCGGAAGCCTCTGCGGCGGCCTTAGCGCACGCCAGGGATACACTTAGAATGGCATTGGCGCCGAGGTTGCCTTTGTTTTCCGTACCGTCCAGGGAGATCATTGTGTAATCGATTTCCCTTTGGCTCAGACAGTCCATGCCGATGACTTCCGGTCCGATTTTATTTATCACGTTGCTTACTGCCTTCTCTACGCCTTTGCCCAAGTACCTTTTTTTATCGCCATCACGGAGTTCGAGCATTTCGTGTTCTCCCGTCGATGCACCGGATGGAACGGAAGCACGTCCGGTAATTCCTGAAAAAATCGTCACTTCAGCCTCAACGGTGGGATTGCCTCTCGAATCCAGAATTTCCCTCGCATATACATTGATTATTTCAGTCATATGGCCTCCTTTTTTGTAGGTGGGATGTTTGTGATAAATATACCAATTCCAATTAAATATCAAGGTTGTTATCGGAAATATCTCAACGAACTTGATTAAATACCGAAACTTGTGTAAATCAAGAGAAAACAGCAGAGGAATGTAGTGCCTGTGGCAGAGAAGAAAGGAACAAGACTTTTTCATCACCTTAAAAAATGGCTCGAACTGGCAATCATGGATTATGCCATGATCGAGGAAGGAGACAGGGTTCTCGTGGGTGTTTCCGGTGGCGCGGACAGCCTGGCGCTCCTGGATCTTCTCAATGCATCGATGGTGTTTGTGCCCCAATTTTCCGTTCTCGCGGTGAATATTGATATGGGATTTGATCAGTCTTACAGTGACTACGATCTGCTTGAAACGTACCTGAAGAACAATAACTATACCTATGTGATGGAAAAGACAGATATCGGCCTTTTGTCGCACAGTGATTACAATCGCAAGAACCCTTGTTATCTCTGTTCCCGCTTGAGAAGAAAAAGGATTTTCCAAATCGCGGATGAAAATAAGTGCAATAAGATTGCCCTTGCCCATCATAAGGATGATATTATTGAGACACTCCTTATCAATCTCTTTTACGGAAGGGAAATTTGCACAATGATGCCGAAGCAGGAGATTTTCCAGGGAAGTATGCATATTATCCGTCCCCTTGCCTATATAGAGGAGAAACTGATAAAGAAATATGTGAAAGAGCGTGAAATCCCAACAATCGAAAATAAATGTACCACGAGCAAAACCTCAAAGAGGGTATACATAAAGAAACTTTTGCAACAACTGGAAAAGGACAACAAAGACATCCGGGAAAACATTTATAAGGCATTGAGGCATGTCAAGGTGGATTATCTGCCGCAAAACATGAGGGATATGAAATGATACTGATGCAAAATGACAAAGTGTGATGTTGTCATTTCGACCGCTTGGGAGAAATCTTTTTTCGTATATTCACTGTCACTCGATAGGAAGTGTTAAAGGGAAGGTGACATTGTGCTGAAATCATTGATATTGGAAATAAAGTGGTGAGCATGGCTAAAAAACAATCAGGAGAAAAAATAATCGCCCAGAACAAGACAGCCCGGTTGAACTACTTCATAGACGACACGTATGAAGCAGGGATCGTCCTGGTGGGTACGGAAGTGAAAGCACTTCGGGAAGGGAAGGCGAATCTGAAGGACAGTTATGCCCTGGTACAGGACGGGGAAGTATTTCTTCATGACATGCACATCAGTCCTTATTCTTACGGCAACCGGGAAAATCATAATCCGCTGCGCGTCCGGAAACTTCTTCTTCACAAAGGGGAGATTAAAAGGCTTTATGGAAAGTCACGGGAGAAGGGGCTTGCCCTCATTCCTTTAAAGTTATACTTTAAGAGTGGAATGGTAAAGATGGAAATCGGGATTGGCCGAGGTAAGAGACTCTACGATAAACGGGAGAGCCTGAAGGTCAAAGAGGATCGACGAGAAATCGAACGGGGTATGCGGGGAAAAGGGCGGGACAGGTGATGGTTCGATGAATTCCCTTGACGAAAAAAGTATTCCGCCTGCCGGATCAGCACAGGGCGTCATACAGGCAGGATAGCTGATCTCGCTTTCCCGGAGCGAGAGGGGCGAAAACCCAAAGGTATAGCTCTCGATAAATCCTGCCTCCGGGAGTTTTCGTGAGTGAAATTAAAACAGAGGATACGTATGTAGACGCTGCAGTGGAATATTTTCGGACGCGGGTTCGATTCCCGCCGCCCCACCAAGACCTAATCCAACACAATGAAATTCATTAATTAAAAAGAACCGTCCCCGATAGTTTCCCGATTATTTCGACTGACTTTATACGAAATCTATAAAATAATGAACCGATCAATCATCATTTTCCTGATGCTGGGAGTCGAATAGGACTGAGACCCGGCCAGATGAGTTCGGTAATTACCGCTTTCGAAGGCACGGCAAAAATATATTCCACTCTTTCTTTAAGTTGTGAGGAAACAAACGGCGAGCGTGACCCGCCCGTGGACTGTATCCTGTTCATAGACTGTGACCCACCCATAGAGTAATCATAGTAGTCGCCCCATGCCAGGGCTGTGGCCACGGGGGCGTAAGAATTGCCTGCCGTATCCTTCAGCCGTAAGGGCACGCTGATGAAACTGTCTTTAATTAGTTTTTGATCCAGACGCTCCAGGTCAAGGTTTAGAATGAATAGGACAACATTCGATTTAGAGCCAATGTATGAATAATTCTTGCAGGGAGGAACTGAGCAATTGCTTACTGAAATGCCTTCTGATTTGTAGGCAAGGAGCGGGGTAATAGCCCATTTTCCGGCCTCGGAACGTCGGTTCATCTGGCTGTTGGTTTTTTGTAGCTTTGGTATTTTTTGCAAGAAATCACTCATTCCTTCATTCGCACTCTGATTTATAAGATTAATATCGACCCGAGTCTTGTTGCTTCCGGATTTCTGGTCCGAAAGGATGATAAGAGTGAGGGCATGCTTGTCTTTAATAAAATTGAGAAATCCCCACATGGGTTTTTCTTTGAGTGCGCCGGATTCATCTGAAGCACTCAGACCCTTGTCAAAGAGCCAACCATCTTTTATCAGCATATTCTTGTAGAAATTGAAGACCTCTTTTTTTGAACCCCTTAACTCCAGGACAGCATGGCATAACATAGCCTGTGCAGGGCAATCATCGGACTCGAGAACAATAGCATCCTCCCGTTTAGGCATGCTACGATCAAGCACCGGCGCAAGTTTTTTGACGGCACCTCCGGAATGCACCTCTATGGCGCCCTCTGCAATTTTTCTCCTGTCTATAAAGAGTTCAAGGGTATATTTGCCGGCTTTCCAAGCAACACCCGGTTCTCTATTTCCCCAACTATCCGATATCCATGGTTGTCCCCATTTGGCGTCCATATATCTTTTTGACGTCTCCCGTGTATAGACACTGCCGTCCGATTTCTTCCACACCCAATTGATCTCACAATCGATCCGCTCGCCTGGACGCGGATGCTTCAGATTGAGTTGCCAGTTAATATAACGAGTTTTTTCCTGTTCGAAGCGCGTTTGATATATCCTCTGCTTATATGGTATCAGATCGTAGCCACTTTCAAAGAATTTCAAAGATGTTACGTAACGTTCAAAAGGAATATTTTTCGTATCGACGACATCCAGTTCCTTCTTATAGTTAAAGACAGCGCCACCTGCTTTGTCGAAATCAAACATTTCAGTCTCATTATTTATTGAAAACCAGAAGTGGTTGCCCTTTTTTGTAATGATGCTGTATGGTATTGATTTACTGTTGTTTCGCGGATAGGCGATGAGCGTGTATTTGGCATCTGCTCCTCTGATATCTGATCGCTTTGCCCCAGCCTTGAAGTAGCCTCGATCGTCAGTTGTTGCAGATGCTATTCCCTTGCTTCCGTCCTTGTTGATCTGAAGCAATACCTGGCCTCCTCTTTTTGTGTCGACCTCAACGAGATAAAAAGTCCTTCCCACAACCGGCGAGCCATCGGGATAGGTAATGGTACCTTGTACGATGACCTTATTCCCCGAAGCGGGCCGCGATGGCGCTGTCAATGTCGTGTCTTTTTCCCCTTGGGAAGGCGCACGTTTGGATGTTGATCCCCCTTGTATCTCAAGAATTAACTTCACATTGTCAGCCCTGGTTGCCGTTATGCGATAAGCGATCCTCTCTCCTGCCTTTACAGTCACTTCGCCGCCGGCCTGCGCGGATGTGCCGCTCTTTGCGGTTAGAACGACTGAAGGCTCATTAGATTTCAAGAACTCGATGATACATGGGCCCTCTTTTGTTGTGAGTTTCCCCCTAATCATGATCGTAGAACCAGCGGGATAACCCACGTGGATCTCCATTATGCCAGGGCCGCCATCAACCTGTCTGAAGGTAATATTACATGCAGCGACTTTTCCCCCTGCGAAGGAGCAGTCTTCTCGATAGCCGTCTATTTTCAGCGGCGTTCCGTATATAAGTGTTACCGATGACAGTACAAGATATATCACGAGCGCAATCAGAAGAGCGCGTTTAACTACATTTTCTTTCATACGAATACTTCCTCTAATGGTCATCATAATCTCCTAAATTCCGGGGACATCTTACCTATTTTCATTGAAAGTGTCGAACTCCTTGTTGTGCAAATTATAATCTTACCAAATGTTCAACAATTAAAAAACCCGCTCTCACAGCAAAATGCGGGGTTATGTTTTAAAACGGTGTTCCATCCTTGGTTTGAAGCTGGATGAAAAAATTAATTGCTCTGTTACGCGTGCTACTTCCTTGAACTGATTCAAGGAGATACGTTTTATGATGGAATTGTCAAGGGAAATAATAAGAAGCAAGATTTCTCATTGCATTCGAAATGACATGGTGGTTGCGTTTAATTGATTATAAGAATCTGGATTCCGGATCACGTCCGGGATGATTGGGCGGGATGACGAATCTCTATAAATCTTGAAATAATGCAATTTCCGGTATACTAAAATTAGCGTATCTGGTATCGCTAATCAGATAGTTATTCTGTTCATAACAGCTCAAAAGGAAACTATTATGCATGTATATTTCTGGGGCACGCGGGGGTCTTTGCCGGCTTCAATCACGACTGAGACGATCGAGACGAAAATATTCAAGGCCATTCAGATGTCACGATCTTACATGCTGGACACCGATGAAGCGATAAACAATTTTATCCGTACCGAATTACCCTTTGCTGTACGGACAAGTTACGGTGGTAACACGTCGTGTGTTGAAATCAGAGGGCAAGAAGAATATGTTCTCTGCGATGCAGGCACAGGGCTGAGAGACTTTGGAAATGATTACATGAAGACGAAAATGACGGGGCGAGAGAATCTGTCGAACGTTTTTCACCTATTTATTTCGCACCTGCATTGGGATCATATTCAAGGATTCCCCTTTTTTGTTCCCGCCTTCGTACCAGGCCATCACGTTCACATCTATGGATATCACGCAGATCTGGAGAAAACGTTTATTCATCAACAGAATGCTCCCTCCTTCCCCGTTCCCCTGAGCGCCATGAAAGCGGATATCTCATTCCATGTCATGGAACCAGGTGTTGATTATGAAATCGCCGGGATGAACGTGACCGGAATAAAACAGAACCATCCGGGGGATTCTTATGGCTACTGCTTCACAAAATCCGGGAAAAAGATTGTGTATTCAACCGATGCAGAACACAAGGAGGACGCGGAGGACGATGATTATGAATTTATCAAATTCTTTGTGAATGCTGATCTGTTGATCTTTGATGCGCAATACAGGTTGTTGGATGCGGTCGATACGAAAGAGAATTGGGGACATTCAAGTAATCTTGTGGGGGTAGAGCTTGCAGTGCGCGCCGGCGTCAAGCGTCTCTGTCTTTTTCATAGTGAGCACACATACAACGATGAATCTCTCGACCGGTTCCTGAATGATACCAGAAAATATTTAAAGATACTTGACAAGTCATCTCCTCTTGAGATTCATCTGGCCTATGACGGTATGGAAATGGATATATAGGCCCATTTCTCCAACAATCCTTTCTCTTGTGACCTGTTGCAATTGCATGATAATATAAATCTGTGTATGCATGGACACGGGAGGGGTAGTGTAAAAATTTTCGAAAGCAGTTCTTGTTTCGTCTGAAGGGAAAAGGGATCTGGGTTAATGGTATAAAACGATGAAAATTGTCGCTACGGGTGATATCCATTACGACCTGATTCGAAGCCAGTCGGAGCACGAGGCATTCCATCGCGTGATAAGAAGCATGGAAAGTGAAAAGCCGGACGTGCTCGTCATTGCGGGTGATACGGTGAGTCTCGGCTCGCCAAAGCTGGAGGAGTGTTTGCATCATTTCGGATCTATTGCGCCGGTGAGACTCATGGTCTTCGGAAACCATGATTACTGGAGCACGGACGGTGACACCTTCAGGCACCTGGAAATCATGAAAGAGAGAATCAGGAAGTGCGGATTTAAAATCCTTGATGAAAAGCCGGAAATTATCGATGGCATCGGCTTTGCGGGCAATTGTTCATGGTATGATTATTCCTTTGCCTCGATGGAGCTTCCCCCGCGATCGTCGTACGAAAAAAAGATGTTCAGGGGGCACATTATCTGGAATGATCTCCGTTTCGTCAGACTCGGGATGGCTGACAGTCACTATACCAATGAACTGATACAAAAGTTAGAGGACGAAATCAGAACACTTGAATCCGAAGTGGATTTGATCATTGTCGTTACCCATCACATCGGCTTTATGGAAATGCTGACCACTCGGGAAGAATTTCCCGGATGGAATTTCTGCAATGCATTTATGGGAAGCGCCATGCTGGGGGAGATGCTCCTCAGGCATCCTAAAGTGCGGTATCACATCTCAGGCCACATTCACGATCAGAAGACGGTAAAAAAGGAACACCTGGTTTCCATCAATCCCGGTTCCACGTATGACGAGAAAAAATATATCTCGTTAGTAATCTGAGAGAGGTCCATGCGGCATAGAGGAAGGGCAATACGTTACGAGTCTGAAGATCGCGTGATTTATGATGCTGTGATGGAGTATCTCTGCCGGAATTGGAAAGAAGATCTCACGGTTGCAGGATTGATGATCAGCGTGGGAAAGTATTTTCTCGGGATTCCCTATGCACGCAGCACACTCGAAACGGAAGGCGGGGAGATCCTTGTCATTAATTTAAGAGAGTTTGATTGTTTCACCTTCGTGGAAAATGTCGTGGTCATGGCATGGATGATCGGACAGGGGGAGTGCACCTTTGAGGATTATGCAGCATCCCTGGAACGAATCCGTTACCGCGACGGCATAGTAAATGAATATCCCTCACGCCTTCACTACTTTTTGGACTGGCTCTCTGACAATGAAAAGAAGGGAATTGTAAAAGATGTGACGGGTAGGATAGGCGGGATGTCTTTCCGTAAGAACATCCATTATATGACATCGCATCGGGATGCCTATCCTATGGTGAGCAGTGCTAAAGTCTACGAAGAGATGCGTGCCGTAGAGAGAAACATCTCTGAGAGGTCGTTCTGTTATATTCCCAAAGAAGAGTACACACAGCATGACATAGCCATTGAAGAGGGGGATATAATCGCCATCACAACAGATATCGAGGGATTGGATATTGTGCATGTCGGCATCGCCGTCCGGCTCGATCGGGAAACTCATCTTCTCCATGCCTCAGAAGTCGAGAAGAAGGTGGTTATTTCAGATGCCGCCCTCAATGAGTATCTTTTGAGTCGAAAAACCATGACCGGGATAATGGTGGTGAGGCTCACGCAGGCTTGTCGAAATGATGGTAATCTACGGACGATCTGAAATTCCCTCCCCAGCGCCATCCCCGTGCGATAAATTCTTTGACCAGGGCATGGGACGCGTACAATGTTCCCGGCCTTTCCGGAATGTAGGTTGCGCCGGATGGATCGATTCGCCCGTTATCATATATGACGGGGTTCTGGCATGGATTGATATCGACGGCCCTCCCATACGCGTGGTGTGAGAGCCTTTCCGTTCCCATAACGACACGGTAATTGAACGCCGATGTGTTGTTGTCTGCCATGGACATGTCATCGGACCACTTGTATTTCACAAGCGGGATGACCCTCGCAAGGGGGAATTCCGTCTGCTCGATGAGCTCAAAAATCTCAATGATATCTTTTGCTATACCCCTGTGAATGATAAGTTGCCCCTGATGGAGCTGACCCTCAAAGGTCCGGTGCTGTACGTTCACGAGGCAGAGAGAATCGATGACCTCCCGGGGCGCTTTGGTTCCGGCAACGGCGTCCTCAAAGGCCATGGCACTGTCAATGATAGGGACGATATTCATAATAAAACCTGTGCCCCTGAAGGGGTCTCACGAAGGGTAAAACTTCCCGGTTCATTCAGTCTCCCTTTTGCGAAGGGAGGTTTAGAGGGAGTTTGGTGTGATAGAACCACCCCCTCCCCCCGCCAGCGGGGGACAGCCCCCGGACCCCCTTTAGAAAAGGGGGTATCAGATGATTTTTTGATATCAAAAGGAGGTCGCCATATCCAGTATTTTTTGGATGATTTCGGCATCTACGGAAACTTCCTTGTAAATTTCCTGAACCAGGTCATGATCGACTCTATGAAAATCTTTTTCCACCGGTGTCACCACGATGCCGCCCATTTCTACAAGTCCCGGTGAAATCAAAACCCGTTCATCCCCCGGCAGATAAAATACGCCGGGGCGATGCTTTTGCCGGGGGAACACCGCAACTTGCCATGCCGTTCCGTTGTGCGAACAGACCAGATTCATCTTCGGTTCGCCGGGTGTCGAGAGAATATCTTTCATCGCAGAAATAATGTTCATCAGCGTGTGAGCGACAGAATCGCTGTGCACTCCTTCAATAAGTATGATTCCCCTCCCCGCCGCCTGTACGTTAAAAAGAGAGCCGCCGTTTATGCGTGTTATGAAAAGCCGCTTTGCCCTGTCGTTGATGTCTTTTTCAACGGGCAGTATGCCTGCAGGAGTTGCCTGAAAGTGCAGGTGATCCGGCGCTGAGGCACCGCTTTCCGGTCCGTTATAAAATACGTTAAAACCGGGATGAAAGTCTTGTGCCATCTTCAGAAAAGTTTCAACAGCGTTATTAAATGACTGGGGAACATGCGTGATATGGGGGATCGTAAAGTGGTGCGAGGTGATCGGAAAGGGATTGCAGAGCACCATGAAATCCTGCTGATACAAAATTCCCTGCTGGTCTTCGGGAAGGTTGTCGAGGCACAGAAAGCAGGGCCTCGCGGTGATCGATATTTGGTCAATGAGGGCGGTGGTACTTTTAATCCGTGCCGGATTATGATGGAGCCTCACCGAAAACCCGTCGCAACTGAGTTCCCTCACGCGCACGCGTTCCAGCGTCGCGTACCCCTTCGCCAGCATATCCCACGATGTTTTTTGTGCCTCTAAAAAATCGCGGCAGAGATCGGGAAACGTCACCGTGTGATCGTTTCCATGAAATGATGCGAATATTTTATGTTCTGCCGGTGTATCCATTTTGGAGAATCAATCGATAAAAATTAAGTTTCAAAAGGACTCGAGGGTTCAAGGATTCAAGTGTTAATTATCTCATAATTTCATCTATAATTATCCGAGCACACTTGATATTATTTCTATCAAATCTTTAAATCCTTGCGTCTTCTTTGCATTTCTCTCGAATCCTCGACCCCTTGAATCCTGAAGAAGAGAGCATCTTTCTGGGCTATGAACCGATTTATTTAATTTTGTTTAACTTTTGCCTGGCCCTGATTTCGAGTGTGCGAATCTTGTCTTTATAGGCATCGTTGCGGTTGCTTTTTTCAATGGGCAGGGCCGCGTCAGTATTCCCCGCCCACCGGCGACACAGGTAAAGGTTCTCATATATTCTTCCGATTCGGTGTTCCCGCGATATGCGGAGGGCGACCGCATAGTCTTCACCATAGCCGACGTTCGGGAAGCGGACTTTGCGAAGCACTCCCGTATCAAAGGCCCGTGGAGCCCCCAGGCCGTTGATGCGAAGGGCGTTATTGCGTCCATTGTCATCCGTCCATTCCCTGTGATCAATAAGGCCGGGGGGGATTTCCTCCAGCAGTTCATCCACGAGGGTGTATGATCCGATGACCATGGCGTACCTGCCGGTGCGGAACATGGTGATGATCTTTTGCAGCGTCTCCGGACTGCTGTACAAATCGTCCGAGTCAAGCTGGACGGCATAGCGGCCGCACATGTCCGAAAAGATCGCTTCGTTCCAGCACCCTCCGATACTGAGATCAAAGCGGGACGGAATAATGTGCTTCACACAGGGATTACGCTTTGCCATGTCCGCAAGGAGCGCGGTTGTGCCGTCTGTGGAATGGTTATCGACCACAATGACATTGTAAGCAAAGTCCGTTTTCTGGGACAGTGCACTTCGCACCGCATGGGCAATGGTGTGTGCGCGGTTACGCACGGGTATCACCACACTTGCCTCGACGGGGTATGTATGCAGGGAGACCGGTATTTTTTTAAAGCGAGGTTCGAGATACGCCCCGATGTTTTTCAGATATTCCGTAGCGACTTCCTCCATTTCCCTTTGTATCAATGTGTTGCCGGGATCGACATACGCGAAGTGCCTTTCCCTTAAACCACCGCTTTTGTCGATGTCATTTTCTGAAAGGACCTTTGTGTAGAGAAATTCCTGAATGTGGAAGAGGCGGTGGTCAATAGCCACCTTTAAGCGCAGGTCATAGAGTCCGGCGTGGGTGACGTCCCGCAGGGCGCCGTATTTTCTCAAAGCCTGTTTCACTGCCGGGAGTGAAAAGAGCATAATATTCCCGAAATCAAATCCGTCACGGATGCTGCCGAACTGATAATCATTCAGGGGATGTTCCTTGATTTTTCCATGAGTATTTTCATAATAGTCGGCATACACCATGCCCGCATCTGTTGTTGCCGCCACATCGACAAACCTTTCCAGTGTGCCGGGGGAAATATGAATTGTGTGGGCGTGAGTAATGATGAGGAGAAAGTCCGTGTCGGTCTCTTCAATGATTTTCTGTAATGTTTTGCCTGATGCCAGTGATGACGCGCTCATTCCCTCACACTTTGGCCACAATGTGTCAACTTTCTTTTCGTCAAAAAGGACAACTACTTTTTCTATTGGCATAGATTGTATCAGGGAATGAATAATTCTTTTCGAAGAAGATGGAGCATGGAATTGAAGAGTCGCAGTCACCGTGCGCATGAGCTGTTTCCTATAAATTGTATCTTTCTCAGACGCCTCATAACAATTTTTTCTTAGCATAGAAATTGAAGGATACAAAGATAAAGTTTTATCTTACAAACTTTCTTGACATGGTGTTTCATTATGCTATTCTAAAAGACAATAATTCAACTCCGAATTCTGTCCTTCCCAATCTTATGGAGACCTTCGGAACACTACACCTCGTGCCATTAAGAGGAGTAAAGTATCGTAACAATTTTATGATTTATCAAGGGGTTATAAGATTTCTCCATGCCACTGAAATGACACAATGAGGCTATTTTAAAACGGCACTTTGGGTGAAGGCAATATTAACGCGTGTAACAATGGGTAAGAAAGGAGGGGGAGAGGTATGTCGGTATATAAGATTATTGAGATTGTAGGAACAAGCACGAAGTCGTGGGAAGATGCGGCCCAGGTTGCGCTGACAACGTCTTCAAAGACACTTGAAGATTTGAGGGTGGCGGAGGTTGTGAAGCAGGATGTTACGGTTGAAAATGGAAAGATAACATCATTCAGAATCAGACTTAATATCTCGTTCAAGTATAGAGATGATGTGTAACCGGTTTGTGTTTAATCAATAATGGCAGTACCAAAGTGAGGGGTCGCGAGGCCCCTCCATACGTTTGATCATATTCACTTGTTCCCGCCTTTAAGAACCCCATTGACACGCAGATAGCCTTGTTTTATATTAGAGAATAGAAAAGCAAAAAGAAGATTGTAGATTGGTTGTTTAAGGGAATAAGATGCCGAAGAACCCTGATCCTGATTCACAATATAATGGGGACATCAAACTAGAACCCGATACTGTCTTGCAAGAGCCTAAGATGTATCGGGTTATACTCCATAATGATCATTACACCTCAATGGATTTTGTGGTCGAGGTGCTTATGATCGTTTTTCACAAGGCGGCAGCCGAAGCGACCAAGATTATGCTGGATGTGCATAAAAAAGGGGCGGGTGTATGCGGTGTGTATACCTATGATATTGCCTCCACCAAAGTGTCGGTAGTTCATAATATGGCAAAGCGAAGGGAGTTCCCGTTAAAATGTTCTTTGGAAGAGGCCTGAGTATCGGGGAAATAGTATGAAAATTAGCGAAAATCTCAATCAAATCATCATGGCTGCCTATGCGGAAGCAAATTCGCGATCTCATGAATTTGTGACGCCGGAACATCTATTGTATGCTTCGCTATTTTTTGATGAGGGGGCGGAAATCATTCAGCGATGCGGTGGTGACCCGGAACATTTAAAACGAAAGTTGTCGAAATATCTCCGGGAGAGCAATCCTGGTATAGAGGGTGCGCGATCAGTCCAGTCATTGGGATTCCAGAATATACTCGAGAGGGCTGTGTGGCATACTTCCTCTGCCCAGAAGGACATTCTGGAATTGGGGGATGTCCTCGTTTCCATTTTAGATGAAAAAGAATCCCATGCGTCCTTCTTTCTGAGAAAAGAAGGTGTCAACAGACTTGCGCTGTTGAATTACATCTCCCACGGGATTTCCGTGCTTCCCGAAACGACAGACATGCAGAAGCCCATGAAAAAAATGCATGAAAGTGAACCCGGGCGGGAATCCGGAGATAAGGAATCAGAAGAGAGCAAAATTTTAAAATCATTTACCACTGAACTTACCGCGAAGGCACAAGCGGGAGAAATCGACCCGCTCATAGGCAGGGAGGATATTCTTGAACGCACCATCCAGGTGCTGTGCCGGAGATTCAAAAATAATCCCGTCCATGTCGGCGAGCCCGGCGTGGGGAAAACGGCGATTACGGAGGGATTGGCGCAGCTTATTGCCGGAGGTAAGGTTCCCAAACGCCTGAAAGGATCAAAGATTTATTCTCTCGACATGGGAGCAGTCATAGCCGGCACAAGGTTCAGAGGTGATTTTGAAGAGCGCATGAAGCGGGTAATCGCGGAGTTGCAGAAACAGGAAAAAGTGATTCTGTTCATTGACGAGATCCACAATATCGTAGGCGCCGGGGCCGTATCAGGAGGCTCTCTGGATGCGTCAAATATCCTGAAGCCGGCATTGGCGTCGGGTAAGCTCCGGTGTATAGGCTCCACTACCTATGATGAGTACCGGAAATATTTTGAGAAGGATGGCGCCCTGTCGCGGAGATTCCAGAAGATTGAGGTACAGGAGCCGACTACGGAGGAAACGTTCCAAATCCTGAAGGGCATAAAAAGCAAATACGAAGAGTATCATCGCGTATCCTACACGGAAGAGGCGCTGCGGGCGGCCGCTGAATTGTCCGATAAGTTCATTAATGACCGCAGGCTGCCGGACAAGGCGATCGATGTCATCGATGAGGCGGGCGCCCTCGCAAACATGAATGATCGGGATGAAGGCGAGGAAAAAATCGTCAATCACCAGGAAATCGAAGCGGTCGTGGCGAAGATAGCCCGGATTCCGGAGAAGAGCGTATCGTCCTCCGAACTCGATAAACTCCGGGATCTGGAGACAAGCCTGAAAAATAATATCTTCGGGCAGGATCAGGCGATTGATATAGTGGTGGAAGCGATCAAGCGTTCCCGTGTGGGGTTCCGAGAACCTCATAAACCTGTCGCGTCTCTTTTATTCGTGGGACCAACGGGGGTGGGCAAAACCGAGCTGGCACGTCAGCTTGCGACGACTCTTGGGGTGCCGCTCCATCGCTATGATATGAGCGAATACCAGGAAAAGCACACCGTGGCGAAGTTTGTGGGGGCCCCTCCCGGCTATGTGGGCTACGAGGAAGGAGGACTCCTCACCGAGGCTATCAGGAAGAATCCTCATTCCGTGCTTCTGCTCGATGAAATTGAAAAGGCCCATGCGGATATCTTCAACACCCTTCTCCAGGTAATGGATTACGCGACACTGACGGACAACAACGGCAGAAAGGCGGATTTCCGCAATGTCGTGATCCTCATGACATCGAATGCGGGCGCACGGGAAATCGGCAAGCAGACGATAGGATTTGAGGCAATGGCCACAAACCGGGATGCGGTATTTACGGCTGTGGAGAGGATATTCTCTCCTGAATTCAGAAATAGGCTCGACGCGGTTGTCAACTTCAACGGTCTCACCCATGACGTGGTCCTCATGATTGTCAAGAAGGCCATCGGTGAGTTTGCTGTTCAATTGCAGGAGAAAAACGTATCCATACAGATGACCGACAGGTGTTCTGAATGGCTTGCCAATAAGGGATATTCTCCGGAATTCGGCGCGCGCGAGATCGCCCGCCTTATCCAGGACAAGATAAAGCGGTTCTTTGTGGATGAGGTGCTTTTCGGGAAGCTGAGCAAAGGCGGCACGGCTGTTGCGGATATTGAATCTGATGATGTGATCGTACGGGTTATCGACACATAATTCCGGTGTCTTCCGTCTGTTCGCAAGAGAGTTCTCATGCCTATTTTTCGACTGGTCGATGAAATTATTTTTCCTCCCATACATCTGACTTCCGAAAGCGGAATTCTCGCGATCGGTGGAGACCTTTCCCCCGGAAGGCTTCTGGAAGCCTATCGCCAGGGCATCTTCCCGTGGTATTCTGAGGGAGATCCCCTCGTCTGGTGGTCCCCCGACCCGCGCTTTGTACTGTTTCTTGATGAACTCAGCGTTTCCAGGAGCATGAAGAAGGTATTGCGTCACAATGTCTTCCGAATTACTTACGATCATAGTTTCCGAGAAGTTGTTGAGTACTGTCGAAAAGCGCAACGGAAAAAGAAAGGAACCTGGATCACACATGAGATGCTGGAGGCATATTGCACACTGCATACCCTTGGCTTTGCCCATTCCGCGGAAGCCTGGCACGGGGATAAGCTTGTCGGCGGTATCTATGGCGTGTCAATCGGCAGGTGTTACTTCGGTGAGTCTATGTTTTCACTCATGAGCAATGCGTCCAAGGCGGCATTGATTCACCTGGTGCATAAATTAAAGGAATTTAAATTTGAGTTTCTGGATTGCCAGGTCCATACGGCCCATCTGGAAAGACTCGGCGCCCGCTACGTATCCCGCGATGACTTTCTAAATCTTTTATCCGAGGGTCTCACGCATGAATCTCTGCGCGGCAACTGGAGGTATATGCCGGAATTCAGCTAAGACACTGTATGCTCGCCTTTAAGCCAACTCTTGATAAGCACGGAGCAATCGTCACCGGCGTTTTCATAGAGGCCGACGATCTTCCTCTCACGCAGGGCGTTCTCAATTGAATCGGAAGCATGAGCGGCGTTCTGCATGATGTTTTGCCCGAAATCGGAGCGTATAGTGCCTGCCTCGGCTTGTGCGGGATCCGTCACACCCAGACGTTCACGGATTTTTTCCACCGCGTCCGGTCCGCGGTAGAGAAGCGCAAGCCCCCGATGGGTGCCTGGGTTATCGCGGTTCCCTGGTGATACTGTGTTCAGGTCAACGCCGGTCATGTATTTCACGATTTGCGAAACCTCATGGGTGGCATTTTTCTCATTGATCACCTCAGCCATGGCTGCGTATTGATCATCAGTGATCTCGAATTTAAATGTCTTCCCGATTCCCTTGCGGATATTGTCAATAACCCGGCTCGAGAGCTTCTTCTTGAAGACATCCCGCAGAAATCCATAAAATTCCTCACCTTGGGCGGCGCTCATGCGGACCATACGGGCGCCTACAACTCTGAGTCCTGTTTTTGAAAACATGTCAATCATGTTGCCGGGTCGGACTGAATGCTTGAAAAAATTATCCGGCTTCAGAATTACCAGGGTTGTCTCTCCTTCGGCGCATTCTTCGTAAATGCCGGAGTCTTTGAATCCAAGTTCGGCAAACATTTCCAGGTTGTTTCGTGCATATTCCATATCGGTCGGTATTAGTACGGCAGGCTCAAAGTAACGGACTTTTCCCTCGGGGGTAGTGACATAATCGCTGTACGTACCGCGAATGGTGCCGCGAATTGCCTCCGATTCGGCTTCAGTAGTAAGCTTACCAACGACATCGTGGATCCGCTCAACAGCATGCATACCCTCAAATAAAAGGAACAGACAGCGGTTGGCCTGTCCAAGAATATTTTCATGCCTCAAGTTCTGATCGATGTAATCGATAAGGGGCTTCTTGATCTTTGGATTGATGCCCAGCTCTTTCACATTTTTGATATATTGATTTACGAACTCATCCGATGGGCGCATCATGCGGATGCCTACGAGGTCGCAGCCGGAAAAGGACATGAGGCGTGCGATAATGTTTCCCGTCCGGGACTTGATAAGACTGTAAGGGGTTATAAGTACATAGGTGAGTTGAGGCGTCATACAAAATCTCCAAATGACTAATTATCTGTGTCATCACAGTTTAGATAATTAGTATAATTCTGCTGCCATGTCAATTGCAAAGGCCAGTATAATGAAGGACGATTTTTACGTGACAGGATCTCTAGTGAATGGATTCCCGGTTTTTTAGCGCGTGCAGGCAGCTCGAGGCAAGATTTTTTAACAGGGGGAGACGTTTCGCATGTGCGGCAGCATCTATGAGGTTGGCAACACCATTGGAAATGTGGGTGAGAAATTCCGGGATTCCGCGCTTCAGCCCCAAAAAGCCATAGGCGCCGAGAGCCTGCATGAGACGCTGCGCTGAAGCCTCCCGGAACATAATCAGGAAATACATCCAGGTAGGGGACACCATGCGCTGATCATCTCTCCCGTTCATCTCATTCCTGCCTGAAATCCAAAGCAGGTAGTAATATCGGAGCAATTCTATCCGTTCCTCCTCTGTCAAAGAGACATACGGATCGTAGAGAAGTGATCCCAGGTCGTACAACAGGTTACCGAAGCGCATACCCTGAAAATCTATGAGCACCGGTTCGCCCCTGCAGATCATGATGTTTTGAGACTGAAGGTCGCGATGGACAAGGCTGTGTCTTATATTCTCGAGCCGGTACGACAAGCCTATCAATTCAGCTTCCAGATCATTTCTCTCGGAGAGGCTGAGACTGATACCGCACATGGCCTGCACAAAATTTTCATAGAAGTAATTTCGTTCCCATCGGTAGAGGTCGGGACTGAATTGCTCCATGAGAGGAACCTTGTGCGAGGGGAATTTCTCTGGGGAAAAGGTATGCAGCCGGTGCGCCATGATAAGGGTTTTCCGGTAATACGCACTTCGCACTCCCCATGGCTCATGCCGGAAAGACCACAGATCGGAATCTCCCAGGTCTTCCATGACAATAAAACCCTTATGAGGATCGTGGGCCATGACAAGGGGTACGGATATGCCAATATTCCTGAGGAACTGCGAAATTGTCGCGTAGTAGCCGTTTTCCTTGACACCCCGGTCATAATGCACGAAAACTGCAGTATTGCCTCCATACCGAATGCGATGGAACGTTCTGATTGATCCGCCTTTACCACCCGGCATCATATGAAAAGTTACCCCTTCCCTGAGCCCCAGTGCCTGAAGTGCAAATTGCATCATTTCCTGATATGGATGTGTCATTTTATTACGGTTTATATACCGACGGCAACATGTTCATTCTTTCATATTCTTCCACGGAGCCTATATCACACCACCTGCCTTCATCAATAAGAACCCCGGCAACCGACCCCGGCTCCTCTCTAATCATCTCGATGAATACGGTGATGACGGACTCCGCGCGGCCTGCCTTCAGACGGGAAAAGAAACGTTTTTCCACGATATAGATGCCTGTGAACAGGCAGCTTCTTACACCCGGATCACCCAGAGCATGACGGAAATCGCATATTTCACCGCGGGCATTCATATTCACGTTTAAGGGAGCGCCATCGCTCCTGAGCGCCAGCGTAACCGCCCTTTGCTTCGCGAAATGTTCGTCGATAAGGTGCCGCAGGGGGAGGTCACTCACGGTATCGCCATTGTAGACGAGAATCGTCTCGTCATCATGGAGAAGATCTTCAATGTTTTTTATTCCCCCGGCCGTGTCGAGAAGGACCACTTCATGCCGGAAGATGATCGGGAGCCCTTTCCATTGCCTCTCCGGAAACACGTGGTGATACTTTTCAGCACAGTGATGGGTGTTGACGAGAAATCTTTCAATGCCCACCGACATGACGTGATCCATGGGGTAGGTGATAATGGGGCGTCCACCCAGGGGTAAAAGGGGCTTTGGGATATTATTCGTCAGTGGCCGGAGGCGCGTCCCCAGCCCCGCGCCTAAAATAAATACTGTTTTAATGGGCGCTTTTTGCATAGAGAAACCATTCAATACAGCTTCTGCAGCTGAGTGTCCCGAAAATAGTGTTTCAAAATTTCTTCAGCCGTAGAACCTTTAGCGGCCATCACCGCCGCACCGATCTGGCATAACCCGACGCCGTGCCCCCATCCGGCGCCGCGCAGGATAAAACGGGCCGGAAGACCCGATTCATCATGTTCGACGGTGACGGAAAACGCGCTGCTCAACAGATGGGTTCTGGAAAGCCAGCGGCGAATTTCCAGCTCCTTGCCTATGGTGATCGTCTGCTTCGACCCCTCTATGGTGAGGCGGACTATCCTTCCTGATGGGCCCCGCTCCCGAGGAATAATGTTTATGAGATCACCGAAATCAAGACCGGACTTCTCCCTGATGATTCCCTCCAATGTTTTCCTTGTAAACGCAACCTTCCATCGGAAAAAATCGGTTGTTTCCTGGTCGTAGGAGGGAAGTATCTGCGTGAGAATCTGTTCATCCCTTGTATTGCAATACACATCGGGGCTGGAAAGAAACCAGCGCTCAGCGTCAGCCTCCGTGCGAATCGGATCATGTAGAGCAGGAGAGTCACTGACGGACGTGAGATACGGAATGGGTCTGTCATCCCACGCGCTCTGAAAGTTGTCTGTGATGCCCCCGCACGCTTTATGGTAGCGCGCGTCGCATATCTCGTTATTATGGGTGAGGAACATACCTTTGGTTGTCTCCGCCGCGCTTCGGGCGTTTCCGGACATCATTCGGGTAATGCCCTGGTACCTCTGGCAGTGGTCGTCTGCGCAGACATCGAAGAGCGCGTGATCTTCCCGGTCATACCAGCAGATGATCTCACCTGCGCTCCGCGACGTGCCGAATGACACCCGGTCACTTTTTGTTTCCGTGCGGGCTCTTGTCAGCGTTGCCATAAGCCAGCTCCGGGAAATGATCGAATGCGCTTTTAGAAATTCCAGTGGCGCGTCTGTGCTCATTTCAGAGGAGATGACACTTGCCAGATAGTCTTCCAAAAAAATCTGGTTGATGATGACCAGATCTCCCAGCTCGTCAATGATGAGGATGAGGGTACCCTTAAATGTCTGCTCCTGCGTTCTTTCCCAATGGAAATGAACGCCGATGGTCACATCAAAGAGCGTGAATGTGGAATCGCCGATGGGTGTGCAGTATATTTCTTTCCGACGGACAATCTCGTTGCCCGCAGAATCGTAAAGAATGATATGTCCGCCGGAGATGCGTGCGGCAAAACTTCCTTCTATTGACCGTTCATCATCAAGGCGATAGGAGCCGTTAAATGCCCCGTCGACTTTTCTGCATTGTCCGATAATGCCGACCTTTATCAAGGGTTCTTCTGCTATCATACAAAGAGGTGAGATAGGCGCTATACCTGTCTGTGGTGAATGCCTTTCACTGTTCCTTTCCCACGTATGCCCATATCAGAAACGTGCGAATAATTCAACATTTAAACATTATTACGCTTTTTAATATGGATCGGCCTTATCCAGAAAGAAGTGACAACGGCGGTGAGGAAAATAATCGTTGCATAGGTAATTTTTTCGAGTGTCAGGTCTTCCACATAGATCAGCTTTTCAATGGTTTCTATGGTGAATTTACCGGGATAGACCCGGGCGGACGTGCCTTTCGATTTCAGGTACGCTTCCAGATGGGTAAGAGGACAGATCGTATGCGTCAACTGCATGATGACCATGGCGATTAAGGAGAGCAGATGAAAGACTCTCCATCGCGGCCAGTTCAGATATAAGAATACGGGGAAGCCAAGGATCACAAAGGCAATCCACAAAAAGTGAATAAAGATCACACAATCTGCGGCGATACTGTAGAACATATCCACACCCACCCAAAATTGATTCCTCGGAAATCCTCCATATTATACAAATAGACAGGGTGAATTTTTCTCTTTAAGAATTGGTATGAAAGAGTACAATATGGGTCTAGTGAATTATAAGCAAACTCATACATACGCCGAAGACATACCTCAAATTCAGGATAAATCCCTTGTGAGACTTAACGGCTTTTTCTGCAAAGCGGAGAGAATATAGTTTCTGCCCCGCGAATGTGTGCCCAAATTACAACTATGCTTTGGTTCACCCTTAAAATTTGATCAATTCTACCGAGGTGAGTGTCACCTGGTTTGAGATCCGGGGTGCGTTGAGCAAATGCCACGCCACATATTGCTCCGCATATGTATTTTCTGCCGACATGCCATCAACCGGGACAATTACCTTTATCCCTCTCAGGGCTGCTCCACTTGCCGTATAGAGCACGGCGCCATGAGCTGCTGTTCCCGTGACTATGACAGTCTTCACACCTTTGTCCTTGAGGATCTTCTCCAGATCAGTCCCTAAAAACTTGTCCGGTCCCGAAGTCACCGCCGGTTCACCAGAAAGAGGGGCAAGTTCCTTGGCGATATCAGCGACAGAAGCGCCAGCGGACAGGCTGTAAATCACTTTCGCCCCTTTGGAACGGGCCTCTTTGAGAAGTTTGCCAACGACAGGAATGGACGCGACGCAGCGGGGCCGCCTCTCAATGTTACAGATTTGTTTGTTGAAATCCAGCAGAAGGAGAGCCGTCGTGTTCGGATCAAGTGTTACTGGCTTAAGTTCCGGCACCGGTGGTACTTTCACGCTGCTCCATTCATCCACAACAGATTGGGCGTAAAGAGGGGGCTGAAAAATGCATGTAATAAATAATAGAGTCCACACCAAAACAATCAATTTTATTCCAAATGGGTTCCTCGCTGTTTCCATAGGGTTCTCCTTTGCAGATGCTTTTATTGTGATAAGTAAATACGATACCGCGAACATTTACGAAAACTGCCGAAATGCACCACGTATGGGCGTGAAGATTCACATTATGGTGAACTGAAGTGTTCTCCCCTCAACTCGCCCAAATAAAGCCTTACTTTGTCCCTTATCCAGGTGGGCAGTTTGATTCCCAATGCCGACAGGCGTCCTTCGTATTTCATGAATGATCCTATGTGCCGTGAGGTGGCTGCGATTATCTTAAAATACGCCTGGAGGCTTCCTTCAATCTCCTTGCGGAACATGAGGTCTTTGTTGAGCATATCCTCTATGGGGGCAACGACCCGATAGTTTATAGGACGGCAGATGGATCTGTAGAACACGAACCGTTGCAGGGTTTCATTCTCATAATTCTTGTCCCGTATGCTTTCTTCGACACGGTTAAGGTCAACGACATCGAGAATATGGTAGTCATATTTATCCTTGAGTATCTCCTTTATCATCTCCTCGGCGTGTGTAAGATAGCTGCACATCTCGCTTCCACCGGTGCATACCCCTTTGCACTGAGGGCGGTTCTCGCTGCACCTCAGATAAAGGACAATATCCATATCCGATTCCGATGTGGACAGACCGAAATTAACGGAACCCATCACATCCATGGCGATGTCGGCGTGCATCTTGTCTTCAATCAGCGAAGTGATTTCTTCAAGGGTATTAAGTCTTTCCTCCGTTTCCTGAGTCTGAAAGGCCCTGTAAAACTTCTTTATATCGTTATAGAGCATGATCTCAGGGATGTGGGATTCTTTGATGTCTTTCAGGTCATAATTCCTTATTGCTTCCAGGGCGCCATATCTGTCAGCATCAAGGATTTTACTGGCTAATTTGCCGTCCCTCATACGATATTCGGCAACGTCATAAATCCTTCCGTTGTAAAATTTTCTGAAGATAATCTCTTGCACGTGTTCGCCTTCTACCTTGATCGAATAGTGAAATCCTCCCTCCGCGACATCCCCGGAAATTAATGTTACTTCTCCGAAATTCGATGGATTAAGATACAATGTATTCTCAACAAGGGCGACTCCCCAATGGTGATGAGTATGACTGGTAAGGCACATCATCACCGGATTCTCTTCACAATAGTTGCGCAGTGCCGTCGATCCGATAGGTCCGCCTGCCGTTCGCTGATCCAAAATTCCATACGCCGGCTGGTGGGTTGCAATAATATGAGGATTTACGGCTCTGAAGAAATGGTACATCTCGTTGTCCCTGTCGAAATACTTCATTTTTTCCCTGGCATGAACGACATATCGCTCGGGAATTCCCGGAGTCCAGATGGCCGCTCCGCCATATCCGCATATCCTCAAATCCTCCATGTTATACCAGTGAAGGTGCAAGTCATGCTCATGCAAGGCCGTATATTTAAGATCCATGTCGTAATTTCCGGGGAGGCAGAAAACCTTTGCCCTCTGTTTCGTGGACATAATGCTTCCCAATACCTTGTATTTTTGCTGCATGACTCTGCGGGCTCTGATTGTGTATTCCTGGTATTGGGTCCCCAGTTCCTGAATATCGTCGGAGATGTCGGGCTTTTCCAAAAGCTCATCCACAAAATCCTCAATGAGCATATCCTCTTTTGACATTTGTCTTTTCAGCCCGTGGAAGTATTGCTGCAGTTCGTGATAGCGAATGGAGGTATTCATGCTGTAGAAAGGGATATCGATCAGATCGCCGGAAATAATGTATGCGTCGGCGACTGTTTCGTTCATGAGATCACTCAGTTTATCAAAGTCTCCATGGATATCGGCCAGATAAATGATTCTCATAACGTAGTTGTCTTCGCCTATATCTTATGCGTTTACACGTTTTTCATCCGCCTCATACCGGTGCGGTATATGATCTACAGAACGAACTTTTTCCTTATAGCACATATTTGACAGGAGCTCTGCAGTTTTTTCAGGCGCTATGGAGGGGATAGTTCATGGCGGATAGGGGGAGGGTGAAGCAACGGCCGTGATCACTCGTGAGGAGCGTATTTTCTTTCTTTCTTCGGCACTGCCGTGTTTTTTTCTCTCAGTTTTTCCTCTGCAAACCAGTCTATCAATTGCCGGGCAATACTGATCTTCCCCGGTATGGTAGGGAGATTGTCGGGATCGAACCAGCCTGCATCTGAGACTTCCGCTTCGTCGATGGTGATCTCCCCGCTCTCATATTCGGCAGTAAATCCGATCATGAGGGAATCGGGGAAAGGCCATGGCTGGCTTCCGAAATAACGGATATTCTTGATCCTGATCCCCACTTCTTCTTCTACTTCCCGTTTCGCAGCCTCTTCGAGCGATTCGCCCGGTTCGACAAATCCGGCCAGAACACTGTATAGCTCCGTAGTGAACCGTTTTACACGGGCAAGCAGCACCCTGTTGTCCCGTTCTATGAGAATGATGATGGCGGGAGAAATGCGGGGAAAGCTGAGGAAGTTGCAGTTCGGGCACTCTTTGGCTCTTATGGCCTTGGCACGGTTCATTTCCATTCGGCAGCGGCTGCAATACCGGTCGGTACGGTCCCATTCGATGATGTGGGATGCCTTCATGGCAATCTTATGGAAAGGCTCTTCAATGCGTCCGTAAAGATACCTTAAGCCATAGGAAACCATTCCTTCGGGGAGAGGACTGTTTTCAGGGACTTCGGCACAGTAGCAATGATGCCCGTTCAAGGTTCCCAGATACCACTCCCTGATCGGCTTCAATCCGAGAGCGGACACCCCTTGAATGAAAGGCACGGAGAGCGCTTTCCCATCTTCGCTGACTATCAATGCATGGACTTTGAACACAAACCACCACGCAGGCTGTGACTTTTCCCGCGGGGGGTCAATGGAAGAGACGAAAATAAGATCCATGGCTTATTCCCCGATTCTGTATATCCTGATCCCGCAGGGTTCAAGGTCAATTATAATATCGTTTACGGGAGAATCGAATGCGAAGTCGTGTATTCTGTTCTCCATCCATATGGTATCCTTATTCGTGATAAGAGATGAAAGATCAATCTTTATGCTATAGCCATTGTGGACATCAAGATTGGCAAAGATCAGGTAGCCTTTGTCGTGTTCATTGTCGATGCGGCGAAACGCACCCAAGACGGCGCCGTGGTCTCCGTCAATAAACTCTATAGTGCCGTCCTTATGAAAGACGGACGATTCCGCGAGGACGCGATTGATGTTTCTAATTCCTTCGGTAATGTATCCGTTTTCTCTGAAGGCGCACTTTTTTTTCCTGCCAATGAAATGTATTTTTTCCGGACAGCCGTATTCGACTCCCTGGACAATGCCGGTTTGCCCGGTACCCATGAGGGCAGTTGCCGCGTAGCGCGGCACGGCGGCCTCTGCTTTGCCATAAAGCTGTGCAGGTACGCCTGTATCGTGGGTAGTTATAGGAAGGTAAAAACGGAGCTTCCGGCCTATATCATGAATGTAGCGCAGATAATTCCTGAGATCACAAGCGTAGGGGTGTTCCCACTGATTGGCAAGAAAAAGATTGATCTGCCACTCGGCGGCTTTTTTCAGCATGGTGTTGGAATCGGTAAAAAACTCAGCCATAATGATCAGGTTCGGGTAAACGCCCCGCAGTTCTCCCAGGAGGTCCGTAATAAACCCTTCATGGCTTGAGTGCAGGTTGTCAAGGCGGATCATACCGCCTGTAAGCTGGGCGAAATGGGACCAGAACAGGGCATATTTTTTCATATAATCCCAGATGTCGTTGCGGATGTCGGGATTGGGATGCTCATAGCATATTTTTACAAGATCCCCCCATTTCAGCCACGAGTTCATATGCCAGCATCCCGCCCGCTTCATTCCGTCTTTCTCGCTCTTGTCGGGTACTATCCACTCCGGGCACATTCTCACCATTGTGCTACCGATCCCTATGTTATTCAACGCCAAATCAAAACAAAGCCGGAGCCCCAGCTGAGCGGCCCTATCAACGAATTTTTCAAAATCAGCAAAACCGGAACGGTCTTCCTTCCCGAGATATGTGTCATCGATAGAAAAAAGATCGAAGGCGGCGTAAGGGCTTTCGGATACATCAAGTCTGGTAATGGGGAGAAGATGCACTGCGTTAAAACCGAGGTCCGCGATACGGGGAAGATGTTCCGTCCAGTCGTTAATGGTGCCTGAAACGGATGGTATCAAAGTGTACATCCTGATATCCCGCAAAGCCTCCGGGTCCACTATGACATGGCTGAAAGAAACCCTGTCCCAGTAGCAGTTTTTTTCATCACCGAGAGAATATTTTAATTTGAATTGATAGCTCCCGCAGAATCTGACCTTATATGAGAGGCTATAGACCCCGCTCTTTTCCTGTGTAAATTTCAGCTCTCTCCATTCGCCTCTTGGACAGTCAATATTGGTATACAGAAAGACCTGGGCTGAGGGTTCTTTATCCTGGAATTCGACTTCCAGGAGGAGATCTTCGTTCTGATACAAACGAAAAAAATCATCGGGAACTACAGAGAACGATCGCCTCAATAATCCTTCTTTACCTATTCTCATGTTCCGGGATATGAGCTCCGGAATTTTAAAGGGTGGGAGAAACGATTGTGTGAGCGCCATGGCTTGACCTCGCAAGTGAATTATTGCTTATAAAAATTTGGCACGAGTCCTTTCCTACGGATTGCAGGAACTTATTGTTGTGTGTGACCTGCCGGAATGGCATGTTCCGTGGGCTCAAGGCTTCAGTATGGCAATATAAGGAAAAATTCACAGTGTCAAGAAAAATGGCACCATTTTCATCTACATATACTATTACGATGGGGGATCGAAAGGATTCAAAGTGATGTCGAAACGGCATAAAGGAATGACGGAGATGACGGGGTGAAAAGTGATGCGAGTGTTTTCGTAAATCTCAGCATGGACACTCATCCGATTTTATGGTAGAAATCCGCAAGATCGTCTTGTAAGGGTTTTAAATGGTTATTAAAAAGATCGGGATCATCGCAAATGTTGAGAAGGAAAAGTCTGCTGAATGCACCATTCAGCTGAGAGACTGGGCGCTTACGAAGGGAATTACGGTTCTTTTTGAAGAGGGGATTGCCGGTAAAATCGGCGAGACCAACGGGATGGACAGAAGAGAACTGGCATCCCTGGTCGATCTCCTGGTTGTGCTGGGCGGTGATGGAACGATACTCAGGACAGTACGTTTTGTAAGCGAGTATGACATTCCAATTGTCGGCATCAACCTCGGAGAATTCGGTTATCTTACCGAGGTTAATCTGAACGAGATGTTCAGCGCGCTCGAATTGATCGTGAAAGGGGAATACCAGACAGAAAAAAGGATGATGCTCGATATCACCATATGCCTGGGAACGGAAACGGTCAGACATCAGAGTATTTTAAATGACGTGGTGATTACGAGGGGAAATCTTTCACGAATCCTGAATTTGGAAACAACGGTAAATGAGCGGTATCTGACCACGTTCAGGGCCGATGGCATCATCATTTCCACCCCTACGGGTTCTACCGCGTATAACATTTCCGCGGGAGGCCCCATTGTATTTCCCGAGCAGGATGCTTTCATCATCAATCCCATATGTCCCTTTACCTTGACGATCCGGCCGATTATTGTTCCTGATAGTGTCGAGATTAAAGTTATTACGTGGACAAAGGGACAGGGCGCGATACTGACCCTTGATGGGCAGGTTTCATATACCATGAAATCAGGCGATAGCATGATCATCAGGAAATCCCCGTATGTGACGAATCTTGTTTCATCACCGCACAGGGATTACATGGAGATCCTGCGGACGAAACTTGGATGGGGCGGATCGCCTTCCGGGACAAATCGGTGAGAGTCCCATATATCCCGTCTGTTATACATAAGAGGGCGAGGTGTGCCTGCGGAGACGTGTGGAGGATTGGGGACAGGGAGTCCTGAAGATGTTGTTCCTTAAGAGGAGTGTGAAACTCTCCTGCAAGGTGAAAGATTCACCGGGACCATAGTGGAGCGCATATGTTAACAGAATTGAGTATAAGAAATTTTGCCATTATCGATGAATTAAATGTGTCTTTTCCCACCGGCCTCAATATACTTACCGGTGAAACGGGAGCAGGGAAATCTATCCTCATCGGGGCGGTAAGCCTTCTCTTGGGGGATCGGGCATCGTCTGATATGATAAGGTCTCAAGAAGATACGGCCATGGTAGAGGCAATGTTTAACATAGGTGAAAAATCGGATCTTAAGGAAAAATTAAAGGAGATGGGCTTTCTCGTGGGGAATGAACTTATCCTCAAGAGAATTGTTTCCCGGACGGGGAAAAACCGTGTGTATATTGACGGACAGCTTGCAACACTAGGGATGCTTTCTGCCATCAGTGAGAATCTGGTAAACATCTGCGGACAGCATGAACATCAGGTAATCCTTAATGCGGAAAACCATAGTGATATTGTCGACGAGTTCGGAGGTCTTCAGCCACTCAGGGCTGAGTATGCAGAAATGTACGACAGATACCTGTTTCTTAACGAGAAGCTCGGAAGGCTTCTTTCCATGAATAAGACCCGTGATGAAAGGGTAGAGTTCCTTAAATTCCACCTTAAGGAAATTGATGAGGCTGCCGTTCGTGTTGGCGAGGACGAAGTGCTCCTTGACGAGAAGAAGATTTTAAACAGCATCCAGAAATTGACGGAGTACGCGCGCGTGGCCTATGAGTCCCTTTACGGGAAACCCGGGTCGGTACAGGAAGAGATTCGCGGCATCATAGCAAATATCCGTGAAATTAAAAAGATTGATAAGGGATTGAAGCTTTCTGATAAGGATATTGATGCGGTGTATTATCAGCTCGAAGATGCTGCAATGACGCTCCGGGAATATATAAAAAATCTCTCTTACGATCCGGCAAGGCTTGAAGTGATTGATGATCGGTTGGACCTGCTTGGGAAACTGAAACGCAAGTATGGCCGCACACTTGATGAAGTTTTGAAAAAAAGAAACGAAATTGAGGATGAACTGGGGGCTATCTCGTCCGTTGATGAGGAAATTGAAAAGATATCAAAAGAGATGGAAGCGCAGAAGGGGGAAATGCTGCAAAAAGCAACGCTTCTCTCGCAGCAACGGAGAGAGTCCGCGGCCGTTCTGACCAAAGCCATAGAAGATGAAATCCACGACCTGAGAATGGAAAAAGCCGCGTTTAAGGTCATATTCGGGAAGCCTTCCAGTGGTCAGGATACTCCGGTGTTTAATCCGCGGGGAATCGACGTAATAGAGTTCTATCTTACGACGAACGTCGGAGAGACGGCGAAGCCGTTGAATCGTATCGCGTCGGGCGGAGAACTTTCCCGGATCATGCTTGTCGTGAAGAAGGTTGTGGCAAAAACGGGTTCCGTGGGGACGCTCATATTCGATGAGGTGGACAGCGGCATCGGTGGGGCCGTCGCGGAGGACGTAGGCAAAAAGCTCCGGGATGTCTCACAGCATCATCAGATCATTTGCATAACACATCTTCCGCAGATAGCCTGCTTCGGGGATACGCACTATCGTGTCGCAAAGAATGTTTCCGGCGAACGGACAATTGCCTCGGTCAATGTCCTCTCTGAGGAAGAACGTCTTGATGAGATAGCCAGGATGCTTGGCGGTGCGGAGCTGACAAAAAAGACCAGGGCCCATGCGCGGGAAATGCTGGAAATGTCCCGTGGGCGAGAGGGGGTAAAGAGTGCTGAGAAAGGCGCGAATCAGTGACGTCAAAACCATTCACAGGATGATCAATATCTCATCGGGGAAAGGGGAAATACTTCCCCGCTCCCTTATGGATATATACGGAAGCCTAAGGGATTTCTTCGTTTTTTTTGACGAGAACCGTCACGCCGTCGTGGGCGTTTGTGCCATGAATATAATCTGGGAAAATCTGGCGGAAATACGCTCTCTCTGCGTTGAGGAAGAATACAGGAAAAGAGGCATCGGCAAGAAGCTTGTTGAAGCTTGCATTTCCGAAGCGATTACCCTTCAGCTTTTTAGAATTTTTACCTTGACGAGCAGGCCGGATTTTTTCTCACTGCTCGGCTTTAAAGAAGTCGCGATGTCAACGCTCTCTGAGAAGATATGGTCGGACTGTTTCAGATGCTCCAAGTATCCTGATTACTGCGATGAAGTGGCGATGATAATAGAACTGTAAGGTGCACATGACGGTCAGTCGTTTCCTTATATGCCTTCTGGTATTCTTCTCTGTCGCAGGATGCACGGTAATTAAAAAACCGGTACCCGCGCCGGGTGAAGCGCCGAAAAGGCCTCTCTCCCTGGTTTCTCCGGAAAAAATCCCCTTTCACATTGATGATCTTGACCGTGAATCCCTCATGGCGGCAAGTGAAAAAAGCCTGCAATATTATGACGGGATTAAAGAGAGTACGACATACCTTTTCGGTGAGCGGAGAGTTACGGTCAATGAGCTGAAGGAATCTCTTCGCGCGTTTCGTGACATTATAAGCTCTCAGGAACCGGAAATAATCAAGTGGCGGAAGATACTGAATGCGTTTGATGTATACAGGGCAACGGGATATGACAGCAATGGAACGGTCTTGTTCACCGGCTATTTTGAATCTTCTTTGGAAGGTTCCATGAAAGAAACGGAACATTATAAATATCCCGTGTACAGAACCCCCGACGATATACTGGTAATAAATTTAGGCAAATTTAATAAGAAGTATAACAATGAGAAGATTATCGGCAGGCTCAAGGATGGCGAAGTGATTCCATATTACACGAGGTTCGATATTGAGGAGGCCCGTTATCTGAGGGGAAAGAACCTTGAGCTTGTCTGGGTGAATGATCCCGTTGATTTATTTTTTATGCATATCCAGGGTTCGGGAAAGATCAGGCTGCCTGATGGAACGCGTATCCAGGTGAGTTTTGCCCAGAAGAACGGCCGTCCTGTGAGGATGATTGGGAGATATCTGCTCGATAAGGGTAAGTTATCCGATACCGAGATCACTCATCAGTCAATAAAGAAATATCTCAGGGAACACCCTGAAGAATTGTCTCATATCCTTAACCATAATGAGAGTTATATTTTTTTCCGCATTGTGGAAAATGGACCCATTGGCGCCCTGGGACTCACTCTCACTGCGGGCAGGTCTATCGCAACCGATCTCGATCTATTCCCCCGGGGGGCCATTGCCATTATTACATTACGAAAGCCTATTGTTGATGAGCGAGGATCCATTACGGCATGGAAGTCCTTTTCCCGATTCGTTCTCAATCAGGATACGGGAGGGTTAATTAAGGGTCCGGGGCGGGTGGATCTTTTCTGCGGCAGTGGCGACCACGCGGAGGTGGTGGCGGGGAGTCTGAAAGAAAAAGGCGAATTGTATTTCCTGGTGAAAAAAAAACAGCACAGTAATTGACGCGGAGCCTGACCGGAAAGGCCATGCGTGCGACATACATCCCCAAGACAGCCGTTTTTCGCGTGCCCATATTATTTAAGGCGCCTGAATCCGCAGTATATATGCGTTTGGATAAAAATATTTTTGAAAAAAAGATAAAATTGTCTTGATTGTTATTTTTCTTTATGTTACCCATGCGCGGAATGTCGAGTATCTTCCTTACTAAATGCAAAAATTCCTGACTATAAAAGTGCTCAGAGAAGAATTAAATAACCGGTGGCGTTCCGTGAAGGCTGAGCCACTGGCTGATATTTTAGTATTTACATTATTTATTGAAAGGGGGATTTGAAAGGATGACGAAGGCGGAATTAATATCGGCAATGGCGGGGGTCGCGGGTATCAGCAAGGCGGCAGCGGCAAAAGCACTGCAGGCGTATACGGATTCTGTAACGAAAGAATTGAAGAAGAACGGGAAACTTGGTTTGGTCGGATTTGGCACCTTTTCTGTGGTGAAAAGAAAAGCAAGAGAAGGCAGGAATCCTCAGACCGGAAAAGCCATTAAAATACCGGCCAAGAAAGTAGTGAAGTTTAAGGCGGGAAAGGGATTGGCAGACAGAGTAAAATAGTTGATCCCACGATACAAGTAGCATATACATTAAGGCCTCCGGTTTTTTTATGAATATCGGGGGCCTTCGTGCGTTCGTTGACAGGAACTTCTCTTTTTGCTATGAACGTTCGCAAAATTATTGTCCCACTCGGGGATTGGGAGAAGAACCCTGAAGCCATCGGCTTTCGCCTATGGTAGTTCACATTTAAAGAGAGGGATGTACAGTGGCAAAGAGGCGGATATTAAGCGGTATGCGACCCACAGGGGCGCTGCATTTGGGAAACCTTCACGGTGCCCTGAAAAACTGGATAGAGCTTCAGAATAGCGAAGACTATGAGTGCTATTATTTTGTTGCCGACTGGCATGCCTTGACAAGTGAATATAATAACACCGATCTGATCAGGGACAATATCACAGATATGGTTATTGACTGGCTTAGTGCAGGGCTGGATCCCGTGAGAAGCACCTTGTTTATTCAGTCACGCATTAAAGAGCATGCGGAACTTTTTCTCATCCTCTCCATGATAACGCCGTTGCCCTGGCTTGAGAGAAATCCAACGTATAAGGAAATAAAGGAAGAACTGGCGGAGAAAGATCTTTCTACGTTTGGCTTTCTGGGGTATCCGGTGCTTCAGGCCGCGGATATTATAATGTACAAGGCTTACGGTGTGCCCGTAGGTGTGGATCAGCTGCCCCATGTTGAACTTACCCGGGAGATTGCCAGGCGTTTCAATTTTCTTTATAGAGAAATATTTCCCATTCCGGAGCCCTTGCTGACGGACATTCCCAAAATGCTTGGTATCGACGGCAGAAAGATGAGTAAATCCTACAATAATTCAATTTATTTATGTGATCGGGAAGATTCATTGAAAACCAAGATTGGTTCCATGTTCACCGATCCTCAGCGCATGAGGAGAAATGATCCCGGACGACCGGAACTCTGTAATGTATTTTCCTTTCACCAGATATATTCGCTACCCGACGACATTGGAGAAATATCGCTGGAATGCAAAAGGGCGGGTATAGGGTGTACGGACTGCAAAAAGTCTCTTGCAGTTCAGATCATAAAGGGTATGCAGCCGATTCATGAGCGGCAGGACTATTATCGGGGGCATCTCGATGAGGTAAAAAGTATCATCGAGGATGGAAACGCCAGGGCAACAAGGATTGCTCGCGCGACAATGGATGAAGTAAGAGAAGCCGTTAAAATTTAGAGATCATCGAACCCTCGTTACAACTCATTCATGAAAGAACTATATCTGTTATGGGATATGAGGTTAAACTCGAAATATTTGAGGGTCCTCTGGATCTATTGCTCCATCTCATCAAGAAGAATGAGATCAATATATATGATATCCCCATCACACTTATTACAGAACAATATCTCTCGCATATTGAGATGATGAAATCTCTTAATCTCGATGTCGCCGGTGAATACCTGGTTCTGGCTGCAACGCTGATTCATATAAAATCAAAAATGCTCCTCCCGTCTCCGGAAGAGAACTTGGAGGGGGAAGAAGACGAGGCCGATCCTCGTTCCGAACTTGTCATGCAGCTTCTTGAGTATGAGGTTTTTAAAGAGGCCGCCACGCAGCTTGGTCAGAGGCCTCTTTTGGAAAGAGATGTTTTTAAAAGGGGCTCTTCTGCTGAGGAAAAGAATGTCGACGAGGGAAAAGATGAAATTGACGTAGATCTCAACGTATTTGATCTTGTAGAAGCCTTCTATAGGATCATTTCTACTTTGGAAAAAACGGAGCTGATGGAGATCGATATGGAGAAGATGTCCCTCACCGAAAAGATAAACGAAATTATGGACCGGCTTGCTGAAAAGAAAAAAATGACATTCCCGGAGTTATTGGGGGGTCAGTTAAATAAAAGGATGATTCTCTATACCTTTCTTGCCATTCTGGAATTAATGAGGTTGCGAATGATAAGAGTATATCAAACCGGTTCCTTCGGTGTGATCAGAGTTGCCCTTGTCATGGAGAAATAAATGGAAGACTCGAAAGCCATAATTGAAGCAATTATCTTCACGTCGGAAGGTCCAGTCCAGGTTGACAAGATAAAAGAGGTTTTGCCTGATGTGGAGAAAGATGAAATCAGCCGACTGCTCAAAGAGCTTATGGAGGAATATGAAAAAAGGGGCGGCGGTTTTCTTCTTTTGGAGGTTGCGGGAGGATTTCAGTTTCGGACAAGAGCGGACTTCAGCTACTGGATCAATAAGTTTCTGAAGGGCAGGCCAGCAATACTTTCGCGGGCGGCTATGGAAACGCTCGCAGTCATCGCGTACAAACAGCCGGTACTGAAATCGGAAATAGACAGGTTTCGGGGTGTTGATTCCGGCAGTTCCCTGAAGGGGCTGCTGGAAAGAAAGCTTGTGAGAATTATGGGAAGAAAGGATGTTCCCGGGAGACCCATAATGTATGGAACGACAAAAAAGTTTCTTGAGGTATTCAATTTGAAGGACCTTTCCGAATTGCCGACATTGAAAGAACTGAAGGATTTACATGAAGAGGCATAAAAAGGTTCATTTCTGAAAAAGTGGCTATTATCTCTAGGATTCAAGAGTTCCAGCTTCTCAGCATTTCACCAGAATCCTCGACCCCCTGAATCCTCCATGCTACTAACTGGGTGAAGAACAAAATATGTTTGTGATTTCTACAGAATGATTTAGAGTTATTTAATGAAGGAACGTCTGCAAAAGATTATTGCCGGTGCGGGAATATCATCGAGGCGCGCAGCCGAAACGATGATCATGGAAGGCAGGGTTACGGTCAATAATGAGGTTGTGACGCAATTAGGTGCGAAGGCGGATATTGAAAAGGATGAGGTTCGGATAAATGGCACATTAATTCATCCGGAAACGTCAAAAGTCTACTTGATGCTTAATAAACCGAAAGGATATGTAACAACGCTTCATGATCCGCAGGGGAGGCCCGTTGTGATGGATCTCCTCACGGGTGTGTCCGAAAGGGTTTTTCCCGTAGGAAGGTTGGATTACGATTCGGAAGGATTGTTATTAATGACCAATGATGGCGATTTTTCCCTGAAGATACAGCATCCCCGTTTCAGGGTCCCCAAGACCTATATGGTCAAAATTGAAGGAACACTTACGACCCGTGAGATCCGGGCACTTTCAAAAGGTATCGAACTGATAGATGGAGTATTCAAACCTGACGGTGTTCACATACTTCGCACAAATCTCAAGAGCTGCTGGCTAATACTGAACATAGCGGAAGGAAGAAAGAGAGTAATCCGGAAGGGTTTTCAATCACTTGGTCATTCTGTTGTCAGGCTCATCCGGACAGCCGTTTCAGATGTCGGGTTAGGCAGTTTGAAAGTAGGAGCATTCAGATATTTAACCGGGAAAGAGATCCGTCGCCTGCTTTCATACGCAAAAAAATGAAGGAAATATTTTTAAAGTCTTTAAATTCCATAAAAATTTGTCTTGACAATAAAAAGAAAATAAATAATATTCGTGAAAAGTAAAGATAAATTATTATGTTATTTGAAAAAAGGGTTTCACACTGCCTGTGAATGCAGGACTACTATGACCGTACATCATGAGGAGGGGGTATGAACAAATCTGGACTCATTGAAGCTTTAAGTAAGAAAGAGGATTTGACGGAAAAAAAAGCGATTGATTTAGTGAATCTCGTGTTCAAAGGCTTCACAGAGGAACTGAAGAAAGGCGGCCGCATAGAAATCAGGGGTTTTGGCAGTTTTGTGGTAAGAAATTATATGGACTATACCGGCAGAAATCCTAAAACAGGGAAGAACATCAGAGTTTCCCCCAAGAAGTTGCCTTTTTTCAAAGTTGGTAAAGAACTTAAGGCGAGAGTTGATGGTAAGTCATAGTTTAACTGTTTGATATCGATACACTACAATCAATAGAATCTGATAACCGAGGTCACGCTAAAATGCAGGGGTCATTTTATGATCCCTTTTTTAGCATATGTATACCGTTGTTATGTGGATCTGCCCACCTTATCCCCCTCCACCGTGTATGAAAGGCAAGAAGGAACAACGTCCCTCAGACTCCCTGAAGGATATTTCCCTTTGGGGAGTATAGAGAGGCAACGCCTCTTTGAAATGCACGAACACTGCGGTGTGGTTACAGTAGTTTTTGTACCTGGGTATAAAAGGATTTTGCAGGTAAAATTAAAGTCTTGAATAATCAATCATCGGATCATTCGGATACGGAAAATAAAGCGCGAAGATTTCCTTATCTTCATTTTTTTCTCTTCTTGATCACCCTATTCAGCACTCTTGTCGCAGGTGCTTTACAGCAGGGGGTTGACCTGATTGAGAATCCCTGGTTGATCTGGAAGGGGATACCTTTTTCTTTTACCCTTTTGATGATCCTGGGAGCCCATGAATTCGGCCACTATTTCATGTCCAGGAAGCATGATATCGATGTAACCTTTCCATACTTCATCCCGGCGCCTTCATTTATTGGCACTTTTGGCGCATTTATCAAGATGAAATCCCCGATTATGGACCGTCGGATTCTGTTAGATGTAGGCGCTGCGGGCCCGCTCGCCGGTATGTGTGTCACTATTCCCGTCCTGCTGATTGGTCTTTCCCTGTCGGAAATCAAATACGAAACGGTTGAAAGCGGAGTAAGCCTCGGCTCATCGATTCTTTTTTCCGGTATGAATTGGATAGTTCACGGATTTTTACCAGATGATGTAAATCTTGTTCTTCACCCTATTGCGTTTTCCGGCTGGATCGGTCTGCTGGTTACCTGTCTGAATCTCCTGCCTGTAGGTCAGCTTGACGGCGGCCACGTCGCGTATGCGGTTATCGGTCAGAAACAACGTATTGTGGCGAAAATGATCATCGCTGCTCTTGTGATAATCGGCATCACCGGGTGGAGCGGATGGCTGCTATGGGCAGGCATCCTGATTATTATGGGATTAAACCATCCGCCCGTTGTGTACGACTGGATACCGCTCGATAGAAAAAGGAAAGTCATCGGCTGGCTCACATTGCTGATATTCGCCATGACCTTCACGCCGGTACCGTTCTGATTTACATCAATCCCTCTTCGCGGAAGCTGAAAAATCTGTTTTCGCCGACGATAACATGATCATGGACGAGTATGTCCAGCATTCTTGCCGTGTCTCGAATGGTTTTGGTGAGTTTGATATCCGCGTCGGACGGTTTCACATGGCCCGAGGGATGATTATGGACAAGGATGATGGCAGATGCCTTTTGCGCTATGGCATTTTCCAGTACTTTTCTCGGATAGACAACAGCCTGATTTACGATACCCTCCTGGATGGTTTCCATACCGGTGATCTTGTTCTGGGCGTCAAGGTATATTACGCAGAACCGCTCGTCCTTAAGCCCGCCTATGGCAGTCCTGCAGTAATCCAGAAGCTCCCTTGTGCATGTAATCTGGGGCTTTTCCTTTGCTTTCTCTTTGAGGTAAAGAGACCCCATGTCTCTTATAAGCTTTATCAGAACCGCCGTATGCGTACTTACGCCGGTTATCCCTTCCAGATCACGTATGCTCGCGTCCATGACGCCCTTGAGGGTACCGAATTTCTTCAAAAGATCTTTTGCGAGAGGCTTCAGGTCTTTTCGGGGAATCGCATAGAAAAGAAGAAGCTCTAACACCTCATAATCATGGAATGCGTCGACGCCCGAGGCGGTAAATTTCTTCTTCATTCGCTTGCGGTGTTCTTTATAGTGGGGTATCTGAGGAGGCATTGTCACGGGAATCTTTATATACCGTTCTCTCTGTATGTGGAATGAAAATGACCTGCCCCGTCATTGCTGAGTGTGCGGAAATGACAGGGCAGTGTATGACCATTCATCAACCAAGATTGGCGTTTACGAAATCCCAGTTAATCAGATTCCCAATGAAGGCGGTCAGGTAGTCCGGCCTCCTGTTCTGGTAGTCTAAATAGTATGCATGTTCCCATACATCCACGGTCAGGAGGGGTTTGAGGCCATGTGCGATCGGTGTATCCGCGTTGGCGGTTTTTGTGATTTTTAATGTACTCCCGTCCAGTACTAGCCACGCCCAGCCGCTGCCGAACTGGGTCATACCCGCATTCTTGAATTCTTCTGTGAACTTTTCAAAGCTTCCCCAGGTTGTTCTGATTTTATCGGCAATGGCCCCGGCAGGTGTACCGCCGCCCTTCGGTTTTATGCATTGCCAGTAGAACGAATGATTCCAGACCTGTGATGCATTGTTGAAAAGACCTGCCTTAGAAACATCCCCTGCCACGTTCCTGATAATAGTTTCCAGGGGTTCATTGGCCAGAGCCGTTCCCTCTATCAGTTTATTTGCGTTGTCCACATATGCTTTATGATGTTTTCCATGATGAAACTCCAGGGTCTGTGCGCTTATATAAGGCGCAAGGGCATCCTTCGCATAGGTCAGGTCGGGCAATTGGATAGCCATAGTCGTTTTCCTTTCGTTTTTGATGAATATACCACATCAAGGTTTATTGATGCAAGCGACCAAATATTCCGCGTGCGTAAAATTTCTCATGTGAAAAATGTGTTGACTATATATTACCCTTATATTAATTATCTTAGAATAATAAATATTCGGGATAATTGGGAAGATTGGAAAAAAAGAGGATCTTTATTCAGACGTATGGCTGTCAGATGAATGTCCATGATTCGGAAAAGATTGTGGCGCTGATGGAAAAGTCGGGATATGAAAGTTGCGATGATGTCAGGAAGGCTGATCTGATTATCATCAATACGTGCAGTATCAGGGAAAAGGCTGCGCAGGAGATTAAAACAATTAAAAAGAAAAAATCATCGCCTCATTCTCGGCGTGGGGGGGTGTCTTGCTCAGCAGTGGGGTTCTCAGTTCATTGAAAGAGTACCCTTTCTGGATCTGGTTTTTGGCACACATAACATACATCTGCTCCCCGAATTGGTCGCAAAGGTCGAAAAATCCAGGGCACCCGTAGTGCGGATAGAATTTCAGGAATCGGTAAAATCGCTGAATATTCCCGTGCCGAATAATAACGGAAGGGTGAGCGCGTATATCACTATAATGCAAGGGTGCAATAATTTTTGTTCCTACTGTGTCGTGCCCTATGTGCGGGGAAGGGAAGAGAGCAGGCCCTTTCGGGACATTGTGGATGAAGCGAGATCGCTTGCGTACAGCGGCATTAAAGACATTACGCTCCTGGGGCAAAACGTCAATTCATATGGTTTAGGAAACGGCGGCGGTCATGATTTTGCCGATTTGTTGCAGGAAATAGAACACATCAGCGGTATCGAAAGAATACGATTTACCACCTCGCATCCAAAGGATCTTTCTGATAAGTTGATACGCTGTTTCTCGCGGACAGGTAAATTATGCGAGCATATTCATCTTCCCGTACAGGCCGGATCTGACCGGATCCTTACAATGATGAACAGGTGTTATACAATTAATGATTATTGTGAAAAAGTCGATACGCTGAGGGCAGTATGTCCTGAAATAAGCATTACTTCGGACATTATTGTAGGGTTTCCCGGTGAAACAGACCGCGATTTTCAGGCAACCATTGACATGATGAAAAAAATCAGGTTTGATAATATATTTTCCTTCAATTACTCGGAGCGCAAAAGAACAGATGCGGCAAAACTGGGGGACACGGTGAATGCATCAGTCAAGCGTGAGAGGCTGCAGACAGTTCAGTCTCTTCAGGAAGAACATACCCTTGAGAAGCATAAAGCACTTGTGGGTAATATGGAAGAAATCCTTGTTGAGGGACCGAGTAAAAATTCCAGGGACGATATGACGGGGAGAACAAGAACAAATAAGATTGTGAATTTTAGAGGGGATTACGAACTGATCGGTAAGGTAGTACATGTGAGGATAACATGTGCGTATCTTCATTCCCTGAGAGGTGAGCTTACCGGAGAGGAGGTTACTTAATGCTGATTAAGATGAAGGTTGCAGGATTGACGATAGATCCGCTTACAAATACGCCTATTGTGATTTTAAAGGATATTGATGAGAAAAAGGCCATTCCCATATGGATAGGCCTGTTTGAGGCGAGCGCCATAGCGACAGAACTGGAAAAAATTACTTTTTCCAGGCCCATGACTCACGATCTCATGTATGAAATTTTAAAGACTGTGAAAATTGAAATAATTAAAATTGAAATTCATGATCTTCGAAATAACACTTTTTTCGCAAATATTCACTTGCTCAAGGATGGAGAAATAATAGTGATAGATTCCCGGCCCAGTGATGCAATAGCGCTGGCATTGAGGGCGAATGCCACAATATTTGTTGATGAAAAGGTCATTGAGAAATCCAGGAATGTGGACTTTGGCAAGAAGATAACGGAACTCGATACTTTGAAGGATGATAAGCTCAAGGAGTTTCTCGAAAATCTTTCTCCTGAGGATTTCGGCAAATATAAAATGTAAAAATAACCTTAATGATTTTTAGTATTGCCACGAAGGAGTACGAAAGTGCTTGGATTCACAAAATGTCGTGGCTCTTATTTTTTCAGAGATATGGAAAAAGAAATCGAGAATTTCGGAATCTACATGGAAATAGAAAGGAACTTTTCACCGCACACAAAGAGGAATTATCTCGCAGACGTGAGGCAGTTTAAATCATTTCTTGACGCACAGGCTATTTCTCTCACGCACAATGATAAGAATGAAGAGATTGCCATAGACTATATGGTAATCAGAGCTTTTTTAGGATCGCTCTACCGTGAAAGGATCAAAAAAGTAACCATTGCGAGAAAGGTAACTGCCCTCAGGACATTTTTTGAGTATCTCCAAAGGGAAGGCAAAATCAAGGTTAACCCGGCCCGGATGGTTCAGGCGCCGAAGAGTGAAAAATATATTCCCGTATTCCTCTCCGTGGATGAAATGGTATGCCTGCTCGATGCGAAAGGTACGCCCAATGCTGTCGGTTTAAGGGATAAAGCTATTGTAGAGCTCTTTTATTCTTCCGGTATTCGTCTTAGTGAACTCGTGGGTCTGAACATGGAAGATATAGATTTTCACCAGGGTTTGATGAAAGTCAGAGGAAAGGGGAAAAAAGAAAGGATAGTCCCCGTAGGCGATCAGGCCATTACTGCAATGACCGCATATCTTGAAAAAAGACACGGAATACTGAAGAGAAATGTTGAAAATGGTTTAGAGGGACCAATTTTTATCAGCAGTAGAGGTTCCAGACTAAGTACAAGGAGTGTGGCAAGGATCCTGGATAAATTGGTAATTTTGAGCGGCTTGGGGAGGAAAGTCAGTCCCCATATGCTGCGGCATACATTTGCTACACATATGATGGAATCCGGTGCCGATCTTAGGGCCATCCAGGAATTTCTCGGTCATGAAAGCCTCTCTACAACGCAGAAATATACGTCCGTCAGTGTAGGCAGGCTCTTGGAAATTTACGATAAAGCGCATCCAAAAGCAAGGGATGGCCATTACGGTAAAAATGAAGTTCATACAACGAAGAAAAATCTGTCCGGCAGAGAGTAATGCACAGGATGCAACTGGGGAGGAGTAAAGCCGCTCATGAAGATAAAGAGTACCACCATATTGGCCGTGAGACATAAAGGAAAGGTTACTGTCGCTGGTGATGGTCAGGTTACGATTGACGTGACCGTCATGAAACACAGTGCGAGAAAGGTTCGCAGGTTGTACAATAACCAGGTAATTGTTGGATTTGCAGGTGCAACAGCTGACGCGTTCACACTTTTTGACAGATTTGATCAGAAACTGGAGCAGTATAAAGGGAATTTGTTGAGGGCTGCCGTAGAACTTACGAAAGACTGGAGAACCGACAGGATATTGAGGCACTTGGAGGCATTAATGATTGCCGTGAGTAAGGAGCATTTTTTGATCATATCAGGAAATGGAGACGTCATTGAATCTGACGATGATGTAATGGCCATAGGGTCGGGAGGGCCTTATGCGCTGGCGGCAGCGCGTGCCCTCATCAGGCATTCTGATTTAACTGCCACAGAGATCGCAAGAGAGGCTATGAAGATTGCATCGGGAATATGCATTTACACGAATAACAACATTACCGTTGAAGAGCTCGATATGCATCAAGCAACAGACGACGGGGTCAACAAGAAATGAGGGATAATGATTTATATGACGTCTAAACAATTGACACCAAGAGAAATTGTGGAGAGACTGGATAAGTATATCATTGGTCAGGGTGACGCTAAAAAGGCGGTTGCTATTGCCTTGCGCAACCGTTGGAGGCGTCAGAATGTTTCACAAGAACTGAGTGAAGAAATATCGCCTAAAAACATCATTATGATTGGGCCGACCGGTGTAGGAAAGACAGAAATTGCCCGGAGACTGGCGAAACTGGATAATTCTCCTTTTATAAAGGTAGAAGCGTCAAAGTTTACAGAGGTCGGATATGTGGGAAGAGATGTAGAATCCATGGTGCGTGACCTTGTTGAACTTGCAGTAAGCATGGTGAAGTCGGAGGAGCAGGAAAACGTAAAGCCAAAAGCGGCTGAAATCGCAGAGGAAAGAATTCTCGATGTTTTGCTTCCGCCTAAACCTGCTGAGAGAAAGGTGGAAGATCTTGTTTCGGATAGACATATAGAAATGCATGAAGTGGAGCAGTTCCCGCAATCTGATACCACCCGTGAAAAAATGCGGAGACTTCTCCATGAAGGGAAGCTGGATAATCGATATGTGGATTTGGAAATACAGGAATCCCGCAGCGGACCTATGATAGAGGTATTTACGTCTTCCGGCATAGAGGATATGGGATTAAATATCAAAGAGATGTTTGGAAATATTTTTCCTCAAAAGAAAAAAAAGGCGCGGGTAAAGATTCCCGAAGCATTGGAAATATTGGAAAATGAGGAAGCCCAAAGGTTGATTGATATGGATAAGGTTACGAAGGCAGCCATAGGAAGGGTGGAACAATCAGGAATTATATTTCTGGATGAAATAGATAAAATTGTGGGAAGTGATTCAACCCATGGTCCGGATGTTTCCAGGGAGGGTGTACAAAGGGACCTCCTGCCCATTGTGGAAGGTTCTACGGTCAATACACGCTACGGCATGGTTAAAACTGATCACATACTCTTTATTTCCGCAGGTGCATTTTCTGCCTCGAAGCCCTCTGATTTAATTCCGGAGCTTCAAGGGCGCTTTCCTATCAGGGTCGAGCTCGATTCACTTGGGAAAGATGAATTTATCAGGATCCTCACAGAACCCCATAATGCTCTCCTTAAACAGTATATAGAGATGATGGCGACAGAAGGAGTGACACTGTTATTCAAAGATGATGCAATTGCCGAGATAGCGGAAGTGGCCGCTGTGGTGAATGAAAGAACGGAGAACATCGGGGCCAGAAGGCTCTATACAATTATGGAAACGCTTTTAGATGAGATTTCCTTCAATGCCCCCGATATGGCCGGGAAGGAAGTGGTAATTGACGGGGTTTATGTAAAGGAAAAGCTGGAGAACATTGTCGAGGATGAGGATCTGAGCAGGTATATACTTTAATTTAGAAATTGATAGTGGAGTCATTATGGATAATGTAGCAAAATCCATTGAACGAGCCGAAATTCTTCTGGAGGCGCTTCCCTATATACGCAGGTTTTATAACAAGACCATTGTCATCAAATATGGCGGACACGCCATGGTTGATGAAGAGCTGAAGAATCAATTCGCCAGGGATGTGGTTATGATGAAGTATATAGGCATTCATCCTGTGGTGGTCCATGGGGGCGGCCCTCAGATTGGTAGTTTTTTGAAGAAACTGGGTAAAGACTCCAAGTTTGTGCAGGGCATGCGGGTCACTGACGAAGAGACCATGGATATTGTTGAAATGGTTCTTGTTGGCAAGGTAAACAAGGAAATTGTAGGCTTTATTAATCAGCACGGCGGCAAGGCAGTGGGTTTGAGCGGAAAGGACGGAAACCTGATTCGGGCAGAAAAATATTATTTAAGTGAAGAAAGGGCAAAGGACACGCCTCCGGAAATTATCGACATCGGTCTGGTTGGGAAGGTTAAGAATATTCATGCAGAATTGATTGTATCCCTCGCGAATGACGGCTTTATTCCTGTGATTGCTCCTACGGGTTTGGGGGATAATGGTGAAACGTATAATATCAACGCTGATATTGTTGCCGGCGAGGTGGCGGCCGCCCTCAAGGCGGAGAAATTGGTTCTCCTGACGGACGTGGAGGGTGTTATCGACGCGAAGGGACAGTTGATCAATACCATGAGCGACAGAGAAGTTGTGAATATGATTCAGGCGGGAGTAATCAAAGGAGGCATGTATCCTAAGGTAAAATGTTGTCTCAAAGCCCTCAGTGGCGGGGTAAGAAAAGCCCATATTGTCGATGGGCGTTTGAAGCATGCCATACTTCTCGAAATTTTCACCGATATGGGGATAGGGACGGAAATAGTATTGTAGGAATTATTTCTGAACAGGGTTCGAGGGATCAAGGGGTCGAGGATCCAAGTGAAATGAATGCTAAGAAGCTGCAACACTTGAACCCTTGACCCCTCGAATCCTTGAATCCTATTCTCAGTTAGATGGGAGAAGAAGTAAATATGACAGCTGATGAATTAATGGCGCTTTCGGATAAATATATTATGGCAACGTACAAACGCTTTCCCATAGTGCTGGTAAAGGGTGCGGGCGCCAGAGTGTGGGATAGCAACGGGAAGGAGTACCTTGATTTTGTTGCCGGGATTGCCGTGTGTAGCCTTGGTCATTCCCATCCGAAAGTAGCCGCGGCGATACAAAGGCAGGTGGAAATTCTCACCCATGTTTCCAATCTCTACTATATAGAACCTCAGATTAATGTCGCCCGGATTCTGGTGGAAAATTCCTTTGCCGACAGGGTATTTTTTTGTAATAGCGGTGCTGAGGCGAATGAGGCAGCGATAAAACTTGCCCGCAAGTATGCGTATGAGAACATGGTGGGTGAAAAATATGAACTGATTACCATGAAAGACTCATTTCACGGGCGCACCCTGGCTACAGTAACCGCTACGGGACAGACGAAGTTTCAAGTGGGCTTTTCCCCGCTGCCGGAGGGATTCAAGTATGCGCCATTCAATGATATACCGGCCCTCGAAGAGGCTATCACCGAGCATACATGCGGAATCATGCTCGAGCCGATTCAGGGAGAAGGGGGGGTAATAATTCCCGATGATGAGTATCTCAGGAACGTCAGGAAAATCTGCGATGACCGGGGACTTCTGATGATTCTCGACGAGGTTCAGGTAGCAATGGGCAGAACGGGAACCCTCTTTGCGTATGAGCAGTATAATGTGAGACCTGATATAGTCACGCTTGCAAAAGCTGTGGGCAATGGTTTCCCCGTTGGGGTAATGATGGCGACGAATAAAGTAGCATCTGCCTTTCAGCCAGGTAACCATGCCTCAACGTTCGGGGGTAACCCCCTTGCCATGGCTGCAAGTCTGGCTACAATAGATACCATCATGAACGAGGGCGTTCTGGATAATGTTAAAAGAGTGGGCTCGTATTTCATGAGAAGGCTTCATGAGTTGAAAAATAAGTGTCCTGTGATTAAAGATATAAGGGGAAGAGGATTGATTATCGGTGTGGAGCTGACGGTTGAAGGAGCGAATATCGTAAAAGAATGCATGGAGAGAGGTGTCTTGATCAATTGCACAGGAGGCAATGTTCTCCGCTTTGTTCCGCCGTTGATTATTGCGGAGGAGGATGTGGATTTTGCCGTTGAAATTCTGGGTAAGGTACTGGTGGCAACATGAATAAAGATTTCCTCAGCGTGTATGATCTGACGCGCGCTGATTTTGAGATCATATTTGAAAAGGCGCGTAGATTAAAAAAGATGCTCAGGGAAGGCATACCCTATACGCCCCTTTTCGGGAAGACCCTGGGGATGATATTTGAAAAATCATCCACAAGGACGAGGATTTCTTTTGAGGTTGGTATCTATCAACTGGGGGGGACTGCGCTCTTTTTGAGTAGTCGGGATACCCAGCTGGGCAGAGGTGAAAATATTTCCGATACGGCAAGGGTAATGTCCAGGTATCTCGACGCCGTCGTGATCAGAACCTATTCTCAGGAGTTTGTGGAAGAGTTCGCAAAGTTTGCGACTATTCCTGTCATCAATGGTTTGACGGATCGTGAGCATCCCTGCCAGATATTGAGTGATCTTTTCACTATTATGGAGAAAAAGGGAGGCTGTGAAGGGCTCAAGGTTTCCTATATCGGGGATGGCAATAATGTCGCGAATTCCTGGATTGATGCGGCTGCCCGCATTCCTTTTCAACTCAGTCTCGCCTGTCCGGAACACTACGAACCCGATGCGGAAATACTGGCGAGGGGGAGGAAAGAGGCGATACGGGGCATAACTCTCCATCGCGACCCCCTTGATGCGGTGCTCGAAGCCGATGTTATTTATACGGACGTCTGGACCAGCATGGGCCAGGAGGCGGAAAAGGATGAAAGAACAAAAGCATTTCAGGCGTATCAAATTAACAGTTCCTTGCTTGCCCGTGCGCGCGACAATGCCATCGTCATGCACTGCCTTCCCGCCCACCGTGGTGAGGAGATAACGGACGAGGTGATTGACGGTCCTCACTCCGTGGTGATCGATCAGGCGGAAAACCGTCTGCATGTGCAAAAAGCGATTATGGAAATAGTAATGCGATAGGAGGAGGGACTCTTGGCGAATAAAATAGAAAAAGTGGTACTTGCCTATTCGGGGGGATTGGATACATCGGTTATTTTGAGATGGTTGATCGAAACGTACACATGCGAAGTGATCGCGTTTGTTGCCGATATCGGCCAGAAGGATGAACTTGAAGGGCTGAAGGAAAAAGCGCTCAATACGGGCGCCAGCAAGGTCTATATTGAGAATATGCAGGAAGAGTTCGTGAGGGATTTTGTCTTTCCCGCGCTACGGGCCAATGCCGTCTATGAGGGTTCTTATCTCATGGGTACTTCCCTGGCAAGGCCTCTTATTGCCAAGAGGCAGATCGAGATTGCTGCGGCGGAAGGGGCTGATGCCGTATCCCATGGAGCTACCGGCAAGGGAAACGACCAGGTGCGGTTTGAATTGACTTACAATGCGCTGAATCCCGATATCACTATCATTGCCGCATGGAGAGATCCGAAATGGACTTTCGATTCACGGGGCTCCATGATCGATTATGCCGAGCAACACCGTATTCCTGTGACATCCACGAAGGAAAAACCTTACAGCAGCGACAGGAATCTTCTGCATATTTCCCACGAGGGTGGAGTCCTTGAGGATCCCTGGGTAGAACCGAAAGAGGACATGTTTGTGCTCACGGTTTCTCCTCAGGCCGCCCCCGATACCGTCACATACCTGGAGATAGATTTCGAGAAAGGAAATCCCGTTGCGGTCAACGGGGTAAAGATGAGCCCCGCGAAACTCCTCCACAGCCTGAATGAAACAGCAGGCGCCAACGGGATCGGGAGAGTGGATATGGTGGAAAACCGCTATGTGGGCATGAAATCGAGGGGTGTGTATGAAACACCGGGCGGCACGGTGCTCTGGGCTGCCCACCGTGCCGTGGAATCAATTACAATGGACCGCGAGGTAATGCTGCTGAGAGATTCGCTCATTCCAAAGTATGCGCAGCTGGTCTACAGTGGTTTCTGGTATTCGCCTGAGATGAAAGTAATGCAAAAATTTGTTGATGAAACACAGGAAAATGTTACAGGTACGGCACGGGTAAAATTGTACAAAGGGAATTGCGTTGTCGTCGGGAGAAAGTCGCCTTCTTCACTCTACAGCGAGGAATTTGTGACCTTTGAGAAGGACAGGGTGTTCGATCAGAAAGAAGCCACTGGGTTTATTAAATTAAATGCGCTGCGGATGAAAATACAGGCATTGAGAAAAAGGGAAAGAGCATAGGGACGGGGAATGTCAACGAGGCAAAAGAAGCTGTGGGGCGGGCGGTTTCGCAAACCGACAAATAAAATGGTTGAGGCGTTCACTGCGTCTATAGGGTTTGACAGGCGCCTCTATCGATACGATATTGAGGGCAGCATTGCCCATGCGAAGATGCTCGCGAAGCAGGGAATTATCAACAAAAAAGATGAGAAGGCTATTATACGCACCCTTAGGGACATCCTTAAGGATATCGAAAAGGGAAAATTTGTCTTTCACCATGAGGACGAAGACATCCACATGGCCATTGAAAAAGCCCTGATAGCGAGAGCGCCCGAAGCGGGCGGCAAACTTCATGCAGGGAGAAGCCGTAACGATCAGGTATCCCTTGACCTCAGGATGTATCTCCGAGAGGAAATCGAGGAGACCCTCAATTTAGTGGCCGCCCTGAAATTACAATTCATCGCAATGGCAAAGACTGAGATAGGAACCATAATGCCCGGTTACACGCACCTGCAGAAAGCGCAACCGGTGCTCCTCTCTCATTATTTCCTCGCGTACTGGGAAATGTTGGATCGGGATGAAGAGCGATTGCGGGAATGCTCCAAGAGGGTAAATGTCATGCCCCTCGGATCGGCCGCTCTTGCGGGGACAGGTCTGCCTATTGACAGGGCGTATACGGCCCGTGAGCTGAAGTTTCCTGAAGTGTCCCGCAACAGCATGGATGCAGTATCAGACCGGGACTATGTGGCTGAATTCATTTTTGTCGCTTCGCTCATCATGATGCACTTGAGCCGTTTCTGTGAAGATGTGATCCTCTGGTCGACGGCTGAATTCGATTTTCTGGAAATATCGGACGCATTTACCACGGGAAGCAGCATCATGCCGCAGAAAAAAAATCCTGACGTGGCTGAATTGGTCAGGGGGAAAACTGGACGCGTGTACGGCAATCTCGTAGCTTTGCTGACGTTGATGAAGGGGCTGCCCATGACGTACAACAGGGATCTCCAGGAAGATAAAGAACCTCTCTTCGATACGGTTGATTCATTAAAAGGATGCCTGGCGATCATTACAGAGATGATTAAACATCTCACATTCAAGAGAGAGAGAATGCAAGAGGAAGCTTCCGGGGGCTTTTCCGCAGCGACGGATGTCGCTGAGTATCTTGTGATGAAAGGTGTTCCGTTTCGCGAATCTCATGGTATAGTAGGTCGTCTTGTTGCGCATTGCTTAGAGAAGAATAAGGAAATATCGGATCTGACGATAAAAGAATTTCAACGGTTCCATGAGGCATTTGAGAAGGATATCGTTGAACGCATTTCCGTAAAAAATGTCGTGGATGCGAGAAAATCAATAGGCGGGACATCCGAAAAAATGGTATTAACACGGATCAGAGAGATTGAAGGCAGAAAAAAATGATGAACGCCGGTCGATTGTTACCTGTCCTTTTGTGTTGTCTGTTTCTCTTATGGAGCGTTCAGGGATGTGGGAAGAAGGGAGATCCGCGGCCATCGAACGTAATGCCGCCCGGTGCGATTGCCGACCTCAGGGCGACTCTTATCGAATCGGGAGTGTATCTTCGCTGGAGCATACCGGATGCGAAGAGCGGCATCCAGAACTTCAAAATTCAGAGAAATGAGCAGGACAAGGAAAGGTCTTCCTGTGTTGACTGTCCGCGCGAATTTGTTATGATTGCCGATGTTTCCGTCAATGATCCGCTGCTGAAAAAAGAAGAGGGGAATGGTGTCGGCTATCTCGATCTGCAGGTCAAGGCGGGTTATTATTATGCGTATCAGATTATCGCCTGTGATATGCGGCGACATTGCAGTGAGGGATCAAATATCGAGGAAATAAAAATCAGCGCGAAAGTACCCCAAGGAAGAGAAGGAGTGAAGAATACGCCTCAATGAATTATTTTCACTATAAAGACAATGAACTCTGGTGTGAAGAAGTTCCCGTGAGAGACATTGCCAGGGAAGTGGGGACGCCGTGTTATCTTTACAGTCACAGAACATTGCAGCATCACTTCCGTGTGTTTGATGGTGCGTTTTCTGAAGTGCCCCACATTATCTGCTTTGCCGTGAAATCCAATTCAAATATTGCCGTCCTTCGGACTTTCATCGATGAGGGCGGGGGAGTAGATATTGTTTCCGGGGGTGAACTGTATCGCGCGCTGCAGGCGGGGGTAGACAGTGGTAAGGTCGTGTATTCCGGGGTGGGAAAGAAAGTCGATGAAATTGAATATGCCCTCGCGTCGGAGATTTTGATGTTTAACGTTGAGTCTCCGCAGGAACTCAAGCTCATCAATGAGTGCGCAAAAAAAATGGGCAAGAAGGCGGGCATTGCTCTGAGGGTCAACCCGGATGTGGATCCGGAAACCCATCCGTACATATCAACGGGGCTTAAGAAAAATAAATTCGGCATTGACATTAAGAAATCTCTTGAAGAGTACCGCAAGGCAAAAGCGCTCACACATTTGGATATCAAAGGCGTCAGCTGTCATATTGGATCTCAGGTGACGAAAATTTCCCCGTTCATCGATGCCCTCAAGCGCCTGAAAAAACTCATCCGTCTTCTTTGGGAGGAAGGCATCGAAATCCGGTATCTCGATCTGGGAGGAGGCCTTGGCATTACCTACGACCAGGAAGAGGCTCCCCATCCTTCGGAGTATGCCAGGACAATCATTGATGCGTCCAAAGACCTCAAATGTACTTTCATTTTTGAACCGGGAAGGGTTATTGTCGGCAATGCGGGAATATTAGTGACGGAGGTGCTTTATACGAAAAGCAATGAAGAAAAGAACTTCGTTATTGTTGATGCGGGCATGAATGATTTGATGCGTCCGAGTCTTTATGATTCGTATCATCAAATACAGCCGGTGATTCGGAAAGAGAGGGGTGAGATTGTTGCCGATGTGGTTGGTCCGATTTGTGAATCCGGAGACTACCTGGCAAAAGGGAGAAAGATTTTTGAGTTTGAAAGAGGAGAATTAATGGCGGTGATGAGTGCCGGCGCATATGGTTTTTCGATGTCTTCCAATTATAATTCAAGAGGAAGGGCGCCGGAAATCCTGGTTAAGAATGATAGATTTTTCATTGTCAGGAAAAGAGAGGTGTATGCCGATTTAATCAGGGGTGAGGAAATTCCGGATTTATAGGCAGAAACTTCCCCCCGGTCGGAGGTCTTCAATCACATCATTCAGGAAGAAGAAAAAGATAAAGGAGCAGTTATGTTTAGTGGAGCAATCGTTGCGATAGTCACACCTTTTAAAAATGGCAAGGTCGATGAGGAAGCCCTCAGAAAGCTGATCGAGTTTCAGATTGCGAACGGAACTGACGGCATAGTACCGTGCGGCACCACCGGTGAATCCTCGACACTGTCTCATGAAGAGCATGACAGAGTGATTGAAATTGCCATAGATGCCGTAAAAAAACGGGTACCCGTCATTGCCGGGACCGGTTCCAACAGCACCGATGAAGCCCTTCGACTCACGAAGCACGCCTATGAGGCGGGCGCCGATGGGGCGTTAATGGTTTGTCCCTATTATAACAGACCCACCCAGGAAGGGCTGTATCAGCATTTCAAAATCATTGCGGAGACTGTTCCCATTCCGATCGTCCCGTATAATATTCCCGGAAGAACGGGGATTAATCTTTTGCCGGAGACAGTGGCAAAACTTGCGAAAATCAGCAATATTGTGGGGATCAAAGAAGCGTCGGGCTCTCTCAAGCAAATGCACGACATAATCGCCCTCTGCGGTACAGAATTCTCTGTGCTCTCCGGAGATGATTTTTTTACCCTGCCGCTCTTGATGTTAGGCGGCAAAGGGGTCATTTCCGTGATTTCTAATATCGCACCTGCCGACATGGCGGCCATGATTGATGCGTCTGCAGCGGGTGACATGACGAGGGCGAAGCAGTTGCATTACAAAATGGTGCCTTTAATCGATATGCTGTTTATTGAAACAAACCCGGTTCCGGTCAAAGCCGCTCTGTCGATGATGGGGAAGATTTCTTATGAAGTGAGGCTCCCCATGTATAAAATGACGGATGGCAATTATGAAAAACTCAAAAGCGCCATGAAGAATTATGGGCTGATATCATAAGGGGTAAAGGATTTCAGGGTTCGAGAGGAGTGTCGAATAGATTTTCCCCTGGTCTCTTGGCCCCTTGAATCCTTGAACCGTGAGCCATCGGCTTTCGCCTATGGTAGTTGACTTTAAACAGAGGAGATTCTTTATGATCAAGGCCATTGTAACGGGTGCAGGCGGCAGGATGGGAGGCAGAATCATAAGCCTTATGACCGCTGACAAAGATATTCAATTGGCAGGTGCCGTGGAGCGGGTGGGACATGAACTTGTCGGGAAGGATATAGGAGAGAGAATCGGGCTGGGGAAAACGGGGATTATTGTGACTGATAACCTTGCAGAATGTGCAAAGAACGGTGACGTGATTATAGACTTTACCCATCATGAAGCATCCCTCAACAATCTTGCCGTTGCGGTGAAACACAATCTCGCTATCGTTATCGGAAGCACAGGCTTTACCGCCGGGGAGATGGAGACAATTAAGAAGACCGCGCTCCAGACCCGCTGTGTCGTGTCGCCCAACATGAGCGTGGGCGTGAATGTCATGTTCAAGGTTCTTGACTATGTAGCAGGCATTCTCGGTAATGATTATGATGTGGAGATTGTGGAAGCGCATCACAATTTGAAAAAAGACGCCCCCAGCGGGACGGCGGTGAAGATGGCTCAGATCATATCAGGAAAACTGGCGCGTGATCTTGAGCAGGTGGGTGTCTATGCCAGGAAAGGAATGATTGGAGAGAGAACCAGGAACGAGATCGGTCTTCAAACAGTGAGAGCCGGTGATATCGTAGGGGAGCATATGGTCATGTTCGGCGGGATGGGTGAGAGACTGGAATTTATTCATCGCGCACACAGTCGGGATAACTTTGCCCGGGGCGCCATTCTCGCAGCGAAGTGGATAGTGGGTAAGAAAAACGGGCTGTACGATATGCAGGATGTTTTGGGAATACGGGGGCAGTGACGTGCCATGCCGAATGGATTCGCTTCAGAGATTCAAGGAATTGTGTGCTTTATAGGGGTGGGTTCAAACGTGGATGATCCCGCGTCCCGGTGCTGCGAAGCTGTTCAGCGTGTATCTGCCGTACGCGGTATAAAAGTTTTAAGGACTTCGTCACTCTATAGGACAGAACCTGTAGGTTTCATCGAGCAGGAGTGGTTTGTGAACGCCGTTATTGAGATAAGAACCGTGTTATCTCCCCGCGAGTTGCTCAACGACCTGCGTGCAGTAGAAGATGGAATGGGGAGGGTAAGAGGGCCGAAGTGGGGACCGCGAATTATAGACCTGGACATACTTCTCTATGGCCAGGAGATAATTCAGGATGATGCCTTGATAGTTCCTCATCCGGAACTGCACAAAAGACGATTTGTCCTTACACCGCTTTGTGAAATCGCTTCATACGTTATTCATCCTGCTTTTGGAATTTCAATCCACGGTTTGATGAACAGGCTTGGCGATGAAAGCAGGATCCATATTCATGAAGCGAGAGGGAAATTATGTTTAATCTGATCCGCTTCGCAATTATTTGCGCTCTTGTGTATGGTGTATATAGAATTGTGAAATGGATTTTCTTTTCGCCGGTCAGAAGTACTCGTGAATTGCCGAAGCGTCAGGCGCCCGCCCTGAAAGGCGAAGAACTTTTACAGGATCCGTATTGCCAAATATACATGCCGGTAAGCCACGCATATAAGGCATCCATTGAAGGACATGAATTCTATTTTTGCAGTAAAAAGTGTTGTGAACGATATATCGCAGAAAAGCCTTTAAAAAAGGCACAGGAGGCCTCATGAAGTTTTTTATCGATTCAGCGAATATCAAAGAAATCAAGGAAGGCATTAACCTCGGCATGGTTGATGGAGTGACCACCAACCCGTCGCTGATTGCGAAGGAGAAAAGAGGATTCGTGGAGGTTGTGAAAGAGATTCTCGAAGTTGTTGACGGTCCTGTGAGTTTGGAGGTCGTCAGTACGGAAGCCGAAGCAATGGTCCGTGAGGGGAAGAAACTTGCAAAAATGGGTGATAATGCCGTGATCAAGGTTCCCATGACCACTGAGGGGTTAAAGGCAACAAAAATATTTGCCGGTGAAGGAATCAGAGTCAATCAAACCCTTATTTTTTCACCAATCCAAGCCCTCATGGCGGCAAAGGCCGGCGCCGCATATGTGAGCCCGTTTGTGGGGAGGCTTGATGATGTTGCCCATGACGGCATGGAAATAGTTGAGCAGATCATCACCATATATAATAACTACGGTTTTGAAACAGAGGTTATCGTCGCGAGCGTGAGACATCCGCGCCACGTTCTTGAGGCTGCCCTTATGGGTGCTGATATTGCGACTATACCTTTTAAAGTGATTGACCAGCTTGCAAAGCACCCGTTGACAGATAGAGGAGTAGAGTTGTTTCTGGCGGACTGGAAAAAGGTCCCCAAGAAATAAATAATAGAGCTCAACACGTTACTATGATGAGTCTTTTGAAAAAAACATTTGACCGACTGCCGGGCACAACGGATAAAGGGGCGATCTTGAACTTTCCCAATCGCATAACTATATTCAGAATTTCTATTATACCGGTGCTGTTTTTCCTTCTTCTCTCACCAGGAGAGACCGGAAGTCTTGTCATTGCGACGTTATTTGTCATTGCTGCACTCACGGATCTCCTCGATGGATATCTGGCGAGGAAATATGAGATTGTCACCGTAATGGGGAAGTTTTTGGATCCCATCGCAGATAAACTTATCGTCAATACCGCGATGATTTTAATGATTCCTATAGGAAGAATTGCTGCGTGGATTGTCGCTGTCATTATTATCAGAGATTTTATTGTTGACGGCATCAGGGCAATCGCCTCAACGGAAGGTGTGGTGATTCCAGCGAGCAGCCTTGGAAAGCAAAAGACCCTGTGCCAGATCTTTGCCGTAACTGCCCTCATGATCCATTATCCTTTCTTCGGAGCCGATGCCCATGCCATAGGTACGGTAATTCTGTATCTTGCCCTCGTATTATCTGTGTATTCAGGCGTCGATTACTTCATGAAGTTTTACAAGGAAATCGTAAGAAAAAAAAGAGACCGTGGTGATTGATATTTCTCGCATAGATTATTCGGCCTTCGACAACCCGATAATTACGAGGTCATTGTTTTACCCGCGTCCAGAGTGGGGTTCAGCTCCATCCGGCGGATCCTCGGATTCTGTGCTTATTCCGGTAGAGAAAGATGTCGTGGTTGGCGCCCGGTTCCATATGGCGGATAAGAACGCGGCCAATATACTATTCTTTCACGGCAATGGTGAAATTGTTGCGGATTATAATGACATGGGGACTTTATATACCAATTTGGGTATAAATTTCCTTCCCGTTGATTATCGGGGTTATGGGCGTTCTACCGGAAAACCGACTGTTACAACGATGATGCGTGACTGTCATGTTATTTTTGAGTATGTAAAATTCCGGCTGCGTGAAAACGAGTATGTCGGCCCTCTGATCGTAATGGGAAGATCGCTTGGCAGCACGTCTGCGTGTGAACTTGCAATTCACTGCAAAGACGAAATCGATGGTCTGGTTATTGAAAGTGGCTTGGCATATGCAGGTCCGCTGCTGAGGCTTCTGGGGATTGCTATGGAACAAATGGGTCTCAGTGAAGACCAGGGATTTCGGAATCTTGATAAAATAGGAAGCTTTGACAAACCCACGCTCATTATTCATGCCGAGTATGACCATATTATATCTTTTTCCGAGGGGCAGCGTCTCTTTGAAGCCTGTCCTTCTCGTGATAAAAAACTCCTGAAAATTCCCGGGGCGAATCATAATGATATTTTTATCCATGGAATGTCAGAATATATGGATGCGGTAAAATGGCTGGTGGCGAAAAGCCGTGACGTCAGGATCAGGTAAAAGAAGAATCTAAAATAAAAAAGTTTTTTTATTGACAAAATATCTGAATTTGATATACGAAAAATTAATGAGCGGGCGTAACTCAGGGGTAGAGTGCTACCTTGCCAAGGTAGACGTCGACGGTTCAAATCCGTTCGCCCGCTCCAATTATTTGGCGGCATAGCCAAGTGGTTAAGGCAGCGGTCTGCAAAACCGTTATTCATCGGTTCGAATCCGATTGCCGCCTCCACAAGAGAGAAGGAGTCACCTTTTTATAGGGGCTCCTTTTTTATTTGTGGCTTTTCTCCCATCATTTTTCCCCTTTCACCTCATATCCTTAAGAAAATATCAACTTGTTCCGATATAAATGTAAAAATATGTTGATATAGTGCGAAAGGTATGCTATGTTCGAACCTGAGTTACGTTGAGAACCTTAGCGCAAGTTGCGCCAATTGAGACCTCATGGGGGGGGTTATGATCATAGTAAAAGGGAAAACATATTATACGATTGTTGATGCCGCGGAGCGTTTGGGAGTTTCGGCGAAAACGATCAGAGATTATATTCTTAAGGGGATTATTCCCGAACCTCCGGAAATACAGTACGGTATAAGATTATTGAAGCATTTTCCGCCCGAATACATTGACATGGCTAAAATGCATTTAAAGAATTTTAGAGACAGCAGAAATGAGAGGAGACGATAAGAGATTGGCGGCCCCAAAGTTATGACGCGATCATAACGAGGACAGAAATAACCTAAAAAAAAGGATTCAGCATTGCCACGCATAAAAGACATTACTTCTACGGAAAAACTTCTTGATATCATTCGTAATAAAAAAAATGTTGCGTCTCCTGAGCCTCTCAGTGCATCCGCAATTGATAAAAAGAAAGGACGATTCCGATCTCCCCAGTTTGTACCTTTACAAAAGTCATTAAATGTAGGTGTAGATGTCGGCCATGAGTTCCTCAGAATGGTAAAAGCAGAAAGAACGAGCGACAACAAATGGGAGCTGCTGGATTGCAAGAGCGTTCCATTAACGCATATAGCATCGAGGGATTCACAGGAATTCATTAATTTTTTAAGGTCTGAACTCACCCTCTTTTGCGGTACCGACAAAAATGTAAATCTGTGGGTTAATATGTCGGCAGCCCGTGTGAATGTACGCCATATCACTATTCCAAAAGTACCAAAGAAGCAGATTGAAAATGTCGTGTATTGGACGATAAAGCAAGAAACCCCCTTTGATGAAAAGGATACTGTGTTTGATTTTGAAATACAGGGAGAAGTAATTGATCAGGGTGTGAGCAAATGGTTAACGATGGTATATACGGCACCAAAGGAGGAAATTGAGAACAACAAGAGATTATTTTCGCAAATGTGGTTACCATTAACCGGCATATCTATCACACCATTTGCCATACAGAATATATTTAAAACCGGTTGGATCCCTTCAGCAGTCGAAGGGACCGTTGCCAGTCTTTTCATCGGCAATAATTTTTCCCGCATTGATATTTATACTAAAGGGAAGCTCATGATGACCCGGGGTATCAAGGCGGGAGTAAACAGTATGGTTGAGTCATTAACGGAAAGGCTTGCAGGCGCATGGCAGGATAAACCAGGAGCAGGACGAAAAAGAATTCCGTTAAGTGTGGAACAGGTAAGGAAGGTCCTCTTCAGCCTTAGTCCGGATTCCCCGCATCTGTCAGAGGGAGACATTGGTTTTGAGCTTACAGATGAAGAAAAATTCGAGGCCATCACTCCTGCCCTGGAAAGGATAGTAAGACAAACCGAAAGAACGTTTGAACATTATTGGTCGAATCGTAAAGATGAAAAGATCGACAAAATTTATATATCAAGTGCCATGAATATATCCAGGCTCATAGTAGAGTATATTGGAGAGCAACTGGATATGGAAAGCGATTTATTGGATCCGCTCAATCTTAAAATGCCACAGACACCCATGGGCGATATAAGTGTTTCTGAAAGACTTGCGTTCACTCCGGCATTGGGACTCGCCATTTCCGATAATGCATACACGCCGAACATGATATTCAGGTTCAAAGAGAAAGAGAAAGCGGCTGTTATTGAGGGAGTGAATCGTGTTATCTTTGCCATTTTTATCGTTATTATATTCATCGCGGCCGGGATTTTTTTCTACCAGGTCCAAGAATCACGTCAGAAGAAAGAGACAATAGCGGGACTGGAAAAACAACTGGCGCAGCATACGCCCCGAATCGATCAGAATGTGGTATCCCAGATAGTTGCAAACTACAGAAGCGAGTATCAGATTTCAAAAGAGTATAGTGAAAGATATTTGGGGCTGGCTATTGTCAGCGAAATATCTTCATTGACACCGCAAAATATTCGCCTTCTCAGTCTGAAGACTAACCTGGGAGCGCCGCCCTCAGGGAAAGAGCCCGCAAAAGAAACGAAAAAGGATGAATTAAAAAATGTGTTACTTGAAGGTGTTATCCTCGGCGATCGGAGATCAATGGAATCTTCGTTGGCTGGATATATTATGAAGTTGGACGCATCGCCCATGTTTCACCGGATCAGTATTAAGAAGAACAGCATCGAGCCGTTTAAAAAGAATGAAGCTCTTCATTTTATTATAGATTTAAAAATAGGTGAGTGACCACTCATGGATAAAATATACGCGATAATTCCTAAACGAAGCATGGTCTATTTGTTGATATGCCTGTGTGGTGTGCTGATAATATTTGCTGCAGGGATCATCCCGGAATATTTTTCTTCAGTGCGTTTGGATCAGCAGATTAAAAGTATTCAATTTCAGATAGAGGAACAAAAGAGACTTTATCCTATTCATCAAGTGCTGCAGAATAAGACACATAAGGAAGATGGCAGAACATTGCCTTTTCCAAAGAAAAATTTCCTCTCGAGAACGCAGATGGATGCCGTTCCTGAAACATTCAGGGAAATCGCAAAAAAAGCGAATCTTGATATAGTGTCAGCATCTCCGGATTTGAATTACTTAGGTAGTGAGTCCAGGTTTCTTCCGATTAATGCAGTTATCCGAGGTGACTTTTTTAATTTCCGTAAATTTTTAATCGGTCTTGGAGAAATACCCTACCTGGAACGTATCGAAGAAATCCAGATACAGCAGAACGAAGATACCATGGAATTGAAAATGAAGATGTGGCTGATTGTCTCTTAGAGGATGGGTCAGGGTAAAAGAATCAAGGTAAAAGGACAAGAATGATAGGCGGGAGTTGAAATGCCAAAGCTTACCACACGACAAATCATCATACTGTCCGTAATGGTTGCAGTCATAGCGTATGCAGCCTATGATTTTTTCATTGC
>PDVJ01000008.1_pt1 | contig 65158 bp, 59 predicted proteins | sample 1369811 | NCBI WGS metagenome assembly PDVJ01 (sample SAMN07795376, study PRJNA414565) | Alkali sediment metagenome, whole genome shotgun sequencing project. | reverse complement strand
TTGAGCTTCCTGTTGACAAAATCATTTGTGTCTCCAAAGAGTGCGCGACGCTCCGAATGTCCTGCGATAACATATTCACATCCCGCATCGACCAGCATTGTGGCAGATACTTCTCCCGTATATGCACCCGCCGTCTTATCATGGAGATTCTGGGCGGAAAGACGGATCGCAGACCCCCGCAAAGCTTCCGCAACTGCGGAAAGTGCCGTAAAAGGCGGGGCAAGCACTATCCCCCGCTCGGTAGACCGGCCGCACGCTTCAACCAGATGCTGCGCGAAATCAACAGATTCCCGGATTGTTTTGTGCATTTTCCAGTTGCCGGCAATAAAGGGCCTTCTCATCTCATCAGGCTCCAAATGATTTCTTCGCCATATACAGGGCGAGATCTCTCATTCTGCACGCATACCCGCTCTCATTATCATACCAGGAAAACACCTTGACAAGGTTCCCGGCAATCACGTTGGTGAGGGGCGCATCAACGATAGACGAGAAGGAGCTGCTCGTAAAATCGACCGATACAAGTTCCTCTTCGCAGAACGCCAGGATACCCTTCAGCTTTCCTTCAGATGCGGCTTTCAGGGCACCGTTCACCTCGTTGACGGTCACGGGTTTTGCCACTTCCACCACGAGATCAACGAGTGACACGTTGGGGGTGGGAACTCTCAGCGCCACGCCATCAAGCTTTCCTTTTAGTTCCGGGATTACCTGACCCACCGCAGTGGCTGCCCCCGTCGATGTGGGAACGATCGACATCGCAGCGGCGCGGGCCCTCCGCAGATCGCTGTGGGAACCATCCAGGAGCCTCTGATCCATCGTGTAGGAGTGCGCCGTAGTCATAAATCCTTTGACCACGGTGAACTGATCCTGAAGAACTTTTATTACCGGTGCAAGGCAGTTGGTAGTGCATGATGCATTGGATACGATATGATGTTTATCCGGATCGTACGTATCCTCATTCACCCCCATCACGAAGGTACCGTCAACCCCCTTTCCGGGAGCCGCCAGGATCACCTTCTTTGCTCCGGCGGTTAAATGGCCTACCATTTCATCTTTTTTTCTGAATTTCCCCGTCGATTCTAAAATTATCTGGGCACCCAGTTCCCGCCAGGGAAGGTCTGCAAGGCTGGAAGTGACATTTGTTATTTTTATTTTTTTACCGTCTACAACGAGATTGTCCCCGTCTACGACACATTCAGCCTTGATTTTTCCGTGAACGGAATCATATTTGAGAAGATGGGCAAGGGTTCCCGGTTTCGCCCGCGAATTCACCGCAACGATTTCAATATCATTATACCCTATGCACGCCCGGATGAGATACCTGCCGATCCTGCCAAAACCGTTGATGGCTACTTTTACACCCATGATATACCTCCCTTTCAAGTCTCAGATGATGCCACATTTAAGAAAAGCATATGTACCCCGGCACTCCGCCAACACCCTTCCTCCCTATCTGCTTCTGGCAACATTTACCCTGTCACAGTATTGTATAACAGCACACCTGCTGCAAAACGGAGATACAGGGAGGCACACATGCCGACCAAATGCCACCATTAATGTATTATACCGCAACCAGTATTCTAATGGCAGTTTTTTTCTCAGCGCGTATTCCGTTTCCTCCGGGTTTTTTGTCTTCACATAGCCCAGGCGGTTTGATATCCTGTGGACATGCGTATCAACACACAGTCCTTCCTTATTATATCCAAGCGCTACGACAAGATTGGCGGTTTTTCTCCCCACACCCTTCAGGCTAAGTAATTGTTCTATGGTGTCGGGAACCCTCGATGCGAAACGCTCAATCAATTCTCTACTGATATGGAGAACTGTTTTTGCTTTGTTCCGGTAAAAGCCAACGGGATATATGGCCTTGATGATCTCCTCTTCGGAGAGTTTTACCATATCCTCCGGGGTCGCAGCAAGGGCGAGGAGCCGTTCCGTCGCCTTCGCAGTCACTTCGTCTTTCGTTCTCAAACTCAGAATTGTAGAGATCAGGATTGGAAAGGGCCCTCTATGCTCTTCGGCCATAGAGGAAACTATGGGAAGGTCCCATGTATTAAAATCCTTCTCAAGGAGACGAATAACCTTCCCAATGTCACGGTCATTCCATATAACAGAATTAATTCTATTCGTAGCCTTCTTCATTTGCCAGCATATCAAGATGCAATGTGGCGATATCCTCCACATCGAGGTTTGCCTCTTCCTTTGATTCCCTGAAATCAACTATTTTGATATACCGCTTGCACTCATGACATACATCAACCCGGTATTTTTCTTCTCCTTCAATGGTGAAGTAGGCCAGTGTCTGCTGTTCTTCATTACCGCAGAACGGGCACTTGATGCGCCGGAAACGCCACTCAAATCCGCACTGTGTGCAGAAAAGAAACCTTCTTCCCTCTTCCTCTCTGATTTCTCCGATTTTTGGCTCCTTACCACAGATCGGACAATATCCTTCAGTCCATCCAATTTCGGCAACGGTGCTTCCGTACTTCTCCACAACCTTTTCCAGGGCCGGTCTGAGACTTTCTTCAAGAAACAAATCCACAAGATCAATGACATCTTCGTCCACCTCATCCGGGGTATCATCATGGAGGGAATTGAAAGAGTCGCAAATAAGTTTCTCAAAATTGAAACTGCCGTCTTTTATTTTTTGCACAATTTCTTTTGTCTCACCGGGCGCCCGTTTTTCGGCGATCTCCAAGAGCGATAAAAAGTATTGTTTTGGTTCTGAGAGATCAAATATTCCGGCAGAGAAATCTATGAGCGGTAATCCACCCGCAATTTTCCGTTTTATAAGGTCTTCATCAACCGGAAAGATAATCTCTTTCATCTTGCGCCGGTGTTCTTCCCTGATGATTAAAATTTCTCCCAGGATATCGAGCAATTCGACATAATGGGGGGTCGTTGTTTTGTATTTCTCTATGGTTTGTAACGCATCCTTTAACAATTTCGCCATGTATTCACAGTCTCCTTAATATCCATAATTAAGGTTCTCATCCTCTTTCGTTATACGAAGGATTCACGTGTCCAAGTGCTGCGCAGGACCGCAAGAACCCGGAAGATGCGAAAAACCCTTATGGAGTTGAATCATAATTTAATTTGACTGCTGTATATATCCTTTCCTTGTCCAGTGCAAGTGATAAGTGTTTCGCATTATATCCCAACACTTCCAGTCCGGGAAGCCTGTCTCCGACGGTAAAGGCTGAAAATGTTGAAAAATATCAGGACGAATAGATCGTTATTGGTAGATGTTGATAAGTAAAAGATGTTATGCTATGCAATAATTGAAGCTCTCCGCAGTAAACTGCGGAGAATCTTCGATCCACAAGGAATAATAATGTTCCCCATTCGCTCGCTTACCCCGCAGCAAGCTACGGGGAATGCGCTCGCTACCGGATTCAATCGAGGCTAATTTATATATATTAATATTTCAAGACTTTTTACCGATCGGAACATTGATGGAAACTATCATTGAAGGCTTATCCGTCTCTCTGCATGGATCTTTCTTCTTAGCATTCCTGGCCGCCTATCTGGGAGGTGTTTTCGTCAGTTTCACTCCCTGCGTGTATCCTGTGGTACCTATCACGATCGCTTTCATCGGCGCCCGCGGAAGCGGTTCCAAGATGAAAGGGTTTGTGCTCTCCTGTATCTATGTTTTAGGCATGTCCGTCACATTTACCGCATTAGGCGCCGTTGCAGCCTTAACGGGTAAACTCTTTGGACAGATCCAGACAAATCCCTGGACATATTTCATTGTTGCCAATATATGTATCTTCATGGGGCTATCCATGCTGGAAGTTTTTGTGCTGCCCCTGTGGACACCCGGCTTTCTGATAAAGGCGCAGTCCAAAAAAAGAGGGGCTCTCAGCAGCTTTTTTGTCGGAGCCATATCGGGCCTTGTGATGGGCCCCTGCACAACCCCGGTCTTGGCAGTACTGCTGAGCTATGTGGGCATAAGCCTTTTATTTATTTTTGCCCTCGGCATGGGCACGCTCCTTATTATACTCGGAACATTTGCCTCACTACTGACGAACATGCCAAAATCCGGCTTGTGGATGACAAAGATAAGCCACATTTCCGGCTGGATATTACTGGCAGCAGGAGAGTATTTTCTCATACAGGCTGGGAGTCTTTGGATATGAAGGATTTCATTATGGATGCAAAAGCAAGGTATGTTCTCGCTGCGATTGTGGGATTCATAGTGGTTGTACTTACCATGATCTCATGTACAGAAAGCACAAAGCCGGTAGCGGAGAAGAGCAGCATTCACATGACCGCTCCTGATTTCAGCCTGAAAGATTTAACCGGTAAGAACTTTACGCTCAGCGCTCACAAAGGCAAGCCGGTCCTTTTAATATTTGTTACCACGTGGTGTCCCACGTGTCGTTCCGAAATGCCTCGCTACAACAGCATCCATAAAAAATACAGCCAGCACGGACTCGAAGTGGTAAATATTGATATCGAGGAACCAAGAGAGAAAGTATTGCGGTTCGCGGAAAAATATAATGTTTCCTACAGAATGCTCTTAGATGAAAAAGGAAAAGTCGCTGAAGTTTACAGGATTGTAGGAATACCGTCCATGGTCCTCATCGACAAAGAAGGGAAGGTGCTGAGCAGACAGTATCTCGCCATGGACAGACTTTTGGAAAATCTTTTTGGAAAAAACTGAACACTCACCTTTCACCGCAAAGAAATGTGAATTTTTCAATTCTTTGAATGTGATATGAGAAGAGATCATCCCCTTGAATTCGGCACAAAGATAATATATTAACCACCACGTTGTCATCATTGCGGCTGAAGGCACTTCTTTTTTACAACGGAAGGACAGGCGTTTCTCCTGTCTGCAATATGAACGAAGGAGACAAATCATGGCAATTCATCAACCCATGAAAAACCTCACCATTGTTGACTTGGACCAGCCCCTGGAGGGATTCCGCAATTTTCTCAGCAGCTGGGTATATATCAAGGATGGTCTGACCCTTGTGGTCGATCCCGGTCCGCGTTCCACTATTCCCGTGTTAGTGGACGCCCTGAAAGACATGGGCTTAAAAAAAATCGATTATATTCTCCTGACCCACATCCATATCGATCACGCAGGAGGCACAGGTGTACTGGTGGAGCACTTTCCGGATGCGCAAGTGATCTGCCATCCCAAGGGTGCAAAGCACATGATCGACCCTGCCAAACTATGGGAGGGCTCCCGCAAGTTTCTGGGAAAGGTTGCAGCTGTGTACGGCGAAATTGCCGCAATACCGGAGCAGAACATTGGCTATCAGAATCCTATTGAAGTCGGCAACGAAGTGATTCGCGTGTTTGAGACGCCCGGCCACGCACTCAATCATCTGTGCTATCAGATCGGGAACGTATTATTTCTCGGAGAAGTCGCAGGGATAAACTATCCGCTGGACGAGGGTCTCTATCTCCGTATTGCAACACCCCCTCCTTTCATTTATGAGATTTACAAAGGTTCTCTGGAAAAGGTTGCTGCCTTAGATGTATCACACGTATGTTTTGGTCACTACGGTTACCGGGAAGACGTAAAAAATGTATTTGATACAGGACTCAACCAGCTTGAAAACTGGATGGCGATAGTAGAAAAGCATTACAATGGGGGGGGCGAACTCTCCGAGGATAGAATCTATGAGGACCTTCTGAAGAATGACCGGGGGCTTTCCTTGTATGGATACCTGCCGGCGGATGTCCAGTCCCGGGAAAAGATTTTTTCCCTCAACAGCATCCGGGGAATGTGGGATTACTTTAAAGAGAAGGATGCCAATCCCGCTTAGATCTACGTATCCAGCCTGTGCAGACCGGCATCTTTCGCCCAGCGGAGGGCCATGACATACTCATTTCTGGTGATCCGGCGATTAATTGCAGGATCACCAAAGGCTTTCCCACAGGGGTGGTATTGATCCATTACATTCACGTAGGTGTCCTTCGATATCTTGTCGGCCAGAAATTCCATGATCTCCCTGGTCCCCGCCACATCGTTCGGCATGATCAAATGACGTACAAGCAATCCCTTCACGGCGATCCCCGATTCGTCAACGACAAGATCCCCTACCTGACGGTGCATCTCTTTGATGGCAGTGACGGCAACTTTCCGATAGTCGGGAGCCTTACAAAACTTTTCCGCCCATGTTGCATTCCAGAACTTGAAGTCCGGCATATAGATATCAAAGATACCCTCCAGAATCCTCAATGTATCAACGCTATCGTATCCGCCGGTGTTATAGACCAGCGGCACGCGAAGACCATACTCAATGGCGATTGTGAGTCCCTCGAGTATCTGAGGTACCACATGGGTCGGCGTGACAAAGTTGATGTTATGGCATCCCCGTCGCTGGAGAGAAAGCATCATCACGGCCAGGTCCTTCGGTGACGATTCTCCTCCTTCCGGATCGTGACTGATATCATAGTTCTGACAGAAGGAGCACAGGAGATTACAGGATCGGAAAAAGATGGTGCCGGAACCGGAATTGCCCACAAGAGGCGCCTCTTCACCAAAGTGGGCATGCAGGCTTGCAACGTTGGCCGTTTCGCCCGTGTGGCAAAATCCCAGTTCTCCGTGAATCCTATCGACACGGCATTCCCGTGGGCATAGAGTGCAGCTCTTCATGAGCGTCACGGCCTGATCAATTCGGTCCTGCAGTGTTCCCTCTCCGTATAATTTCAAATACGATGTCTTGTGCATACGTGTTTATCTTATCTTTTGTATTTCCCCATCAGGTGAACTTCACCAAGAATATGGCCCTCCATCGCCGCAAGCAGTTGCGCCTTCGTGGCACCCGGTTTCAGCCCCGTCATCTCATTGAGGGCATAAACCTTGAAAAGATAACGGTGTTCCCCGGAGGGGGGGCAGGGCCCACCATATCCGATGGCGCGGAAATCATTCATGCCCTGTTTTGCACCATTGGCAAGTTCTTTCAGCGGGGGGATTTTTTCCGGTAAACGTGTAGTACCGGATGGTATATCATAGATTACCCAATGAACCCATGTCCCCATTGGGGCATCGGGATCATCACAGATCAGGGCAACGCTTTTCGTACCTGCGGGTACGTTGCCCCATTCCAGAGGGGGAGAAACATCCACACCATCGCACGTATACTTTGCCGGTATTCTCGCACCATGTGTAAACGCTGTGCTTGTTATCTCCATTTTCTTGCCTCCTTTCATGCACGTCCCGGATTCAGTCACACCGGGACAGGAAAAAGAAAGATTAACGAAACCAGCAGGTATAATGCCTTTTTCATTGTGGCACCTCCCTCACAACATCTTCCTCATGCATTCGCTCTTTTTTTATACCTCTGCCCCTTACGATTTATTGATTATAGAGTTCAATTTCGAATCCGTCAATAAGTAAACAGGCATGTGATTATCTTCGACCGAAACAGGCGTTTAAAAACACACCTTTTCTCCTTGACAATAATAAAATCGATACTAAAGTTATTGAATATGCGTTATACCTTCAGCTCCTATTTCGATCGTGCAAAGGAACACGATTCGCAGAAAAAGCGAAGAGATTTTTTTAAGCGCGAAAAAGGAGAAATTTCCATAGATGGCACATAATCACGAAATATCCTGGGGCAGGCGCCTTATTGCCACCATGGTCATGAATCTGATCATACCGGCCGTTCAAATATACGGAGGTATCATATCAGGAAGTATGGCCCTCATCAGCGACGCTCTTCACAATCTGAGTGATTTTACGTCCGTAATGATCAGCTATTCAGCCCTGCGCATAGGGCGGCGTGAACCAACGCAGAAGCATACCTTCGGTTATAAGCGCCTGGAAGTTTTTGCGGCCGTGTTTAATGTTGCCCTGCTTTTCGGTGCGGCAGTTTATATTGCCTTCGAGGGATGGAACCGTCTCTGGAATCCACAACCGGTGAATGGCAGCGTTGTGATCATCATTGCCTCAATCGCGTTTCTGGCAAATATGACATCCACGTTCATGCTGCGGCCGGGTGCAAAAACCAACATCAATATCCGGAGTGCCTTTCTGCATATGTTAACCGATGCCCTTACTTCTCTCGGTGTGCTTATCCTGGGCATCATATGGATATTCAGACCGTGGTACTGGCTTGACCCTTTATTCTCATGGATCATTGTGGTGTTGATCCTTTACAGCGGGTGGGGTATTTTGAAAGACGCCTATGGAATTCTTATGAATGCCACACCACCGGGAATCGATGTTCAGATGATACAGCGAGAAATTGAGTCTTTAGAAGGTGTAGAGGAAATTCACCATCTCCACGTCTGGAACATTTCTTCGGAGGGTGTAGCCTTGGTTGCTCATGTAGTGGTGATGGACCAGATGTTGAGCAGGGTTGAGGAGATTGCCGACAAGATACGGCATCTGCTGTTGAATCGTTTTGCTATCGATCATCCGGTTCTCCAATTTGAGACAAGGGCATGCGAAGGGACAGGCCTCCTGTGCTGTCCCGTAAACGGCAGTATGCAGAAAAATGAACACTGAATACACAGAGGACTATACGAATGACCAGAAATTCAGTTTCTCACAAATCACTCAAAGTCATGTGCAAATGTGCATTGCTCACCATGGCGCTTCTTTTATTCGCTTTTATGTCTCCGGATTCAGGCATTTCTGCTGAAACCACTTTATTGACGATTATCCATAGCGGTAATGTAAACGGGTACATCTTCCCCTGTCCTACCTGAGGAAAGAACGCGCTGGGCGGTCTGGCCCGGCGGGCATCATTTGTGGAAAACGTAAAAAGTGAGGGAAATGCCGTTCTCATTGTCGATTCGGGAAATCTCTTTGCAAACAAGGCAACAGGCGCCGACCAGCAACAATCCCTTACAAAGGCGCAGATGATCAGTCGCGCATACACGCGCATGGGAGTTGCAGCCATCAATGTGAGTTCAGCGGATCTCACGCTGGGTTTATCCTTTTTTCGTACTGAAGCATCACAAGGTCTTCCCCTGATTTCAGCCAATCTCATGGACCCTACACGCAAATCACTCATATTTTCACCCTATACTATCAAGCGGGTCGGGAACGTCCGGATCGCCTTGTTCGGTCTTACTTCGCCAGTGCAAAAACAGGCCGTCATCCATTCGCCAGAAAACAAATTCATATTGGGAGACCCGGTCAAATCGGCGCGGAAAATGTTCCGGAAGCTGCGCCAGCACGCTGATATCATCATCCTTCTTTCCGACCTCGATGCAAAAAGGGAGCGGGAGGTCATCAAGGCAGTACCGGGAATTCATTTTGTTTTTGGGGGGCGCGAAGGAAGATATATTCATACACCCCTCTGGGAAGGACACACGCCCATTCTCGAATCCTACAAAAATGGTATGTACGCAGGCACGCTGCGCCTCACTTTTGCGAAAGCCTCCTCGCCTTTCGCATATAAAGGTACGGAAGAGACATCGCAGGGTTTGAAGGATTCCAAAGGCGGTAATCGCTTTTCATGGACATTAATGCCTCTGCATACATCACTTCCGGAAGACAGGGAAATCTCGTCGTGGATCCAAAAGAGCGGCGTCGAGAAAGATTGATCATACAAATTTCTCTCTTGATTGCATCGGGCAGAATTGATAGGGTAAATTGAAATTATCAAGGATATTATATTTTTTACATTGAATATCATTAAAAAAATAAAAGACTGCAGAAATGCCCTGACCATAGTCGTCGCGCTTGCGGGCATGGGGATTGTTGCATTCTATAAGATTTGTGATACGGAATGCTCATACCTGAGTGGTGATATTCTGGGTGTCGATCTCGTTTATATCGGTGTCGGCTATATCCTTTTTCTTATCCTCATGGCCGCCTTCCGGCAGACAGCCTATGTCCGCGCTTTACTGGCTGCAGGAATCGGCGTGGAAGTGCACCTTATCGCGTTTCAGTTTCAGGAAGAGGTCTTTTGCCCTTACTGCCTGGCATTTGCATTCATAATATTTACGGCATTTATTATCAATTATGAAAAACCTATTCTTGAGGAGCGCGCTATGTGGAAACGTATAATTTACGGACTCGGTGATGTGGCCCTTCCCCCTCTTATGAGAACACGACTGCCACTTATATTTTTTCTCGTGTTAGGATATATTTTTATTGTGTTGACCTTTTCCGGTTCCGCAACGCCTGCGTATGGCGCCGAGAAATCCTCCGTGCCATCTTACGGCTCCGGAGAATATGAACTGATCATTTTCACGGATTACTTCTGTCCGCCATGCCAGAACCTTGAGTCCGAGCTCGATCCCGCACTCAAGGAATTCCTTTCCCACGGAGGCGTGAAGGTAATCTTCGTTGATCTTCCTATCCATCAGGAAACCAAGTTGTATGCGAAGTATTTCCTTTATTCGGCGAAGGCGGCGCGAAATTACAAAAAAATCCTCCATGCAAGAAGAATCCTCTTTTCCCTTGCAAAGAGTCGTACCGCCTTGAATGAAGACGACCTGGAAAAAGCCCTCAAGGAACACAAGGTTTCTTTCACACCGTATAACCTAAAGCCCGTGTATCCGTTACTCAACAAAATAATCGCGACACATAAAGTCAAATCAACCCCAACGTGTGTGATCAAGTATTCAGACACGGATGTCCGCAAATATACCGGTTCATTTGAAATTCAAAACGGCCTGGCAATGTTACGGGCATCGCTCGCGAACGCCACGCGATAAGAGGTTTTGAAAAAATTCCACGTTCCAAAGCTATCAGATTATACTTGGCAGGCGGGACAGAAATACGTTCCCCTGCCGCTCAGGCGCAGACGCTGAATCCTGCCGCAACAGCGAGGGCACGGACTTCCTTCACGTCTATACACTTTCAACGCATGTTGATATTCGCCTTTATTGCCAAAAAGATCTCGCCAATCGGACACCGACGTGCCGCGGCAGGCGATGGCCCTGTTCAGAACATCGCGCATTACCGTTGCGATCCTCCTCCACTCCTGCTTTGATAGACTGCATGTCTGCCTCCATGGATTAATCAACGCGTCATGGAGAATCTCGCACGCATAAATGTTTCCGACGCCGGCAATGATTCGCTGATCCATCAGAAATGATTTCACGGGAAGTTTTTTCACTCCGGCAATTTCCCAAAGTGCAGATACGGGATAGTTGCGAGAAGGATCAATAACAGCCTTGCTGCAACGAACAGCATCCCGGAGGATCAATGTGGCAAAGCGTCGCGGATCTAAGCAAAGAAGCCTGCCGCGCGGAAATGCCATGATAAAGCGGGTATGCGGAGGTAATGCCTGATGGCTCGCGTGCCACTGCAACCTGCCTGTCATACGCAGATGAAGAACGAGCGCAGCGGATGTATCCAGCTCCATCACCAGGGATTTACCCTGACGCATCACGGATGTTATTTTTTTCCCTTCCAGCCTGCCTATGTTCCCCAGCAGAGAGTCAAGTATTTCAAAGCCACAAATTTGCTCGTCGAGAATCATGGGCCGTAATTGGCGGCTGAGCGTTTCTATTTCAGGAAGCTCTGGCATAGAGGTTCTTTCAACACACTATCTGCATAGCAGAAATTATTTTTTCCAAAAAACAAGGAAATAATTTTCACACAATAAAAAAATTCACACGTATTTTTTTTTGCTCAATTGCATTTTTTATTTTCTTGTCAAAAAAAAATATATTTCACAAGAAAAAATATTGACAACAAATAATAAAAAGAGTAACGAGAAATCAATATACATAAAAAATAAAAAAGGGGAAGCGTTACTATCATTCCTGTATAAAAAGGAGGATAACACTTATGGAAAGCGAGACGCTATTCACCGAGGAGGCCGAACCTCCTGGTAATTTAGCAGGTCTTGTTGGTATTGAAAATTACGCACACGATGTTTCACCGTCGTACGACACCCTCCTTGCCCCTTCCGTCGTTAAGACAAAAGGGGTCCCGTATGTTTTTCGTTTTAAAGAAAGTCCCCGATCCCGGGCCTTTCGCAAGCGTTTTTATCCGGAAATAACACCTCACGAATGGAGCAATTGGCACTGGCAATTCAGTAATCGCATACGCGAAGCTGATGCGCTATCAAAGTTCATCTGGCTTTCCGAAGACGAACGGAACGCAATGAATCATCAGGCGGGCTCTCTGCCCGTGGCAATCACCCCTTACTACTTAAGCCTTCTCGACGAATTCGATTCACATCACCCTCTGCGACGTATGGTGATTCCTGTAGCTGCTGAATGTCATCGCGCTCCTGAGGAAACAGATGATCCCTTAGGAGAAGAACACGCCAGTCCCATTCCCGGAATTGTGCATCGCTATCCCGATCGTGTCCTGTTTCTTGTGACGGATACCTGTTCAACCTATTGCCGCTATTGCACGCGCTCGCGCATGGTCGGCAGCCACCGCAAGCCCCTCTCAGAAAAGGAATGCTGGGAAACTGCCATCGCGTATATTAAAGCAAATCCTCAGATTCGTGATGTCCTGCTCTCCGGCGGCGATCCACTCACACTTTCCGATGAGCGGCTGGAGTGGCTTTTAGCGAGCCTGAGACAAATTCCACACATAGAAATTCTGCGTCTCGGCACGAAGGTACCCGTTGTACTGCCGCAGCGGATAACACCGAAACTCACGTACATGTTAAAGCGCTTTCATCCCCTGTTGATGAGCATTCACGTGAATCACCCGGATGAAATAACGACAGAAATGAGTCACGCGTGCATTCGCCTTGCCAATGCGGGTATACCGCTCGGCAGCCAGACGGTCTTGCTGCACAGGATCAATGATGATGTGGAAACCATGAAACGCCTTGTCCATGGTTTGCTTAAAGTGCGTGTGAAGCCCTACTATCTCTACCAGTGCGATCCGATTCCCGGTTCATCACACTTCCGCACTTCCGTAAAGGCGGGGCTTGATGTTATCGAGGGTCTGCGCGGCCATACGAGCGGCTATGCAGTTCCTACCTATGTTATAGACGCCCCCGGAGGTGGCGGAAAAATCCCTCTGCTTCCCGACTACCTCATCGGCAGGGATGGCAATGATCTCATCCTGAGAAACTATGCGGGCAACGCGTATCGTTATCCTGACTGCCAGGCGCCACAAGAAATCCATCAATAAGGTATGACAGTGAAGATTGGAATCACTTACGACCTCCGCGATGATTATCTTGCCGAAGGATATTCTGCGGAAGAAACGCTGGAGTTTGACCGGGCAGATACGATAGACGCCATTGAACAGACATTGCAGTATTTAGGATATCTGACTGTTCGCATAGGTAATATAAAGTCGCTGATCAAGAGACTCGCGGCCGGTGATAGATGGGATATGGTATTCAACATCGCCGAAGGATTGGAGGGGCTCGGTCGTGAAGCCCAGGTTCCCGCCCTCCTCGATGCGTATAAAATCCCCTACACCTTTTCTGATCCTCTTATACTGTCCCTCACCCTTCATAAAGGCATGACGAAACACGTCATTCGGGACCTCCGTATCCCAACCCCTGATTTCGTTGTCATTGAGAAAAAAGGGGATATAGACAAAATCGCATTACCATTTCCTCTCTTCGCCAAGCCTGTAGCCGAAGGTACGAGCAAGGGTATTACGGCTTCCTCAAAGATCACTTCACGGAAGAAGCTTTTCCATGAGTGCCGGAACCTTTTATCCACATTCCATCAACCGGTGCTCGTCGAAAAATTTCTTCCAGGCCGGGAATTCACCGTCGGTATTGTTGGTACAGGGGAAGACGCTGTCGTACTCGGCGTCATGGAAGTTCATCTTAAAGAGAATGCCGAGCAGGATGTGTACTCTTACATCAACAAAGAGAACTGTGAGGAGCTTGTGGAATACCGGCTGGTTAATGATAGCTTGGCGCACACGGTTCGAGAAACAGCCCTCGCTGCATGGCGCGGTCTTGGCTGCCGGGACGCAGGCAGAGTCGATCTCCGTGCTGATGTCCAGGGAATACCGCATTTCCTGGAAGTGAATCCCTTGGCGGGATTACATCCGGAACATTCAGATCTTCCCATTATCTGTAATCTTGCGGGGATTACCTATTGCGAACTCATCGATATGATCATGCGATCAGCGCTGAAACGTCTCCATAAAAATCCTCCTGTTTCCCGCGCTGCGAAACATGCCGCGGCATGTCAAGAGTCGTCTTGTTGATGGGTATGCCATGAAGGTTGTTGTCTTATACGGTGAAGTTTCGGCGGACGCCGGCATGGACGAGAAGGATGTTCTGGTGCAGGTCGCCGCGGTATCATCGGCGCTTACGGATCTGGAATACACACCCATCATTCTTCCCCTTTCCCTGAATTTTCTCCCCTCAATCGATGCGATAAAAAAAATACAGCCATCTTTCGTGTTCAACATTGTGGAGACGCTCGCAGGGCAGGGAAGCCTGATTCACATGGCTCCGTCTCTTTTGGAATATCTCGATATCCCTTACACCGGCGCCGGGACGGAAGCAATGTTCCTCACTTCAAATAAAGTCCTCGCGAAACAGCGCTTGCATGCCGCAGGCATAGCAACACCCCCATTATTTATCCCGGGCAGAACCGTTGGAAGCTCTTTTGTCGAAGGCACCTATATAATCAAGTCTGTCTGGGAACATGCGTCCACGTGGCTGGACGAAGCTTCGATCATTTCTGCACGAGACATGGACAGCATCCATCACGCTATCCAATCGCAGAAGAAAAAGCTCGGCATGGGGTGTTTTGCGGAAATATTTATTGAGGGAAGAGAATTTAATCTTTCACTCCTGGCCGGAGAAAGAGGACCGGAAGTACTTCCCCCTGCCGAGATCAGATTTGAAGATTTCCCGCCAGGCAAAGCCAGGGTGGTAGACTATCGCTCCAAATGGGTGGAAGATTCTTTTGAATATCATCATACGCCGCGGAATTTTAATTTTTCTCAAGAGGACGAGCCATTGCTTCTTCAATTGATCGATTTGGCAAGGCAGTGCTGGCATGTGTTTGAATTGCGGGGATACGCCCGGATCGATTCGCCCCTGGGTGCTGGAGGTGAACACAAATCCGTGCCTGTCTCCGGACGGAGGGTTTTATGCCGCTGTGGAGCGATCCGGTTTGACCTTTACTCAGGCCATCGAACGGATTATAGAAGATATAAGAAAAGGGCCATGAGGATTCAAGGGACCGAGGAGTAAAGGGTTCGAGTGAATATTTAAAAATTAACAATTGAACCCTTGAATACTCTTGCATCCCGATCGGAGAAGAACATAGACGCAGTTATCGCGAAGAGGCTTTCATGAAAGATTTTTTACCAACCCGGAGACGGTAACATCATATATTTCAAGGCCATTCAACCTGAAATATATTATTAATACTCATCAAAGAATTTATCATCAAAACTTATTGCTTTTTTGGCAATAATTCGGTAGATAGCAGTCGCCAATATAAGCGTGGCAACACACGCATCGATAATATCCCTTTTGTGAACGGATCTTACATAATACATCGTTATGGAGGACAGATCCTATGCGATTCATTCCCAGAGAAGAAAAATTTTACGATCTTTTTGAAGAACTCATCAATAAAATCGAAGAGGGGGGGAAGATGTTTCTGGAAATGGTGGAAACGTATGAATATCCCCTGCCGAAGATAACCAAACTCAAGGAAATTGAACACGAGGCGGATGTCATTACCCACAGAACCTACGAAAAAATGCATAAGACATTCCTCACTCCCTTAGATCGCGAAGACATTTATGACCTGGTCAATAAGATGGACAGTATCCTGGATATGATCGAAGCCTCTGCGGCCCGCATGCATCTCTATAAAGTGAAGCATCCCTCCAAGGTGATCGTTGAGCAGGCGAAGATTTTAAATCAGGCTATCAATAAGGTGAAACTCATCGTCCATGCAATGAGAGATATGAAAAACTCCAAGATGATCATCGACGCCTGTGTGGAGATCAACACGCTTGAAAACGAAGGTGACATTGTCCTGAGATCAGCCATGGTAGATCTTTTTGAACATGAAAAAGACGCCATTGAACTGATCAAGTGGAAGGAAATCTTTGAACGCCTTGAAGAGGCTATCGATGTATGCGAAGATGTTTCTAACATTGTGGAAGGTATCGTTTTGAAACATGCCTGACGGCTTCTTCCCAAATCATTATGCCTGATTCATTCGCTTTTGTTGTTTTTCTTATTCTGGTAGCCCTGGTGTTCGATTTTCTCAATGGCTTCCACGATTCTGCTAACGCCATTTCCACCATTGTATCAACAAGGGTTCTCTCTCCAAGAAATGCGGTCCTCTGGGCGGCATTTTTCGAGTTTACCGCTGTTTTTTTTGTCGGTGTCCAGGTGGCCAAGACTGTTGGTACCGGTATCATTAATCCTGCTATTGTAGATAACCTCCTAATCTTGTCTGCCCTGACGGGCGCCATTACCTGGAATATCATCACCTGGTATTTCGGCCTGCCCAGCAGCTCCTCCCATGCCCTCATCGGCGGCCTCATTGGTGCCGGCGTTACGGAGGGCGGAATCAGCGTCCTCGTCTGGAGCGGTATCACAAAAACTGCCATTTTTATCGTGTTATCCCCTGTTATTGGTTTAATCCTCGGATTAACCATGATGATTTTAGTATTGAACATTAGCCGACACTCAACCGTGGCAGGATCTGACAGGCTGTTTCGAAAACTACAGCTTGTCTCGGCTGCCGTATACAGCATGGGTCACGGCACAAACGATGCCCAAAAAACCATGGGAATCATCGCCATGATTCTATACACCCAGGGTTATCTTGGGCCTACTTTTTATATCCCCTACTGGGTCATCATCTCATGTTATGTAGTGATCGCCCTCGGGATTATGTCCGGAGGATGGCGCATCGTCAAAACCATGGGCACCAAGATCACAAAGCTTAAACCTATGGGAGGGTTTTGCGCGGAAACGGCAGCAGCTGTTTCCATCATCGGAGCATCCATCGCCGGTATCCCCGTGAGTACAACCCATACTATCACAGGTGCTATTGTAGGGGTAGGTTCAACAAAAAGGCTGACTGCCGTTCGCTGGGGAGTTGCCGGAAATATAATCTGGGCATGGATATTAACAATCCCTATGGCAGCCCTCATGTCTGCTGTAACTCACGTAATTACTCATGCCATATGGAAATGAGAAAGGAGCGTGTATGCCCAATAAATCCCGCTATCCTATAGGTGTATTTGATTCCGGTATCGGTGGACTCACCGTTGTGCGTGCCATTATGGAACGATTGCCCTTCGAAAACATTATCTACTTCGGCGATACGGCAAGGGTGCCATACGGCGTGAAATCACCGGAAACGATCACCCAATACGCCACACAGATCACACAATTTTTACTGAAAAAGGATGTGAAGCTGCTCATCATCGCCTGCAATACCATTGCCGCTGTCGCATACGATGAGGTTCAAGGCCTTTCTCCCGTTCCTGTGCTGGATGTAATAGACGCGGGCGCCCGTATCGCCATTGCCGAAACGCGGAACAAAATTATTGGCGTCATCGGTACACCGGCGACAATCAACAGCAATGCGTATGCCCGCGCCATCCACGAACACGATTCCGGCATCAGAATTTTTTCCAAGGCATGTCCTCTTTTTGTCCCTCTGGTAGAGGAAGGGTGGCTGAACCACCCCGTTAGCCGCCTTACCGCCCAGGAATACCTCAAACCGGTCCTCGCGGAACACATCGACACTCTCGTCCTGGGATGCACCCATTATCCTCTCATCAAATCCCTCATACAGGAAATTGTGGGATCAGAAATTCGCCTTGTTGACTCCGCGGAAGCCATGGCGGAAATTGCTGCACAATTACTTAACGAGACAAATTTGGGTAATGCTGAAAGAACCCCGCCGGAATACAGGTTCTTCGTTACCGATGTGCCCTATCATTTCCAGACAATCGGAGAAAGCTTTCTGGGGCGCACGCTTTCCCATGTAGAAATCGTCAAGTGGTGAAAGGAATGGTCACATTATGAGGATCATCCTTGCAGGTTACAATCTTGATTATGAAACGATTCGGGAATTTCAGGAACTGCACCCTGAAGTGCAGAACCTGACGCCGGAGACCATTTCCGCCGCCTATGCCCGGATAAGCCGCAGTCCCAAGCCGGTTGACGAGTTGCGGGAGATTGCCCGTCAGGAGGTGGAAAAAGCACGGCAGTCCAATCGGAACATCGTTTTCGATATGGGACACAGCTCCATCGCCGAACATGCCGTCTTCAATATCGATGTCATCGGAGTTTCGCGGATTCTTGTGGAAGAGATTGAAAAATTCCGCCTCTGTTCCTATACGGAAAAATCGCAGCGATATGTCCTTTTCAAAGACGATTTTGTTATCCCTGCAGAGATTCGTGAAGCCGGCTTGGAGGATGCATACATCGGTACTCTCCGCGAGCAAAATCGTTTCTACCAGAAGCTCTACGAGAAACTGAAGCCTCACGTTTTTGAGAAGCACAGAGACCTTGCAGCCGACCCGAAGAATCGCTCCATGATTGAAGGATGGGCAAAGGAAGACGCCCGCTACATCCTTTCACTTGCTACGGAGACACAATTGGGAATGACCATCAATGCCAGAAATCTGGAACTCATGCTCCGTCGCCTTGCGGCCCACCCGCTGGCTGAAGCGCAGGAGTATAGCAGCGAGCTATACGAAGCGACGAAGAATATTGCGCCCTCCCTTATACGCTACACAAAAGCCACAGATTACGACCGTCTTACCAGACAGGCCTTGAAGGAAAAGGCAATAACGCTCTATGAAGAAAGAGATCAAACATGGAAACCAAACACATCCGGACGTGTAAACAAAAACGTAGCGCTTGTATATGTTACGCCCGAAGCAGACAACAGGATCGTGGCCTCCCTGATCCACTCGTCATCAAATTTTCCCTTTTCCCAGTGTCTCCAGATTGTTTCCTCAATGAATAGACGCGAAAAAGAAGGTTTCGTGAAAACAGCCCTGCGGCATGTGAAGGCCTATGATCCCGTCCTGCGTGAGTTCGAACATGTCGATCTCCATTTTGAATTGATCATAAACGCAAGCTGTTTCGCCCAGATGAAGCGCCACCGTATGGCAACCATCACCGGACAGGAGTATGATCCATCTCTCGGTGTAACCATACCGCCCGCCATAATTGAAATCGGCATGGAAAAAGCCTTCATGGAGATCGTAAAGCGAACCGAAAAGACATTCGGCGAGCTGAAAAAACACACCCCGACGGCAGCCGGCTATATCCTGACTAATTCCCATCGCAAGCGCATTTCCATGAAGATCAATGCGAGGGAACTATACCATATCGCGCGCCTGAGGGCAGATGCACATGCCCAGTGGGATATAAGGCAAATGGCAGAACAGATGGTATATCTGGGAAAGAGAGAGATGCCGCTCACACTGATGCTCGCCACGGGCAAGGACGGTTTCACCTCCCTTTATAATCAAATCTTCCCTCATTTCAAGGATTAATCAATATACCTTGACAATATTCCTGCAGAAAGCTTATTTGTCTCGCGTTGGGTACGTTTAATATCACCGTTAAAATCCTGTAACAACAGAAAGGAATGTGACAGAAGATTCCATTACGCCACCGAGGGTTATCAACATGACGAAGAAGAATGAATTAACCAGGCGACATTTCTTGAAAACGACGGGAACGGCAACACTTCTTGGTACTTTGGGAAGCATGTACACTGCTGAAGAATGCTGGGCCAGTGCGGGAACCTTCGCAACTATGGTCGACATTACAAAATGTGATGGGTGTGAGAACGAATCCACACCCAAGTGCATAGAGGCGTGCCGCAGCGTAAACGATAAAAGATTCCCTATACCAAAGCAGCCGATTAAACCCCTCTGGCCGCAAAAAAGCTATGATGACTGGTCGGAGAAAAAGGACGTAATCAATGCCCTGACCCCCTATAACTGGATAACGGTACAGCGGATCGAGATGAGCGGAGAGAATATCTTTGTGCCGCGGAGGTGTATGCACTGTTACAATCCCCCCTGCGCAAATCTCTGTCCTTTCGGCGCCCTTGACAAATTTCGTGATGGAGCCGTCGTCATTAATCCCAACCTTTGTCTCGGCGGGGCGAAATGCAAAGCCGTGTGCCCCTGGAAGATCCCTCAGAGGCAAAGCGGCGTCGGCATTTATTTAAAGTTGCAGCCTATTCCCGCAGGCGGCGGGGTTATGTACAAATGCGATCTTTGTCACGACCTTATAACAAAAGGCAATCTCCCTGCGTGTGTAGAGGCATGTGAAAAGAAACTAGGGGCAAATCGTCCTCTTTTCTTCGGATACCGCGGTGATATTATTACGACGGCCCATGAGCGCGCCGCCGCAATAGGTGGTTTTATCTATGGTGAGAAAGAAAACGGCGGGACGGCCACTCTCTATGTCAGTAAAATCCCCTTTGAACAGATCAGCGCGAAGCTGCTGGAAACTAAATCGACTCTCCACATGAACAAAGTCAGCAACCGTATTGATGACGTCAATCGCTGGGCGGCGGGTTTTTTTGCAGGTCCCGTTGTCCTTGCCGCAGGGGCCATTGCCCTCGCCCTTTACCGGAGAAAAAAAGATAAGAAGGAGGGCGAGTAATGGAGGAACGCATCCTGAGAGAACAAAATGCCGTCCGCCGTCACAGTGCCGTCGAAATTGCCGAGCACTGGCTTATTGCCATATCCGGTCTTATTCTGCTTTTCAGCGGCTTCGGAGAATTTCCCATGTATAAGAGATATATGGTTACAGAGATTCCCGGTCTGAGCTGGGCCGGCGATTTCTGGATTCACCTTCAAATCCATTACCTGGCAGCGATTGTGTTTGTTGCGGCCATCGTCTTTCATATCGTATATCACTGGATTTCAGGCCATCGCGGCCTCCTGCCGAGAAAAGGGGATGTAAAGGCTTCTGTTCTGACAATCCTTAGCTTCCTTGGCATCGGAGAAGAGCCGAAAACGGACAAATATCTCCCCGAACAGAGGCTTACATATCTATACATTGGCGTCATATCTCTAATCCTCATATTGACGGGATTGGTAAAAGTTATTAAAAATCTGCCTTTCGTTTACATTCATCCTTCCATAATCTCCTGGACAACACTTATCCATACCTTTGCAACTTTTTTATTTCTCTTCGGTTTCATAGCTCATATTGCCGCTCTTATTCTTAAGGTAAACCGGCCCCTGGTAAGGCCTATCTTCACAGGAAATGTCGACCTGGAATATGTGCGCCATCGGCATACAATATGGTATGATGATCTGATGAAGAAGCTTCCCCCCGAAGAAACTAAGACGGAAGAACCGGAGGCATCAGAAACGGTTACAGTCTTGGCGGCATTGCCTTCCACTGTTGAAGAGCCTGCAGAAGCAACCGCCGCAGAACCGCCGGCATCTGAATCGGCCAAAGCTTCTCCTGCAAAGTCAGGTGAGGGGAATAACGAGTAACTGGACGGCAAGATATACATACGGAAATTCACATTAAAGATGGAACTCACTCAGATAAAGACGTGAGAAGAATTCTTCACATTGATATGGACGCCTTTTTTGCCGCTGTGGAGCAGAAAAGGCGTCCCGAGTTAATCGGCAAGCCCGTGGTAATCGGAGGCAGCGGGGACCCCACCAAGAGAGGGGTCGTAGCAACCGCCTCGTATGAGGCAAGGAAGTTCGGCATCTATTCCGCCATGCCCTTAAAGACTGCTTACAATCTTTGCCCTCATGCAGTCTTTCTTCCTGTCGATTACGAAACATATTCAAGAGAATCCCAAAGGATCAAGGATATCCTTCGGCGCTTTACTCCTATCATGGAAGATGTCGGGATCGACGAGGCATTTCTTGATATCTCCGGGATCGACAAACCCTCAGAAGAAATCGCGAAAGAAATCAAACGTCAGATTAACAATGAGACAAAGCTGACCTGTTCTATCGGTGTTGCCCCCAATAAGCTCCTGGCAAAAATCGCCTCGGACATGGAGAAACCGGATGGCCTCACCATAATCTTACCTGATGAAAGAGAGCACATCCTGCAGCCGCTACCCGTCAGGAAACTCTGGGGGATCGGACCAAAAACAGAAACATATCTCAAGGACATGGGCACGGAAACAATAGGAGCGCTCGCCTCTCTATCCCTCGATACGCTGGTTGATAAATTTGGTCCATCGTATGGAAATTATCTCTATCATGCCTCCAGGGGAATAGACGACAGTCCTCTGGTTACGCACTGGGAACCAAAATCCATAAGCAGGGAAACAACCTTCCAGAAGGATGTCGCCAACTGGCAATTTATCGCGAAAACACTTGCAGAACTGACTCGGGAAGTTGTGACGGACATGAAAGAAAACGGCTTCAAAGCCAGAACCGTTACCGTCAAGATCCGGTTCAGCGATTTCGAAACCCTGACACGGGCACATACCATCCCCCAGTCAACGGATGCAGAAGGGGAAATACGAAAAGCGGCTTTCGCCTGCCTCAAGAGGGTCGAACTAAAAAAGAAGGTACGGCTCGTAGGAGTCAGGGCGAGCCATCTGGAAGGAAAGGGAACATAAACAAAATCGGTTCATCCGGTTGATGCGTACTTCCTGAAGTCAAGCGTTCGGTAATCTTCATGGGTATCCAAACTTGCGATCCGAAATGAATATCTATCACTTCCATGGGGACCCTCAATACTCCTGGGACGCTTATATACAGGCTTAGCGCATCGCAAACACGAGGCGCAGGAGACGGGTCTGTCAGAAAAAAACTCAAATATGCCTTTTGAGTCCCGACAAATCACAAATATCTGTGCCGTGTACGACAATCGACGGCTCCACGCCCCCTTTTACAATATCACTGTTCCCCACCATCACACACCGACACAACATATTGTGGGGGAAAAATAATTGACATACAAATGGAATTTCCCTATATTTACCCCGTCAGAAAGCAATGTCTTATCAAAAAAAGGAGAAACAGTTTTATGAAGAAGATAATTTTTATACTGGCTGCGGGCTGTATCTTACTGGCCGCTCCGCTGGCCATGGCGGATCTGTCCGCCATTAACAGCGCGGTTGCCGAGTACAAGGCGGCATCCCAGAACCTGGTAAAGCTTTATGACAGCATCAAGACCGCCGCGGAAGACAAGGCCGCAGAGGCCCAGGAGAGCGCGCTGATGCAAAAGCAAAAAACGGCCGAGGAAAAATTCGGCGCGGCAATGCAGAAGGTCGATCACAATAACCCTCAAGAAGGCAAAGCGGTGGAGAAGGCTTTCGGAGAGATACAGAAGGCTAACGAAGCCGTGGGAAATGCCCATGAAAGGATGATGCAGCGGAAGGCTGCGAACGCGCAAAAAAACTGATATCCCGGAGTAAATTATAAAGAATAAAGGGCGGCAGGATTAAGCGCATTGCCGTCCTCAACCGAACACACTAAAAGGAGCTGATATGAATCGACCTACTTTCAGAACAAGCTGCATCCGGATCTTCCTGGTAGCGGCAGTTGCAGCCGCAGGAATGCTGCTGAATTCTGCTGCATTTGCGGCCCCGGAACTTCCGGCGGCGCTCTCATCCGGCGACCTCCAGCAAGTCATGAAGTGGATTGCACAGGAAACCTCAAATCAAAAGCAGACGTATTGTTATCGTGAAAGTTACACCCGGGACCTGGGCGAGCCCATGAAGTGCCCCGCGGACAAGCAGTATGATGCCGGGCTTTGCTACAAGCCTTGTGAAACTGGTTACAAGGGTGTAGGGCCCATTTGCTGGCAGAACTGCTCTCCGGGATTCCGTGATGATGGCGCATTTTGCTTCAAGCCGGCACCCTATGGCCGGGGCGGAGGTTACCCCTGGAAATTTGGAGACGGCTTGAATGACGACGGGATGAGAAGCCGCTGCGAGAAGGACCACGGAAAAGGCAACTGCGAGAAGGACGGATTGATCTTTTATCCAAAATGCAAGCCCGGTTTCCATAAATTTGGCTGCTGTGTCTGCACCCCCAACTGCCCCCCCGGGCAGACTGACATAGGTGTCTCCTGCGCGAAGCGGAGCTACTCGCGAGGGGTCGGCGTGCCCGTCTCGACCTGCCCGTCCAACAAGGAGAAGGACGGATTGCTTTGCTATAATAAATGCAGGAGCGGTTTCCACGGGGTAGGGCCTGTCTGCTGGCAAAACTGCCCTCCCGGGATGATCGATTGCGGTGCCGGTTGTGCGGCGAACAAGAGCGCCTGTGTAACGACTACGGCTAACATGGTCATGCCGGGTCTGGAGCTCGCGATCAAGATAACCAAAAGCGTTCCCGGCATGAGCAATCTTGAAGCCCAATTCAACAATATCAGCCAGAAAATGAAGCAGCTTGCCAACTCAAAGATGGACCCGAGGGAAATCGCCAAGCAGGTCAAGCAGATGGGAACGCTGCCCTTTGAAGTGAACCAGAAGACAATGCAGTGGGTGAACGACTACATCGGCAATTTTGCCAACATGACCAACCAGAAAGTCTTCAAAGAACTGCCGAAACATTTCAGCGGGGATCCACTCGTGTGGGTGAAACAGCAGTATGCAAAAAACCACTTGGCTCTGATGCTGAAATCAGACGGGCTGCCGTCGCCCCAAAACCTGCTGAGCCAGGTTACATCATTCGATCCTTTGCAGGTCGATGTTGTTTTGGGTGCTTTTGCAAAGCCCATTTGCAAAACGGACATACCATTCCCGAACATCAGGATTATCCAGCAGCCTCAGGGTTCGCAGACACCGATCTTCACCGGCACTCCCGCAGCGATGAACTTAAGCGGCGTCTGGAATTGCAACGACGGGGGAAAATACTATGTCCGTCAACTGGGCAACAAAGTCTGGTGGTTGGGAGAAAGAACGCCGACAAGCCCGGCCTGGTCAAACGTTGCTCATGGCGACCTGGTGGGCAACCAACTAAGGCTGGAATGGGCTGATGTGCCCAAAGGCAGCATTTTACAGTCCGGTATCCTGTTGCTGGAAGTAACCGGCAATAAAATGACCGCCAAACAGAAAACCGGCGGTTTTGGCGGCTCGAACTGGAGCAGATAATAGAATTGCAAATTAACTTGAAACATTGAGGAAAAAGGGCTTGGATTTATATCTGAGCCCTTTTTTAAAATTCAAAAATTTGAATAGACGGCTTATTTTGTATCTTAATTATTAATGTTTTTTTTACCACGAAGATCACAAAGGATTTTAATATTTCGCTCTATGTGACCTTTAGCGTTACCTACTCTCTTTCGATCCGTAATGCTCACTTCTGATAACCTGCCGCCACTAACTCTTTGTAGGTGAACGAGAGAGTCATCCTGTAGGTATACTACCTTTGCAAATCAGAAAGTACGCAGGAACCGGATGAACCAAAATCCCCTTCGAAATGTCGGGCGAGACGCCCAACCTACGCTGCGGTAGGACAGGCGTCTCGCCTGTCTGTAATATTCTTTTGAAATTAAAACAATTCGATCTTCTTAATCCCCGGTTTATCCTTGAGCGCTTTATAAACGGTGTATGCACAGGATATATCCTGAATTGCAAGGCCCGTGGAATCGAAGAGGGTAATTTCCTCATCCGATGCCCTTCCTTTTTCCTTTCCTGCAACAATGTCTCCGAGCCCTGCATAGATATCTTTTTTCGTAAGTTGTTTATTGCGGACGGGCACATTGATCTCTCCACTATGTGACGCCTGAGCCCAATCGTCTATGACCACTTTTGCCTGCTTTAAAATCTTCGGGTTGATTTCCTGTTTTCCTTCGGCATCGGCGCCGACGGCGTTGATGTGAGTTCCGGGTGAAACCTTATTTACTAACGGCCTTCGGGACGGCGTCGTAGTGATGAGGATATCGATATTGGTTGTCACCTCATCAATAGCGGGGGAGATGATCGTCTCCAGTTTGTATGTTTTCTCTACCCACTTTTTAAATCTTGGCGCCGTCTCATCTTCCGGGGTGAATTGCCATATTCTGACGCTCTTTAATTTCCTCACTTCCAGAATACATGCCAATTGTGTGCGCGCCTGAACACCGCAACCGACAAATCCGGCAACCTTCGCGGTCTTCCTGCTCAAGAACTTAGCAGCCAATGCCCCTGCGGCGCCGGTACGGATGCTGGTCAGGTATGTGCCATCCAGTATTGCCAGCGGAAATCCGTTCTTTGGATCGACAATGATGATTACCGCCATGACCGTGGGAAGGTTGTACATGGCGTTTTCGGGGTGCACATTTACGCTTTTTATCCCGGCAATTTGGAACCCCTGGCCGTGAATGTATGACGGCATAGAACGCAAATCCCCTTTTTCGAAGTAAAGATAACTCTTTGCCGGCATATCGGCTTGGCCCAATCCATAGGCCTTGAATGCCTTCTCGATGGTTTTATTAGCCACTGACGGTGTTAACACTTTTTCGACATCTTTCTTAGTAAAGATCAGTGTTCTCATCGCCCCTCCTTAGGTAAGTTCAGTTAATTTGGTTTTATACCAGAAATTTCGAGAAATTTTCATTCTGTCAATTCAAGCGTGGAAATCTTAATTCATGTGATGTGTGATAAAGTTTTCGCCCTGCAGTCAGCATGACATGGCATTGGGATGAATGTGTATAAATCATGTCTCTTCTATTTACGGAGATTATATTTTATCATTTTCAACTGCAGTCCCTTCCTGCTGAGACCAAGACGCTGTGCCGCTTTGGTGACATTACTGCCGCATTCCTCCAGACACTGGATAATGGACTGCTTTTCCACTTCTTCCATATGGCTTTTCACAAAATCCTTGAAGGGCTTTTTCTGTCCCGCCGGCGGGGCGATGAAGAGCACCTCGGCAGCCGATTTCCATTCCTGAGGAATGTCAGCGAACGTTATGATATCACCACCTGCCATAAGTACAATTCGTTCAATAAAATTTTCCAGTTCCCTGATATTGCCGGGCCATTCATACCGGACAAGGACTTCCTTCACTTTTGTATCGACATGTTTCACCGACCTGTCCAGCTTCTTGTTGAATTTCTCGATAAAGTAATCGGTCAGGGGAAGAATGTCTTCCTTCCTTTCCCGGAGAGAAGGCAGGTGCGTCGGGAATACATTAAGACGGTAATAAAGATCTTCTCTGAACCTGCCATCTTTTACGTCCTGAAGAAGGTTTCTGTTTGTTGCGGTAATCAAACGAACATCGACTTTGATAGTACGTAACCCGCCAACCCGCTCGAATTCCTGATCCTGAAGAACCCGAAGAAGCTTCACCTGCATTTCCCTGGGAATTTCCCCAACTTCATCCAAAAAGAGGGTGCCTTTGTCTGCCAGTTCGAATTTCCCCGGCTTTGTGGACACCGCCCCGGTAAAGGCTCCTCTCTCATGGCCGAAAAGCTCGCTTTCAATCAGATTCTCCGCAATGGCAGCACAGTTTATCTTCACGAATGGGTTGTTCTTGCGGGGGCTGTTTTTATGTATGACGCACGCGATAAGATCCTTCCCTGTACCCGTTTCTCCCGTTATAAGAACTGTCGTCGATGTGGGTGCCACTTTCTTGATGGTATCATAGATTTTCAGCATGGGCTCGCTCATGCCTACAATTCCCTGGCGGTCTATCTCTTCGGGGCTGAGAAAGAGCTCATCCTCGCTCAAGCGCCGGGTCTTTATGGCTTTGTGAATCACGCTTTTCAGCTCGTCCTGGTCGAACGGCTTGGTGATATAATCAAAAGCACCTTTCTTCAGGGCATCTACCGCGGCGGCAATCGTCCCATGAGCGGTTATGATTATTACCGGCGTGGGAGGATACTCACGATTCACTCGCTCCAGAAGACCCATACCATCAAGCTTCGGCATTTTCATGTCCGTCACCACGACTTCCACATCGCCACCTTTGAGGATTTTTAGCGCATCAAAACCGTCCGCCGCCGTGACTACTTCATATCCTTCCTTGTTCAGCAAGGCTTTTAAGACCAGCCTCATATTGAGCTCATCATCAACAATCAGTATTTTTTCCACTATAGTACACCACTCAATAATTTTTTAATGAGCAACATCAAGCCTTATATAGAATATGCTCCCCTGGTGAGGAATTGATTTGACCCTAATGTAGCCGCCGTGATTTTTAATAATCTTCTGGCAGATGGCAAGCCCAAGACCAACTCCCCTTTCTTTGGTTGTGAAAAACGGTTTAAAAATATTTTTCATCTCTTCTGTTTTGATTCCTGTTCCCGTATCGCGGATAGAAATACCCACCGCCCCGCCGTCACCGCTTTCAATTTTTGACGTCCTGAAAATCAAAGTGCCTCCCGCCGGCATTGCTTCTATGGCATTAAAGGAAATATTCAAAATGACCTGAACAAGTTGCTCCGCGTCAATATCTACCATCGGCAAATCGGAACGCAACTCCTTTTCAATGGAAATTTTTCCTAACCGGTCACTGGCCTTCACAATTTCGATAGCCTTTTCAATAACCTGATTTACATCCTGTGTCTTCAGATTGATTGTGTAAGGCTTCGCATAATTAAGGAATTGTGAAACGACACTATTCAAACGGTCAACTTCTTCTATTATGACGTCCAGCAGTCTTTGATTCTCTCCCGTATTCGATTCCGACCGGAGGTACTGCGCAGCGCCTTTAATGGAACCGAGGGGATTTCGTATTTCATGGGCTAACACAGGGGCCATTTCCTCCAGAAGCAGAGACTTTTCCTTTTCCAGCTTTTCATCCAAGGCATATAGAGAGGTAAATACATCCTTACCCTCCGGGTAGATATAGTTGAAAATTATTTTTAAGACAATCTTAAAAGGTTCAATCGCAATGACAATAATGAAAGATGCAAGCAAAATATGGGTAAGGGGCGGACTTACCCCACTTCCAAACAGCCCCGCGATGAGGGTAAATATAATTGCTGCGAAAAGGGTTACGATGGAAACAATAAGAGCCCTGGCCATGAGTTCATGCAACTCGGGCAGGTGGGGATGCGTGATGAGAATCATCACAAAATAAAGGAGCATGGCAATAAACAAATTGGAAACGGGAGGAAATGCATAGCCATAATAGTATACTAAATCAAGGATACTGAGAACCGCTGTTGCTGTGCAGGCAACGGATAGATACACCATCCGTGTTCGTTCGACACCCGGAGGACGCTTCTTTATATAGCGGAGAAGAGACGCATAACAGATAAGCAGCACCAAGCCCGCGTAAAGATAAAGAAGGGTATCCAGGTATATCCCTCTGTACAGAGGAGTGAACAGGGCTATGGCGAGGAATCCACTGAAAATTCCTGAGGATATAATGTCCCTCTTTGACAGAAAGGTGTGCCGGCTGATAAGGGAAAGCGTAAATCGTATGGCACACGTGGGAATGGCAACAAGACCCAGATATTCAACAATCTTCCAGAAGCCGCTAAAAAAAATTCCAAAGAAAAAAGCGGCGCCTTTATGAAAGAACAGCGCCAGGCAGAGAACAGCGAAGGATAGACAGGCCGGGTCTCTCTTTTTGCTCACAATCAAGGAGATAGAAATAACGAGGCTGACCGTCGCTAAGGTAAAAGTTTCCATAAGGCATTATTATCTTTAGACAAGTATGTCAGAGCGGATGATATAGAGAAAGAATAGGGAAGTCAAGAAAGACAGATGCGTGCATATTAAAAAAACAAGCCGGGCACGCAACATGCCCGGCTGTTTTTTCCTAAGATTTGAAAAAATTTTACTTCGCCGCGGGTTTCGCTGGTGCTGGCGGTGCTGGCGGTGCTGGAGCAGGAGCAGGTGCCGGAGCGGGTGCGGGTGCCGGGGCGGCCGCCTCTTTCTTGGCAGGTTCAGCCGGTTTCTTTTCCGGTGCTGACGGACAGCCCATCAAAGTAAATGATAACGTTACCAAAAAAATAATTGAAACAATAATTGCAAAAAGTCTCTTCATCGATTTCTACCTCCCTTTAAAAATTTTTTTCTGACGTTGGTAAATCAATAAACCCTTTGCTGCGCTGAAAGATACTTATATATTCTTATGTTGTCAAGATAAATCTTTCACTAACTATTCGTCTATTTTCTGCCCGTTTTTTTATACACGAAGTTTATTTTCACCTGCGTAGCGCGATTCACACCGCAAAAAAAATTACACGGATGAACCACCATAAATACCCCCTTAAACGCCCTCGTCAGGCAGTCATAAAATTGTTAATTTATCAATAAATATCTAGGCTTATCGTTTTTAGCGTGAAACAGGAATCCCGGTGGCATAGATAGTGCTTTATGTATGTCGCTTGGAGCTCAAAAACAAGAAAAGGATTTCCGAAATGGATTTTACGCTCTCAGAAAATCAACAGATGTATGTGGATACTGTCAGCAGATTTGTCAAAAACGAAATAATTCCTCATGTACTGGAATTGGATAGAAGTCACAAATTTCCCTGGGATGTCATCACAAAGGCGTGGGAACTCGGTATCTTGAATCTGAGTATCCCTGAATCCGTCAAAGGTTATGAAATTGATCCCATATCGACGGCGCTGATCATTAAGGAGCTGTCCTATGGTGATACGGGCATTTCAACCTCGGCAATGTGCAACGACCTTGCAAATATAGTCATCGCACAGCACGGCTCGGATGAACAGAAGAGCGCTTTTTTAGGTCCCTTTGTTGAAAAACCAATTCTTGCTTCTTTTTGTCTGACTGAACCGGGCGCCGGTTCCGACAACTCCTCCATGACCACCTTCATCAAAAAAGGGGCTGATGGAACGTATCTCCTTAATGGCAGCAAGTGCTTTATTACCAACGCTTCCCATGCTTCGCAGTATACCGTTTTTTGTAAAGTCGGAAAGCCGACAGGTAACTTCATGGCCTGCGTCATAGTTCCCTCGCTGCCGCTCTTGCCTTCAGACCCGGTCGATGTAGCCGCAGGGAGAGAAATAAATCTCCCGGGAGGAGGGAAGGTTATAATTGGCAAACCGGAAGACAAACTGGGACAGCGGTTATCAAACACGGCCACCGTTACTTTTGAAGATGTGGTGATTAAAGAGGACCAGATCATCGGGGACCGACGTCTGGGATTTAAGTACATTATAGATGTTCTCGATTATGCACGGCCTATGGTGGCAGCCATCGGCGTCGGCCTCGCCAGGAGAGCCCTGGATGTCACGCTGGCCTATACAAGGGAACGCAAACAGTTCGGCCAGCGGATCTGTGATCTGCCCGTCGCCAGAGAAACGCTCGTCCAGATGTGGAAAAAGGTGGAACTTTCAGAAATGGCGCTCATGAAAGCCGCGTTCAAAGTTCAGGAAAAAAAGGAAGACAGAGGAATCTACGCATCTCTCGCCAAGAATGTAGCCGCAGAGGCGGCATTGTTCTGCGCGAATGAAGGTCTTCACCTCCATGGCGGCTATGGTTTCATGTCGGAGTATGAAATATCGAAATTGGCAAGGGATGCACATATTATTGATATTTATGAGGGTGTGCGGGAGGTCCAACACATGATTATCGGTAGGGAGATTGTGTGATTATGCTCTATTTGCATGGTCTTGGCCACTTTTACCCGGAAAATGTCATTACCAATCGATTCCTGGAAGAACTGGATATCGGAACATCCGAAGAGTGGATTCTGGAAAGAGTAGGCATTCGTACCCGACGCACCGTGCTGCCTTTAAACTACATTAAAGAGACAAAAAACAGGGATCCGAGAGAGGCCTTTGAAGCCGGTCTGTACAATAATACAACGACCGGCGCCGCTGCCGCGCGGATGGCTCTTCACCGTGCCGGAATCAAACCGGAAGAAGTCGGGCTTGTAATCTCCGGAAGTTCCGCCCAGGATAGCCTTTCTCCCGCGGAGGCAACAACCATAGCGGCTGAACTGGGCATCGACGCTCGCTGCTTCGATCTTAACTCTGCCTGCACCAGTTTTGGCATGCAGATTAATTTCCTTGATCATATGAAGCCGGATGCTCTGCCACCTTTTATCCTTGTGGTAAATCCAGAAAATCTAACCCGTTCGGTAAACTATTCCGATCGAAACACTGCCGTTCTCTTCGGCGACGGAAGTTCCGCCGCCGTCGTATCGGCGACCGTGCCAGCCAAAGCCGCCTTTTCGGCGTGTTTGTGTGAATCGAAACCCTCATGCTGGGATAAGGTAACTATTCCGCGGATGGGCTACTTCCAGCAGGACGGAAATGTTGTGCAAGGATTCGCCATCCGAAAGACGACTGAATCCATCCGTACTCTTCAGGAAACGTACTCAATAAACGGCTCGCGTTTTATATTTGTCGGCCACCAGGCCAACATGGGGATGCTGAAGACCGTCTGCGAACGTACGGGCATCCCTGAACAGAACCACTGGCATACGGTAGCTGATTTCGGCAACACCGGGTCTTCAGGAGCACCTGCTGTTATCAGTCAACACTGGGATGACCTGAACCCTGGTGATAATGTGGCAATCGCCATTGTCGGAGCAGGATTTACCTGGGTTCATATGATTCTAAAGGTGGAAGCAATACAATGACGTATGAAGAATTCAAGGATCGCCATTATTTCCGAATGGAAGATCTTATCGCATTTTCTTACGGATGTCTGGTGGAAGCTCCGCCTAAAGGGTTTGATGCCAGGCTTCCGGCGCCGCCTTTTCTTATGGTGGATCGCATCCTGTCATGCAAGAGTGCCGGCAGGCAGGGTTTGATCATAGCAGAACAGGACATCAAGCTGGATGCATGGTATTTTCAGTGCCATATGCCGGGGGATCCCGTCCAGCCTGGCTGCCTCTGTGTTGATGCCGTTTGGCAACTGCTGGGTTTTTACTGCGTCTGGCGGGGCGCCCTTGGCGCAGGCCGCGCACTGGGCTGCGGCGAAGTTACGTTTAGCGGTCAAATACGTCCCTATAATAAATGTGTCCGCTATGAGATCGAAGTGAGGCGCTTCTCCCAATTGAAAGACTCAGGGGCGAGTATTGCCATTGCGGACGGCAATGTATTTGTGGATAATGAATTGATAGCCCAAATCAAAGACGCGCGCACGGGTGTATTCCAGGGCATTGTATATCCTGATTACCCGAAACGATCCGCCAACTCTGTCGGCGGAATTATGAGGGGAAGCTCATGAGCGAAAAACCCGTAGCAATTGTAACCGGCGGTGGAAAGGGGATCGGCGCGGCCTGCTGTAGGGCACTCTCGGAAGGATTTCAGGTGGGCATTCATTACCGTTCAAGCGAGGAACAGGCGAAGGGCCTCCTTGCCGAGATCAGGGATGGCTTCCTTCTCCGGGCTGATCTGTCAGATATCAACCAGATAGAAGCCCTTGTCAATGAAGTGAAGGAACGGGCAGGGCGCGTGGACGTGCTCGTGAACAATGCCGGAATATCCGTGAACGCCGACATCCACAGCATGAAGATTGAACAATACGATGCGCAACGGGCGGTAACGCGCGGAACATGGTACCTGACCAAACGAATCATCCGTCTTTTCATGCTGCGTCAGGGAGGGGGTCGTATCATTAATATATCCAGTGTGGTAGGGCATACGGGTAATAGCGGTCAGATCCCTTATACCATGGAAAAGGCGGCCCTGGACGCGTTTACAAAATCACTGTCGAAAGAATTAGCGGGGCGTAATATCCTTGTCAATTCAGTAGCTCCGGGATTTATTGAAACAGAGATGACACAGACTCTCCCTGAAGAGATACAGAGGAGAATCCTCGATACTATTGCCCTGGGCCGTGTAGGACGTCCCGAGGAAGTGGCCGACGTAGTGGCATTTCTCGCCGCGCGCGGTTCATACATCTCTGGAAGCGTTATCCATGTGAACGGCGGGCTCTATGGAGGCTAACCGGGATACGATATTACAGATTTTACATGAGGTTCCCCAACAGCACCCCTTTCGTTTTATCGACGAGATACTGGAGCTTGATGAAGAACATATCGTGGGCGCGTACCGTTTCCGTGAAGACGAGTACTTTTATCCGGGGCATTTCCCCGGCCAACCTATTACACCAGGCGTCATTCTTATCGAAACAATGGCGCAAACAGGGGTCGTTGCCTTCGGTCTTTATCTTCACATGAAGCAGATGAATATGTCTCTTGAGAAAGCACACGGAATAATGACGCTCTTCACGCTTGCCGAGGGGGTGGAGTTTACCGGCATTGTTCTCCCAGGTGAGCGGGTCATCGTCAGAGGCCAGAAAATATATTTCCGCATGGGAAATTTGAAGTCAAACGTCAGCATGGAACGGGAAAATGGTGAAACAGTAAGTTTCGGCACGCTTGCCGGCAGGGGAGTCCCGGCGGGAAAATTCTAAATGTTGACTGATAATTTGATTTCAATTATTAGGGCGTTGGATTTGTTGATGATGTAAGGATTCGAATGCAGCGCGTAAAGTGTCATGGAGGGTTACGGTAGTTTGAAGAGGAGAGTAGTAATAACAGGAATGGGGATTATTTCCCCTAATGCGCATGGAGTGGATAATTTTGAAGAGGCCTTGAGGGAAGGCCGCTCGGGTATCCGTTTTATTTCTGAATTGAAGGAATTAAATTTTGCCTGCCAGATTGGCGGTGTGCCTCAGAACTTTGATAATATTCGCAACAGCTACTTTGATCAAGAACAGTTGATGTCCATAAACGAAAATATCGGATACGCTGCTGTTTCTGCTATTGACGCATGGAGAGATGCCGGATTTTGCGTACCTGACGTCCATGACGACCGCGTGGACTGGGATACGGGCGTAATCGTAGGATCAGGCATCGGCGGCATGGACACCATTGTCAATACTCTCGTACCCATGGTTTCCCAAGGTAAAGTCCGCCGCATGGGAAGCCGGGTTGTGGAGCAGGTTATGAACAGCGCAACCAGCGCAAGTGTCGCAGGGATCCTTGCATTAGGGAACCAGGTAACCTCAAATTCGTCCGCCTGCAGCACGGGGAATGAAGCGATCATCGAAGCGATGTGGAGAATACGTATGGGACTGGCCAAGCGTATGCTGGCGGGTGGATCCGAGGGACCATCTCCCTATATCTGGGCAGGATTCGACGCCATGCGCGTCATATGCCGTAAATTCAATGATCACCCGGCAATGGCATCACGGCCCATGAGCGCCTCTGCGAGCGGTTTCGTGCCCGGTTCGGGGGCGGCAGTTCTGGTTCTGGAAGACCTGGAGTCCGCCCTGGAGCGGGGAGCAAAGATTTACGCCGAGCTTCTTGGAGGCACCGTCAATTGCGGGGGGCACCGCATGGGTGGTTCCATCACCGCGCCGAATCCTGAAGGCGTCAAGCGCTGTATTCGTGCCAGTGTATCAGACGCCGGCATTGATCCTGCGGAGATTGATGCGATTAACGGCCATTTGACGGCTACTTTTGCCGATCCCCATGAAGTGAAAAACTGGTCAGCAGCCCTGGAACGCGGCCCTGAGAATTTTCCCTATATCAACTCTACAAAGTCATTGGTCGGCCACTGTTTAGGGGCAACAGGCGCTATCGAAAGCATTGCCGTCGTATTACAACTCTTCAAGGGATTCCTCCATCCGTCCGTCAACTGCGAGGACATCCACCCCGATATTGCCGAGTATGGGGATAAAATACCGCAAAAGTGCATGGATTATCCAGAGTTACGCGTCATCGCCAAAGCCGGATTTGGTTTCGGCGATGTGAACAGCTGTTTGATATTTAAAAAATGGAATAATAATCAAAGGAGTTATTAAACAATGGATGAACAGACAATTTTCAACAAGATGATCGACATTCTGAGGCTTTACACTAAAGACCCGAGCCTTTTGGACAAGGCCACAAAGGATACGCATATTCTGAATGACCTTAAAGTCAATTCCGCGCGGCTCGTAGACGTTATCATAAAGTGTGAGGACACCTTCGGCATTACCGTGGAAGATGACGAAGCCGATAAGATCGGAACCATCGGAGACGCCGTCGTCATTATTAAAAATAAACTGGGATAAGAATAAAGTATATGAAGATAATGCGCCAGGGCTCATTGCTTATTCAATACCTCCTGGGCTGGGTCGCAATATTTGTGCTCGGCCCGATTTACTTCGCCATCATCCGGCTCATGGGATACAGAGTGAGGAATTTACGGAAGATCAGACGGGAGTGCGCTCAACTGCTGAGAACTCATGAAGGGCCTTGGATCTTCTGCGCCAACCACCTGACTATGATCGATTCTGGTATTCTCTCATATGCGTTGTATTCGTTGCCGCGTCATTTTCTACGGTATCGACAGCTTCCGTGGAATTTGCCAGAAAGGAATAATTTTCAACAAAATATATTTCTGACAATGCTTTGTTATCTTGCGAAATGCATTCCCATCAATCGTGGCGGCGACCGGGAGGAAATGAAGAAAACGCTTAACAAATGCAACTCTATTTTGGAGTGGAATCAACCCATTCTGATTTTCCCGGAGGGGGGGCGCTCAAGGACTGGCCGGGTGAATACCAAAGGGTATTCATATGGTGTAGGCCGCTTTGTCAAAGATTTCAAAAACAGCAAGATCATGTGCATCTATCTCCGTGGGGATGGCCAACACAACTATGGTTTCACCCCCAGGTTTGGTGAGTGTTTCAACATCAATGTGGAATTATTACAGCTGGAGCACACAGAAGAAAACGGCCTCCGGGCACAACGGTTCTACGCGGAGCAAATTATCAAAAAACTGGCACACATGGAGGAATCTTATTTTACTACACATCGGCAACGACATAGTGGATCTGACCGATCCGCACAACAAGGGGAAGAGCCGGAATCTGCGATTCGTCAACCGCGTCTTTACCCTCAGTGAGCAAAAACAGATATTCAACTCCACCACACCGGACACCATAACCTGGGCTTTATGGGCGGGCAAGGAAACGGCGTATAAGATTATCAGCAAGTGCCATCCATCAGCCTCATCCACGCCCCGGTTGTACGAAGTACTTCTGGATTGGAATGATATTTCTCATGAACCGGTCGAATGTTTCGGTGAGGACTGTGTGATCTCCGGTACCGTGGATACCCCGTACGGCCATATCCATATAAGGATTTTTGTCACGCCCGAGTATGTGCATTGTGTGGGCGCCACGGTTCCTTTAGAAACCACAGATGCCGTTGTCTGGCACGTGGATCGGATGAGTCCCGTTTCCGAAGGTTTGCCCGCGAATGAATCGTTGTGTGTGCGCGAGGCACTGAAACAACATCTCTCGGCATATGTTGACGAGAATCCGGAAGGCATTGAAATCCGCAGGGAGAAAGGATCTCACGGCCTGCAACCTCCCTTCGTATATTTACATGGCAGACGGAATGATACCGATATCAGCCTGAGCCATGATGGCATGTTCACGGCGTATGCCTTTACTATATTAGAAGACAGCCGCACGTATGCCGTTGAGAACAGTCGCAGTGCATCACGGCAATCTTTATAATCCCCCGTCAGAATTGCGGATAGTGAAAAATATTTTCTCAATCAGATTCGCAAGCCCAGCCACGTCATTGATATCCAGACAGGGAACGCCTCTGTCCACCGGCCGGTCGCTCATTATGGCGATGAGATTGTCCTCTCTGGTGCAGAGTGGGGCGTGTTTCAGTCCCGATCTTACAACCTCGATTTTGGGATGCGGGTTTTTTTTAAAGCCTTCCGACAGGATTATATCGACATCCCGGATATAGCGATCCCTCAGTTCAGATAATTCATAGTCTCTGTTTGCATCTTCAACAACGGCAACCTGATGGGGGGACGCAATGACCGTCGTCTGCGCGCCCGCCTTCTTGTGACGCCAGCTGTCTTTCCCTTCATGATCGATGTCAAAACCATGGATATTGTGTTTGATCGTCGCCACCCGATAGCCTCTCCGCCTTAATTCCGGTATTATTTTCTCAATCAGGGTTGTTTTTCCCGTATTTGATCGACCCACTATAGACACTATCGGTATCACGATTCCCTCCTCTTCATCTCGGGGGAAAATGGGGACAGGCTACTTTTCTACCACATTGTTGAACTACACTTGCATCGCTATAAAAACAAAATCCCGCTCTCTTTTTAGAAGCGCGGTTGCGTGAAATCAGTCCATAGGTCCCTCGAAATTTTCATTGATAAGGCCATTGCACTATTGTCCTCAATATCCGGTTGAAATTAAAGTGAAAAATATACCTGAATAGGAAATCCGTCAAGTGAAAATAAGAAATAAGATTTCTCGCTTGCGGCTCGAAAGGCTCGAAATGACAGGAGTAGGCGGTTGAGACCTGCCACGTTTCTTGGAAAGATGAACTTGACACAGAAGAAAAGTCTCTCATATACTTCCCCAACAAAAAATGATGTTTTGAACATATACCCATGACGTCTGCAATAACAGCTTCAGAAATCCGCGCAGCCCTCAACAAGCATGCTGATCCACGGCAGGCTTCCATCCTCCGGCGCTTCTTTAAGACCGGTCCCGGCGAATATGGAGAAGGTGATATATTCATTGGTGTCAAGGTGCCGCAAACGCGTTCTGTGGCCAGGGCTTTCAGGTCGGCACCCTTGAATGCAGTAAAAGAGCTCCTCAAATCCCCGATTCATGAAGAGCGCCTGCTTGCCCTTTTGCTGCTTGTGGAACAGTACGATAGGGGCGACGAAGAACAGAGGTCGACCATATTCAATGCCTATATCAGGCGGACAAAGTGCATAAATAACTGGGACCTGGTAGACCTCTCGGCCCCGCAAATCGTCGGCAGGCACCTTGAAGCGCGAGAAAGATCCGTGCTGGTTAGACTCTCCACATCAAAATCATTATGGGAACGCCGCATCGGGATCATGGCGACTTTCTGGTTTATCAAAAAGGGCGACTTCGCAGATGCATTCATGATATCCGAAATATTGCTGAAAGACAGTCATGATCTAATCCACAAGGCGGTCGGCTGGATGCTGCGTGAAACAGGCAAGCGGAACATCACCGCTGAAGAGGAATTTCTTAAGAAGTATTATAAAGACATGCCCCGGACAATGCTCAGATATGCCATCGAGCGGTTTCCTGAAAAAAAGAGACAGGCTTACTTAAAGGGCATGGTGTGACGGATCACCGGTACCGTATCTAATTGTGCTGTTGTGCTGTGCCTCGATATTTTTCCTTCTTGACCATCTCTTTTAAGCCCAGCAAGGTTATGTAGGGGATATCCCTGCTCCTCTGTGCGGCAATGAATTTGGGTATCGAGCCGCCCGGATTGGACTTTACGGTATAGGTGACTTTTGTGCGCTCTTTGTCAACAGGGCTCAAAACCCATTGACCATCAACCGCCGGAATCCTGACATTTTTCTTGCCTACAGGGACAGTGGAATCATGAACAGAATGAAATTGAAATACCACTGTTCCCATCTTCACATCCCTTCGCTTCGTCGACAGTACCAGGGTTTCCCTGTCCCACACCGGCCAGGGCGTCTTTGTTACGTTTAATACCACACTCGAGTTTTCATCGATTATGCGGATAGTCCTCGCTTCTCTGCAATCAGCCATCCATTGCGGTGATGCCGGCACATCATCAATCACCGCCTCAATAACATTGACCGGTGCATCAATTATCATGGTACCCAGGAACTCGTCTAAATCCGAACCGGGCACAGCCCTCGTGAAGACTTCAATGTCGTCCCGCTGCAGGACACGCGTCCAGTCTGACTCGGACAACGCGACGACAGGGGTCGATAGCATCCCCATTATGATGGTCAGCAACGTTATGTGGAATCCAATTGTTCTGCGTGTGTTCATACTCTTCAGATATCCGCCCATGAACTCGTTCCCTGGAACATGTATTTTTTCATGCCCATTCCGCACACGACGGTATTTTGACTGATAATTATCATCGCGAAGCTGCCTGTTTCAGACACAACTGGAGTCTTTCACAATACAGCGATGCTTTTACGCTCCCCCGCCAAGCGCTCTATAAAGCGTAACGAGATTGGCAACCCTGGCAAGGCGAAGGAAAATCAACCCCTGTTGCGCTGCAAAGAGGGAGCGCTGCGCAACGAGGACGCTTAAGTAGTTGTCAATTCCCTTGCTGTAGCGCGCATTGGAGAGGCGGTAGGTTTCTGCAAAGGCGTTCACGAGAGATTGCTGCGCCGCGATCTGCTGGTTTACTGTGCCCCGCACGGCCAGGGCATCGGCAACTTCCCGAAAGGCCGTCTGGATTGCCTTTTCATATCCGGCCACAGACATTTCCTTTTCCACTTTTGTCACATCATATGCAGACCATGTGCGGGCGTCAAAAATCGGCATCACGATCTGCGGCGCGAAACTCCATGTTCCTGAACCGGATTTGAAGAGCCCGGATAATTCGGCACTTGCGGTTCCGACGGTTGTCGTCAGGGAAATGCGTGGGAAAAAAGCAGCCCGTGCAGCGCCGATAGTGGCGTTGGCTGCTTTGAGCTGATGTTCCGCGGCCAGTACATCCGGTCGTTGCAGGAGCACCTCGGAGGACAAACCAGGAGAAATCTCTCTGAGAGGGATGACATTGCCCAGCTCCGGCAGCAGGAGCTCTGGCGGCAAAGGAAAACCGACGAGAAGATTCAAGGCGTTTTCATCTTGCGCCGCTATTTGCGTGTAGCGGGCTACATCTCTCATGGCAACATCCACCAGACTTTGCGCTTGTCGGCAGTCAAGTTCGGACGCGAGCCCCACATCAGAACGTTTACGGATCAGTTTGTAGGAGGCTTCCTGTGCCTCGAGGGTGGAAGTCGCCAGTTTGAGGTTCTCCCGATCCGCCCCAAGGGTAAAGTATGCATCAGCAACGGCGGAAACCAGCAAAATCTGGGCGCTGCGTCGAGCCTGGTCCGTGGCGAGGTACTCTTCCAAGGCCCGATCTTTCAGGCTGCGGATACGGCCAAAGAAGTCAATTTCCCAGGAAATGATGCCGAGATCGACATCGTATCGTTCGCTGGTCATCTCTCTCCCGGTCCTTGAAAGGTCAGCCGGAACGCGTTCTTTGCTGCCGCTCCCGACCGCGTTGATCGTGGGCAATAGTTCGGCGCGCTGAATGCCGTAAATCGCCCTCGCCCTCTCAACATTCAATGCCGCAAGGCGTAGGTCGCGGTTGTTCCTAAGAGCAGTCTCAATGATTTTTTGCAGGCGCTCATCGGTGAAAAATTCCTGCCACTTCAGCTCCGCTCCTGTCGGAGCTGCGGCCACAGTCTCGAGTGCCTGATACGCCGGACCGGCCGGCCAACCAACAGGGACTGACGATGCCGGTCGCGTGTATTCCGGGGCCAGGGTGCACCCCCCCGGAATAAGGGTTATGATGATCAAGAATAGAAATGATTTTGTTTTCATATCATCGCTCCTCAGAGGGAGTTACGCCGGCGGTCCCTGTTGCCTCTCCCTTGCGGAATTTGCCCCGAATCCTTTCCATCAATACCTGGAAGAACCTATTGGCGCCGCTTGACCCGTCAGTTTCACCCTTCCGCCGTTTGCCGAAGGTCTTTTCGATCAACACATAAAAGAGTGGTGAAAAAATAATCACCAGAAATGTGGCCGTCACCATTCCGCCCAGGACGCCAGTACCGATGGCATTCTGGGCCCCCGCACCGGCTCCCGTGGTCAGAGCAAGAGGCAGGACACCGAAGCCGAATGCGAGGGATGTCATGATGATCGGACGAAAGCGTAATCTTGTCCCTTCCAGCGTCGCCTCGATGAGCCCCATTCCATCTTCCATCCGAGCTTTGGCGAACTGGACAATCAGGATGGCGTTTTTTGTGGTCAGACCCAGGGTGGTCAAAAGTCCGATCTGAAAATAGACGTCGTTGTGCAGTCCCCGCATAGAAGAGGCAATGACGCCACCGATGGCTCCCAGAGGCAGGGCCAGAAGGATGGAGATTGGGATGGGCCAGCTTTCATAGAGGGCTGCGAGGCACAGGAAGATGACGAGAATGGAAAATGCATAGAGGAGGGGTGCCTGGGTACCTGCCATGCGCTCCTGGTAGGAAATAGCGTTCCATTCATGCCCGATCCCCTGGGGCAATTTGGCAACGATATCTTCCATGGCCTGCATGGCTTCCCCGGAGCTTTTCCCCGGTGCCGGCTCGCCCCAGATGTTTATGGAAGGAAACCCGTTGTAGCGCTCGAGTCTGGGGGAGCCGGATTCCCAATTGCCGGATGCAAGGGAAGAAAAAGGCACCATCTTCCCCGCCGTATTCCGCACGTAGAGTTTTTCCAGGTCCTTGGGCAGCATACGGTAAGGGGCGTCGGCCTGGACGAAGACCCGTTTCACCCGGCCCCCTTGAATAAAATCGTTGACGTACGCGCCGCCGAAGGCTGCAGAGATGGTATTGTGGATGGAGGTGATGGGAACACCAAGAGCACCCGCCTTCTCCCAGTCCACGTCAATGTGGTATTGGGGGACGTCTTCCATGCCGTTTGGACGGACGTTTGCTAATCGCGGATCCTGGGCCGCCATGCCAAGGAGCTGGTTGCGGGCATCCATGAGCGCACTGTGCCCAAGGCTTCCCCTATCCAGCAGTTGAAAGTCGAACCCCCTGGCGTTGCCCAGTTCAATGACGGGAGGCGGCGGAAATGCAAACGCCAGGGCGGCGCGTATCTGCGAGAAGGACTTCATGGCCCGGCCGGCAATGGCCTTTACCCGCATGTCCGACCGGTTGCGGAGCTTCCAGTCCCTGAGCTTGACAAACACCATGCCGTTGTTCTGCGCCCTCCCCGAATAGCCGAAACCGGAAATGGTCAAACAGGATTCCACGGTCTCTTTTTCGTTCTCTTCGAAATAATTACGGATGTCCTCCACGACCTTTCCCGTTTGTTCCAGAGTGGAGCCCGTAGGCATGATGACCTGGGCAAGAAGAATTCCCTGGTCCTCATCGGGGAGATAGGCGGTGGGCATGCGGAAGAACAAAAATCCCATCATCACCAGTATCAATACGAATAATGTAAGATACCGCTTTTGCCTTGTTACGGCGCGGCCGGCCAATTTCAGAAACAGGTCTCTCGAACGGAAAAATCCTCGATCAAACCATAAGAGGAAAGGGCGCAAAAAGAAGATCGCGTTTTCCGCCGGTTCATGCCCCGCGGCCACCGGTTTGAGGAGCGATGCGCAGAGTACCGGCGTCAGGATCAGGGCCACCATCACGGAAAGAAGCATGGAGGCGATGATGGTCACGGAAAACTGGCGATAGATTACCCCCGTCGAACCGCCAAAAAACGCCATGGGACCGAATACCGCTGAGAGTACCAGTCCGATCCCGATGAGGGCGCTCGTAATTTGCTCCATCGACTTGGCAGTGGCTTCCCTCGGGGAGAGCCCTTCCTCGCTCATGATGCGCTCCACGTTTTCCACCACCACGATAGCGTCATCCACAAGAAGGCCGATGGAAAGCACCATGGCAAACATGGTCAGCATATTGATGGAAAAGCCGAAGAAACCCAGAGCCGCAAATGTTCCGAGAAGCACGACGGGTACGGCGATGGTCGGGATAAGGGTAGCCCGGATGTTTCCCAGAAAAAGATACATGACAAGGAAGACCAGCAGGATGGCCTCGAACAGGGTCTTGACCACTTCCTCAATGGCCACCTTCACGAAGGGCGTCGTGTCATAGGGATAAATGGTCTTCATCCCCGGAGGGAAGAAGCGACTCATTTCTTCCATTTTGGCCTTGACTGCATCAGCCGTCTCCAGGGCGTTGGCGCCGGCGGCCTGCCGGATGGCAAGGGCGGCAGCGGGTTTGCCGTTGTGATAAACCTCGACATCGTAGAACTCGCTCCCCAGTTCCGTCCGTCCCACATCCCTGATGCGCACGATGGAGCCGTCCGGATTGATGCGTATGGGAACAGCAGCAAACTCATCTGACGTCTTAAGCATGCTCTGGACGGTGATGGACGCATTCAATCGCTGTCCTTTCACCGCCGGCGTCCCGCCGAACTGCCCGGCGGAGACCTCCACGTTGTAGGTTCGGAGGGCTGCGATGACATCCTGTACCGTCAGGCGGTAATCTGTCAGCTTGTCGGGATTGAGCCAGATGCGCATGGCGTACTGGGTTCCGAAAATCTCAACCTCGCCCACACCGGGCACCCGCGCCAATACTTTTTCCAGGGTAGATCGTGCATAGTCTCTCAGGTCAAAGCCGTCCATGCTGCCGTCTTCCGATACCAGCCCTACGATCAACAGCCAGTTTCTCGTGGCCTTGCCTACGGTGACGCCCTGGCGCTGAACCACTTCGGGCAGGCTTGCCATTGCGAGCTGGAGTTTGTTCTGCACCTTGGCCCAGGCGAGGTCGGGATCCGTCCCCGGGGCAAATGTCAGGTCGAGGCGGGCGGTTCCGGAGGAATCACTCGTGGCGGACAGGTAGATCATCTTGTCGAGGCCTGTCATCTTCTGCTCAATGATTTGGGTCACGCTGTTTTCCACGGTCTCCGCCGAGGCGCCGGGATACGATGCCTGAATGTAAATGGACGGCGGGGCGATGGGAGGATACTGAGATATGGGCAGGTTGTAGATGGCCAGACCCCCTGCCACCATCGTAATGATAGCGAGAACCCAGGCAAAGACCGGACGATCGAGAAAGAATTTAGACAGCATAGCGCGCCCCCATCAATTCGATTTTGCCGCCGGCGGGGCCGTATTGTCACGTCCACCACCTTTTATTTCGCTGCCGGACCCTAAAGGTACAATCTTCGCGGGAGCGCCGGGTTTCGCTTTTTGAATACCCTCAATGATCACCCGATCACCAGGAGCAAGGCCTGAGGAGACAAGCCATCGATCTCCCATAGCGCGCTCAAGAGTAAGGCTGCGCAACTGGACTTTTTCCTCGGCGTCCACGATAAGCGTCTGAGGATTTCCCTTGGGATCGCGGGTCACGGCCTGCTGGGGAATCAGTATGGCCTGTGTATTAATACCTTCCTGCACCACTGCACGGACAAACATACCCGGCAGAAGAAGGCCTTTCGGATTGGGAATAACTACCCTCAACATGACAGAACCGGTTGTCTGATCCACCGTAATATCACGGAACTGAAATGTTCCTTCCAGGGAATAGGGAGTACTGTCTTCCAGGATGAGGCGTACCCTGTTCTGTTTCTTTCCACCGTGATTGAGGCGTCCGTCCGCCAGACTGCGCTGTAATCGCAACATTTCGGTCGTGGATTGGGGCACATCCACGTAAATGGGATCCAGTTGTTGAATGGTTGCAAGAGCCAGTGGTTGATGGGCCGTCACGAGGGCTCCTTCCGTCACATTGGATTTGCCGATACGGCCGGTAATGGGGGCGGGAATGCGTGTATATCCGAGATTGATGCGGGCCGTCTCGACCGTGGCCTTCCAATACTGGATATCCGCTTCAGTCTGTTTCAGTGCGGCAGCCGCATCGTCATAATCCTGCTGGCTGACCGCCTTATCAGCCGCTAATTCCCGCATGCGTTCGGCCTTGGACCGGATCGCCGTTAGATTAGCCTCGGCCCTGCTGAACCCAGCCTTGGCATTGTCAAGAGCCGCCTGAAATGGGGCGGGATCGATCTGATAGAGCGCCTGGCCGGCCTTGACATCGGAACCTTCTACAAACAGGCGCTTCTGGATGATGCCATTGACCTGGGGCCGGATTTCCGCGATACGGTAGGCGGATGTGCGGCCGGACAGTTCCGTGGTAATCGTTACTTTTTCCGGTTGAACGGTCACGATAGCAACTTCAGCAGGACCGGACGGACCGCCTGCTCCTTTCTGCTGCCCGCAACCTGCCAGGATCAGAAATCCTATCAGGATTCCACCGATAATACTCCCTTTTGTTTTTTTACTGACTCGCATGCAACACCTCTGCAGCTTAATTTTGGCTCAATAACCACCTTGTTCATTTCATGGAGTGAACGCTCAGTCCTGTTTGTCCGACAAAAAAATACACACCCTGACAGGTCGCCCCTTTCATCTTTTTATCCCGTCCCAACAGGCTTCTATGCTTTTCATAATCATGGCATCATCCAGTTTAATCAATGCAAGGTTATGATCTCGCGCCAGGGCAGTGAGAGGGCTGAAAGTTAAGGCGGCATGAACAAAGAGTGGCAGGTCCTTCAATACTTGCTGGGCAATACCCTCTTTGAAAAGATTCATGAATGCGTCTCCTTGATCGCTTGATTTGCCCAGAAATTTATCCTTTTTCAGGGAGACGCCGTAGGGAGAGTTAAAGTACTGCTCCATAAAACGACAGTGGAGGGGATAGCTCACAAAATATTTAAGAAGTTTCGTGCAAAGAAATATGAATCTTTCCTTTATGGGTTTTTCCTCACAGTAGCCATCCATGAGAACAACAATGATTTTTCCTTCCAGCTCGCGAAACAATTCCGTGATGAGAATATCCTTGCTCTCGAAATAGCGGTAGATCGTCCCGGCTCCGACTCCCGCCGTGTCGGCTATCATGGCCATCGGTGCTCCGTGAAAGCCATGCTCCGCGATGAGCTCCAGGGACACCCGTATTATCTCTTCACGCTTGTCCGACTTTTTCAATTTTCACACATCTTTTGGAATGAATGTTCATTCATTAAGCAATCATAAATATTTTGTCAAGAAATTTCTCATAGATACTTAACGTCACCTATCATCGGATAACGCCAATGGCGTGAGGATTCCAGGGGTCACAAAGAGGAGATTCACGAATCGCAGGTAGGGGCGCATGGCGCGGGTTCCTCCGCCTTCGGAGATGGTCTGCATAACTCTGTCCGTATCACGAACGATAGTGCCTCCAAGGTGGGTGACGGGTGTATTCTGAAAGATTTCCTGACAAAGGGGCGTCGAGGGGCCAAGAATGGCAACATGCCGGGGATTCCCGAGAGAATTCAAGGTTTCTTCAAGGGTATCGTTGAGAATAGTTGTTGCCGTAATGATGGCGAGCGTACATTCCTGTAATATCCTGTCGCTGTCCTTCTTATCAAGAATAGCCGTGCGTGAGGGATCCCGTTCAATGACGGAAAGTTTCGCCCCCGTCGCTGCGATCTTTGGAACCATGGGCGAAAAGAGACCAACCATGGCCACATGGTCATCGGGTGTCAGATTCATGATCGAGAGGGAATCTCTTTCATCATCAAAGGTGAACGGCTGAAGAAGGGCATTTGCGGTGGCGAGGCCAAGGGCCTTCTCAAGGGGATTCCGTCCTTCTGTAACGTTTTTCAAAATAATGGACGCTCCGGTTCCAGTTAACGTTCCCGCCCCCGGAAATACCGAACAGCCGGACGGCAGTTCGTGGAGCAACAGGGCTGCCAAACCCATACAGTGATTATCCAGACGCACTCCCACATAGCTCGGTCCGAACCGAACTTCCTCCACTGCATGGGTTTCACTTTTCCGGGAAACAACATCATAAAGACGGTGGGCAATATCGCTTGTCGGGAGCATTCTTCTGATACCAATTGATTATAAAATCCCCCTGCATCCCCCTTTTTCAAAGGGGGAATAATTTATGGGGTGGGAAGTCCAAAGAGTTTCTCGGACAGGCGGGACGCCTGTCGCTACCGTTACGTAGCGTGGTCGGTTCTCTGTCATGCTGAAAAGTGGGTAAATCGTTTGAAGGATGAAGAAGGCGTTTGTTCGAGCTTTTTTCCTTTCTTTACATCCCCTTGTATTATTTTCTCGCGGCCCTTGCGCTTTTTACCCTTCCTGTGATCCTGTACTCCTGACGCCGTTCCATGAGTGGCGCCCCACGTATCAATTAAACCGGCCAGCTCTCCAAGGTTCGTTAATTCTTCAACCCAGACCTCGGTGAACCGTGACCGCAGGGCGGGGGAAAGCAGATTCCTTGACTGATGGACGGAAGGCGGATTTATTGCCAGAAATATCCTGAAATTCGGATGGGCGTAACAGATATTCTCCTCTCCGTCAATAACATAGCCGAAATCGAGGAGGCTGTTCAAATATTCGGACAGGGGGGAAAGATTCGCCTCATCTATTAAAAGCCAGCTCCCTTCCTCTATTGCCGAAAACAGAAGCCCTTTCCGGTAATGCCACTTGCCGCTCTTGTCCTGCGTATAACCGCCCAGAAGTTCTTCCAGTCCCGTATCGGAAGAGAGGTTGACATAATAGAGGTTGGTTTCCTTCCTCCTGGCTAAGTATCTGATAAGGGTGGTCTTTCCGGATGCGGGATTGCCCACCACCAGAACCGGCTCATTCTGTATGAGGGCCTTCAGGATCAGATAGAGGGTCGTCCTCTGCGTCGGCGTGGGGATAATGTCCGCATCTTCCCGGGGGATAAATTCACGCCCTTGTGTAGACGGTACAGTCTCCAGTAAGGCTGTCAGGTCTTCAGAAGAAGATATGAAAATTGTTTCCAGGTTCATTCCCTTCTCTCTGAAACCAAAGTGGATATCCAGTAAGCTGACTACCGCTTCCCTTTCCGATTCATCCCGCAGCCTGCCGATGTAAACACTAAAAAATTCGAGGAAGAACTTTTTCAGGTATTCCCCGTCCATCGCTCCTTTCGCAAGGATCGGTTCCAATCTCTTTCCCAGCCGTATGATATCCCTGAGCGTGAAGGTGTACGGGTCTTTTTCCGCCTTGCCGATAATGCGACTGTCGGCCTGATTCTGCAAGGTCGTGTGGAAGCGGGCGATGGGGAGCGCCAACGAGGACGTAATGTCGAATAATGAGCTTAATATCTGGGACAGTTCCTCCTCGGACAGCTCTTTTTGATAAAGGATTTTAAACCGTGATAAAAAGACCTGCGAGAGTTTTTGTCTCTGACTGTAGCTTTCCGGATTTCCCGTCGCAAAGAGCCGGAAGTCTGGATGAGGATACATCTCCTTCTGCTCCCCATTTGCCGAATAGGAAATTTTCCCCGTAATCAGATAATCATTTAATATCTCAACTACTTCTGAGGACGCCAGATTGATTTCTTCGAGAGCCAGCCATAGACCTTCCCGTGCCGCATTCAAAAGGATGCCGTCCTGCCAGACGAATTTCCCTTTGTTGTCGGGCTTGACGCCTCCGATTATCTCAAACTTGGACGTATACGGGTTGATGGAATACGAGAGGTGCTCATAGCCCAAAACCTTCGCCAGCCATTTTATCAGGAAGCTCTTCCCCGTTGATGTGGGACCCAGGAGTAGGATAGAGTGTTTCAACACGGAGCCGATACATAACGTCTCGATAATATGATAGCCGGAAGCTGTCATCACGCAGTCGGGGATATCGTCGCTGTGTGCGAGCCTGTCAAAAATGAGATTGCCCACGGTTAAAGTCTTTTCACCAACCTGAACCTGGGTGGAATGGGTACCGGAGAGAGTGCTTTTCATCGGTTCGCCGAGCATCTCGTTGAAAGAGGCTAAAACTTTTCTGAATTCTATTTCATTGCGCGAAATAAAATCGGAAAAACTCTTAATCGAAGCCCGGGCCGCGGCCTGACGGACAGACCATATCTTGTCCTTCAATCTCCTTTCCAGTCTGCTTAAGTCCGCCTCATGTCCCTTTTGGACAAGGGTATGGTGTATCTGCACTAACGCCAGGGCTGCTGCCTGATGGAGAAACCAGTTTTCATTTTTCAACCGTTCTTCCAATGCCTTCACGGTTATTTTCTTCCTGGCGTAACTGTGGGGCCATATCCGGCCCAGGGCCTGGGCCGCGGCCTGGCAGACAGACCTGTCTACATCGGCATCCCATAGTCTCTCTTCCAGTTTCTTTAAGTTCACACTTTTTCCTTCTCTGATCATGGCAGGGTAAATCTGACCCAAAGCCTGGCATGCGGCCTGGCGGACAGACCAGCTGATGTCTTCCAATTTTTCTTCTATCTCCTTGAGGTCCATTTTCCCCTGGTAATAGCTGTGATACCAGACCCGGCCCAGGGCCTGTGACGCAGCCTGACGGACAGACCAATCATTGTCATCCAGCCGTTCTTCCAATACCCGTAAGCTCACCTCTTTTCCCCGTTTGATGAGGGGGGGATAGGTTTGACCCAGAGCCAGTGCTGCGGACTGACGTACGACGATATTATCCTTTAATTTATCCTCCAATTTACCTAAGTCCACTTCCATACCCTGTTTGATGAGTGCAGGATATATCTGACCAAGGGCTTCGGATTCCGCCTGGCGGACAAACCAGTTTTTATTCCATAAACCGTCCTCCAGTTTGCTGATGTCTACATCATTGCCCTGTTGCACCAGGGTAGGATATATATTACCCAAGGCTCGAACCGCGGCGTGACGGAAGGCCCAGTGTTCATTTTCCAGCCTGTGTTCCAATTCCGCCAGGGTTATTTTTCCCTTGCGATAGTGATAATACCAAATCCGACCCAAGGACTGTGCGGCAGCCCGGCATACCGTCGGGTCTTCATCATTCAACGCTTTTTCCAAAGCGCCCATTTCTGCTTCTTTCCCCTGTTTGATCTGCAAGAGGTAAACACGGCCCAGTGCCATTGCTGCAGGCTGGCGGACAGCCCAGCTCTTATCCTCCAGTTTTTTCTCCAGCTCCTCCACGGTTATTTCCTTTATAAGATCATGCTGAATGATCCGGAAACATGCTTCCAATCCGGGAATACAGACAAATGCGATATCAGAGGAGCTGATAAGTTCCTTCAATAATGAGAGGGCTTTCTCAATCTCCGGATTGGTGTTGTTCTTCATGATAATATCCACCAGCGGCTCCAGGTCATGGGGGATTGAGGACACGGGAACCTCGGCGCGAGCGGAGGGGAGACACAGGTCTTGCGGTACATCCTGAGGGGTAAAGTCAGGCAACACCCTCTGGATATCCGCAAGGTCTTCCAGGAGAAGACCCCTCACCCGTTGCGGCTGCTCCTGGGTGTCCATAAAGGCATATTTCAGACTCCTCCCGAACCCTTCCTTCACCGGATAGCCTCTGCTTAGTAAATATCCCAACAGCTCGGAGGCCCTCTTCAAGTGTCTCACATTGAAACTCGGGATATTCTGCTTTTGATTGAGGTAGATGCTTGCCAGAAGTTCAGACACATCCTGGGGGAGAGACGGCGTTGTCACCACTTCGGCATTGTTCCCCCCATTCTGCGATCTCAAAAAATTCGCCCAGAATACATCCTGCGTAACGAGTTTTTCCTCCAATATGCGGGAGAGCACGGAGGGCAGTTCTTCCACATCATCGATTTGTATACCGTTCTTATAGCGCTTAATAACCTCGGTTACCTCTTCCCCTAATCCGACTCCCAGTACCTCTATCTTCTGATCCAATGCTTCTTTCTGAAGCTCAACAAATGTCTTTCCTGTCGTATTCACGTTTCCTTCTCCATCAGTCACCATAATGATCCATCGTGATGAATCTTCCGGCTGATCTTTCAATATATTCGTCGCCAACTGGAGGGTGTCCGCGTCAGCGGTTGATCCTCCGGGTATGTACATGGACACTTCTTCAAATAACAATCGCCTGTCGGAAGGCCCCAGTTTTCTCCCAAAGTCTTTATGCATGACCGGGCTATCCGAAAATCCGATTACCGCATAATCAATGCCGATATGATCCAGGGCCTCCATAAAAACGAGAAGCCCCGCCAGGGCCGAGGTGCGCTTGGGCTCTTCCATAGAAGCGGATTCATCCAAGGCGAGGACTATCTTGTGGTCTCTCTGGGTAGGGAGCCTTCTTTTCAGGAACACCCGCAAGTCTTTTTCCTGAACAGGGATACCCTCGCTCAATTTTCTGGAAAGCTCCATTGCCCTCCGCAAATCCGGCTTCTGACCGGAGGGAAAATAGCCTTGAAATGAGGGCCTTTTATTTTTCGAAAAGTGATTTTCCAGAACCCCGCTTAATGCATGAATCAAATTCGATATGAGCTTATAGACCCTTTCATACTCGCTTATCTTTGCGTCCTGCTCCCGGTTAATGATTCTCTGCTTTTTGATGAGATCCCGGAGCGTTTCCGCAGGCACAGGCTCTTTTGTTTTTTCCTCCTGAGATTCTCCCCCCTCTATAAGAACCTCTTTTTCTTCAGAAGCGCCCTTTCTGTAAGTATCAGCCTTTCGTGTAACTTGTTTTTCCGTTTTCTGAGAGAATTTGTTCGCCAGTTCCTTTGCGTCCATCTCCAGCAGTTTTCTGGCTTCTTCCTCCAGCTCGCTGGGGCTCAAATCCTCCTGGGCGCACTTCTTCTGTTTTATCTGGATGGTATTATTCTTGATTTCATTAACTAATTTTTCGATGGTTATCCTGACTAATTTTTCATACTCGGGAAGAATTTTGTCCCTGATCATGAGGGCCGCTTCTTCAGCATACTCCATCCTTTCCAGTTCAGAAACCCGCCCGGACGGATAATGATTAAAAATGGCGTCAAAATCCCCATAGGTGCGCTTTAGTGCCTCCCTGACTTCAGGATTCATGATCTGGGCAGGCAGGCGACCGTACCTCCAGTAATAACGCATGTCCAGCAGATATTCTAAATTGGGATACAGGAGAAAGGGGTGACAGGAAATATTTGCTCTTTCAGCTATTTCGCCTTGCAGATGATCTATATATGTCGATATGCTGATATTCTCTGGGAGTAAATCATCATAGGTTACATCAAGGTAGTGTTTCATCCCCTTATAGACACTGATCAGCCAGTTATCAACCCGGCTGTCTTCAAAGGCATTTAAAAGCAGTCTCGTATATTCCTTGGAGAAGAAGCGTTTAAACACCGCTTTTCGCAAATTGTGTCGGGATATCTGCCGGTGTCCTGCTTCATGAGCGGAAAATCCGATAATTTCTTCAGGGGTTGAGGTTAACAGCAGTTCGACGGGGAATATGATTTCGTTGGTCTCTGTATTGTATTTCCACCGATCACCCGGCACGATGTTCAGGTTCATGTCTTCCCCTAAACCCGTGGAGATGATCTTTATGAGCGTGAGCAGGCGATTGTCGATTACAAGAGCCTCTATCTCATCCAGTCCTCTCTTGCGGGCCAGCTCCTCTATGCACTTCGCCCGTAAATCTCCCTGTTTCGTTTCCGTTGCGTACTTCATGGTTACAATCATCTCGCCATTCCCGCCTCTTCCTTCGGATCAATCCAATGCGGTGGGAAGCAAGTCGGAGGGAAGCATAAAGAAAAAGGCGCTCCATGTCAATGAGAAACGGTTATGAGGGAGAACCGATTTTATGCTAGCCATTCAGGCGGGGGGAAGGGGAAGTCGATCCAATATTTTCTTGCATGCGCAACATCGATTGGGGAACAAGATAGCTTCTCATTTTTGACGCGATATAAATCAGAATCCAGAGATCATTCGGAGCTCTGCTTCCGCGCTTTCCCACTATTTTCCCCTCGCAGCCATAAAAAGGATGTCTGGGGTTATCGACAACAACCATATCTCCTAAGTCCATCTTCTTTCTCCTTCCCACACTTCCTATACCATATTTCACGTTACATTGCTTTCGTTTTCACGAGACGTTGAAGCAAATATATGATACTGTTATGCAACTGTTGTAATAGCGTGAAGGTGATCAAGTGAAAGTTCTCCTTATTTCCGTAAATACTGAAGAGATCAACATTCTGCCTTTACCTTTAGGATTGCACTGTGTGGCTGTCGCGGCACGAAACGCAGGACATGAGGTAAAACTGATCGATCTGATGACCGAAAAGAACGACGTGGTATCTATCGTGGGAACTATAGAATCTTTTTCTCCCGAGATAATCGGCATCTCTGTGAGAAATATCGATGACCAGAATGCGGAAGCCCCGAATTTTCTCTTGGACCAGGCGAAAAAAGTGGTCGCCGTATGCCGAAGCATTTCAGGCGTTCCCATCATCTTAGGGGGAGCAGGATACAGCATCTTTCCGGAAAGCGCCTTGCAGTATCTGGAAGCGGATATGGGAATACAGGGGGAGGGGGAGAAGGCATTCCCTCTCCTGCTCGATCGGATCCAACGGGGTGGAGATCTTTCGGGAACTCCCGGCCTCTATGTGCGGGGTCTCGGCCTTCAGGGTAAAAGAGTGTATGTCAAAAATCTTGATACCTTGCCTCTTCCTGATACTCACCTATCCTCTCTTGCGGTTTCGGATAGCCAGGAACGCTGGATGCCGGTCCAGACGAGACGCGGCTGTCCCATGAACTGCAGTTATTGTTCTACCCCAACAATCGAAGGATCTCATCTCAGAAAGCGATGTCCAGAATCTGTCATTGAGGAAATTTCCCGCCACATCCATGCCGGATTTACATGGTTCTATTTTGTCGACAACACATTCAACATTCCTTTGTCCTATGCCAAAGAATTGTGCCGCGTGCTCATCGCACGCAGATTGAAAATCTCCTGGAGGTGCATTTTTTACCCCGGGATATTTGATGAAGAGCTTATTGATCTGCTGGCAAGATCCGGCTGCAGGGAGGTAAGCCTGGGATTCGAAAGCGGGTGTGATCACATCCTGCGCACTATGAATAAAAAGTACAGTCCGGATGCCGTTCGCAAGACGTCGGCCATGCTGCGGAACTTCAAAATTAAGCGGCTGGGATTTTTGCTGCTGGGAGGACCCGGTGAAACAAAAGCGTCAGTGGAAGAAAGCCTCGCCTTTGCGGATTCCCTTGACCTGGACGCACTGAAAATAACCATTGGTATACGCATTTATCCTTATACGGCATTGGAGAAAACCGCCGTCAACGACGGTTTTATCCGGCCGGACGACAATCTCCTTTACCCGAAATTTTATATTGTTGAAAACCTCAAAGAATGGCTCAATGAAACGGTGAAAGTCTGGACTTCTGAGCGACCCCATTGGATGACGTAGCATGTGATACCCACTGGATTTTTCTCACCCATATCCAAGTTCCGCAAGCCTTTCCTCACTGATCCCAAGAAAATGAGCAATTTCATGCACCACCGTGATCTCAATCTGCTCTTCGAGTTCTTCTACGGTTTCGCACATTTTCTCTAAAGGCTCCTGGAACAGAATAATAGTGTCCGGATACATAGGTGGATAGTTCGACGAACGGTCCTTCAGCGATACACCTGTATAGAGACCCAATAAAGGTTCGTTATAAGAAAGGCCCACTTCCTCAAGAACGTCCTTTGAAGGGCGCTTCTGAACAGAAATGAGTATATTTCGCAAATGATGACGTATTTCCGACGGGATGCGTTTGATCGCCCTTTTTACGACCCGATCAAACTCCATCTCGTTTAGCTTAAGCCTCTTTTTCATGGAACACACGTATCCTGGAGATTTTGAAGCATTATACTAAATTATCCGCCTTCAGTGAAGCTTACAGTCTCGAAAAGATTGCGTCCCGTTTGAACCTGTATAAAAAACCGTTTGTATTTATTAAATAATTTAGTATTATGATGTCGAAAAATTTATTCCCCTATAATCAGGAAAACCATGGAGAGAGAAAAAAAGATTCTGGTAATTGGACATAAAAACCCCGATACGGATTCCATTGTCTCGGCCATCGCCTACGCGGAGCTGAAACAGACACTGGGTGCTGCCCACTGTTCCGCCGCACGGTGCGGGAATGTCAACCTCCAGACAGAGTATGTGCTGAACCGATTTCGCGTACCTTCACCCGAGTTCGTGAACGAGCTCATTCCGAAGGTGAAAAACTACATGAGCCATACGCCCACGATGGTTCCCCATGACATGCCGCTGTGGCATGCCCTGGAAACCCTGAACAGAGGGAACTTCAAGATGCTCCCCATCGTGGACGGCAAAGGACACCTGGAGTCCATCCTTCACTTCAACGCCTTCGCCCAGAACATGCTCAAAAAAATCGATCCCAATCGTAAAGGCGTTTTTCCCACATCAGTGATACACATGGTAAAGACTCTCGGCGCACAGCCTTTAACGATCTTCGACGGAGAAACAGTCTTCCAGGCCCAGATCGTCGTCGCGGCCTATGAGTTCGACACCTTCAAAGAGCACATCAATGCCATGCCCCTTTCTAACACGATCGTACTCGCAGGAAACCGCCGCGACGTGCATGAGTATGTAATCGCGAGAAAGGCCAGAGTTCTCGTCGTGACGGGCGGACACTCCTTAAGCAGGGAACTGAAGAAGATGGCTGAAGAGAACAGGGTTTCCATCCTGGTTTCTCCCTACGACACATCGACCACATCATGGCTTACGCTTTACTCATCGCCGGTTGTACACACAGGCGATGCCACACTCAAGCCGCTCAGGGAAGACGATTATATCGGCACCATCAAGGCGCACCTTATGGACTCTGTGTCCCGATCACTGCCGGTTGTTGACAGCGACAACAAGGTCATCGGCGTCCTTTCCCAGAGTGACCTCATGCGCGAGCCCGACATCGAGCTTATCATGGTGGACCACAATGAACGCTCACATGCTGTCGAGGGGATTGAGAACTACCGGATCCAGGAGATTATCGACCACCACCGGCTGGGAAACGACCACACACACTACCCGATCATTTTTATCAACAAGCCCGTGGGATCCACCTCGACGATCATCGCCTCGCTTTACCAGGACTACAGGGTACCCATGCGCAGCGAGATTGCTTCGATACTGCTGGCAGGGATACTCTCTGACACGCTGATCCTGCATTCGGCAACGACCACGGAGACCGACCGCCGCATGGCGGAATACCTTTCGGCGATTACGGACCTTCCTATTGAAACATTCGGGAAAGACATCATGGGTGCGGCCTCACTCGTGGCCCTCAAGCCCATAGATTATATTCTCTCACTCGACATGAAGCACTTCGGCGAGGGCAAAAATGCCTTTACCGTCAGCCAGGTCGAGGTAGTAACCTTCACAGAAATCATGGATCGCAAGGAGGAGATTCTCGAAGGGCTGGAGCACGTCCAGGGCAGAACGGGAAATCTCTTCACCGCCATCATGGTTACGGACATTACGGAACTCGACAGCATCCTTTTCATCAAAGGAGACAAGATTTTCATCAGCCAGATCCGCTATCCGAAAATGGATGAGAATGTTTATCTTTTGAAGGGAATCCTCTCACGGAAGAAGCAGCTTGTACCGATCCTTATGGAACTCATTCGAAAAAATCAATGAACCGTCTCATTGCCCATTATTTTAGGCCTCATGTATCGTTACACGCAGCATTATATCCCCCTGCTGAATCGCGTTGACAATATCCTGTCCGCTTACTACTTTCCCGAATACGGTGTGTCTTCCGTTCAGGTGCGGCTGGGGCGAATGGGTGATGAAGAATTGACTTCCGTTCGTGTTGGGTCCGGAATTTGCCATGGAAATCGACCCTGTTTCGTGCTTCAAGGGATTTGCCTTTACTTCATCAGCAAATGTATAGCCTGGACCACCCCTTCCTGTGCCTGTGGGATCTCCCCCCTGGATTACAAAATCGCTGATCACCCGATGAAAAGATACGTTTTCGTAGAAACGCTCTCTCGCCAGGAAAATAAAGTTGTTTACTGTGTTCGGCGCATGTTGGGGGTACATTTCCAGTTCGATACTCCCCCTGCTCGTTTCAATAACTGCTCTGTATGACTTGGCGGGGTCAATCTGCATTTCCGGTGGATTTCTCCATTCCATGTTTTTCATTTATAACTCCTCCCTGATATGAATGTGCGGGAAAACTGCGGACAGCCAGTTTTGATCATAGGGTGGTGTCTATAACAGTTTTCACCGCATTTCAAGTCTTACCCGTCTTATTTTCCTTTTCATAGTAGATTTCTTCAATAATTCATGATAGAGAAAAGCATTAAATGTGATGTCAGAGACTTAAATTCATAAATTCTTTAACCCCATATGAGGGTACGATGGAGTGATCACTGAAGCCCCGTTTCTGAAAAAGAACACGGGGTTTTATATTTTTATGAAAGTTTAGCATTAATTCATCTACGAGCTTTATTAAGGAGGGTCATTATGAGCAACTTATTGGTAAACACCAGGGATCAGCAATTTGTCCTTTATGAACACCTCGGTGTAGAAAATCTCTTCAAGAGCGGCAAGTACGCGGACTATTCCAAAGAAACCGTAGATATGATGCTGGCAGAAGCGGAAAAGATGGCCCTGGAAGTGATCCTCCCGACATATGTAGATGGGGACAGGGAAGGATGCACATTTGCCGACGGAAAAGTTTCCGTACCGAAAAGTTTCCACGAAGCATACAGGAAGTTTGTTGAAGCAGGCTGGCAATGCTCCATGAAAGATCCCGAGGTAGGGGGGCAGGGAATGCCGGTAAGCGTTTCCACTGCGTGCTTTGAGCTTTTTCAGGCTGCCAACTATCCCTTCATCATGTATCCCATGCTGACCTGCGGCGCCGCCTCACTCATTGAATGTTACGGAACGGAAGAACAAAAGAATAAATACATGTACAGAATGTTCTCCGGCGAATGGGGAGGTACCATGTGCCTTACGGAGCCCAGCGCGGGCACAGATGTAGGCGCCCTGAAAACAAGGGCGAAAAGATTACCTGACGGAACATACAGCATTACGGGAACAAAGATCTTTATCTCCGGCGGAGACCATGACCTTTGTCCGAATATCATCCATCCCGTTCTTGCCAGAATCGAAGGAGATCCTCCGGGAACGCGCGGCATCTCCATTTTTCTCGTTCCCAAATACCGGGTAAACGATGACGGCAGCCTGGGAGAACTCAATGATGTGCGTACAGGAAATATCGAACATAAAATGGGAATCAAGGGTTCTGCCACCTGCACCCTTAATTTCGGCGACGAGGGCAAATGCATCGGAGAACTCCTCGGAAAAGAGCAAGCCGGCATGGCGATCATGTTCCTGATGATGAATGACGCCAGGCTTGAGGTCGGTGTGCAGGCCCTCGGCGTTGCGACGGCGGCGTATGAACATGCGGTTGCCTATGCCAAGGAAAGGATTCAGGGTGTCGCCATATGGGACATGAAAAATCCTGACGCAAAGCCCATACCTATAATCCAGCATCCCGACATCAAAAGGACGCTTCTCTGGATGAAGGCACATGTGGAAGGAATCAGGGCGTTGCTTTATTATACCGCCTACTGCTTTGACATGGCGGCTGTTTCGACAACCAAGATAGATAAAGCAAAGTGGCATGGAATGGCGGAACTTTTGATCCCGATTTGCAAGGCTTATTCCTCGGATAAGGCCATGCAGATCTGTTCAAAGGCCATTGATGTGTACGGCGGATACGGCTATTGTTCCGAATATCCCGTTGAACAGTATTTAAGAGACTGCAAAATAACAACCATCTACGAGGGAACAAACGGTGTTCAGGCCCTTGATCTCGTCGGCAGGAAACTGGCGCAGAGAAGAGGCGAATTTATGATGAGCCTGTATAGCGAAATATACAGTATCATAACAAAGAGTAAAGGGTTTGAGGATCTAACCGTACCATGCAACTACCTGGAAGAGGCCCTGAAAGCCGTGTCTGATCTGACAACTCACTTTTACCGGCTGAGCCGGGGTGCAAGCTTTTTGATCCCCGTCCTCAACGCAACTCCATACCTCGAGCTTTTTGGAGATATTGCCGTTGGATCACTTTTGATGCAGGCGGCGACAATAGCGAATGAAAAATTGAACGCCATCTACACGGAGAAGGAAGCAAAAGGATCAAAGGCAAAACAGCGGGCTCTGATCCGCGAAAACAAGGATGTTGCATTCTATTACGGGAAGATTGCCGCAGCCAAATTCTTTGCACTGAATATTCTTACTACTGTCAAGGCCAGGTGTGAAGCGATAAAGATCGGAGACAGGACTCCCCTTGAAATGCCGGAAGAGTCGTTTACGATATAAAAACATGATGCTGTCATTGAAAGCTGCCTTTCGCAGCTTTCAATGACAAAGAAAAGCGGGAGACATAATCCTGATTCTTTCAAATAAATCTGTATTGTCTCCCCCGATATACTACGTATACCTGATATCTATTAATAGTAGCTACTATTGTCAAAAACGGAATGAGTATTATATTACCGATGACATTGTAAAAGTTCCCCAAGCATCCGCAGGACAATTATATGCGGAGTTAAATGCCTGCTTACAAGTGGTAAGTGTTTAATGGAATAGAGCTTTTATGTTGTCATCCTAAAAGTTTTCGTTTAGTGTTTTTTTTACGTGTTCATCATTATTGAAAAAGATCGAGTTGATAAGGGGTATTTATGGCATTTACAACAGGAAGTAATACATATCAGGAGAGTGCAGAAAAAATTGTAAATTTATCTTTTGCTGTGGGTGTTTACCGTCCGCCCAGCGAGGGCGGGAGCGCATCACTGCTCCTCAGGATTACGGAGAATTGCCCGTGGAATAAATGCACCTTTTGCGAAATGTACAAAGGGCATCCCTTTGTGTATCGCAGCGTAGATGACATCAAAGCCGACATTGATACCGTGAAGGCCATCAGCGATGAACTTACCGCCGTCTCCGTGAAAATGGGGCAGGGTGGTCGAATCACAACAGAAGTGGGAATGGCTATTGTGCGGGCCGATCCTTCTCTTAATAACAACTATTGCTTCATCACCGTTTTCAACTGGCTCCTTTCAGGGGGCAAGACGGCATTTCTGCAGGATGCCGATAGCATGATTATGCGGCCGCATGAGATCATAGAAGTGCTCAAGCATCTGCGGGGAACGTTAAAAACACTAACCAGGGTGACCTCCTACACCCGTTCCAAGACACTGGCTCAGAGAAAGCCGGAAGAGTTAAAGGCGATCAGGGAAGCGGGCCTTGATCGTCTTCACGTTGGTCTGGAAACAGGTGATGACGAATTGTTGGGTCTTGTCCGCAAAGGTGTGACGAACGCTGAACAGATTGATGGCGGTAAAAAGGCTATGGCTGCGGGCTTTCAACTTTCCGAATACTGGATGCCCGGTCTGGGCGGCAGTGAACGCTGGCGACAGCATGCAGAAAACACTGCCCGTGCCCTCACCGCCATCAATCCAAACTATATCAGGTCCCGTCCCTTTGTTCCCAGATGCGGAACGCCGATTTTTGAGGATTATGAGCAGGGAAGGTTGAGACTCACTTCACCGCATGAGCGTCTAGAAGAGTTAGGGGTGATGATCGAAGGGCTGAATGTAACTTCGCGGGTCTGTTTCGACCACAACATGAATTCCTGGACAAACAAACATGGAGGTCTGCTCTTCCATCAGGATTATGAAGGCTATAAGTTCCCTGAAGAAAAACCGTTTGTTCTGGAACTGATTCGTGAAGGTCTTGCTTTAGACGAATCAAGGCACATTGATGTAAAAGATCTCATCGCCATGAGATCTCTATGATTACCGAGACAATGTATACAATAAGGGGTGATTGGTAATTGAAAAATCGGGGGACATAATCCTGATTATTAGTATTATGTCCCCCGATATAGATACAATTTAAGGTGAACTGAAAAATAGTCGAATATAGAGACTTTTGGATATAAGCTAAATCTTTCTCATTTGGAAGATGCCATGTACAATAGAGCAGACATCCCCTTTTCCGTCCTTCAGTTCGAGGTCTAAAACCCAGTCTGCCTTTCCCGTTTCATCGGTGATACTTTTCATCTGTTCCGCCTGTGCGGGAGACATAGATGCCTCACAGGTAATATCAGTAGTCCCGGGTTTCTTGAAGGTGATCGTAACTTCTCTCAGGATAGGATAGTATTTCTTCATGTCGAAGGTGGCAAAGAACAACACGCCTCCGGCATAATCAGCGAGGGAAAAGAGCGACCCCGCATATACCGTACCGATGTGATTTATGTTCTGCTCTTTCGGCAGGATAATTTTCACGGAATATTTTTGGAAAGCCAGGATCCGCATCCCCATTTTTTCGATGATCTTAATCGCCTTTTCGAGATAATTCACAAGTTCTTTATGTCCATCACTTATTGCCATGTGTATGCTCTCCTTCGTTCATATGCCCGTGCCGCACAACACGGCAGAGGGCGGTAACGACTCGCGTTAAGTTTCAAAGACACGACCCCCTACATTGCTTTTTTTCTTCTTTTTTCCTCATCCACCTCCAAATGACATTTTTTATATTTTTTTCCGCTCCCACACCAGCAGCTGTCGTTGCGACCGAGGGAAATCGCCGCCTTTTTTTCATCTTTCACGAAATTCATGAAGCGCTCCATAAAATTCATACTATTATTTCTCCGATCCCCAGTATATCCAGTATAGTGGTTACTTCTCCCCTCTCAATGATACGATGCAAAAAAAAACCGCCAACATTCTGGAGATCATGGTGGTTTCACCCAAACACTTCAAAATGTCAGCGCCCGGTGCGTCAATGCATCTCGATAACCATTTACGGGGCCATAATAAGGGCAAATCTGTAGTACGCCCTATGCTGATTGTCAAGGGGATTCATAATGACACTCTCTTTATGCTTCTCCCTTTTCTATGCATCCACTAAAATGTCACCGGGGCCATACACTTTTTTCCTTACGCTTTCATGCATAGAGAAGCTAATCACCTTACAAATCTTTGCGCAGTACCTTCCATGCGTGGTGATATTTGTCTATCCGCGCTATGTCTTTCTCCGTGAGATTACCTAATCTCATGACGTTCATATTATCTTCCAAGTCTGCAAGCTTCACTTTTATTCCGATTGTGTTGTGCGACACTCGCGTAATAAATTCCATATAAGTTTCTTCACCCCTTTTTGTCAGGGCGTCTATCGCATTGATAATCTCCTGATCAAAACCCTCATTATTCAGCTTCTGCAACGTCCATTTCTCACTGTCTTCAACGACATCATGCATAACCGCGACCATCATCTCTCTGGGTGAGTCCATGCGCATCATAACCCTCAGTGGGTGCAGTATGTAAGAGGCTCCTGCCTTATCCTTTTTACCGTTGTGGGCTTTGCATGCAATGGCTATGGCTTTCTCTAGAGTAGACATAAGGCCTCTTTACCACATTTTTTATCACACGCATATTGCAGCGATAAAAATTGTTGACATGAGGACATTTTTTCTGTAGCTTATAGTTAGGAATAGTTCCGAACTGAATATGAAAGACACGATGCTGAAAAAACTGAAGGCGAAGGGCATGAAACTCACCCCCCAGAGGATTGCCATCATTGAAGCCTTTGCCGAACATGCGCTCCTTCATCCAAGCGCGAATATCATTTACAAGGAAGCGAAGAAAAAAAGGGCAGGAATAAGTTTATCAACAATCTACTATACCCTTAATGAACTTGCGAAGAACGGCATTATCACCATTCTTGAATTTGAAAAAATGGATAACCGTCACGAAGGAAACACGGAAGCTCATATTCACTTGATCTGTAAAGAATGCAAAAAAATTATCGACATCTTTCCCCACGTTTTTAACCCTGGTGAAATAGTCAAAAATGTCGATTTCTTAGTAACCGATATGAGATTTGAGTACTACGGTTATTGTGTTCAGTGCCGCGAACATAAAGATCATACAAAACAGGCCGTTCCGTAACTAGTGAAAAGAAGTAAAAAAATTTTCCTATTAACTTGGAATAGTTCTGAATTAGAAGCGTAGAACACGGCATACCCCGTGTTATTGTTGTGTGATATCAATTAAAAATGAGGAGGTTTAGAATGGCAGAGAGATTTCAGGTGTATAAGTGTGATTCATGCGGAAACATTGTAGAGATGCTTCATGGGGGACAGGGACAGATGTTCTGTTGCGGAAAAACGATGAGAGTCCTTTCGGAAAATACCGTTGATGCCTCTCTGGAAAAGCATGTTCCCGTTGTCAAAAAGGCGGGCGACGGCATTGAGGTAAACGTCGGCAGTGTCGCCCATCCAATGGAGAAAGACCATTACATCGAATGGATTGAAGCGGTGAGAGACGGAAAAGTCCTTTTCCGGCAGTATCTGAATCCGGGGGACGCCCCCGAGGCGAAGTTCAAGACTGACGCGAAAGGCGTTGTGGTGCGCGAATTCTGCAATCTGCACGGCCTCTGGAAAGCATAGACACATTTTTTTGAGGAGAATATCTTTGGAAGCTCGCAAGATAACCATTGAACCAATAACTTGGATCGAAGGTCATGGGCGGATCACGATCCATCTGAATGAAGAAGGCAAGGTGGATCACTCCTTCTTCCACGTGGACGAGTTCCGTGGTCTGGAGAAATTCAGTGAAGGGCGCCCATACTTTGAGATGACGCAGATCACGCTGAAGGCGGCGGACGGCACCGTCCTGGATCGTATCTCCCGGTAATATTCACATATGCCCACATGTATTACAGGCGGGTGAACTGAGGCAGGTTCCCCGCCTGTAACTTATTGTACGCTCCAAGGGCTTAGAAAATGCATCGCAGGCGGGATCATAATCCACTCATTATGAATAGAACCAGGTGCCTGTGCGTTATTGGTAGATTCGCTTCCAAAAAGACAAAAATACGTACTTCTCTGCTCCACGGGGTTTCAGCAGCCAGCACAACAGGCTATAATCACTCCCGGGGATGAAATCCAGTCTCGTGAATGCCCTCAATATAATAATCGGGATCAAGGAGAAAATTTTTGAATATCGTCACGAAGGCCAACGCAGTCTGTATCATCAAAGGTTTGTCTTTATAAAGCAGATCCAGTTTTTGTTTGTGCTCTTCGGCACTGCCGTATTCAAAGTAATTCACAAACAAGCCATCAAGCCTGGAACGTTTTCCTGGTCTGGTTATCTCAAGCATACCGCCTTCCTGGCAATAGTCCATGGTATCTAAAAGAAGCCTTCGCTGCTGCTCCACATCTTTGAGGTGATAGTTAAAGATGTGAATGATGACCCGCTGCGCTTCCTCCATGCTGGCCCTGACGAGCTGTCCAAACAAGGGTTGCGCCGCCGTATCATAGCTCATGGATTGCCTTCGCCGGATGATCGACACCAGGACCGCGTTCTTAAAAAGCTGATAGAGCCTGTAGGCACCGTAAAGAGGATGCCGGATCGGGTGCTGCACCTCAGGTTCAGGCGGCTGGTAGTTCTTGATATAGAGGATGTTAAACAGTTCAGCGAAAAAATCCGTATGCTCAATGGGATCATAAAATTCAGAGTGCAAATCAAGGGTGTTATCGAGACGGTCGGCAAGCTTCACGCGCACCAGCTCCGGCGTGTGCCGCGCCCTGTTCATGAGCCTTCCTATATAAGTGAAATACGGCTCTTCTCCCTTGCGGGACAATAGATCGAGCCTCTCCATGAGATACCAGTTGTCATTGGGATCGTTCTTATGAAGAAACAGGTCGAATTCCGTCTCCAGTTGTTGATAATAATCCTTTCCGTATTTGTTTTCCGGATAATTAGAAACTTTAATATCCTCATGTTTATCGTGAAGCAGTTCCGTCAGCAAATCAAGCATGTTGACCTTTTCGACAGTCCGGGAAAGTATGGCAGTAGCCCGCAGGGGATGGAGTACAGATAGTGGTCCCATGCGCCGGTGCTGGTCTTTATACGCGTTATTCAGATAAGAAAGAGCATCAAGCATAATGTTATGCTGATCCTGGTTTAATTTCACATCACCGAGAATTATCCTCAGAATATTCCAGCTTAAATCGCTTGAAACGGATAACTGATAATTGAGGGCTGCGGATAATTTAAAAAACTCAGTGAGGTTATAACGAATCATGCGGTCACCCTCTG
>PDVJ01000004.1_pt1 | contig 82285 bp, 74 predicted proteins | sample 1369811 | NCBI WGS metagenome assembly PDVJ01 (sample SAMN07795376, study PRJNA414565) | Alkali sediment metagenome, whole genome shotgun sequencing project. | reverse complement strand
TTAATGTTGATCCTCGTCACGCTGACCAGATGATCCGTGGCGCTGTTGTGCTTCCTCACGGTACGGGTAAAGTGGTTCGCGTTGCAGTATTTGCTAAAGGCGCTAAAGCTGATGAAGCTAAAGCAGCCGGTGCTGACATTGTCGGTGCTGAAGATTTGGTTGATCAGATCAAATCGGGTAACATCAACTTCGATATCGTTGTTGCTGCACCTGATTGTATGGGTCTTGTTGGTCAAGTTGGTCGTATCCTTGGGCCAAAAGGTATGATGCCTAACCCTAAAACGGGTACCGTTACGGCTGATATCGCTAAGGCTGTTTCCAATGTTAAAGGCGGACAGGTTAATTTCCGTGTTGACAAAAAAGGGAACATCCATGCAGGTGTTGGTAAAGTAAGTTTTGACGCGGATAAAATTGCTGAAAATATCAAAGCATTTGTTGGTGCTATCAACCGTGCAAAACCTTCAACAGCTAAGGGTCGTTATATCAAAAATGCGGCACTTTCATTGACAATGAGCCCAGCTATTAAATTTGACATTCAAGAGCTTCTTGACATCCGTTAAGTAGTTGCCTCATAAACCGTTCTTTTTTGAGCGGTTACTTTATTTTATGGACTTAAGACAGTAGGGGGCGAAAGCCTTAATCAGATCAATCTGCCCCGCTTGAAGTTGTGTCTGGAAAGGAGAAACGATGAACAAAACACAAAAATCAGAGATTGTTAATACTCTTACATCAGAGTTTAAATCAGCAGCTGCTGTAGTAATGTGTGATTACCGTGGCCTTACTGTTTCAGAATTAGAGTCACTACGTAGTATTGCACGCGCTAAAGATACAAAAGTTCAAGTGGTTAAAAATACCCTTGCATCTATCGCTTTAGCAAATGCTGATATGACGGGTATTTCCATTACCGATACCAACATTTTTGTTTGGGGTGAAGATTCAATTGCCGCTGCAAAAACAGTAGTTGAATTTGCAAAAGCTAAAGACAAATTTGTTATCCGTACTGCGTACATTGACGGTCAAGCCGCTGATGAAGCAAAAGTACGTACATTTGCAACCCTACCGGGACGCGAAGAATTGCTTGGTATGTTGGCATCTGTTTGGATGGGTCCAGTACGCAATTTCACAATCGGTCTCGATGCGCTTAAACGTAAAAAAGAAGAAGCAGCTTAATCGCTGTTTTGAAACAACGCCGAATTTAATGTCGGCATAAAATAAAAAAAATTAGGAGAATACAATGGCTGTTACAAAACAAGACGTTCTTGAGTTTATCTCAAACCTTTCTGTGTTAGAGCTTTCTGAGCTTGTTAAAGAATTCGAAGAAAAATTCGGAGTATCTGCTCAACCTGTAGCGGTTGCTGGTGGTGCTGTAGCTTCTGCTGAAGCTGCTGAAGAAAAAACTGAGTTTGACGTTATCCTTAAAGACGCTGGTGATAAGAAAATCAACGTTATTAAAGTAGTTCGTGCACTTACTGGTCTTGGTCTTAAAGAGGCAAAAGATGCAGTTGACGGTGCTCCAACAACACTAAAAGAAGGCATCAATAAAGAAGACGCAGAAGCCGCTAAAAAAGAGCTTGAAGAAGCTGGCGCTGTCGTAGAAGTTAAATAATCATTTTATGATTGGAGGGCATGCCCTCCGTTCAAACAGAGGGCACTTTTCCGAATTGATTTTTTCATTTTGGAAAAGTGCCCATACGTCGTTATATGGTTGAGGAGACTCAACTTGATGGACATTGCATTTATCATCCCTCTGGGATTACAAACTTGATTGAGGTAGCCTATGTTAAACACTCTTCACTCTGGAAATCGCTTACGCGTTGATTTCGCGAAAACTCCCCAACAAATTGAAGTTCCAAATTTATTACAACTTCAACAAAGTTCATACGATTCATTTTTGATGTTAGATCAAAAAGATCGTTCTAAAAGCGGTATTGAGCGGGTTTTCCAGTCCGTATTTCCAATTCACGATTCTCAAAATCGTCTTTCACTTGAATACTTAGGTTCTGAGGTCGGTCGTCCTAAGTACACCGTTCGTGAGTCTATGGAACGTGGGTTGACGTATTCGGTTTCCCTTCGCATTAAGACCCGTCTTGTTATTTGGGATCGTGATGAAAATACGAAAGAAAAAATAGCCGTTAAAGACATTAAAGAACAAACGATTTTTATTCGTGACATTCCTTTAATGACTGAGCGAACCTCATTTGTAATCAATGGTGTTGAACGTGTTGTTGTAAATCAGCTTCACCGTAGCCCAGGGGTTATTTTTAAAGAAGAAGAATCATCCACTGCCGGCAGTAAAATGATCTTTACAGGTCAGATTATTCCTGACCGTGGTTCATGGCTCTATTTTGAATATGATCCAAAAGACATCCTTTACATGCGTATCAATAAGCGTCGTAAAGTACCGGTAACCATTATGTTCCGTGCATTGGGTTATAGCAAACAAGATATTTTGAAGATGTTCTACCCTCTTCAAAAAATTCGTCTTGAAGACAACAAATATCTTTTAGATTTTGTTCCTGAACATTTTGAAGGACGTCTTGCTTACGATCTCGTAGACAGCGATGGTAAATTATTGGTTGCTGCGGGCAAACGCCTTTCGGCTAAAAAAGCGGAAAAAATGATTGCTGAGGGTGTTACTGCAGTACAGTACCCTATTGAAATCATGATTGAGCGTCATCTTGCAGAGCCTATTATTGATGCATCTACGGGTGAAGTCATGTTCGATACAATGACACAGCTTGATGAAACAAAATTGAAAAAAATGCTTGAAGCGGGTGTTACAGAGTTTGTCGTTGCCAATGATTTGGCAGAGGGACATGACAGCTCTATTATTAATGCGTTTATGGCGGATGTTGATTCATTAAAATTGTTGAAACAAACCGAAGACATTGAAGATGAAAATGCACTTGCCGCGATCCGCATTTACAAAGTAATGCGTCCAGGTGAACCGGTTACGAAAGAAGCGGCACGTATTTTTGTTAACCAACTCTTCTTTGATCCTGAGCGTTATGACTTGACACGTGTCGGACGTATGAAAATGAATCATAAATTGGGTCTGAACGTTCCTGAATACGTAACGGTTTTGACCAATGAAGATATCATCAATACAGTTAAATACGTAATTAAAGTCAAAAATGGTCTTGGTCACATCGATGATCGTGATCACTTGGGTAATCGACGTATCCGTTCTATCGGTGAGCTATTAGGCAATGAGCTTCATAACGGTCTCGTTAAGATGCAAAAGGCGATTAAAGACAAACTTTCAACGATGAGCGGTCAAACCACAGAGTTGATGCCGCATGATTTGATCAACTCAAAAATGATTACGTCAACCATCATGGAGTTTTTCAGCGGCGGACAGCTTTCTCAGTTCATGGATCAGACGAATCCATTATCGGAAGTTACGCATAAACGTCGTCTTTCTGCATTGGGAGAGGGCGGTCTTGTAAAAGAGCGTGCCGGTTTTGAAGTGCGTGACGTTCACCCGACTCACTACGGACGTATTTGTCCGATTGAGACGCCTGAGGGTCAAAACATTGGTTTGATCAATACTTTGGCAACGTACTCAAAAGTTAATGAGCACGGATTTATTGAAGCACCGTACAATGTTGTTAGAGACGGTATCGTAACGACTGAAGTTGTCTATTTGACAGCAACACAAGAAGAGGGCAAGGTTATTGCCGCAGCCTCTTCACGTGTTGACAATAAGGGTAACTTCCTTGATGATTTGGTTGAGATTCGTAAAGACGGTGAAATTCAGCTTGTTTCTCCAAAAGGGTGTGAACTTCGTGATTTGACTCCGCATATGGTTGTCGGTGTTGCAGCAAGTTTGATCCCTTTCTTGGAGCACGATGATGCGAACCGCGCGTTGATGGGTTCAAACATGCAACGTCAAGCAGTTCCTTTGTTGAAACCTGAGGCACCAATGGTCGGTACGGGTGTTGAGAAACTCGTCGCACGCGATTCATGGGAATGTGTCAAAGTTGAGCGCACAGGTGTCGTTGAAAAAGTAGATGCAAAACACATCTACGTCATGGGTGAAGACGAAGATGGAACATTCATCGATTACTATCCATTGGAAAAAAATATTCGTACGAATCAAAATACGACATTTTTACAAAAGCCGATTGTTAAGCAAGGTCAAATCGTAACCAAAGGGCAAATCATCGCAGACGGTCCAAATATGGATCAGGGTGAATTGGCACTGGGTATCAATGCATTGGTTGCGTTTATGCCATGGAACGGATACAACTTCGAGGATGCGATCGTTATGTCTGAGCGGATGATTCGTGAAGATGCGTTTACTTCGGTCCACATTTATGAAAAAGAAGCCGAAGCTCGTGAATTGAAGCATGGGGTTGAAGAGATCACTCGTGATATTCCAAACGTTCGTGACGATGAATTAGCACACCTTGATGAAAGCGGTATCGTTAAAATCGGTACGTACATCAAAGGCGGAATGATTCTTGTCGGTAAAGTATCACCAAAAGGTGAAGTGAAGCCTACTCCGGAAGAGCGTCTTCTCCGTGCTATTTTTGGTGAAAAAGCGGGCCACGTTGTCAATAAATCTCTCTACTGTACGCCAAGTATGGAAGGTGTCATTGTTGATGTTAAAGTATTCACGAAAAAAGGCTATGACAAAGATCCGCGTACCCTTGAACTTGAAAAGCAAGAGCGCGATGAGTTAGAGCGCGAACATTATGACCGACTATTGATGATTGATAAAGAAGAGATGCTTCGTATTGCTTCTTTGTTGACCAAGCACCCTTTACAAAGTGCCGTAAGTGTTAATGGAAACGACTATAAAGTAGGCGATCACGTCAATGCAGACGATCTTAAAGAGGTAAACCGTTTTGCGATGAACACTATCGTTAAAGCATTTGCTGACGATGTTCAAGAGAAGTACAACCAAACGAAAAACCATTTCCAAAAAGAGAAGAAAAAATTCCGTGATGAACACGAAGAAAAACTCTCTATCTTGGAAAAAGATGACATCCTTCCAAATGGTGTTGTTAAATTTGTTAAAGTCTATATCGCGACAAAGCGTAAGCTAAAAGTCGGGGATAAGATGGCGGGACGTCACGGGAATAAAGGTATCGTTTCGATCATTGTTCCACAAGTTGATATGCCGTACATGGCTAATGGACGTACGGTTGATGTATGTTTGAATCCGCTAGGGGTTCCATCACGTATGAATATCGGTCAAATTCTTGAAATGCACCTTGGTATGGCCGGGCGTGAGCTTGGGTTCCAAATCCAGGACATTTTCGAGAGTAAGCAAAAAGAATTTATCGGTGAATTGCGTACCAAAATGATTACAATTGCTGACGTTGCGGGACTTATGGACGCTGCGAACGCAATTGGTGCAATGGATGACAAAACGCTTCTTGGGTATGCTCAAGATTGGAGTAAGGGTGTTAAATTTGCTACCCCTATTTTCGAAGGTGTTACTCCTGCTGAGTTTGGACGTTTGTTCGAACTTGCAAAATTGGATACTGACGGTAAGATGGAATTGTATGACGGTAAAAGCGGAGACAAGCTTAAAGAGCGCGTTAACGTAGGTTACATGTACATCCTTAAACTTCATCACTTGGTTGATGAAAAAGTACACGCCCGTTCAACTGGACCATACTCTCTCGTTACGCAACAGCCTGTTGGTGGTAAAGCCCTCTTCGGCGGACAGCGTTTTGGAGAGATGGAAGTTTGGGCACTTGAAGCATACGGTGCTTCAGCAGTTCTCAAAGAGATGTTAACCATCAAGTCCGATGACGTTGATGGACGTGTCCGTGCATACAAAGCAATTACAAAAGGTGAAAGCGTTCCGGCATCAGGTATCCCTGAAACGTTGTTCGTATTAACCAAAGAGCTTCAAGCACTTGCGCTTGATATTGAGATTTTTGACGAGGTAGATGACAATGAGTAAGCTAGTACCAATTGCAGTGACTGAAGACAATCGTCCAACAGATATTAAACAAATACAATTTCGCCTTGCGAGCCCAGAGAAAATTCTCTCATGGAGTCATGGTGAAGTTAAAAAGCCTGAAACAATTAACTACCGTACGCTTAAGCGTGCCAAAATTTTCGGACCGGTTCGTGATTACGAATGTTTGTGCGGAAAATACAAAAAAATGCGTTACAAAGGCGTTGTGTGCGAAAAATGTGGGGTTGAAGTAACTTCCTCTAAAGTTCGTCGTAACCGTATGGGACACATTGATTTGGTAACTCCGGTTGCCCATATTTGGTATGTTAGCTCACTTCCAAGTCGTATTGGTACGCTTCTTGGCGTTAAAATGAAAGATCTTGAGCGCGTATTGTATTATGAAGCATACATCGTAAAAAGCGGTGGAGAAGCACACTATGACGGTGCGCAAACTTCGCCGGTACTTAAATACGACGTATTAAATGAAGAGCAATACCGAACGTTGGTACAGCGTTATGGAGACAGCGGTTTTGTTGCGGAAATGGGCGGACAAGCGGCTCGTGATCTTTTGGATGAGTTGGATCTTGTTGATCTTTTCTCAAGTCTAAAAGAGGATGTACAAAAAACAAATTCTGAAGCAAAACGTAAAACAATTATCAAGCGTCTAAAAGTAATTGAATCCTTTTTGAATTCCGGTAATAACCCTGCTTGGATGATGCTCACAGCACTTCCGGTATTACCTCCTGAGCTTCGCCCGTTAGTAAGCCTTGATGGTGGAAAATTTGCGGTATCGGATGTTAATGATCTTTATCGCCGTGTTATCAACCGAAATCAACGTTTGAAGCGTTTGATCGAACTTGAAGCACCTGAAATTATTGTCCGTAACGAAAAGCGTATGTTGCAAGAAGCAGTGGATGCATTGTTTGACAATGGCCGTCGTGCAAACGCGGTTAAAGGCGCTAACAAGCGTCCATTGAAATCTCTCTCAGAGATTATCAAAGGGAAGCAAGGACGTTTCCGTCAGAATCTTCTTGGTAAGCGTGTTGACTTCTCGGGCCGTTCGGTTATCGTTGTAGGACCAAGCCTTCGTATGGATCAGTGTGGTCTTCCAAAGCTTATGGCATTGGAGCTTTTCAAACCGCATTTGATTGCAAAGCTCGAAGATAAAGGGTACGCAACCACTGTTAAAGCGGCGAAGAAAATGATCGATGAGAAAACCAATGAAGTTTGGGAGTGTTTGGCTGAAATCGTTGATGGTTATCCGATCATGCTTAACCGTGCGCCAACGCTTCACAAGCTTTCGATTCAAGCGTTTCACCCGAAACTAATCGATGGTAAAGCAATTCAATTACACCCTCTTGTTTGTGCTGCATTTAATGCGGACTTTGACGGTGACCAAATGGCGGTTCACGTTCCACTAGGGGCAGAAGCGATTGCTGAGTGTAAAGTATTGATGCTCTCTTCGATGAACATTTTGCTTCCGGCATCAGGTAAAGCGATTGCAACCCCTTCTCAAGATATGGTCTTGGGTCTTTATTACCTAACACTGGGTAAAAATGAAGTGAAGGGATCAAACAAGCTTTTCAGCAATGTTGATGAGATTATGATTGCTTTAGAGCACAATGCCCTTGATTTGCATGCAAAAGTACGTACACGTGTTGATGGCCGTATGGTTCATACCACTGCGGGACGTATGATTTTAAAAGACATCTTGCCAGACTTCGTTCCTGTTGAATTGTGGAACGTTATGATGAAAAAGAAAAATATTTCTATCCTTGTTGACTACGTTAATAAGCATGGCGGTATCAGTATCACTGCTGAGTTTTTGGATAACTTGAAAGATCTTGGTTTCAAATACGCAACCAAGTCCGGGGTTTCTATCTCAATCACGGATATCATTATTCCTGAGGGGAAAGAAGCACTTATTACAGCATCTAAAAACCGTGTAAAAGAGATTCAAAAGCAATTTGAAGCAGGTCTTTTGACTGAGCAAGAGCGTTACAATAAAATCATTGACGTTTGGACCGACACAAATAATACTGTTGCAAGCGGGATGATGGACTTGATTCAAGCGGATAAAGACGGATTCAACTCTATCTTTATGATGGCGGACTCTGGAGCGCGTGGTTCTGCAGCTCAAATTCGTCAGCTTGCCGGTATGCGTGGTCTTATGGCGAAACCGGACGGTTCAATTATTGAAACACCGATTATTTCAAACTTTAAAGAAGGTTTGAACGTCCTTGAGTACTTTATTTCGACTCACGGTGCACGTAAAGGTCTTGCGGATACGGCACTGAAAACAGCGAATGCGGGTTATTTGACACGTAAACTCGTTGACGTTGCCCAAAACGTTAAAATTGTAGAGCACGATTGTGGTACGCACGAAGGTGTTGAATTAACCGATATCTCTGTGGGTAACGAATTGATTGAACCGTTAGAAGACCGTATTTACGGTCGTGTTTTAGCGGAAGATGCAATTGATCCTATTACGAATGAGATCCTTTATTCTGAGGGTACATTGATTGATGAGATCATGGCTTCTAAAATTGTAGAAGCAGGAATCCGTGCGACACACATCCGTACTCCGACAACGTGTAAATCGGTTGATGGCGTATGTGCATTGTGTTACGGTCTCAACTTGGGTACAGGTGAAATCGTCAGACGTGGAGAAGCGGTTGGTATTATTGCTGCTCAGTCTATCGGTGAGCCGGGTACACAGTTGACACTACGTACCTTCCACGTTGGTGGTACGGCATCCAGTACAAGAGAAGAGCGTCAAGTTATTGCTACTAAAGAAGGTTTTATTCGTTATTACAACATGAAAACATACCTTTCTAAAGAGGGTAAACAAGTTGTTGCTAATCGTCGTAATGCAGCGATTCTTTTGGTTGAACCAAAAATTAAAGCACCGTTTGCAGGTACGGTCGAGATCCAAACCATTCATGATGAAATCATCGTAAGTGTGAAGGGTGATTCTCAAACACAACGTTACACTTTACGCAAAAACGAAGTGGCTAAGCCAAATGAGTTGGCAGGTGTCAGCGGTAAAATCGAAGGTAAATTTTACCTTCCGTATGAAAACGGTTCCGTTGTTAAAGCAGATGAATCGGTTGTTGAAACGATTAAAGACGGCTGGAATGTTCCTAACCGTATCCCGTATGCATCTGAAATCCTTGTAAAAGACGGTGCACCGATCACGCAAAAGATTTTCGCAAAAGAAAAAGGTACTATCAAATATTACCTTCTCAAAGGTGACTATTTAGAGCGCCACCATGAAATCACAAAAGGGTACAGCGTAGAAGAGAAAGGTCTTTTCGCCGTTGTTGCTGACAGTGAAGATCGTGAAGCGATTCGTCACTACATCGCACGCGGTTCAGTGATTGAAATCAATGACAATGAAGCGGTAAAAGCGGACAGTATTATTGCTAAACCTCTTAAAGAAGAGTCGGTTGTTATCGCTGAGTGGGATCCGTACAGTAATCCGATCATCTCCGAAACAAACGGGGTTATTACGTTTGAAGACATTATTCCAGGTGTGACTGCATCAGAGCAATTTGATGAATTGACAGGAAAAACACGTTTGATGATCAATGAGTATATTGCTCCTGAATTTAAACCGGCTATCGTTCTTGCAGCAGCTGATGGTACCATTATCCGTTATTCGGTTGATCCAAAGACCGCTATTTTTGCACAAGACCGTGCAGAAGTTAAAGTAGCGGATATTTTGGCAAGAACGCCAAAAGCACTTCAAAAATCTCGCGATATTACCGGGGGTCTACCTCGTGTATCTGAGTTGTTTGAAGCACGTAAGCCAAAAGAGATCGCATTGATCGCGGAACTTGACGGGGTAGTGAGCTTTGGTAAACCGCTTCGTGGTAAAGAGCGCATCTTGATCACGTCAGAAAACGGCATGGTTAAAGAGTATTTTGTCGATAAAAACCTTACGGCAATGGTACATCCGGGTGAATTCGTTCACGCCGGTGAGCGTTTGACCGACGGTATCTTGAGTTCTCATGAAATCTTGAGAATTTTAGGTGTTAAAGCACTGTATCACTATCTTGTCAGTGAAGTACAGCAAGTTTATCGCCGTCAAGGGGTTAACATTGCGGATAAGCACATTGAGGTTATCTTTACTCAAATGTTGCGTCAAATTAAAATCCTTCGCTCGGGTGATACAAAATTCATCGAGGGTGATGTTGTTTCAAAAGTACAGTTTAAAACTGAAAATGAAAAAATCCTTCGCCTTGGCGGAGAGCCTGCGATTGCTGAGCCTTACCTTGTTGGTATCACTCGTGCATCTGTCAGTGCAGACTCGATTATCTCTGCTGCATCGTTCCAAGACACTACTAAAGTCTTGACGGAAGCTGCGGTTTCTGCGAAAATCGATGACTTGACCGATCTTAAAGAAAACGTTATTATCGGTCGTACCATTCCGGTTGGTACGGGTATCTACAAAGATCAAACTATCCAATTCGGCGAATAAGTTTTTGGCTTCGGCCAAAAATACAAAACTAAACTCCCGCTCTTTCTTCAATTTAAACCTTCCTTAAAATAAGCTATATTTAATCATAAAACAGGTACAATTGCGCGTTTATTAGTCCCCTATGGGTGGATTAAAATTCTTANTNGNANANAGCGACAAGCGGTAGTGAAAAAATCAAAATCACCCGCTTTGGTGTCATGCCCACAACGTCGTGGTGTATGTACTCGTGTATATACTACAACCCCAAAGAAACCTAACTCGGCACTTCGTAAAGTTGCTAAAGTTCGTTTGACTTCAGGGTTTGAAGTTATTAGTTATATCGGTGGTGAGGGTCACAACTTGCAGGAGCACTCAATTGTTCTTGTTCGTGGTGGTCGTGTTAAAGACTTACCAGGGGTAAAATACCATATCGTTCGTGGTGCTCTCGATGCTGCGGGTGTTAAAGACCGTAAAGTATCTCGTTCTAAATACGGAACGAAAAAAGCTAAGGTTAAAAAATAATCATTTAACCCGACAAGATTCGGTTTATGATGACCGTTTTTTGAGTAAATTTTAAAAATTGAAGGAAACATTATGAGAAGAAGAAAAGCGCCCGTACGCGAAATTATGCCTGACCCGGTTCATGGCTCAAAAATTTTGACAAAATTCATCAACAAAATCATGTGGGATGGAAAGAAAAGTACAGCTGAGAAAATCATGTACAGTGCATTGGATATCATTGCATCACGTGGTGAAAAAACAGGTATCGAAGTTTTTGATGCTGCTATCGAAAACATCAAGCCGGTAATCGAAGTGAAAAGCCGCCGTGTGGGTGGAGCGACCTACCAAGTTCCAGTAGAAGTACGCCCTGTTCGTCAGCTTTCACTTGCAATCCGTTGGTTAACGGATGCTGCTCGTAAGCGTAATGAACGCACAATGGCTGAGCGTTTAGCAAATGAATTGCTAGAAGCTGCCAACGATAAAGGTTCATCGTTCAAGAAAAAAGAAGATACTTACCGTATGGCAGAAGCGAATAAAGCATTTGCTCACTATCGCTGGTAAGAGTTTCTATAACCTTTCGGTAACCTTTTCGGGTTACCATTCTCCCAATAAAAACTACTTTTAAGGCTATTATCATGGCAAGATCCCACAAACTAGAAGACGTTAGAAATATCGGTATTGCTGCGCACATTGATGCAGGTAAAACGACAACAACTGAACGTATTTTGTTCTACACAGGTGTTTCTCACAAGATTGGTGAAGTTCACGAAGGTGCTGCAACCATGGACTGGATGGAGCAAGAGCAAGAGCGTGGTATCACGATCACCTCTGCTGCGACAACATGTGAATGGCAAGGCAAGCAAATCAATATTATTGATACTCCGGGCCACGTTGACTTCACCATTGAAGTTGAGCGTTCTATGCGTGTACTTGATGGTGCTGTAGCCGTTTTCTGTGCAGTTGGCGGTGTTCAACCACAATCGGAAACTGTATGGCGTCAAGCGAACCGTTACGGTGTACCACGTATGGTTTTCGTTAACAAAATGGACCGTACCGGTGCTGATTTCTACAATGTAGAAGAGCAAATCCGTTTACGTCTAAAAGCCAATCCAATTGCTATTCAGTTGCCAATCGGTGCTGAAGACGGTTTCAAAGGGATTGTTGACCTTATTAAGATGAAAGCTATCCTTTGGGATGAAGACGCTGCAATGGGTTCTAGCTACCACGAGGAAGAGATTCCTGCGGATATGGTAGAACTTTCTAATAAATACCGTGCACAAATGATGGAAGCGGCTGCTGAGGGCGACGATACTTTGATGGAGAAATTCTTCGAAGAGGGTGAGCTTAGCAACGAAGAGATCATGCGCGGGATCAAAGCCGGATGTCTTAAAATGGAAATCATTCCTATGACATGTGGTACTGCGTTTAAAAACAAAGGGGTTCAAACTCTTTTGGATGCGGTTGTAGATTATCTTCCATCTCCGCTTGAAGTTGCTGCGATTACAGGAACAAAAGAAGACGATGAAGAGATCGAAGTAGCAGTTGAATCACGTGATGATGCTCCATTTGCCGGTCTTGCATTTAAAATTATGACAGACCCATTTGTTGGACAACTTACTTTCGTACGTGTTTACCGTGGTGTTCTTGAGTCAGGTACCTATGCTTATAATACTATCAAAGGTAAAAAAGAGCGTATCGGACGTATCGTAAAAATGCACGCTAACAAGCGTGAAGAGATCAAATCTCTTTACGCGGGTGAAATCGGTGCAGTTGTCGGTCTTAAAGATACAACAACAGGGGATACGTTATGTTCAGAAGACGATCGTCTAATTTTGGAGCGTATGCACTTTCCAGAGCCGGTTATCTCGGTTGCGGTTGAGCCTAAAACTAAACCTGACCAAGAAAAAATGGGTATCGCACTTGCAAAACTTGCAGCTGAAGATCCATCTTTCCGTGTTCATACTGACGAAGAAACAGGTCAAACGATCATCTCAGGAATGGGTGAGCTTCACCTAGAGATCCTTGTTGACCGAATGTTTCGTGAGTTTAAAGTTGAAGCAGAGGTTGGTGCACCGCAAGTTGCCTACCGTGAGTCAATTCGTGCAGAAGTTAACCAAGAGTACAAATACGCGAAACAATCGGGTGGACGTGGTCAGTTTGGTCACATTTATATCCGTGTTAAGCCGGGTGAGCCTGGTAGCGGGTATATCTTCCACAACGAAATCAAAGGTGGGGTTATTCCAAAAGAGTACGTTCCTGCCGTTGAAAAAGGGTGTAAAGAAGCAATGCAAAAAGGTGTTCTTGCGGGTTACCCGATCGAGGATATCGAAGTTGCGTTGTATGATGGTTCATACCATGAGGTTGACTCATCTGAGATGGCATTTAAATTGGCTGCATCAATGGGATTCAAAGAGGCTTGTCGTAAAGCAAACCCTGCGATCCTAGAACCTATGATGAAAGTTGAAGTTGAAGTACCTGAAAACTTTATGGGTGATGTTATCGGTGACCTTAACCGTCGTCGTGGACAAGTTAACAATATGGGTGACCGTTCTGGTAACAAAATTGTTGACGCGTTTGTTCCCCTATCAGAAATGTTCGGTTACTCTACTGATCTCCGTTCTGCGACACAAGGACGTGCAAGCTACTCTATGGAATTCGATCACTACGAAGAAGTTCCACGTAACGTTGCCGAAGAGATTATCAAAAAGCGTAACAGCTAAATCGATTTTCTCCCTTCCCCTTTATGGGGAATCCTCTTTTTTTCTTTTCATAAACCTTATTAATATTACTAGTTATACTAAAAAACAGTGTGGCCGCTGTAGCGCGTAAAGAGTTCCAGTGCTTTTGTTCCTACGAGTGAATTGCCATGATGATTGAGCGCCGGTGAATAAACAGCAATACTCATCACATTGGGAACAATGGCTATTATCCCCCCTCCTACACCACTTTTTCCAGGTAGTCCTATGCGATAGGCAAACTCGCCCGAGGCATCGTAATGTCCACACGTCAGCATCAATGCATTGATCCGTTTGGTATGTTCAGAGGAGAGATGAACGATTGAAGTCAAGGGATCGGTTCCGCGGTGCGCCAGATGTACAGTTGCTCTGGCGAGTTGAGCTGTGTGGGCACTAATGGAACAGCAATGAAAATAGGTATTTAAAACACTTTCCACATCATTTACAATATTTCCAAAACTTTTCATCAAATTGGCAAGGGCATAATTGCGATAGCCGCTGGTATGCTCAGATTCTGCGATGCTTTCATTCATAGATATGCAGCGATCATCTGCACATTTTTGAATGAAACCAAGTATGGAAGGGATAGCATCTTTTCCAAAGTGGGAGGTTAGCATGTCCGCAATGACGATGGCACCCGGATTGATAAAGGGGTTACGGGGGATGCCATTTTCGTATTCGAGCTGTATGAGAGAGTTAAAAGGATTGCCTGAAGGTTCAACATTTACCCTCCCAAAAATACTCTCCTCAAACAAACTCAGTGCCATCTCATACATAAATACTTTGGAGATGCTTTGTATGGAAAATGTTTGATTGCTTAATCCAATATGGTACGATTCGCCGTTGATGAGCTGAAGAGACATGGCAAAATCATGAGGATTAGCACAGGCAAGTGCCGGGATATAAGAGGCAACCTTGCCTTGACCCAAAAGAGGGGTGATATCGGTGTTGATACGGTTTAAGATCGCAGAATAGTCCATGAGCGCACTTTAATATCAATTTGCTTTATTATAACCAACTGTCTCTACCGTTTTCCATGTTGGAGTTTCGTATTCTTCAGGTCTGCCTTGGAGCTGCAAGGATGGTGTGTAATTGGCTTTATAGGACAGACTTAGGCATTCCTCAACGTAATATCCCAGATAAATCCATTTAAGTCCTAGGCGCTTTGCCAGGGCTATTTGTTCTAGGAGTGTGTATTTACCTAGCGATAAGTTTTTATGGTGGGGATCGTAGTAGCAATATAAGGAGGAGATGCCATCGTGCAGTATGTCAATCAAATCTACGGCAATGAGCTTGTCATCTTGAAAGTAGAGCACTTCATAGCCAAAATCGCCATGCCCGCCAACGAAGGAGGAATAGTAATTTTTGGGATCAACTTTGGGGGTATCCCAATCACGTGTACGGTGTTTATAGGCATGGTATCGGTAGAAAAGTTCTAAATGCTCGGTGGTCATTGTCGGATGACGGATGATGGTGTGGAGGTTGCTGTTTTTTCGCAAAATACGTCGTTCGGATTTACTGAACGTATAGTTCTCTACGTCAATTTTAAGACTTTCGCATGCACGGCAATCTTGGCAGATGGGACGAAAATACATTGAGCCAAAGCGGCGCCAGCCTCTCAAGATTAACGACTCGCATTGTTCTTTGGTACACTCTTGGATGACTTTATAATGGATGGTTTGGGTATTGCCTGGGATATACGAACACGCTTCATGCAAAGCGCACTCTTTGAGAATGGTATTAGGGTTATTCGTCGTCATCTTTTCGGTTGAGGGCGATGAGCACCCCTTCGATCATTTCATCGATATCACCATCGAGAATAGCGTTGATATTGGAATACGCTTCGTTGGAGCGGGTATCTTTGACTTGCTGATAGGGTGCTAAAACGTAGGATCGGATTTGATGGCCCCAGCCGATATCGCTTTTTTCAACACCGTCAACGGCCGCTTTTTGTTTGGCGAGCTCAAGGTCATAGATACGGGATTTGAGCATTTTAAAAGCGGTTGCTTTGTTTTTATGCTGACTTCGGTCGTTTTGGCACTGCACGACAATCCCTGTTGGGATATGGGTGATACGGATCGCCGATTCGGTTTTATTGACGTGCTGACCGCCTGCACCCGATGCACGGTAAGTATCGATTCGGATATCTCGGTCTTCGATGTCGATTTCGATGTCGTCATCCAGCTCTGGGGATACCAAAACGGAAGTAAAACTGGTATGGCGCTTGGCTGCTGAATCGTATGGGCTTATGCGCACAAGCCTGTGAATCCCGTTTTCATTTTTGAGATAGCCGTATACATTGATCCCTTTGATGAGGATGGCGGCATCTTTGATCCCTGCTTCATCGCCTGACTGGTAGTCAAGCATTTCTACGGTGAAATCATGACGCTCTGCCCAGCGGGTGTACATACGCAGCAGCATGGAAGCCCAATCTTGAGATTCGGTTCCCCCCGCACCAGGATGTATGGTGACGATTGCATTGTGAGAATCGTGCTCGCCACTGAGGAGGACTTCTACTTCCATTGCTTTAATCTGATTCTCAAGAGCGGTAGCATCGGCAAAGAGAGATTCGATTGTCTCTTCGTCGTTTTCTTCTTTAGCCATTTCATAAATGTCTTTGGCGTCGCCTAGGGCATGAAAAGTTTTGGAATATTTGGCAAGTTTGCGTTCGAGTTGGGTTTTTTCTTTTTGAACAACACCGGCATTGGCGGCATCGTTCCAAAATCCATCGCTGTTTTCAAGTGCTTCTATTTCACCCAATCGTGCCGTTATCTCTTTAGGACGGACAACATCGGTGACGTTTTGCATTTTTATCGTCAATGTTTTCAATAATTCGCTGTATTCGTAATGATCCATAAAGGAATGTCCTCTAACTGTATTATAATTGTGATTATATTGTATAGAGGCTAAAACGATGATTATCGCACGTACGGCAGTGGAACTTGGAGCTGCTTTGGATTCTAAAATGGGGTCGGTTGGATTTGTACCGACAATGGGGGCATTGCATATCGGGCATCGTACCCTTATAGAGAAAGCACGCGAGGAAAATGATATCGTTGTGGTATCGATTTTTGTCAATCCGACGCAATTTTTGGCCGGTGAGGATTTGAGCAAATACCCTCGTCGCGAAGAGGCCGATTTTAAGATTTGTGAACTGTGCGGTGTGGACATACTCTTTTATCCTGAGGTTGATACGATGTACGGAAAGGATGAAGTGAGTATCAAAGCTCCCGATGTCCGTGGGTACATTTTAGAGGGTGCTGTTCGGCCGGGTCATTTTGACGGTGTTTTGAGTGTGGTGATGAAACTGCTGAATATGACACGTGCCACGCGTGCCTATTTTGGAAAAAAAGATGCGCAGCAGCTGGCGCTTATCACGCAGATGGTCCAAAACTTTTTTATGAGAGTAGAGATTATCGCTGTGGATACGGTGCGTGAGAGCGATGGATTGGCTCTTTCGAGCCGTAATGTCTATTTGAGTCCATCGGATCGAACGCAGGCCCTCAAGCTTTCTGCTTCGCTTAAACGTGCTACGCATCTGGTCATGCAAGGGGTAAAGCAAAGCCAAGAGATTGCAAAAGTGATGTTGGGTATTTTGGAGCCTTTGAATGTTGAATATGTGACCGTCGTGAATCGTCGTTTTGAAGCGATCGATGAGGTGATTATTGGAGATACGATTGTATTGGTAGCGGCACGCGTTGGTACCACCCGTTTAATTGATAATGTATGGATGTAAGATGAAAAAGTTTTTAATATGTGCGGCAGTTTTAGGATTTTTGAGCGGATGCGCCCCAAAGATGGGCAAAGATGTTGTGATTGAACCCTCAGGTCATCTGCGGTGGGAAAATACGAAAAGTGAAGTTGTACTGGGGATATTATCCTTGTTGGGAGGACCTGCGGATCGTGAGCCCATACGTATCGGTACGGATGTCAACATTACCAACCGATGGCACAGTGAAATGAAACTCAAATCCCTGACGTATGTTCTCATAGAGGGTACGCAGACGCTGGCGAGTGGATCCGCATGCATCAATGGGGATAAAGGGTTTAGCGTGGCTCCCAAAACACAGCGCTCACTGCCTCTTACCGTAGAAATCGATCCCAAGAGCATCACGCTCAATCGTGTCATTGCCATCATGCAGGAAAAAAGTAAAATGACCCTAAGGGGTGAAGCGATTGTGGAGGTGTGGGGAGTGGAATATCACTACGCCTTTAGCAAAGATGCGACGTTATTGATTGCTAAAGCGCTTGCGGGAAAAAGTAAACTCTAGTTTAGTGATGCTCGATGATGGGAGCATTTTTAGCTGCGGCAACGGCTCTTGGATCGAGATGCAGGTATTTTTCCTCCACCATAACATCCACGATGGCTTTGAAAACAGGAACGGCTGTGATAGAGGCGAAATAGACCGTGCGCGGATTGATGACGGTGATACCGATGGTATAGTTATGTTTGGCATCGTTGGCAAACCCGATGAATGAGGTATGATAACTGTTGACGTATTTCCCTTTTTTTGCGATATGAGCGGTTCCTGTTTTTCCTCCCACTTCCAATCCTGGCGTTTTCGCTAAAGTTCCCGTTCCCTCATTAACTGTTTTAATCAAAATTAGCTTCATCCGTTCCGCAGTTGCGGGAGAGATTACTTGTATCGGCTCTTGGACTTGCATAGGAGTTTCGACATTGTTTTCATTGATCAGAGAATCAACGACCATTGGATTAATAATGCGCCCTCCGTTGTTAAACACATTGTAGGCTTTGACCATTTGCATCGCATTGGAGCGCATTCCATACCCATAGGATGTAATCGCTTTATAGAGGTAATTGTTGAGCTGTGCACTGCTTGGGATGGAACCGCGTTTTTCATACGGAAGATCGGTTCCGCTGAAATGGGTGAAGCCAAAACGTTTGAGCCCTTCTGTAAATTCGGTACCGTTGAGCTTTTGGGCCAACTGAGCGATTCCGATGTTGGAGGAGTGAACGATAACGTCTTCCGCACTGATCATTTGAAATGCGTGTTCATCGACGATGGTTTTTCGCCCCAGCTGGTAGCGTCCATTGTGTCCATTGACCATGTCGTACGGGTTGATGAGGTGGCGGTCAAGCAAAAGAGAAAAGATGATCGGTTTGATAACGGAACCGGGCTCAAAACTGTATTCGATTGCGTTGGCATTGAGGGAGGGATAGTCTTCCATTCGAATATGGCTAGGATCAAATCGGTTGGAACTGGCCAGTGAGATCACTTTTCCGCTTTTGGATTCCATCACGGTAGCGATAATCTCATCGGCTTGAAGTTCATTTTTTATTCGATCGGTGATTGCTTCTACACGGGCTTGCAAAGCAATAGGGATGTTGAGCTTGACATCAAAGCCGTTAATCTGAGATTTGATTGAGCTTTGTTTATTTAAGATTAAATAGCCGTTGACGTCACGCATCGCTTTTTGCGTTTTGTTTTGCTGGGGATTGAGCTCTTCATCAAAAAACTTTTCCAGACCTTTGATTCCATAAATGCGGGTGTAACCGTCCTCTTCCATTTTTCTAGGGTACCCTATGAGCGGTGTTAGAAGTTTTTGATAAGGGTATTCACGTGCTTCACCGCTTTCAATGATGTTTAAGCCCTGCAAAACACGTTGGCCGTTAGGCAGTTCATATTCGATAAACACTTTGAGTTTGCGCAGTTCAAAAGCAAGCGTTTTGAGATACATCGCCTCTTTTGGCCCGATGTGATAGCTCAGTGTGACTGAACCTTTGCGGGTACGGAGACGTTGTCGGATCTCATCGGGATTGATACCGCTGTAGATACTGAAAAGCTGAACAAAAAGTTCTCTTTTATCGGGATCGATATTACGGGTATTGACGACAGCTTTGTAAAGTTTTTGGGTTGCGGTAATGTGAAAACCATCGGCACTGATGATGTTGCCTCGTTGCGCTTTGGCCGTCTCTTCAGAATAAATAGAGGGGATGTCGCGCTCATGAACGGCCGTGTAAAACATTACGGCCAAGAAGATACCAAACCCCATTAAGAGGACGAGGAACAGTGCTAATATTTTTTTGGATTTATTGGAATGGCGCATGACTACAGATGAGCGCGCATTACATTTGCGTTCGAGTGATCTCTTTGTATGCATTGAGTGCTTTATTACGCACCTCAAGCATCAATTTCATACTGATTTCGGCTTTATCAATGGCAATGGCTGCTTGATGGAGATCTTTGACAGAGCCCGTTGCGATATCGCTCATCGCACGTTCTCCTTCCACTTGCATTTCATTGACATTGCCCAGCGCATTTTTGAGTTCTTGGGCAAAATCGGTAGAGCTGCCTTGTGTGGCACCTGTCCCTTTTGCTTTGAATAAGTCGGCAGTAGAAAGAGATTTGATAGAAGCTAAGTCTTGCATAATTAATTAGTCCTTGGGTTATGCTTGCAAGATGCTGATTGCACCGCTAGCCATATTTTTGGCGCTCTCAAACGCAGCTACGTTTGCTTGATAAGAGCGTGTTGCTTCTACTAAATCGGCCATTTCAACGACAGGATTAATATTTGGGTAAGCAACGTACCCTTTGGCATCCGCATCGGGGTGGGATGGATCGTACTTCATGTTCGGGGCTTTGTCATCACGAGAAATTTTGTCGACGATAACACTCATAATCGCCGGATTGGGTTTGAGTCCCTGCAATCCTTCTTTGAGCGGATCGGAATAGCCCAAAGAAGAGGTTTGACGTTCAAGCGCTTGGTTGTAAACACTGTTGAAATCAATCGCTTTAAAAATAACTTCTTGACGGCGATAAGGGCCACCCTCGTCAGTACGGGTTGTTTGTGCATTGGCAATGTTGGAACTGATGGTGTTGACACGAACACGCTGAGCCGAAAGGCCGTAACCGCTGATATCAAAACTGTCTAAAAATGCCATAGTTTAATCCTTACGACGTCTTGCTCGAAGCATCGATGACGCTTTTGAACAAGGCAGAGTCTTTTTTAAGAGCGGCGGTAAGGGCATTGAACATCATAGAATTCTTTGCCATTTCCGAACTTTCAACATCCAAATCAACACTGTTACCATCATTTCGTGCCATATGACCGTCACGAAAAAACGTGGTTGCTTTGGTGTCGTTTGAAGAAGCAAACCCCTGTAAATGAGCACCATTAGTATGAGCCATTTGGAGTTCTTGCCCTTTTTGAGCAAAAATTTGTGTGCTTTGCTGAGCTAGTGCTTCCTCGAAACGGACATCTCGAGGGCGATAGAAAGGGGTATCGGCATTGGCAATGTTACTGGCGATCATGTCTTGACGTGCCGCACGATAATCCATCGCGCTTTTCATCAGCTCATGTGCCCGTGAGATATTAATGCTCATCTTTTACCCCTTTCATTTACGTTATTACTCTTCAAGCAAAATACATTCCAGTTTCGCTTTATAGCCTCTTTAATGTGTCCTTGCTATACTATGACAAAATTATACACCAAACAAGTCTAAAGATGCCCGATAAAAAATTATTTATTTTAACGACGACACTTATTACCATTGGTATTATTTGCTCGTATACCCTTTCCGCATATGCTGTTATATTGTTTGAATATAACGCATTTCACTTCGTTTTCCGTGAGCTTTTGATTGCCGTTATTTCCATTCTTTTGATGTGGATGATTGCTCAACTCGATCCGGATGTATGGCTGCATCCGCTTGGGTTAACCCTGTTTTGGGGAGGGATCGCTTTGATGGTTGTGATGCCTTTTCTCCCCTCTTTTTTGGTAAGTGAAGTCGGGGGTGCGAAGCGGTGGATTAAGGTTGTCGGGGTGTCAATCGCTCCGGTAGAATTTTTTAAGATCGGATTTGTCTATTTCTTGGCATGGAGTTTTTCGCGTAAGCTGGGGCATCATGGAGGCATGGGAGTCAAAGAAGAGTTTAAACGCTTTTTACCCTATGCCGCTTTGTTTATTTTGATCATGTTCCTTATCGCCATTGTCCAAAATGATTTGGGGCAAGTGGTGGTTTTATCGTTGACTCTCGCATTTATGCTCTTTTTTGCAGGGAGCAGTTTTCGTTTCTTTCTCAGCCTTATCGGCGGGGCTGTGATGTTTTTTCTACTTTTTATTGCGATGGCTCCGCACCGTATCAACCGTATCCTCTCATGGTGGGCGTCGGCGCAAAGTACCATTCTCGCTTTTTTCCCAGAATCCATTGCCCAGCATTTGCGCATAGAAAATGTTGAAGAGGCCTATCAGATCGGTCACTCTCTTAACGCCATTCATAATGGTGGACTTTTAGGGACGGGATTGGGATGCTTTTTATCTTGATTTTGCACCGTCTCTTTAAAATTGCTAATCGTTCGCGTGAAGATACTGATTATTTGTTTAGTTTGGGAGTGGGGTTGTTGATTACTTTTGCTTTTATGCTAAACGCATACGGTATCAGCGGGTTGACACCGATTAAGGGGATATCAGTTCCTTTGTTGAGCTATGGGGGATCAGCGATGCTGGCCTCGAGTATTGGTATAGGTATGGTGCTGATGATCTCAAAAAAAATAAAATCAGGTGATAAAAAATGAGACTTATTTTTACGGGTGGCGGTACCGGCGGGCATTTGGTAATTGCTCTTTCTCTCGCACAAGCAGCACAGGCACGTGGGCATAAAGTGGTATTTATCGGCTCAACGAGTGGTCAGGATAGACAATGGTTTGCCAACAGTGCGGTATTTGAAGAAACCTATTTTTTAGAAACAACAGGAGTCGTGAATAAAAAAGGGTTTGCAAAGCTAGGTGCCGTGTGGAAGATTCTCAAAGCAGTAGTCAAATCACGCCAGATTATACGTGAACACAATGCCGATGCCATCATCAGCGTTGGTGGATTTTCAGCGGCTCCTGCCGCCATTGCCGCCATTACAATGAAACGCCCTTTGTATATTCATGAGCAAAATGCGATTACGGGCAAGCTCAATACGTTGCTTCGTCCTTATGCCGCAGGTTTTTTTAGCTCCTATGAGGAAGGGAGCGGGCATTGTGATTATCCTGTAAATGAGCGCTATTTTCAACATGCCCGTATCCGCAGTGAGGTTAAGTGTGTTATTTTTCTGGGTGGATCGCAGGGTGCCAAATTTATCAATGATCTTGCCCTTGAAATTGCCCCTTGGCTAAGTGAAAAAGGGATTTCGATTATCCATCAATGCGGTGCATCGGAAGAAGAACGGGTGCGTCATGCTTATCATGAGTTAGGCATTGATGCTGAAATTTATGGGTTTACGACACACATAGCCGAACTCATAGAGCGCAGTGATTTTGCGGTGAGCCGTTCAGGTGCGAGTACGTTGTGGGAGTTGTGCGCGGCGCGGGTACCGGCCTTTTTTATCCCTTTCCCCCATGCCGCAGCGGATCATCAGTTTCACAATGCACGCTATGTGGTCGAACACAATGTGGGATGGTGTGAGCGTCAGGGCCAAGGGATTTTGCCGAAGCTCCAAGAAGCGATAGAAAGTGATATACAACCTAAAAGTGAAGCCCTCGTAAAGCTTATCGGTATGAATGGTGCACAGCACATTATTGAAATGGTAGAAAAGGGATGTGCATAAAAAAAGGGCTTTTTGCTATAATCACGCTACTTATTGACCATCAGCAAGGAAAATAAGGAGTCAATTTTTATCCAAAAGGTTTCAAGATGAACCACATTCACGCGGGAAAATACCGCCCTTATCCACAAGTTGATTTGCCAAATCGCATTTGGCCGACCAAAACCATCACACACGCTCCTATTTGGTGCAGTGTTGATCTTCGCGACGGAAATCAGGCATTGATCACTCCGATGAATTTGGATCAAAAATTACGACTCTTTTCTCTCTTGCTGAAACTGGGATTCAAACACATCGAAGTGGGTTTCCCCTCTGCCTCCAAAGTCGAATTTGATTTTTTACGTACCCTCGTGGAGCAAAATCTTATCCCTGATGACGTTACGGTACAAGTACTGGTACAAGCCAGAGAACATTTGATCGATAAAACGTTTGAAGCACTGGCAGGTGTTAAAAAAGCGACAGTCCATCTCTATAATTCTACTTCTGTGGCACAGCGTAAAATCGTATTTGGCAAAGAACAGGACGAGATTATTGAGCTTGCACTGGCCGGAGTTGACATGGTAAAAGCCCGTGCGGCAAAACATGAAGGCGAGATAAATTTAGAGTACTCTCCCGAGAGCTTTACGGGAACGGAGCTGGAATATGCAGCACGTATTTGTAATGCAGTAACGGATCGCTGGGGCATTGGACCGGATCGCAAAGTAATCATCAATCTTCCGGCAACCGTAGAGATGGCAACTCCCAATGTCTATGCGGATCAAATCGAGTGGATGGGGCGCCATTTGACCAATCGAGAACATGTTCTGATCTCAACGCATACTCATAACGACCGTGGAACTTCGGTAGCGGCAACCGAGCTGGCATTGCTAGCAGGGGCTGATCGTGTCGAGGGGACATTGCTTAGTAACGGTGAGCGGACGGGAAATGTGGACATCATTACCTTGGCATTAAATTTGTATACGCAAGGGGTCGATCCGCAACTCGATTTCAGTGACTTGGAGACGGTGGTACGCATCGTCGAAGAGTGTACCGATATGAAAACCCATGAGCGTCATCCGTATGTGGGTGAACTCGTTTATACGGCGTTTTCAGGTTCTCACCAAGACGCGATCAATAAAGGGCTCGCCTATCAGCGTGCCAAAGAAGATGCGTTTTGGGAAGTGCCGTACCTCCCTATCGATCCGCAGGATGTAGGACGTACGTATGAGGGGATTATCCGTATCAACTCTCAATCAGGCAAAGGGGGAGTGGCATACGTACTCGAAGATACCTTCGGCTACTCGCTCCCCAAAAAAATGCACCCTGAAATCGGAAGTATTGTCCAAAAAGTGACCGATAAAGCAGGACGGGAATTGACGGCGGAAGAGATTTTGACTATCTTTGAGACAACCTATTTTGGTGAACCGCATGACATCGAATTTGTCGATTATTCGGTCATTTCAGAAAGTGCAAAAGAACATTCTGCCAAATGCGTTTTAGAATACACCCATAACGGTAAAACGATCCGCTCAGAAGGGCAGGGAAATGGGCCGATAGATGCATGTAAAAATGCCCTGATGGTGGAATATTCGCATCCATTTAAAATATTGTCGTACAGCGAACACTCTCGAGGAGAACTCTCCAGCGCCGAAGCGGTTGCGTACATCGAGATACAAACTGAAACGCAAGAAAAATACTTTGGCGTCGGATGTGATAACGATATTACGGTGGCCTCGATTAAAGCGATGTTTAGTGCGCTGAACAGAGCATTTTCTTAGTCGTTATTCCCGCGAAGGCGGGAATTCATCTTCTCTTTCCTTTCTAATTTCTTTAATTAAACCCTTCTTCGCTATAATCGCGACAATTTTACCCAAATGAGAGTAACCCATGATGGACGTACGCGAAGCTTTTTTAGCTTTTTTTGAATCAAAACAACACGATCGTGTAGGGAGCTCACCGCTTGTTCCTGATGATGCAACACTGCTTTTTACCAATGCCGGTATGGTTCCGTTTAAGTCAGTTTTTACGGGCGATATTCCAGCACCCTCAAACCCGCGTGCAACCAGTTCTCAAACGTGTCTGCGTGCAGGCGGAAAGCACAATGACCTCGAAAATGTCGGTCATACGGCGCGTCACCATACGTTTTTTGAGATGCTGGGAAATTTTAGCTTTGGGGATTATTTCAAAGAAGAGGCAATTGCCTACGCGTGGGAATTTATTACGCAGGTAATGAAGCTCCCCGTCGATAAACTCTGGGTAACGGTTCATGAGTCTGATGATGAAGCCGAAGAGATGTGGAAAAAACACATCTCCGCCGATCGTATTATGCGTTTGGGCGACAAAGACAACTTTTGGCAAATGGGCGATACGGGTCCCTGCGGTCCGTGTTCGGAGATTTTTGTGGATCAGGGTGCTGAGCATTTTAACGGGCCTGAGGATTATATGGGGGGCGATGGGGATCGTTTCTTGGAAATCTGGAATCTCGTGTTTATGCAGTATGAGCGCAATGCAAAAGGGGAACTCAAGCCGTTGCCAAAACCCTCTATTGATACGGGTATGGGATTGGAGCGTGCGGTTGCGGTTTTGGAGGGGGTTCTTAGTAACTACGACTCAAGCCTCTTTATGCCTATCATCCGTAAAGTCGAAGCCCTTATCGGCAAGCCGTATGATTATGCAAGCGGTGCATCGTATCGTGTTATTGCTGATCATATCCGTACGGTTACTTTCTTGTTGGCACAAGGGACAAACTTCTCCAATGAAGGACGTGGATACGTTCTTCGTCGTATCCTTCGTCGTGCGGTGCGTCATGGTTATCTTCTTGGATTTACCAAACCGTTTATGTTTGAAATCGCTGATACCGTAGCACAGCTTATGGGGAAACAATACCCGTACATCATCGAAAAACTTGCGGTTCTCAAAGAGCAGATCATGCTGGAAGAGGAGCGCTTTTTCAAAACCATCGCTTCAGGAATCGAGCTGTTTAACGAAGAACTCAAAAATACGAAAGCAATCTTTAGCGGCGAAGTGGCGTTTAAACTCTACGATACCTTCGGATTCCCACTTGATTTGACCGAGGACATGCTCAAAGAGAAACATCTTGCGCTAGATACCGATACGTTTGAGGCTCTTATGCAAGAGCAGCGAACCCGTGCAAAAGCGGCGTGGAAAGGTTCGGGAGATGCGGCTGTTGAGGGTGATTTTAAAGCGCTTCTCGAAACTTTTGGGGTCAATGCCTTTATCGGATACGGCTATACCAAAGCTCCTGTAAAAATCCAAGCATTGTTGAGTGAGAGTTTTCAACGTGTTGAATCACTGCATGCATGCCAAAAAGGGTGGGTGCTTCTCGAAGAGACTCCGTTTTATGCCCAAAGCGGCGGACAAGCAGGAGATACAGGTGTTTTGAGCGGTAAAGCAACCGTTTTGGATACCCAAAAATTTCATGGCTTAAACCTCTCGCACATTGAAACGGACGCAACGATCTGTGTGGGTGAAACGGTGGAAACGATTGTGGATCTTTCACGCAACGAAATCGCTAAACACCATTCGGCAACCCATCTTTTGCATGCGGCATTGTATGAGCTGTTAGGCGAGCACATCTCTCAAGCGGGTTCGCTCGTAGAGCACAACCGTTTGCGTTTTGATTTCTCCCATCCCAAAGCGATGAGCCATGAAGAGATAGCCCTCGTAGAAGAACGCGTTAATCAGCATATTTTCCATGCACTGGGCGGTGTTACCAAAGAGATGAGCATTGATGAAGCCAAAAAGAGCGGTGCGAAAGCACAGTTCGGCGAAAAATACGGCGATCGTGTCCGTGTCGTTGATTTTGGCGGTGCATCCGTAGAGTTTTGCGGCGGTACACACGTCGAGAACACAGCAGTGATCGGTACGTTTATCATCACCAAAGAAAGCGGTGTCAGTGCAGGGGTTCGCCGTATCGAAGCGGTGTGCGGAAATGCTGCGTACAATGTGTTCAAATCACAGCGCCATTTGCTCGAAGAGGTAGAGAGTTCGGTCAAAAATCGTGACGTCCTCGCAGGAATAGAGCGTCTCAAAGAGCAGGTCAAAATGCTCAAGCATGAAATGACCACACTTGCATCCGCATCCAAAGAAGAGTTAAGTGTGACAATGATGGGCAATACCGCCGTTGTAGTAGCGCAGTTAGGAGCAGGAGATATCAAAGAACGTATTGATGAGCTTAAGAACGAGCACGAGTCGGTAGCCGTAATGTTGTTCCAAGTCAAAGACGATAAAGTGTTGCTCGCAAGCGGTGTCAAAAATGCAAACGCAAAAGCAGGAGACTGGATCAAGACAATCGCCCCGATATTGGGCGGTGGTGGCGGCGGTCGTCCTGATTTTGCACAAGCAGGCGGAAAAGACCCTAGTAAAATAGGCGAAGCCAAAGAGGCCGCGATTGTCTACATCACAAAGGAACTAGCATGAAAGCTTTTTTAGTACAAACATTTTCGGATTATCGCACGACGATTATTTTCTTACACGTTATCAGTGCCGTTATTTGGGTTGGTGGAATGATTACCATGCGCTTTGCCGCACACGCCTCATGCAGTATGATTCAAGATCCAAAGATGAAAATGGAGCGTGCAACACATGCTCTTAATCGTCTTTTCACTCTTGCATGGCCTGCTGCGACGGTATTGATTATCACGGCTGTTTTGATGGCAGTAGGTTTAGGTTTCCGTGAAGCTGCGGTGGATGCAAGCGGTAACGTTATCGATGCCTACGCGATGAGTCTGTATCAGACGGTTCATATCAAAGAGGCGATTTGGATCGTTATGGTGATCAATCTAGGTGCTATGATGTATCGACGCGCTCAAGCTGCCAAAGCGTTGACGGAAGATAATTTGGCGCGTGCCAAAGAGATGCTCACCCCGATCGCTCAATACATGGTTCCCGTGAATATTGCGTTGGGGCTTATCGCTATTTTTATGGGCGTGGTTCTTCGTAACGCCTATTAATGTTACGCTTAGCCTCTTCTTCTATTACCCGTGCGCAGCTTTTGAGTGCGGCGGGTATCCCCTTTATTCAAGAATCAATTGATTTCGATGAAGATTCGATTGTCTCTTCTTGCCCTAAGAACTTTGTGTATCAAGCAACATTGGGAAAATACCGCGTCAATCTTGAAAAATTCGGTTGTGCCGATTACCCTCTCCTCGTTGCCGATACCGTTGTAACCGCACAGGGCAAAATATTGCGCAAAGCCAAAGATGAAGCCGATGCGAGAGCCATTTTAGCAACACAAAGCGGCAGTGAAGTCTCCATCATCACCTGTATGATTTACAAAACACCCCGACTTGAACTCATGGATATTTCCTCAACCCGTTATTTTTTCGATTCTTTTGATACTGATGCCGTAGATGCGTATATCCAAAGCGGTGAATGGCGAGGAAAAGCGGGAGCGTGCATGGTAGAGGGATTTTGTAAATCGTATATACGAGAAGTTCGAGGTTACGAGAGTACGGCGATGGGACTCTCTGTCGAAATTTTGAAGCCGTTTTTAGCATGAATAATCCTTACGCAAATGAATTCAAAGCGCTAAAGCGATCAGGACGTTGGCACATCTCAAAGAGCTGCATCTAAAAGCATGCGAAACATTGAGTTCGTATACGTTTCATGCCCCCAAATCTTCGATGCTGGTCAATGGTTACCATCCCATCCACCAAAATTTCGAGCGTGCTTTGTGTGCCGCCAACGGTTTTGAAGCAGGGATTGTGATGGGGAGCGGATTTAATGCCAATATCGGCCTTATCGAATCCCTTGCACGCAAAGGGGATCTGCTCTTGATGGATGAATCGTATCATGCCAGCGGTGTGATGGCGACGCGTATGTGCGATGCAAGAGTCGAATTTTTTTCTCACAACGATGCGGACGCTTTAGACAATCTTCTTCAAAAAGCGACTGAAAAACGGATCATTGTGGCCGTTGAGGGAATCTACTCCATGAGCGGGGATAAGCTTGATCGAGAGATATTGGAAGTTTGCGAACGTCATGATGTTTTGGTGATCCTTGATGAAGCGCACAGCAGCGGGGTGATCGGTAAAAATCTGATGGGGATTCTCGACTATTATGATATCAAGCCTACCTCCAATATGATCAAAATGGGGACACTGGGCAAAGCTTACGGGAGTTTTGGGGCGTATGTTCTTTCCTCTCAGCATATCAGTGACTATCTCATTAATCGGGCTAAAAATGTCATTTACGCGACGGCACCCTCTCTTTATGACACGGCGCTGGCGCATCATGCGCTGGAATACATCCAAAACAATGTAACGCGTTTAAAAGAAGAGATCGTTGTACGCCAAGCGATTGTAAAAGAGGTATTGGGGATTGTTGTCGATGGCTTGATTGTCCCTATCGAAATAGGGGACAATACTCAGGTGATGGAGCTGCAAAAATCTTTGAGAGATGAGCAGGGTATTTTAGTGGGAGCTATCCGTCAGCCGACGGTAAAGCGTGCCATAATCCGCCTCATTGCCCGTTTGGATATTCCTACAGATACTTTGGTGCGCGTGTGTGAACGTTTTAGTCACAATAAGGTAAAATTGTAACATGAGTAGTATCCACGTAGATCAATTGAGTATTACGCATGGGGATACAGTGTTGGTGGATTGCAACTTTGATATCCATCGTTCGCTGGCATTGGTGGGTGAGAGCGGAAGCGGAAAATCGCTGATACTTAAGGCTCTTTTGGGATTGTGTGACAGCGTGTTGGATGTACGTTTGCAAAAGCGCTCATCGTTTGAGTGGATTAGAGGAAACAGTGTTGCGCTTGTTGTGCAAAATCCTTTTACGGCTCTTTCGCCCCTGACGAAGATTGAAGATCAGATGTTTTTGCCCATTGAGCGTTCGCGAGAGCTTTTTACAATGCTGGGATTGGATGAATCTTTGTTAAAACGTTATCCGAATGAACTCTCAGGAGGGCAGCTGCAACGGGTTGTTGTAGCAATGGCACTGGGGTCTGATCCTAAGCTGTTACTGCTGGATGAACCGACTACCGCATTGGATGGTGAATCTCGAACGATGATGATTGAGCAGGTACTCTCTTTGCAGGAGACATTGGGCTTTTCATTCTTGTTTGTAACTCACGATATGAGCGTTGCGGCGGCTTTGTGTGAGGATATCTGTGTTTTGCAAAAGGGAAAAATAATTGAGAGTGGAAATTTGAAGAAAGTATTGGAAAACCCAAAGATGCCGTATACGCGTCAATTAATAGAAGCTGATTTTAAAAACCGGGAATACAGAAAATGAACAAAAATTTATGGATCGCACTAGGTCTTGTTATCATGATACCTCTAGGGTATTTGGGGTACGTTATTTACAGTTTTGAATACGAAACTCAGCGCCTTATCAACTATAAACCCCGTTTAACGACGGAAGTGTATGACCGAAACGGTGAAAAAATTGCCAACTTATTTAGTGATGAACACCGTTATTACGTATCGATTGATAATATTCCTCCTCGTCTTATTGAGGCATTGCTCGCGATTGAAGATACGGACTTTTTTGAGCATCATGGGGTCAATCCCGATGCCATTATGCGTGCGATCATCAAAGACGTCAGCGCTGGAAAGCTTAAAGAGGGGGCAAGTACGATTACACAGCAGCTGGTAAAAAATGCCCTTCTAACACGTGAAAAGAAATTTTCGCGCAAATTTAAAGAGGTTCTTTATGCGATACGTATTGAGCAAGAACTGACTAAAGAGCAGATATTAGAGCGTTATTTCAATGAAATTTACTTAGGTCACGGCTATTATGGTATTAAAACGGCATCGGACGGCTATTTTAGAAAAGGGCTCAAAGAGTTGACGCTCAAAGAGATGGCAATGTTGGTAGCTTTACCCAAGGGGCCTAATTTTTACGCGCCGACTAAAAACTATGAACTGAGTCTTGGCCGAGCCAATCGCATTATTCAGCGGATGTTAGACCTTGGGTGGATTGATCAAGAAACCTATGATCGCGCAACACAGGAGCGTCCAAAAGTTTACAATGATACGTTGAGCAAGAACTCAGGCCCCTATGTCATTGATGAGGTTATGCGACAGTTAGGAGATGCATTTCCTGACGTTCGCAGCGGTGGTTATAAAATCTACACGACGATTGACATGCGACTTCAGGAGGCAGGCTACAAGGCACTGCAATCAGGGCGTAACGAAATCATAGCTAGGGCACAGGAAGCTGGAGAATTGGATGCTAATATAGAGTCACAGCTTAACGGTGCACTAATGAGTCTGGATCCCAATACGGGAGAGATATTGGCAATGGTAGGAGGCTATGACTATTCAGTAAGTCCCTATAACCGTGTCACTCAAGCCAAACGTCAGCCTGGTTCCGCATTCAAACCGTTTGTTTACCAAGTAGCATTGGACAGCGGCATGTCTCCCGCATCTCTTGTCCCGGATATCGCCCGTACCTATACGTATGCAGGCGATGACGGTGAAGAAAAAACATGGAAACCGAAAAATTACAAAAACGAGTACAAGGGGATGGTAACGATCCGCGATGCACTGACCCACTCTCGTAACTTGGCAACGATCAATATGGTCAGCGATATGGGTTTTGGAAAAGTGGTCGACGGTTTGCATCGTTATGGGATTGTCGAGAATCTCCCTCCTGACCTCTCCATTGCGCTGGGGACGATAAGTATTTCTCCACATGATTTGGCAAAATATTATACAATGTTTGCAACAGGAGGCGTTCAGACGAATCCTATTTTGATACGCCAGGTCATCTCTCCCAAAGGGGAAACCTTTCGCTATGAGAATAAGCGACGTCAAGTTAATACGCGAGAACAAACCTACCTGATGACTTCTATTTTACAGGATGTTGTCAATTACGGTACGGGTACAGGAGCACGTGTTCCAGGGATGGAAATTGCGGGTAAAACAGGGACTACCAATAAAAGTGTGGATGCCTGGTTTATCGGATACTCTCCTACGGTGGAAACAGTCGTTTGGGTGGGGCATGACAACAATACTCCGATGCGCCGAAGTGAGACGGGAGGGCGTGCAGCTGCTCCAATCTTCCGCTACTATTATCAAGATTTAATGCGTATTTATCCTAACACTAAACGCTATTTTGACCGACCTGCCGGGGTTTACGCTGAAGGTCAAGGGGATTCGAACGCAACGGAAAATTTTACCGATATTTCACAAACACCGGAACAAGAGCAAACACCTAAGACAGACGAACAGCTGGTATTTTAAAGGAACAAAATATTGAACCTTCCTGTTGTAAAAGTAATAGTATAATAATAAATAATATTTGTAAATAATACGATATAATAATTTGTTATAAAATTACTCTGCAAGGAATTTCAAATGGGAACAGTTCTGGTTTTGATAGGGATAGGGTTTGTATTTGCTCTTTTGGTTTTTTTCTTTTGTGAAGAAAAGTCACTTAAGGATGTAAAGTTTTCTGATATGAAATGTATGATCACGGAAGAGGCTAATATATCGGAATGTTTTGAAAAGTTTAAAACGGTTCGTTATCTGGCCTTATATTTTGGGATCATGTTTGTTTTTGATGTTCTTGTCGCAAACTTTGTCTATCTTCCAAATGGTTACGGTCTCCTTGAGATAACATTGTATACGTTTGTACCATCTCTTGTTGGCTCAGGTATTATCTTGCTGGTCAAGTGGACATATCAACCGGTTATTAAACTTGTCTCATCATTTTTATTCGGGTCTGTTTTTATGGGTGCGTCAGGGTTGGCTTTCACCTTGACCTATCTTGTAAATGGGTAAAAGAAGGGAGGTTCTTTTTATAGAACCTTTGTTCAATAAGAATAACTAGGTATCAGTATTTTTTGGTTGCCTGCGTAAGGTAAAACCACACGCTTCCCCCGACGATGATAAGCATTACAGGGGCGAGATAAGGTTTATCGGCAACCGTCTTATACCCCTCGATCAATGCGCCGCCAAAAAGATAACTTCCTCCTCCTACGATGACCGTCCAGATAAGTGCTCCGATGGCATTGTACGTACTGAATTTCCAAAAACTGTATTTGCTCAGACCGATTGCAAGAGGGATCAGCGTTTTGAGACCGTAGATGAATTTTTTGATCACAATAATCCATGAGCCGTGACGTTTCATAAGCAGATGGGAAAACGCGAGTTTGCGCTTGTGTTGTTTGAAGTATTCCATCATGTCTGTTTTATGATAGCGGGACATGTAAAACAGGAGGGTGTCTCCGATAAAATTGCCGATAAAAGCAATGCTCATAGAGAGACCTAAATCCATTTTTCCCATAAAACTAAGCACTCCTGCCCCTAAAAGAGCGAGAAACCCTCCCCCCAATGAGTATAAAAAAACGACTAAGTAACCGTAGGTCGCGAGATTGCTGAGCATATCATCCATAATTATAATTTCCTTATCTTTGCTATTTCATCACGCAAACGTGCGGCTTCTTCAAACTCGAGTTTTTTGGACGCCTCTTTCATTTTGAGAGTCAGTTCATCGACCAGTTTCTTACGCTCCGCGGCAGGGAGCGTTTTTGCTTTTTTGGATCGGTTGTAGAGATCGCCTACGTCTTCGAGTTTTAGATTTTCATCGAGAGATCGTGTGGTTGTTATCGGTGTGATTCCATGCTCTAGGTTATAGGCCTCTTGGACTGCACGCCGATCATTGGTTTTTTTGATGGCGCGTTCCATCGAGCCTGTGATTTTGTTGGCATATAGGATTACCCTGCCTCGAGCATTACGCGCACCGCGTCCGATGGTTTGGATGAGCGATGTTTCTGAACGCAAGAAACCCTCTTTGTCCGCATCCAAAATAGCGACGAGACTCACCTCGGGCAGATCAAGCCCTTCGCGCAGGAGATTGATTCCTATAAGAACATCGAAATCTCCCACACGCAGTCCCCGTATGATCTGATTGCGCTCGATGGTGTCAATCTCTGAGTGCATGTATTGCACTTTGATCCCTAAATCTGCGAGGTATTTGGTGAGCGCTTCCGCCATTTTTTTGGTCAGAACAGTGACAAGGACACGATCCCCCAATGCGACGGTTTTGATGATTTCATCATGCAAATCTTCGACTTGATTGGTAGAGGACTTTATGGTGATGGGAGGATCGATCAGTCCTGTCGGACGAATGATTTGATGAGCGACGGTGGTACTTAGCTCCAGCTCTTGCAGAGCAGGAGTTGCCGAAACGAAGAGATAGTGGGGTGATTTATTGAGGTATTCATCGATCATGAGAGGGCGGTTATCCAGTGCGCTTGGGAGGCGAAATCCATAGTCAACCAATACTTCTTTGCGGCTTCGGTCTGCGGCATACATCCCTCGAAACTGGGGCAAACTCACATGCGATTCATCGACAATGATGAGAAATTTGTCGTGATGCAGTGTAAAGTAATCAAGCAACGTATAGGGAGCTTCCCCCGGTTGTTTATCGGTGAGCAGACGCGAGTAGTTTTCGATTCCTTTGCACATCCCTGTTGCCTGAAGCATTTCGAGATCAAATTCACACCTCTGGCGCAGACGTTGCGCTTCGACTATTTTGCCTTGCGCCTCAAGCTCTTGCAGTCGCTCACCCAGCTCATCTTCGATCCGTTTGATAGCGCGGGAGAGTTTGTCTTGACTCACGGCAAACTGACTCGTGGCATAGATGGTAACGGTGTCATGGTTCTCAGTCACCGCATTGCTAAGCGGTTCAAAATAGATGATTCGCTCAACTTCATCCCCATAAAATTCAACACGTATCGCCTGATCTTGCCAATAGGGAGGATAAATATCAATTACCTCGCCATTGACCCGAATGTTCCCGCCATCAAAATAGGCATCATTGCGGGTGTATCCCATCTCAACCAAACGAAGAAGAAGTTGTTTTTGATTGATCTCATCACCTATGGCGATAACCTGTACCATCTTCTCATACTCTTCAGGATCTCCCAAGCCGTAGTTTGCCGATACGGAAGCCACGACAATAACATCATCGTAGCTTAGAAGATTGGCAGAAGCAGAGAGGCGCAAACGCTCCAGCTCTTCGTTGATGGAACTGTCTTTTTCGATGAACAAATCTTGACGCGGGATGTACGCTTCAGGCTGATAGTAATCATAATACGATACAAAATACTCAACATGGTTTTGTGGAAAGAAACTTCTAAACTCACTGTACAGCTGCGCCGCGAGGGTTTTGTTATGGGTCATGATGATTGTCGGCAGCTGAACGCTCTCGATAACCTTCGCCATAGTATACGTTTTACCGCTACCTGTGACACCTTCTAGGGCTACAAAGCGCTCACCGTGCTTGATAGCTGAGGAGAGTGCTTCGATGGCTACGGGCTGATCACCGGCTGGTTGATACGGGGTATGGACTTTAAAAATCGGCAATATATGACCCTGAGTTAAATATGCGAAATTATAGCGGAATAGTTGTTTTCTAAAGAGGATGACTGCCTATAGGCTGCTGGATTAACTCGCTTTGCCTACTTTATTAGCTCTGTAAACTTTATGAGTAGTTTTTTCATTGTCATGACCTCTTATGGTGGGGTCTAATTTGTCTAGCTTTAATTTACTGGCTTGCTCTTCGTAGGGCATCCCAAAGAAAAAGAAAACAAAATCCCAAATCCATATCACTGTTTTGCTTGTATATTTAAAAATTATTTTGAAAAAATATTTCATTGTTTACCTTGATTTAGTGCGTGTGAGATAGGTTTGATTATAGCGAAAATAGAATAATGCAATAGATGCACTGATGGAAAATTTATTGCTTAAATATTAAATAAAGTGTTACACTGTTAAATAAGAAAATGGAGGCAGCATATGAAACGCTTATTATGTATTGCAGTAATTGCAGGGTGTTTGGGCAGTGTGGCGAATGCATCGAATTTTGACATTGGGATTTCAGGTTCGGATCAAGGGATTGATGGCTTTAGCCTTTCGGTTGGTAATTATTATAATGTTCCCAGACAAGAGATTATGATCATTGAGCGCTCTATTCCTCGCAGCGAAATGAGTGTCGTTTATTTTTTGGCCGATAGATCCCATAGAGATGCACACTTTATTACGGATTTACGTCTGAGAGGAATCAGTTGGTGGGATATTAGTCTTCGTCTTGGACTTGATCCGCACAGCTTGTATGTGGTTGAGAGCCGTAGATATTCTAGCCCCCCTTACGGTAAAGCTTACGGATACGGTAAACATAAAACACATCGTTTACGGGATGCAGAGATTGTTGATCTTGTCAATGTTCGTTTTCTTTCGAATTATCATCATGTCAGTGCGGATGAGGTGATTGATCGTCGACGCAGAGGTGAAAATTATTACCGAATTAACGAAGAGTATCGCGGGAAAAAAGATCGCGTACAGCATCGTCAAGAACGAAGAGAAGATCGACGGGATGAGCGAGGGGAAAAAGGGCACGGCAATCCTCATGAGCGTTAAAGGATAAAGTAGGGACTTAAAGGGGCAATCCCTTTGCATCGAATATCCATTTTTCCAAAGCGCTTGTTAATTCATTTAGATCGATCGGTTTAGAAATATAATCGTTCATTCCCCAAAGGAGACATTTTTCACGATCACCTGCCATTGCGTTGGCTGTCATGGCAATAATGGGAATATCTTTGTAGCGATCACCCGCTTTGCCGTTGCGAATGGCATGGCTTGCTTCGTACCCGTCCATTTGGGGCATCTGACAATCCATAAAAACAAGGGTATAGGGTTTGTCCTGAGCTACTTTTAACATTTCTACCGCTTCGGCCCCGTTTGAAGCACTGTGAGTATCCAACCCAATCACTTTTAGTAACTCTTCTGCCACCATCTGATTAACGGGATCATCATCTACAATCAGTATCTTTGTTTGAGGAGGCCATATTGGATTTTTTTTGAGCGTAATATTGGTTAGAGACTCTTCTTCCTTGGAAACAACGGCAGAGGTCGCAAGTTCTACTAAAATATTAACACTAAAGATACTCCCTTTATTTACGGTGCTGGCGGCATTTACCGTCCCGCCCATGAGTTCGGATAATTTTTTGACGATTGCAAGGCCAAGACCGGTTCCTCCATATTGACGGGTTGTTGAGCTGTCTGCTTGGGTAAACATTTCGAAGAGAGAATCGATTTTTTCTTGCGCAATTCCGATTCCAGTATCGGTCACATCGATAGTGAGACGTCCGTGAGCGCTATCTTCTTTCTTGAGGGTTAGCTTGATCACAATTTTACCGTTGGAGGTAAATTTAATCGCATTGCTAACCAGGTTGGTTACAATCTGGCGAAGACGTCCCGGATCGCTGATAATCATCCCTTGAGGCAACTGTGCCGTATCTAGAATCAGCTCTACTCCCTTTTCCTGCGCTTTGATTGCCATGATTTCGATAAAGGCATCCATTTCATCATGAAGATCAAATGTTATACGCTCAAAATCCATTTTCCCTGCCTCTATTTTGGAAAAATCAAGGATATCACTAATAAGGCTTAGCAGTGAATTAGCACTGTTTTGGGCAATACGTACATTATTACGCTGGCGATCGTTAAGCGGGGAGTGTTCCAATAATTGGAGCATTCCCATGACGCCGTTCATTGGTGTACGTATTTCATGGCTCATCGATGCCAGAAATTGGGATTTTGCCCGTGTCGAAGCTTCAGCCGCTTCTTTGGCTGAAAGAAGTTCTTGATTCAATTCTTTGGATTCTTGGAGTGCGCTGGTTAGGTTTTTATTGCGTTCATCGATACGTTTTTGCATGAGTTGCAAAGTATTGGCGAGAATCGTCAGTTCATCATTCCTATCGGTTAAATCAGGAATTTCAACATTTTTTTCATCGGATATCTGCTGCGCGGATTGTGTTAGCTGATTTAACGCAGATGTCAGCCTCTGACCAATCCAATAGGCGATGATCGAGCTGATTGCAATCTCCAAGAGAATAATCAAAAACGTCATATTTCTATTATCAGCGATACTCTTCAGACTTTGGGTGAGTTCAAATAAAATTTTAACGTCACCTATTTTTTCTCCATCGAGGACAATGGGGGCCACTTGTAAACGAAATGTTCTCCCATCCAAGGATACGGTATTTTGTGAATCGTTGAAAAGATCAATATTGAGGCTTGGATCCTTGTTCGCATGAGACAAAACACGTTGTTGGAGATCAAAAACCTTGACCGCTATAATATTTTTCATACTGGTAAAGCTTGCACATTGATTATCCAGTGTTCCAAGATCGTATACCAGCATAGGGGTTTTGATCATTTCGGTAAATAATCGTGTTCCTGTTTCAATCTTGTCCTCAATCAAAGAATCGGAGAGTTTCGAGAGGGCATTAAAATTGACAAAAACAATCAAAGAGATAAAAGTGATTTCAATGGCTAAAAAAGAGAGAATAAATCGGTATTTAAACGACAGTTTCATATCCTATTCCCCCATTTTTGGTAAAATATTAATCATGGTTTGGACGTTGTTGTATTCAGAATGATTGATTTCAATGAGACGTTTCATGTTGAGAGCTAGCAATAAAGTATCGGGAGTATTGAGTAATGCTATTGTGACTTTTTGCTGTATTTCTTTACTAACCGTTGGATGAAATGCAAAGGGATGGCTGGGGTAAGGTTTGCTTTTATGCACGATCATGAGGGATGATTTGGTCTCTTTGTCATCGAGGTCATTAAAGGTTCGTTCGATTCCTCCTCCTATTTCACCGATTCCCCGTGCAACTCCTTTGTAGACTGAATCGTGGGAGTTGACATAGCGAAATTTTTCATCGGATTCGATATTGATGTTATGCTCAATGAGCAATTCATATTTGTTGATCATCGTTGCCGCAAAAGCTCCGGGTGCCGGAAACAAAAATTGTTTTCCTTTCATCTCGGAGATACCGGCAATGCCGCTGTCTTTGCGAACGACTAAAATTCCGACAAGATTTTTTTGATCACGAATTTTTGCCAGATATCCTTTTTTTTGATGCGCGATAACATAATGAGAAGGGTTCATGTAAGCGATATCATAGTTACCATGGTACAAATTCTTTTCAAATTCCGGAATCGAGCGTTCTATTTTTAGAACGATTTTTTCTCCTGTTGTTTTTTCGAGATAATCCATTAAAGGCTTCCACGCTTTGATCAGTTCAAGAGGGCTTTGCTGCGGTACGACTCCAAAGACCAATGGTTTGGAATACAAAGTAAGAGAAAAAAATGTGCTAAGAAAGAAAAGAAGTAAAAAACGCATACAATAAAACCCTGCTTTACGGTTAATGGTAAACAGTATACCATTTTAATGTTTTAGGATTATTTCTAGTACATAGCACAGAATGGGCAAGGGCAAAATGTGTTAAAATCATACATCAAGATTTTATTATTCAAGGTTAGCCATGCTTTTTAACCCAACTCCATTGGAACGTCTCACGACACTGACGACTGAACTCATTACAAAGCACGCTGCGGTTGCGGAAGAACTCAAAACGCTCAGAGAAGAGATGGTCTCTATTCGTGCCCATGCCAAAAGCAAAGACGATGAGATTGAACGTTTAACCGCAGAGCTTGCGGAAAAAGATCACGAAATCGAAGCAATTGTTTCGAAAATCGAAAGTTTGTTGGGGTAAATCGTGAATGTCAAAGTCTCTTTAACGCTCAATGCAAAGCGCTACGATATTGATGTTGAAGAAGATTTTGCCCATTTTTTGACAGCGCACATGAAGCACGATTTCCAAATCGATGGAAACAATGATCTTCGCGCACTTCTCCAAGCGTATGTGCGCAGTAACTTCGCGTTGTACAGCCAAGAAAAAGAAATCTCCGCTTTGGTCGAAAAGATACAAGTCGTTTAATTCCCTTCACAATCCCTCCACAATCCTTTTCTATACTGTTCTTATCAAAAGAGAATCTCAACTAAGAGGTTCTCTCAAGAGAAGGAGTTTCCAATGAAAAAGTTACTAATTATTTTGGCTTCGGCCGCTCTTGCGGCTTCCCTAGCACAAGCCGATGCCAAATCGGGTCAAAAAGTGTATCTAAAGGCGTTCAAATCCTCTTTTGGGATGAACGGAACGAAGTTTGCCGCAGAACATACGGTGGCTGAATGGGAAGAACTCTTTGCTGATAATGCAAAAGGGTTTGTCAAAGAATACGGTGAGCGTTTTCCAAAAGCGCAACCGGTGTTAGCCAATCCTGATATGGCTACTAAGCTTCAAGATGTCGGCGATTTCGCCAAAGAGTATGGCAGTGATTCGGGAAATGTCCCGAGTTGCGGTTAAATAAATAGGACACACAAAGGATTTATGATGAAAACGTTATTTGCAATTTTAGGTCTAACAATGATGTTGAACGCTGCTGATGGCAGTGCTTTGTATACAAAATGCGCCGCATGTCACGGTGCTAAAGGGGAAAAGCCTGCACTTGGAAAATCTCAGGCTATTACAGGATGGAAAGCGGATAAAACGCTCGAAGCACTCAAAGGGTATAAAGCGGGAACGCGTAATACCAAAGGGATGGGGGCGCTTATGAAAGGTCAAACTGCCGCATTGAGCGATGGGGATATGAAAGCATTGGCCGATTATATAGCAACTTTAAAATAATTGGGTACAATTTAAATTACTCACGCATCAAAGGGGATACATGAAAACACTTTTTCTTTTATTGGGGCTTACGGTTATGTTAAGTGCCGCAGATGGGAAAACGCTTTACAAAAAATGCGCCACCTGTCATGGGCTCAAAGGTGAAAAACAGGCCATGGGCAAATCAGAGGTAATCGCGGGATGGAAAGCGGATCAAACGCTCGAAGCCCTCAAAGGGTATAAAGCAGGTACGCGTAATACCAAAGGGATGGGCGCATTGATGAAAGGTCAAGTAGCGGCGATGAACGATAAGGACATGAAAGCACTTGCAAAACACATTGCTGCGTTAAAGAAGTAAGCTTCTCCCTAAGGGGAGCTTTTATAAGCTAGGCTCCCATCCCACACAAATCTTCGTCCCTTTTTTTTCTTCTGAATCGATGGTAATGTCCAAGCCGTACTCTTTGGCGATCATGGCGACGATGTGCAATCCGATCCCAAATCCTCCGACGCTTTTATCGGCCCTCGTATAGCGTTCAAAAATCTGCGTAATCATCGAAGAGGGGATGCCGATACCGTTGTCCTCGATGCACAACATCCCCTCATCCAATCGGATGGCAATGGTTCCGTTCATTTGGTTGTATTTGATGGCATTGGAGAGGAGGTTGTCGAGTATGCGGGTCATTTTGGTACGATCGATGGTGAGGAGGACATGGGGGGCAATGGCAAGCTCTAAATGGATTTTCTTTTGATCGATACGGTGGCGAAAATACTCCAGCCGTTCCTCCAGTAATTCACTCACATCCAACGGTTCATTGACTACGGCCAAATCATGGTTGAGGATGAGGTAGGTGAGATCATCGTAAAGCGTTGAGATGGTGCGTGATGCGATTTCGATGCGCTTTAGCTTTTTTTGCAATGAGGCGGGGACTGGCTCTTCATTGAGTGCTTCGAGGTTGGTCAGAATCGCACTGATGGGGGTGTTAAGTTCATGGGTAGTATCTTTGATGAAATCATCGAGCAGGGCGATTGCTTCGTTTAGGGGGCGTAACAACAACCGTGCCAAAATAAATCCGATCAGCAGTAAAAAGGCAAAAAGCAGTGAGCCTAAAAGAAAGGCTTTTTCAATCGCCTGTGTTTGCCACAGTCCGTCATCCGAGGTTTCAAATACGAGATAAAATTCTCCCAAACCATACGGAGCCAAGGGGACGATGAGATGAACATATCCCTCTTCCAAGGTAATGTTTTCTTTAAAATTTAATGCGCTGTTTTTGAGATTGCCGACGAGGAGTTTTTGATCGTATCCGTAAAGCGCCGTTGCGTAAGCGAGATCTTTGGGAAAGGTTTTGAGATTTCGATCCTGCTCGAGCCATTGTTTTAAAACAGGGACATAGGATTCACTTTCCAGTTGCATGGACAACCGGTGTGAGGAGATCATTTGCGTTTTGGCGTATTGGTGATACAGTGTCCCCAGCAACGCGAGAATCACGATCACCAGTACCCCGTACAACGCTAAAAAGCGTTTGAGGGTTTGGTATTTAGCGGAACTGATACCCGAGGCGTTTGTGGCTGACAATGCGATCCTTTCCGAGCAGTTTTCGAAGCGTTTTGATGTAGGTGCGCAGACTACCGTCGCTGGAAGTTTCGTCATATTCCCACAGATGCTCCATGATCGTTTCATGGGTGAGCAGTTCTCCCTTATGCTGAATAAAGAGTTTCAAAAGTTTGTGTTCTTTAGGCTGAAGGGATTGTTCGACTCCTCTTAGGAGTAAGCATTGGTTTTGGATGTCATATGCAATGTCATTGCCCAAATCGAGCATGGAAGAGGGAGGATGAAAGAAATTGCGTTTGAGGATTGTTTGTATCCGTAATAAAAGTTCTTTGAGCTCGTAGGGTTTGCGTAAGTAATCATCCCCTCCGCTTTCAAATCCCTCTTCGACGTCATTCATCGCATTGCGTGACGTGATGAAAATCGCAGGGGCATGGTTGCCGCTTTTGCGTGAAGCTTTGAGGAGTGAAAAACCATCACCTCCTGGAACATTGACATCCAGCAGCAACAGATCAAAGCTGTTTTCGTAGAGGAGATCTTCGGCGCTATGGGCATCGTAAGCACACATAACGGCATACCCATGATCTTCCAGATATTCAGCTACGCTCTCGCTGAGGTTGGGATCATCTTCTAAGAGAAACAGTTTGGCTTTTGTCATGAAAGGATTCTATCATACAAAACGCTAAAAATAATACCCTAAACGGACAGAAATCTCGTTGTCACTGGTGGAATCACTCAGTCCATAGCGGTAATTTCCCAAAACAAACCAATGGGCGTCGAGGGGAATCATACCGTTGAGAGAAAGGGTTTTGAACGCTTCTACCCCTGTATAAATACTTTGGGATTGGGTATACGCGACATTGATAAATCCGTTATTGGGGATAGTGTATCCAATACCTGCGGTAAATGCGGTGGTGTTGCGATACTGTACACTATTGGGGATATTTTTGTCGTTGATCAGTGTGTAAGTCAGCCCTCCGAAAAGATGGTAATGTTCATCCAAATCATACTGCGCATGAACGGATCCGAAAAGATCGATGGCTTCGTTATTGTAACCTGAATCATAGGTGGGCAAGATGATTCCAAAGCCAGGTTGCAAGGTGAGCGAAGAAGAAGGATGGGTTTGAAAATAGACTCCTAGCTGAGTGTCATTCCATCCGTTGTCGCTTGTATTGGTCTCATCGGATCGGAAATAAGAGGTTAATATCTGCGCGGAGATATTTCCGCGATACATATCCGCTTGAAAAGTAGTGGTAAGGGTATCGGATTTTTCCAAGGTATTGTAATTGGTATCGGCGTACGTCGCCCCCACGATGATATCATACGCTGTATCGGTAAAGAGTGTTTTTTGGGTGCATCCAAATTTATCGACCAAATCACCAAACGAAGTATTTTTGCATCGGTCTTTTTTATCATCAACTCCGTCGAAATCGCTATCAATGGCAAAAACCTGAAGGAAACTCACTAAAAGGAGAAGCACTGTTTTTTTCATAAAAAACTCCTAGCGTCGATTGTTTGTTGTGTGATGGTTCATACTGCCATGATTTTGGACATTTGACTGCATGGGCTGCATGGGCATATTTTGAATATTCATCCCTTTTTGAAGACGTGAAATCGCCTCGCTGCGCTCTTGCTGATTCATGTTGGCAATCTTGGTTTTGAATTGATTCATTAACTCAACACGCTGACTTTCGGGAGCTTTCATAATGTTGGCAATCTGCTCATCGATGGAACTTCCTGCATATACCAAAGTGTGCAGTGTAAGGATGATGAAAACAGGGATGATTTTTTTCATTTTAGGGTACCTTTCAAAATAAGTTCTTGAAGATCGAGGGTAAACACACTTCCCTGATCCACTGTACTCTTGACGCTGATGGAAATGTTGAGCTCATCGCACAATTTTTTCACAATGTGCAAACCGATTCCCAAGCCCCGTTCGTGCTCTTTGTAAAAGCGGTCAAATACCTTTTCGGGATGCACAATCCCTTTGCCTGTGTCTTGAATGTGCACTTGTGCGGTTAAAGGATCGATTTCTATCTTTACCGACCCGTGACGCGTATTGTATTTGGCGGCGTTGCCCAACAGGTTGTCGATAATGCGTGTCATGGCGTCCGGATTGGCAACAAGGGTAATCTTGGCCTCATTGAGGGAAAAGGTGATGTCGGGATAAAGCCGCTGAACAATAGCAATGCGTTCTTCCAGTAGGGCATGCAGTTCCAACGTTGAGCTTTGGAGCGGATGCCCTTCGAGATAACTGCGCAGATTGTTCCCAAGCGAAATCATTGTTTCGATGCTTTGTTCAATGCGTTGGAGCTTTTTACCCTCGCCAGCTGCCAGCTTTAATCGGCTGACATTGAGCCTCAGACTCGAGAGCGGAGTATTCAAATCATGCAAAATATCACGGCTGAACTCTTGGGTCAAACGTAATGCATTGCGAAGCGGATAGAGAGCATACAGTGAAAAAAGGGCTGAAAGGATGGCAAGTGCCACAAGGATTAAGGCATAGGTTTGAATCATTGTTTTTTTGGTTTTATCCAAAAGTGTCTCGTAATGCTGTTGGTCATACTGAAGCTTGAGAGCATATTGGCTACTTCCCGGTATCGAAAAAAGAGCGTATAATCCGTTTTTATCGTGATTGAGCTCATAGAGAGTTTTTGCCTGCAAAGGGACAAAATCAAAGCGAAACTGAGTGCATTTGAGATCAAAACTGCAGAGTTTCATTTCGTTGAAGACAGAGAGCTCAAGTGCGAGCCTTTTTTTGGTGTATTCATAGTAGATTACCAATCCGCCCAACAGTGCCAGAGAGATGAAAAACACCAAGAAGCTTTTGATAAAGGATTCTCTCTCAGCTCTCTTCAAGACGGTATCCTATTCCTCGAACATTTTGAATGTTCCAGTCTGTGGTGTGTTTGAGTTTGTTGATCGCAACGCGCAGTGCGGTATCGCTGGGGTGTTCCATGAGATCAAACAACAATTCTTTGGTGATCGTTTTGCCGATATTCTCGATAAACAATTGCAAAAAAGGGAGCTGCACTTCCCCCAGTGAAAGGAGATGATCCTCTTTTTTGACTTCATGGGTGAGGGGGTTGAATTGGATTTTTTCATGAACGATGATTCGGGATAATTTGGCAAATTTTGCTTGAATGCGTACCAGCAGCTCTTCGGGATAAAAAGGCTTTTTGAGATAATCGTCTGCACCTAGGGTAAACCCTTGGGTAATCGTAGCGATATCGGTCATGGCGCTGATAAAGATAACCGAGGTTTGATCTCCCGCTTCCCGAAGACTTTTGAGCAATTCCAAGCCGTTGATCTCAGGGACATTAATGTCCAAAATATACAGGTCGTACGCAGTCTCATAGCAGGCATCTGCCGCGGCTTCGCCATCTTGCACCCAGGTGACTTCATACTGCGCATCTTGAAGTATCTCTTCGATCGTTTCGCCAAGTATGGGATCATCTTCCATGAGCAATATTTTCACTTAGCTGCTCCGTATGTTCAAATTAGGATCATTATAATAGACATCATCAAAAAGTTTTATTCAACGTAAACGTTTTAAAAATGCCTTGAGGGAATTCCCTCAAAGTTTTTAGTTACGGCCGCCGCGTGCATTGGACTGCTGCATACGGTTTTGCGTGTGCGATTGCATCTGTGTGTTCATTTGCGGCTGCATTTGCATTTGGACACGATTTTGCATTTGGTTTTTGATTTGGGACTCTGTCCCCGTATTGGCTTCTTTCACGTGCATTTGATACGCATTTTGAGTTTGAGATTGTTCTTGCACTCTTGCTTGTTCTTGTGTCATAGCCCCAGATTCGTCTGCCATTGCCGAAAATGTACTTAAGCTCAAAAGAGCGATGAGGGCGATTGTTTTCTTCATGGTGTATCCTTTTTGTTTTGATAGTGTCATTGTCACCAAAAAACGTTAGCGCAGTGTTAGCATGCAAAGCAATTGAAAAATTAGGGTTGCTGGGTATCATCATCCAATGGTTTAAGAAGGGAGTGCATCTTTTTTTGTATTTGATTTTTGATGGATTCATCTATCGTTTTAGCCGGTATTTGGGTACTTTTTTGGGAAACATCCTGCCCATTGGAAGAGAGTGGTATCCATTTTACCTGTTTGTTTTGGTTGATGTTGGGAAGGCTCATTTGTAGGGGGATTTGTTCTTGCGCATGCGACATCAAAGCGATGAGGCACAAAAGAGGGAGTTTAGGCAATTATAAGTCCTGTCGCAATAAACAAGAGGAGAGAAATTCCTGCTGAAATTAGCGCATAGGGTAACTGTGTGCGGGTATGTTCTTGGACGGAACACCCCGATGCCATGGCAGAGATAATGGTGGTATCCGAGATGGGGGAACAGTGATCGCCAAATACCCCTCCTGAGATGACAGCACCCATGGCAAGGGCTATTGGAGCATCCAAACCCACCGCAAGCGGGATGGCAATGGGGAGCATGATACTAAAGGTTCCCCAGCTGGTTCCCGTTGCGAATGCGATGATGGCACTTAGGATGAAAATGGCGGCAGGAAGATAAGGGCTTGGGAGATAATCTCCGATAAAGCTGGCTAGATATTGCCCTACGTGCATATCCGAGCTGACTCCACCGATGGCAAAAGCAAGCAGGAGTATGGAAGCGATGGGAGCCATCGATTTGGCACCTTGCAAAGAGGTATGCAAAAAGTCACTGCCGCTCATCGCGTTTTTAAAACGGTAATAGGCGAACATCATCAGTAAAGTAACGATGAGGGTATAAAAAATGGAGGTTGATCCTGATCCCTTGAGGAGATTTCCATTTCCCGTAATCAGCATAAAAATAAGGACTCCACCGATCATCCATACCATCGGCCACATAAACAGACCCAAAGATCCTCGGTCATCTTCGCATTCGATAGAGGGCTCTATGATAGAGGCATGCTTCATGGGACCTATATCGATGTTGTACCAAATGGCTACAAAGGTAACAATGAGGGCAATGTAGGCATAAAAATTGTAACCGATAGCGCTGATAAGCCACGTAGCTTCTTCGCCTGCGATAAGTCCTGCGGCGATTTGCCCGCCGATAAGTCCCAGCAGCAATGCACCCCAGCCATTGATCGCAATAATCGAGCAAACGGGTGCAGAAGTGGAATCACAGACAAAAGCGAGTTTCGCACGGCTGATTGAGTAGCGATCGCAAAACGGACGTCCGATGGCACCTGCGACGAGTGAGGTGATGGAAGATTCGATAAAGATGATCATTCCTGCAATGAAGCTGGGCATGAGGGCTCCCCGTTTGGACGTGACCAAAGAGCGTTTGGTACTAAGCTCATGCACCAGCCCATCTACCCCTCCACTGCGTTCAATGAGTGCCATAACAGATCCTACCATCATTGCAAAAGCTAGGGTTTTGAGAACCCACACCTCGTTGAGCAATCCCCAAAAACGTTCAAGCATCAGGATGAGAGCATCTATGGGATGATAACTTGAAATGATGAATTCACCGACGAGAATGGCCGCTAATAAAGCGATAAAAACCGAACGGCTAAACAAGGCGAGAACAATCGCGATAAAAGGAGGGATAAGCCCTAAAAGTCCAAATTCGATATAAAATCCTTATAGTATAATTTGCAGTCGCATAATGCCCGCACGGCCAAATTGCTCTTCGTAGTAGTCGCTTCTTTTTTCATCGATAACGGTAAAGCCCAGCTTTTTATACATCAGTTCTGTTTCGACAGAGCCGATCTCGACCATGGCTTGTACTTTTCGGTATCCTTTGAGACGTGCAGGAAGCATGCTTTTGGTGATGAGCTCTTTGTAGGTTTCGATGCTTTTGTATTGCTCTTCGACCATGAGGAAATCCAATACCCACGTTTGATTGTCCACTTCAGGTTCGCACAATAAATAGCCGGCGATGCGCTCATGATAGCTTTCATCGATTCCGATCTCTTCGAGTGCTTTGGCAAAGGCATCGTGGGTCGCAATACGAGGCTCATACGCGCAGATCGCACCCACACTCACCCCTCCCGCTTCTGCGATAAAAAAGTTGGAATAATGGCAGTAGCTTTTGGTTGAGGTCGTTGTTAAACGTTTCAAAGAGTCTAGAAGTTCGGTATCGTTAGAGGATTGAAAGACAAAATCGAAAAGCCCGACACGTTTTGTGGCACGGGAGCTTTCCAGTATGGCTTTGCATATAATCACAGTGTCGTTTTCGGATGCTTTTCGAACGGTGACTTTCATGCTTTATTCCTCTGTACCGAATTTTTCATTATGCTATACTACCTAACTTTAAAAGCAACTAAGGCCATCCATTTTATGTATAAATTTAGGTTATTAAATTTTTTTATGATTGTTACTTCTGCGGTATTTGGATCGCAACAGCTTGTTGTGGTGATTTCACCCGACATGAATACGACCTTGGCTACGATGACGCGGTATGAAAAAAATAAAGGAATGTACAGTGCGATCGGCACCTCTGTCCCTGTTATTTTGGGACGAAGCGGATTGGGATGGGATCAAGGTCGCCAACCGCTGAAGCGAGAAGGGGATGGCCGCAGCCCTGCCGGGATTTTTGATATTACGGCTACTTTTGGTGAAGATCCAAAACCAAATTCTGGCATGCCTTATTGGTTTGCGGATGATAAACTTATCTGCATCGATGATGTGAATGATACCCAATACAACACAATGGGGCATTTGGATTCACTGAATCCTCCAAAAAGCTATGAACAGATGCGTCGAACGGATAAGGTGTACCGCAACGGTGCCGTGATCGATTACAACCGTGAGAGAGTGAGCGGTCGCGGCTCGTGTATCTTTTTTCATCTCAACCATCCTGATGGTCGTCCCACAGCCGGATGCACCTCGATGGAAGAAGAGCCGTTAGGGGAATTGATCCGCTGGTTTGATCCGCAAAAAAAACCGAAATTGTTACAAATACCTAGAAGTGAATGCAAGCAATATCAAAAAGAGTTTGTGGGAATTAAATGTGATTGATATTTTTTCCCGCACAAAAGCGGGAAAAAATTAATTAACGTCTACTTTAGGAGTAGTTGCGTTTGAAGCTGGGAACATTGGATAAGAAATTGCCGGTTTACGTCCATCAAGGGATTTGAGGAACGTTTCAATCGAAGCCGTTTCGTCATCGCTTAGAGCAACTCCCAGCTGTATGCGCCCCATCTCTTTGATCGCTTCATTCAACGTTGCCATCTGGCCATTGTGGAAATACGGAGCGGTTTGGGTGATGTTACGCAGTGTCGGTACACGCACCATGCCGTTTTTATCCCCTTTGAAATCGCCGACGTTGCCATGTTTATATGCAGCGACAGCGCCGAATGCCTGCATCGTTCCCCCCAGTGCGATGTCGTTATGACATGTCGCACACCCTTTGTCGATAAAGGTTTTAAGTCCTTTTTGCTCTGCGTTTGTCAGCGCTTTTTTATTGCCGTTCAAAAAGTCATCATAACGGGATGGGGTAACAAGCGTACGCTCAAAAACGGCGATCGTATCGGCAATTTTTTCAAACGTTACTTTGACATTTTTGCCATACGCTTTTTGAAACATCGCTACGTATTGAGGAATTGAGTTGATAACACTGGTGACATGCTCTTTGGGTGCTGCCATCTCAGGGCCTGCTTGGATCGGTCCTTGTGCTTGATCCTCTAGGTGAGGAGAGCGTCCATCCCAAAACTGCTGTGCATAAAATACGGCATTGTAAACGGTTGGAGAGCTGAGGTGGTGAGGGTTTGAGGTCCACTTGTGCCCGATGGCCGAACTCATCCCGTCGCTTCCGCCAAGACCTACATTGTGACAGCTGTTACAACTGATAAGACCGCTTTTGGAGAGGCGAGGGTCCATGTAGAGCATTTTACCCAGTTCGACTTTTGTCGATGTTGTTGGATTGGCAGGATTGGACGTGAGTTTTGTCAATGCCGCTTTCGAAGCGGGGATAGGTTTTAAACCTGCTTTTTGGGCATCGCTTTGGAGTGAGCCTGCCATCAGTGCGCCCGCTACGCATGCGGATAAAATAAATGCTTTCATCGATATTCCTTTGATTGTAGGGTAGTGAAAAAATTATAGCATACGATGGTTACAATTCCTGCATCACGGTATGGCGATTGGTATGCTCAAGCCGTCTGCATGATGCTTCAAATGCTCCCGATTCCCCGATGATGTAACAATGCCCCTTGGCACGCGTGATAGCAGTGTACAGCAGTTTGGTGTTGAGCATGATGAGGTGAGAGAAACTCATCACCATGACGACGGTTTCGTACTCCATTCCTTGTACTTTATGGACACTCAGCGCATAAGAGAGGCTGAGAAGATTGCTTACATCTTCGTATTTGTACTGCACCACAATTTCTTCGTTGGGATAAAAAACAGTACACAGTTCTTCGTCATCGTCAATGCGAAAAATCAGTCCGCACATTCCGTTGAAGATCCTTCGTTCAACAGGATCACTGCCCTCTTTAAACTGATCGGTGGTAAACGAGAGCATGTTCTCATTTTTGATATGGACCACTTTGTCCAGTAGCCGATATTCTCCCTTGTAGGTTTTAATCGTTTTTTTTGGATTGGGATTGAAATATTCCTGGAGGAGAACATTGAGATTATTGACCCCAAGTGTATGGGCGCGCATGGGTGAAATGACTTGAAAAGCATTAAGATACTCTCGTATTTTTTTGGTCTCGAGTTTTTCACGTGCAGGGGCCAAATATTGGAGAGTCACTTGGGCGATGGAGGCGAGTATGTTATGAGCATTGGTTTTCACCACTTCGTCAAACTCATCGGCACTAAGGGTGTGTTTGAGTGCATGGCGGTTGGGGATGTCAACTCCGATAAAAGTAAAATCTTCATAGTCTTCACCATAAGGGGGGATAATTCCCTGACGGACATCGTTGGCGATGAGGGCGATGGCCTGCTCGGAGCGTTGGCGGTAGATTTGGGTGAGCATGACGGTGGGAGCAAGCTTGAGCGCGATCGCATCGGTGAGAGGATTGCCCGCACCGATAGGGGGAAGCTGTGCGTCATCCCCTACGATAATGACGACCGCATCAGAGGCGATTTTAACCATGAGACGGGCGAAAAGGGTGGAGTTGATCATGGAGGCTTCATCGATGAGCATCACCTGATAGGGCATGGTGTTCTGAGACTCGAATTTGACCAGCAGACTTTGGATAGTACCGCTCTCATATCCACTGCGTTCACGGATGCGTTGAGAAGCGATACCGCTGAGGGCGCAGGTCATGATGAGCGAGCGGTCCATTCGCAGTGCGAGCAGATCTAGCAGAGCTTTGGCCGTGGTACTTTTTCCTGTTCCTGCATATCCGATTAGAAACAGAAGTCCCACCCCTGCGTTAATCTGCTCTAACGCGATGCGCTGTTGTTCTCCCAGCGTCAGGGTATGTTCGCTCAAAAAAGCATCCAAATCTTTGGTTAACGGTTCTCCGGTAATTTTTCCACGACGGACAAATTGGTCAAAGAGCACTTTTTCGGCTTCATACAGTCGTGAGGGGGCGAGTCTTCCGCTGGGGAGAAGGACAATCTTGCCCTCACGTATCCGATCTTCAAGCGCATAGGCATAGACCTCTTCATCGCCCAATTCTAAAAGTAAATCAAGCTTTGCGTAGAGGATGTCTTGACCGATACAGCTGTTGCCCTCCGAATCGCAATATTCACTCAGCGTGTATTCCATCGCCGCTTGGATACGGCGTTCATCGTGATGGGAGATTCCCATTTGATGCGCGATCTCATCCGCTTTTTTAAATCCGATGCCGTTGATGGACATGAGTCCGTAAGGATTTTTTTTGATGACGTCGATGGGTTCTGAAACCCCTTTCATTGCCGTGGAAATGAGGCGCAGCAGGGTTGGAGTAACACCGTAAGGGGCCAGAAATTCTCCCAGTAACCGCATGGATCGGAACTGCTTCCAGCCGTTGGATAGTTTTTCGAGACGCTTGGTATTCATCCCCTTGATCTCCATGAGACGCTCGATGTCGTTTTCCAAGATTTCGATGAGCTCCTCTTGGCCGTATTTTTCGATCAGTTCGGCAGTAAGTTTTTTGGTAAACCCTTTGACGACACGGTTGAGGAAGAAAAAAAGTTCGTTTTGATTGACCAGCAGCGATTCAGCTTTGAACGTTTTGCCGTAGTTTTTGTGCACTTCCCATTCGCCCTTGAGGGTGATGGCGGCATTGAGGAGATTGTCTACCTCGCTCTCATAATAGTGGGCACTGATTTTTTCACCGCTTTTGAGTGCAGCGATAAAAAAGCCGCTGTTTTCGTAGATGATTTTATCAACTTGACCAATAAGTGTTTGCATGGCACGATTGTACCAAAATATAAAGAAAGGCGCTTTTTTTTAGCCATTTAGCCATTTAGCAAGTACATTTTCCAGTACGATTTTATCAATCGGTTTGGCAATATGGTCGTTCATCCCTGCACTGATGGCCATATTAAGATCATCTTTCAGTACAGCAGCACTTAGGGCAATGATAGGGAGGTGCTCTTTTCCTTTGAGTTTTCGGATTTCACGGGTTGCTTCGAGACCGTCCATCACAGGCATTTGCAGATCCATTAAAATCGCATCGTACATATGCTGTTTGACCATTTTAAGAGCCTCAAGACCATTATTGGCAATGTCGCAGGTGATTCCCATGGTTTTGAGCCGTTCACTGGCTACAAGCTGATTGAGGTCATTGTCTTCAACAAGCAGTAAATGAATCTTTTTAGTGGTTGAAAAATGATTGATATCACTTGTTGGTGGGGTTGTGAGTGAAGGTTCATTTTCGAAATAAGGCACTTGATCAAAGAGAGCAGTAAAGCTAAACGTACTTCCGGAACCTAGGGTACTTTGAATCTCAATGGTTCCTCCCATCAGTTCGACAAGCTCTTTGGAAATCATGAGCCCCAGCCCTGAGCCGCCGAATTTACGGGTAAAAGAGGTATCTACCTGCGAAAAGGGCTGAAAAAGTTCTTTTTGCTGTTCTTTCGTTATTCCGATACCGCTGTCTGAAATTTCAAATTTCAGCGCATGCTTTTCTCCATGCGTTATGGCACTAATGGAGATGTGAACGTATCCTGAATCGGTAAATTTGAGGGCATTTCCAACGAGATTACTCAAAATTTGCTGCAGGCGCAACGGATCTCCGATGAGCTTTTTAGGAACGCTATCGTCCATGAGAATTTCCAAGGAAAGGTTTTTATTTTGGGCTTTATAGCTGAACAGATCACGGGTATTGTCTAAAATTTCAGCTAAATCAAACGGCGTTGATTCAAGCGTCAGTTTATGCGCTTCGATTTTTGAGTAATCCAAAATACTGTTGATAACATTGAGAAGTGCTTTGGAAGCTGTCTCGGATTTTGTTAGATAGTCCCGCTGCAGTGGTTGTAAATCGGTTTGTAAAACAAGATCGGTTAATCCGATGATCCCGTTGAGAGGGGTACGAATTTCATGGGACATGTTGGCTAAAAAGTCACTTTTGGCTTGGTTTGCGCGTTCAGCGGCATTTTTTCCTAGCGCCAGGTTCTCTTGAACGGTTTTTTCAATGGTAATGTCACGGTTGGTACCGATGATTCCAATAGGATTGTGTTGTTTATCGTATTTGATAATGGCTGCAGAATGGATGTATTTAATCCCGCTTGGAACCACGATGCGAAAAGACAATTCAAGTGGTTTCAGTTGTGCAGCAGATTCCTGTAGCAACCGAATCGCATTTTCGACATCCTCAGGATGGCACCGCGAAGTCCACTCTTCAAATGCCAAATGAACACCCAAAAGATCGGGGGACATTTCATACAACTCAAGTACTTTTGCATCGGCAGTGAAGGTATTGTCCTCGAAATGAAAGACCCAAATCCCCATTCCTGCTGCTTGTGTCGCGAGTTTAAGTTGATCGGTTATTTCCAGTAGCTCTTGATTGTTTAGGAGGAGAGTATTTTCCAACTCTTTTTGCTCGGTGATATCATGAACGGTACCGCGAGACTCAGTAGGTACACCATCGGCATCGTAAAAGTTTTCTCCCTGCTCACGGACGTATTTGATCCGTCCGTCTTTCATGAGGAGTCGATGAACATAATTGTACCCGATGCGCTGCTCCACCGAATGAGTATAAACGGAGTTTACCAGTTCCCGATCCTCTGGGTGAATAGCATTCAAGAACCCTTCATAAGTAGGATCATGTTCCTCTTTGTCAATCTCAAATATTTCGTAAATTTCATCGGACCATTCCAGTGCATAGGTGGATAGGTTCAGATTCCAGCTTCCGAGTTTGGCAAGCTTTTGTGCTTCGTTCAAATAGTCGGTTACCTTCGCCATTCTTTGGGTGTAATTTTCATTTTCGGTGATATCCCGAACAATGGCAATGTTATAGTCAACATTGTTGTGGTGCACAAGGCGGACGTTGGCCTCGATGGGAAACTCCCTGCCGTCTTTGCATCTTAAAATCGCATAATCGGTTAATCGTTTTTTGGCTTTGAGTTCTTCGAGATGTTGGGCAAACGGCTCACTCTTTTTGATGGGACGGCGAAAACCGTCAATTCCGATGGAGCGCATCTCTTCGATGGAATAGCCCAAAAGTTTTTTTGCGGTTTCATTGACATATTCGATCGCACCGTTTTGGATGCGCAGGATAAAAATCATGTCATTGGACTCATTGATCAGCTCGCTAAGAAAACTAAGCTCATCGTTTTTAGCTTCTAAATCTTGGCGCTTTTTATAAAAGGATAAAAGAGTAAGGAAGAGTAATAGGTTTAACAGAGTTCCTCCTATAAAAACATACGGTGAGACATTAATATGATTTTTTTTAAGTGACTCAGCGGTACTAAAGGTCTCTAATAAGAAGGGTTTTTCCATAATCGGCAGGGATGTTTTCCAATAATGTTTTGCAGGTGCTGTAGATGAGGTCAATGTGGTAAAAATCGGATGGTTGTTTGCATGACTGATTTTAAAATCTAAATGTCGTGCTATAAGTCCCCGTATAGGAGTAAAAAGTTCGTGGGAGTTGATGATCCCCATCACCCAACCGATGTGCGCATTATGCTTTTGAATCACTGTTGCCAGCGGTTGAAGTTTTTGGTACAGTGGAATAGAAATGTAGGTAACAGAACCATCGGGTGATACGGTAATCGCAGCTTTGCCCGTATCTCTGGAAGATTCCAAAGACTCTTTCATTCCAGGCTGACTTAGCGCCGTGGCGGTGTCTGAAGCATTCAGACGCAACAGTTTGATTTGCTTTATTGCCGGATAGTGTTGCGTAGTTTGAAGTTGATTGGCAAACGTATTCCACTCATCAGGGGAAACATATTCACTCGCGTTATAATAGGCAATACCGCTTTGGATGAGCTCTAAGTGGTCGATCATCGTTTCCTCTACGATGGAGGCTACTTGGTTGGAAGCATCATTAAAATGGTTTAACGAAATATTTTCATGTTCGATATGGAAACGATAGGAGAGGGCTATGGTTAGCAGCATAGAGAGAGAAAAGAGCGTCCATATTGTTGGTAAATTTATCAGCTTTGGGAAGATGTTGCGGCCGATGGACGTTTTGCTATCTAACACGCAATCTCCTTAAAAAAACTCAAACCCATCGCCGTCGTCCAAACTGATCTCTTCGGGCGGGGCAAGGAATGATTGCACCATTTGAATATTCGAGATGATCGATGCATCCATAAAATCTACTGATGGGGCGCCTTCATAAAAGACACTTCTAAACCATAAGATTAGATCATTGTTAAAACTTTTACACAGTGCCGACATTTGCGGTGCCATTTCGATAAAGACTTTTTCATCTTTTTGGATGATCGAGGTCAAATCGCGAATCGCGATTCCCAGTGTTTGTGTTTCGCTGTACAACATCATGATGCTGGACGTTCGTTCAAAAGCATTGACAATCTGATCGACATCGTCGCCGTTGAGCTCGTTGCTTCCCATCCATAAAAATTGGGTTGAAAGTTCATTGAGCTTTAGCTCGAGAGAAGTGATGTCGTCTTCCTCCATAAAATCAAATTTTTGAAGTGTTTCAACTTGTTTGTGATAGGTGACATCCACAGGTGCTTTGGGCTCTTCTTTTGGGATAGGTTGAACGGTTTCTTTGGGAATCGCTTGGACAATATGTATGAGAGTTGGCAAATGTTCTTTGGATACTTGAAAAGAGAGGAGGTTAGAGGCCAGCTGATACATGGCGTTTTCGAGATAATTTTCAATAAGCTGGATGATTTTGGTGGAGGGAATGATGTTGACATTGGTGATTGAAAAGAAATAATAGTCTTCATTTTCTTCCATGATGATTTGAGGCTGCACTTTACGCCCAAGCATCGCCTGTCCAAGCTGGTACATAAAGCGGATGAGATCGCTCAAAAAATTGGTTCGAACATTGTCTTTGATAGTGGCCAGCATCGATTCCCACAGCTGAGTGAGATCTTCTTCGTTTTCGATGAGGTATGTCATCTTGTAGCAAAAGATGGCATTACTAAATGGATTAACGCTTTTTTTGGTGGAAACAGCGCTTTTATCACTGTGCATGATGTTTAGGTAGAGTTGAAGACGGTGTTTGAACACATCGGGCTGTATTGGTTTTACAAAATAGTCTTTGGCCCCATTTCTAAGTGCTTGGATCTGGTTTTCTTCATCCCCTTGGGTTGAGACGATAACAATGATCGCGTTTGGAAGGATAGAACTGATGTGTTTGGTTGCTTCAATCCCGTTCATGTTGGGCATCAAAATATCCATGAAAATCAGATCAAAGGGAATTTGCTGGCACAGTGTGACCGCGTGAAGACCATCATCTGCTTTGGTAATCTCCATTTCTTCATGGTGTTGTTGGCAATATTGATTGATGTAGGCTTCTAGAAGTGTTTGGTTTAGTGTTTGGTCATCAACAATAAGTATTTTTTTCATTAGGGGTTAATCCTCGTATTGCGTATAAATAGTATAAACTTCATCACGTTTTTCAATGAAAATTTTGACCAGTACGGGGTCAAAATGATTTCCTGCATTTTGTTTTAAAAAATCGATCGCTTCTTCAAACGGCCATGCTTTTTTGTAAGGACGTACAGAGGTGAGGGCATCAAACACATCGGCGATGGCAACGATACGGCCATAGAGAGGTATCTCTTCTCCTGACAACCCTTTTGGGTATCCGCTTCCATCGTATTTTTCATGATGGCTGGAAGCGATGATGTGACCTGCTTGGAGGTAGGGGCTTGTGGCATCTTGGAGGATATCCGCACCGATGAGGGTGTGCTCGCGCATGATTTTCATCTCATCTTCATCCAATTTTCCCGGTTTTAGAAGGATGTGATCGGGTGTTCCTACCTTGCCAAGATCGTGCAAAGGGGCAGCATAGCGCAAAATATTTTGCTCTACTTTATCCAAATTGAGATATTTTGCGATGAGTACGGTATAGCCCGAAACCCGTTTGACATGGTTGGCGGTCTCTTCATCCTTGTACTCGGCGGTGCGTGAGAGAACACGGAGTGTTTCATGCTCTTTGTGCTCCAAAGTGACATACGATTCTGTTAATTCATCGATGGTTTTATGAAGATTGGCAGTGGCTTTGTCCACTTGAGTGCGCAAATACTTTTCTTGATCGTTCAGCCGGACGATGGCTCTGCGAAGTTTGATGAAATTGCGAACACGGTTGAGGAGAATAATTTTGTTCATCGGTTTTTTGATGAAATCGTTGACCCCCGCCATGAGTGCTTCGATTTGAACAGTATCTTCGGCATCACTGGCGGTCAACATGATAATAGGGGCATCAGAATCAATTCGTTTAACCGCTTGGGTAACCTCTATGCCATTGAGCTTTGGCATCTTATAATCGACGATGACTAGATCAAAATGGTTTTTTTGCAGATATTCAACCGCATCTTCAGGATCGGTGAAATTGACAAATGTCGCATCAACTTCTTTTAAATAGGTTTCAATCAATAATAAATTCATATCATTATCGTCAATATTGACGATTACAAAAGGGTTGTTACAGTCCATTAAGCGATTTCCTCTTTCATCTGTTGAATATGCTTATTCGTCTCTTCCTCGATAGCTTTGAGACGGCTGTTTTTTTGATCAGGGGTGAGAGAAAGAACCTCTTTTTCAAATTCTTCACACGCATTTCCAAGTCCCTCAAGGTAGAGATTTTTAGAAATCCCTTTGAGAGAATGGATCGCCATTTTAAGAGTGAGCGGATTATCGTGCTGTTCTTGAATTTGGGTTAAAATCGTCTCAGCGTTATTGATAAACTTTTTAAACAATTCCATGACAACTTCATAGGGAAGTTCAATCTTAGAAGCGACAAAAGTAGCAAGAGACTCTTGGCTTTCCTTGTTAAACTGCATAATCGGTTCCATCTTTGGCTCAGATGAATCGTTAGTATGCACATGCGGGGTAAAATACTTTGTAAGCAGCGTTATCAACTCTTGTTTGCGCAGAGGTTTAACCAAATACCCATCTAGCCCTTGTCTCATGTATTGCGCAATGTTTTTGGCTATGGCATCAGCACTAAGACCGATGATGGGAGTATGGGTGCAAAGGGTTTCTTTCTCATATTGGAGAATTTGCTGCGTAGCGGTAATCCCGTCCATATTGGGCATATTGATGTCCATAAGGATGAGGTCGTATTTGGTATGGATGCATTTTTTTACCGCTTCATAACCGTCATAAGCAAGATCATGGTCGATTTCTAAGGTTTTGAGAAGTTCATGGATGTAGATTTGATTGACTTCATTATCTTCGGCAACAAGGAGGTTCAGACCCTCAAAAGTGACCAACTGCACCTCTTTGGGCTTGACGGGTTTTTGTTGATCGTCGATTTCAAGACGTTTGGAAATGGTAGACCAACTGAGTTCTTCAGGCAAATAGATAAGATTTTCAGCTGTCAGAGAAAGCGGAAGCACACAGCTTAGAGCTGAGGGAACGACAAACAGTTTGGCACGGGTAAATTGTTTGGATGCCGTTGCGATTTGCTCAATGCTCATCATGTCCATAAACAAAATAATATGCAGCTGCGGATCATCTTCAACATTATGCAGTGTTTCAACGCGCAAAAGATGCGAATCGCAGCACGCAAACCCTTTGAGATAGCGTTCAACCAATAAAAATCGCGGTGAGGGTTTAGATATAGGCAAATAAAGATAGGTAATGTGTTTTTGACACTTATAGTGGGAGGTAGTGGAATTGAAAACAAAGTCCAAGGTAGTATGGAAAACACTGCCCGATCCAAAAAGACTTTTAAACACAATTTTTCCGTCCATAGCAGCAATGACCCGTGTCACAATGTTGAGCCCAAGCCCTGTTCCTCCGAACTCACGGCTTATAGAGCTGTCGGCTTGAATAAACGGTTTGAAAATATTCTCTTTGTGTTCAGGTTTGACCCCGATTCCCTCATCTGCAACAGTGAAACCTATTGTGACGGTATCGTCGGTCATTTTGAGTCTTTTGATACGTACGTAAACCCGTTTACCACTTGGGGTAAATTTGATGGCATTGCTAATGAGGTTAATGAGAATTTGTTTGAGTCGCAAAAGATCGACATCGACGGATGAGGGGAGCTGCGGATCAATGAAGACCAGCAGATCGACCCCTTTTTTCGCGGCTACTGAGTAAAATGGATAGATCATCGCTTCGAGTTCGCCGATGATATTGGCAGATTCGATGTTCAGCTCCAATTGCTCTCGGTCAAATTTCATGACATCCAAAATATCATTGATGATTTGACGCAGTGTTTCACCGCTGTATTCGATGGTTTGAAGGTATTTTTTTTGTTGTTCATTCAGCGGAGTTTCTTCCAGCAATTCGGTAAAGCCCAAAATTCCGTTAAGCGGTGTTCGTATCTCATGACTCATGGTGGCCAAAAATCGGCTCTCTGCTTCGGATGAGGCTTTGGCTTCGCGCAAGGCACGGTTGAGCTGAGTGATATTTTCCAGCGTAACGAGGTAGCAGACGTTGTCCGTAAAACGGGTGTCAGGAATTTTTTCGACATGGATGGCAAAAATGTGATGGTTGTAAAAGCGGTCTTTCATGGCAACTTTTACAAATTTTCCTCTCAGTTCATACAGGCGATCCAAACAGACGACTCTGTCCGCATTGTGAACTTGAAAAGCGTCATCAACGTCCAAAAAGAGTTCGCTTAGATTTTTAAATCCAGTCACTTTTGGATCCAAACTCGTAATCCCTAAAAACTCCATGAATCCGCGATTGGATTGGATCACCCCTTTGCTTTTGTCTACCATACATATGAGACTTGTTTGAGCATCGAGAACATTTTGGATTCGGTGACGCTGTTCCTCGATTTCGTGTTGTTTTTCTATGAGCGGGGTGACATCATGACGGATGCTGATGTATTCGATAATCGTATTGTTATCGTCGATGATAGGGGAAATAGTGGTGTCAACATAGTAGTTAGAACCGTCTTTTCGTTTATTTTTGAGCATACCGCGAAAGACTTGTTGGTTTTGGATGGTTTTCCACATCTGTTCAAAAAGCATGGGAGAATTGTCGGGATGGCGAATAATGTTATGGGGTTTTCCAATGAGTTCTTCACGACTGTAACCGGTGATTTGGCAAAACTGATCGTTCACGTAGGTAATGATCCCCCGAGGGTCAGCTTTGGAAACAATGGAGCTAGAATCAATCATTGCTTTGAGCTGAGCTGAGAGACTTTGCTCGCTTTTGAGCCATTTTTTATTGATTTGATAATCAAGATGATGGGTGATTTTGGAAAGGAGCTTTTCATACGAATAAGGTTTGACCAAAATACTGCTGGTTCCTGCACGGTAGAGCTTTGAAGAGAGATTTGATTCACTTTCATTGATCAGGAGAATGATGGGTATTTCTGAAAGTTTGTGAACACGGATAAAATGGATCAGATTCAGTGCTCCCTTGACATTTTCGTGTGTGGTCAAGTCAAGTAAGAGTAAATCAGGCAGTTCATGGGATTGATCATTCCATTTTTCCATAAGCTCGGCACACTGCATGAGAAAGCACAGTTGATAGCCGCGATGCATAACCAGCTGTTTAAATTTTTGCTGCGAAGTTTTAGAACCGCCGATCATGGTAACGTGATAGGAAGCATTACTTTGGAGGGTTTCAAATAAGCTGATAAGTTCATCAGCCACTTCTTCAAGCGGCTCATCTTTGGAAATGTATTCTAAAATTCCGCTCTCAAAGAGGTACTCGCGCCGTTGGGAACTTATATCTGAAGAGAAGATAACAATACCGGCTGAGTCGGCTTGGCTTAGATATTCACGTAGCATTTGTTCGTTGCATGCGTCAAAAATGGGATCCATAACAATAAAGTCTGGGTTTTGGGCTATGATAGGTGGGATTTCGTCCGAACTAAACGCTTGTAAAATCGTGCATCCGATGGCACGCAGTGCATCGGCTACGGTATTGTTGAGCACTTTATCGGAATCGATGAGCGCAATCGTATAATTACACGGCGTAGGGTTTAATCGCATCTCGATCGTATTCATAATCTAGCCCTTAACTCGTGCAATCCGATCAGCTTCTTGAGCTTTATACAGCTCGGCGCACCCCTTTGAAAGCTCTCTTATTTTCAAAATATAGTTAGCACGCTCTGTCACCGAAATCGCTTTGCGCGCATCGAGGGTGTTGAAAGTATGGGATGCCATCATGCACAGATCGTATGCGGGCAGAGGAAGTTGAGCCTCTAGACATCGTTTGCACTCGGCAGATTTCGCTTCAAACTCAGCAAACAGCATAGAGGTATCGGCGATTTCAAAATTGTATTTGCTAAATTCGATTTCACCCTCTTTGTGGATGTCGCGGTACAATGTTTTGCCATGAGTATTTTCACTCCATACGATGTCAAACACGGTATCAACGCCTTGGAGATACATCGCCAAACGCTCCGTTCCGTACGTGATCTCGACGGCAACGGGATCGCATGCGATTCCCCCTACTTGTTGAAAATAGGTGAACTGTGTCACTTCCATACCATTGAGCCACACTTCCCAACCCAGACCCCATGCGCCCAATGTCGGAGATTCCCAATTGTCTTCGACAAAACGGATGTCATGTTCTTTGAGATTGAGTCCGAGGTATTCGAGACTTTTGAGATAGAGCTCTTGGATGTTTTCGGGACTGGGTTTGATGAGGGCTTGAAACTGATAGTAGCTTCCCAAGCGGTTGGGATTTTCACCGTAACGTCCATCCGTAGGTCGTCGGCTGGGTGCGACATAGGCAACCGACCATGGTTGTGAATCCAAAGAGCGTAAAAAGGTCGCCGGATGAAACGTTCCCGCTCCGGCAGGGATGTCGTATGGCTGAACGATCGCACATCCCTGTTCATTCCAAAATTGTTGAAGTTTTAACAGCATGTCGCCAAAAGTTATCATAAAAAAAGTCCCATACAAAAATTATTAGATTATAGCTTAGTCCAACTTACAAATTATAGAACCGATCTCATGCCCCAGTGCACGGGAGACAACGGAACATTTTATTTTCAGTAAAAAACAAATATTTGAGCGCATAACAGGACTCATACATTCATAGTTACCCATCCCTTTTGCGAGGATAACATCGGCAGTATCAAAAAGATTTTTAGCTTCTTGCGTTGCGCGTTCATAGACAAATCCGGGAGTATTGACACCGCTGTCGACGAGGGTACACAGCTGATCCATATCCGCTTCTTTTGCCTCTTTCATTGTGACGTCGTTGATGATAAAATTGCCGCGCACCATATAGAAAATTTTCAATTTAGGAAAAAGCTTTTTGAGGTGTTCAATCGCCAAAGCGTCAAATAAATGTTCCCCCGTATTGTCACCGATATACAGCAGGGTTCTAGCTTCTTTGAGCTGTTCCCTCAAACCGGCCGTGTCATCATGTGCAAACGCAGTATCAAATACAGAAGTAATCGCACCATGCAGATCAAACGACACTTCGGCGGCCAAATCGATAACATTTCCGACAACCGCTGTTTTGAGAAGAGCCATAAAAGAATCATCGCTTTTTTCGATCGTGTCACGTAAAAATGGCATATAGTGATGCGCTTGTGCAGTGGCATGGGTTTTTTGTTCATCGTAGAGATCAACTTTTTGACTCAAACGGGCCATTTCTTCATACAAAGGAGTAGCAAGCACAGGAGGAGTGAGGCTAAAATCGGCTTTTTCAAGTGAGGTTTCAACATGCGAAATGATGGCACGTGTCAGGGTATCATTTGCCTTGATCGCCTCGGCAACCCGTTTGCTTTGGCCTATGATACACGCAATACATTCATTTTCAATGGTCATACAGTCCCATGTTCGTCAATGACTTTTCCCCACATCAGTTTGTATTTACGGCGCATAAATTCGACTTCTTGGGCAGAAAGTTTGAGTTGAGTAGTGAGGGTGTCGATGGTACGGCGGTCTTCATCATAGAGCTCTTGCAAGGAAGCCAAGGCCTCTTTTAAAAACATATTTTCATTTTTGATCGACTCAATCGTCTCTTCTTTGGCAATGAGAACTTTTTCATGGAGATTGATGATCGTACCGATGGTTTTCTCGACGAAACTTGCACCCATCGTGATGTCGGCATGTGATGCGCTAAGTTCAGTCAGAGAGGAGGGAACGATGTCCCCCATGCTTTGGGATGGATCGATGAGTACCACACCCTCTTCAACAATTGTTGTGAGTTTCCCGCGTACAATCAAAGCTTCGACGGCTTCAACGGTCATATTGGTTAAGTCGGCATACTCATAAATGCTCATCCAGTGTTCGTGCATCTTCAATTACCCTTTTGTCATTTAAAACTCTAAAGCAAAAGGCGTACCTACTTATAAAATGGTCTCTATCTCCATAGAATCCATTTCAACTTTTTTTGCTTTTGAAATGCGGTCTTCTTGGAGTTTCATACGCAATTCTTCGTTTTCAAGTGCCAAAATCTGCATCGCCAAATACGCCGAGTTGATCGCTCCCGCTTTTCCGATAGCCACAGTAGCCACAGGCATCCCCGCAGGCATTTGTACGGTTGAGAGTAATGCGTCAATACCGCTAAGGGCAGAGGCACTCATCGGAACACCGATAATCGGTTTGATCGTTTTAGAGGCCAAAACACCTGCTAAATGGGCGGCCATTCCTGCGGCTGCGATAAACACCTGTGCCCCTTTGGCTTCAGCGGCGATAACATAGTCTTTGGTACGCTCAGGACTTCGATGTGCCGATGAGATGATAAGTTCGTATTGAACGCCAAATTCTTCAAGGGTTTGAGAACACGATTGCATAACGTCAAAATCGCTTTTGCTCCCCATAATAATCGATACAAATTTCATTTTTTCTCCTCAGGTTTTGGTTTTAAGATTTGGTTATTGTCCCCATATCCAGAGTGGCGGGGATACGGAAAAAAGTATAGGCAGGCAACGGGGATGGGAGTTTAAAGCGGTTGAGATTGCCGCTGTGCACTTGATCCCATACCTTGCCATTTTCAGCGATCAGCTGTTTAAAACGGATAGCCCATTGCCCGTTTTCGCAAAAAATGGTGCCGATATCGTTGTCGATTTCACTCAATACCGAACCTTCTGGAACGACAAGTTCCATTGTGTCGCCTGGAAAAGTTTTGTATTTGCATTCAAAAAACTCGCCACTTTCATCGACAATGGCTGCTACTTGATGGGTTCCCATCATCATGGTGAAATCGAGGTTTTGGGTATCGTGCTTTTCAAAAGGGCGATTGATGAGGTACGCATCGGTAAATCCGCGATTTTGGGTAGTATTGAGCTCACGCTGATACGCATCACCGTCAAATTTCCCCTCATAAAAATCATCGATGGCACGGCGATAGGTTTTGGCCGTGATGGCAGCATAGTAGGGTGACTTTGTGCGTCCTTCGACTTTGACCGAGTCGATACACCCGCTCTCCAATATCTCTTTCATGTGGCTGGCTAGATTGAGGTCTTTGGAATTCATGATGTACGTACCGATTCCCTCTTCTTCGACAAGTTTGAAAAGCGTTCCCGTTTCAGGATTGGATGCAAATATTTCATACGGAAATCGGCAATCGTTGGCACAGCTTCCACGGTTAGGGACCCGTCCGCTTTGCAATGTCGAGATCAAACAGCGTCCGCTGTACGCAAAACACATGGAGCCGTGGACAAAGACTTCAATCTCCAAATCAGGAAGTTCTGCTTTAATGACGGTCAAATCTTTGAGAGAAATTTCACGCGCGGCGATAATACGGCGTGCTCCCATGTCATAGTACACCTGCGCATCCAATACGTTCATGACATTGGCTTGTGTTGAGAGGTGCAGGGGAATATGAGGAGCGATTTGGTGGGCGAGTTTGAGAACTCCTGGGGTTGCTACGATAAACGCATCCGGCTCTAATGCCGCCATTGTAGCGATATGCTCTTTGAGCAGTTTGAGTTGGGAGTTAAAGGGGAAACCGTTGATCGTAACGTATACTTTACGTCCGCGTGCATGCGCGTAATCTATCCCCTCTTTGAAACTTTCCAGATCGAACTCTTTGCCTGATCGGATGCGAAGCGAGAAGTGGCTGACCCCGCCATAAACGGCATCAGCGCCGTAGTCAATAGCAATTTTGAGTTTTTCTAAATTTCCCGCAGGGGAGAGGAGCTCCACTTTTTTCAAAGCCTATTCTCGATTCTTTGTAATTTTAAGGGAATTTTACCTTAAAAAACCTCTACTTTTGTCCAAATGATGCGAGCAATGCTTCGATGTCGTCGCTGGAAACAACATTTTCAGTACTTTGATCGCCAGGAAGATGAACAGCAGACGCAACACGTTTGGAATCGTCTACTTTACTTGAAAAGAGGTGGTTCATATAAGTAGAGAGCGCACGCATGACATTAATAACCCGTTCAATTTTTTGACGATGAATGTCTTGGTATTGCATGATATCCATGATGTTCATAACGGTATCAATATTGTGCCCCGTCATTGTTAACAATGCGTCGGTATGCTCTTTGGCTGCTTTGTTCTGTTCCAATTGCGTTTGAAATGCTTCCACATGAGGAAATTTGGTGCATAAAGTTTGAAAAAGAGCAATGTTGGCATCCAAAACATTTTCAAGCTCTTTAACGGTATCTTCGGCATCGCCAAGATCATTGCTGATTCCTTCGATAAGATCAAAAATTTCAGTTGCTTTCTCTTCACTTTCTTTAGTAACATCATCGAGCTGATGAACCATTTTATTATCATCCGTAGGTGGTGGCGGCGGCCAGCTGTGAACGGCAGAAACACGATAATCGTGTTCGTTAAATTCAGATTCGTCATCTTCTATTTGCTCTTCGGGTTCGCCAGACAAATCGTCCATATCCATATCAACATCTTCATTCATGAGCGCATCAAGTTCTTCTTGAGTCATAATATAATTACCCCGGTACTGAAATATTGCACTATAATATCATTAATATGATTATTTTTATAGGAAATTAGATGAAAGTTGACCTACACAATCACACCGTACTGTGCAATCATGCAACGGGAAGCGTAAATGAGTATGTGGAAGCGGCGATTGCATGTGGGACAGAGTATTTTGGTTTTTCAGATCATGCACCTATGAATTGTGACCCTCAATACCGGATGGATTTTTCACAAATGGATCTGTATGAGCAGTGGATCAAAGAGGCGCAAGCGAACTACAGCGATAAGATCACTGTATTGTTAGGTTATGAAATAGATTTCCTTCCAGGACACATGGATGATCGGGTTTTAAAAAGAGCGTGTGACTATACGATCGGATCGGTTCATTTCATCGATGGCTGGGGATTTGATAATCCGGAATTTATTGCCAAATACGACAGCGTTGATATGGATGAAGTCTATACGCATTATTTTGGATTGATTGAAGCGATGGCGAAAACGGGGCATTTTAATATTGTCGGCCATTTGGATTTGCTCAAAGTCTTTAATTTTTTTCCAAAAACAGATATTCGATTATTGGCTAAAAATGCGCTCAAAGCAATCAAACAAGCAGACATGGCGGTTGAGATTAATGTTTCAGGATGGCGCAAACCCGTACGGGAGGCCTATCCTTCGCAGGGATTACTGCAAGAGATTGCCGCTTTGGATATTCCAATCACATTTGCCTCAGATGCGCACCGCATCGATCAAGTAGGGATGTTTAGCTCTGAAGCGGAAACTTTGGCACGCAGTGTCGGATATACTCAATGTGCGTTATACCGAAACAAAGATCGCACAATGATTAAATTTTAAGCACTAGGTCTTCTCACGTTTAACGTTTAATTCGCTATACTTTTTGAACTATTATTACATTTCAGGAGAAACGCATGGGTAAATTCGTAAACAGCGTCGACGAGTTTTTTAGTTTTTGTAAAGAGAACGATGTTCAGTTCGTAGATTTTCGCTTCACAGATATGAAAGGGACATGGCACCATGTTACCTACCGTTATAGCGCAGTCAGTGCTGCTTCGTTTGAAAACGGTCTTCCGTTTGATGGTTCATCTATTGATGCATGGCAGCCGATTAACCGTTCAGACATGTTATTGAAACCGGAAGCAGAATCTGCATTTATGGATCCGTTTACGGCTGATCCGACCATTATCGTTTTCTGTGACGTTTTTGATATCTACAAAGGGCAAATGTACGAAAAATGCCCACGTTCTATCGCTAAAAAAGCACTTCAACACCTTAGTAATGCGGGTGTTGGTGATGTTGCGTATTTTGGTCCTGAAAATGAATTCTTTGTATTTGATGATGTAAAAATTCGTGATGAAGTAAACTGCTCATATTATGAAGTAGATACCGAAGAGGGTGCATGGAACGATTCAAAATCATTCCCTGACGGTTACAACACAGGTCACCGTCCACGTACCAAAGGGGGTTATTTCCCGGTAGCACCAATTGATACAATGGTTGATTTACGTGCAGAGATGATGTTGGTTCTAGAACAAGTTGGTCTTGAAGTTATCTTGGGTCACCACGAAGTAGCACAAGGTCAGGGCGAAATTGGTATCGTATTTGATACACTTGTAAACGCAGCAGACAATGTACAAAAACTTAAATACGTTATCAAAATGGTAGCGCACCTCAATGGTAAAACGGTTACGTTTATGCCAAAACCGCTTTATGGCGACAATGGTAACGGTATGCACGTTCACCAATCCATCTGGAAAGACGGTAAAAATACATTCTACAAAGAGGGCGGTTACAGCAACTTGAGCGAAACAGCGCTTCAGTACGTAGGAGGGATTTTTAAACACGCAAAAGCTATCGCAGCCTTTACAAATCCATCAACCAACTCTTATAAGCGTTTGATTCCAGGTTTTGAAGCTCCTTCTATTTTGACTTATTCAAGCCAAAACCGTTCAGCATCTTGCCGTGTACCATACGGTGCGGGTGAAAAAGCGACACGTATTGAAATGCGTTTCCCGGACTCGACTTCATGCCCATACTTGGCTTTTACGGCAATGTTGCTTGCAGGACTTGACGGTATTAAAAATAAAATGGTTCCGGTAGGACCAATGGATGAAGATCTGTTTGAGCTTAGCCTTGATGAGATTCGTGAAAAAGGGATTCCTCAAATGCCGCACACGCTTCGTGAAGCACTTGAAGCTCTTATTGCTAGCAATGAATTTTTACGCCCGGTTATGAGTGAATTGTTTATTGACACGTACCAGCACTACAAATTTGAAACACAAGTATGGCCGGACGAAGCACGTCCAACAGCCTTCGAGTTCATTTCTACCTATTCTTGCTAATTTAACACTTCTCTCTTCCCGCGCAAGCGGGATTCAAAATCTTACTTTTTTATGACAATTGTTCACTACTTTTAAGAAATATTAGGCATAATAATCACTATTACTTATCTAAGGAAGTTCATATGCAACGTTATGGTTACACACGTGCCGGTATGGCAGTCTCATTAATAGCAGCTGCGGGATTAGGCTATATCGCTTATTTACAATACAGTCTTGCGCAGGTTGATTCGGTTATTGCAACAACCATCAGCGGTGCGCACAAAGCGGCAAAATCGGCAACAAAACTCAAAGCACAGGGCGGCAATGAGGCCATTGAATTGAGTAAAGTGGCAGAGATGGAAGGAAAAGGATGGGAGCTTTCGGATAACAACCAAAGTTATGAATACAAGCAAGACGGAAAAATCCACGCCACAATGTCATTAGATCATGTCACAGGTAAAGTCGTTTATAAAATTGACTGCGGAAGCTTTCAAGGCGATGCAGCACAAGAAGAATGTTCGAATGTCTTAGATGGTTCAGGTAAGAACTACGTAGCAACGGACGAAGTTCCTTGGTAATCACCGTCATTCCCGCGAAGGCGGGAATCTCTAGTTAGTTTATTTAATCTATAACCTTCGGACCGGCTGCTGAGTAATCAAAGCCATTTTGTCCATCGTACTTCTTGAAGTTTTTGATAAACATTCCTGCCAAATTATCACGTTGTACGAGGTAAGCCTCTTTGTCAGCCCAAGCATTACGCGGGTTGAGAATGATAGGATCTACCCCTTTGAGTGTTTTAGGGATATTAAAGCGAAACGTATTTGTAGTATCAAACTCGCTCTCTTGGATCGAGCCGTCAAGAATGGCACGGATGCATGAACGGGTATCTTTGATGCTCATACGTTTTCCGACACCGTAAGCTCCCCCTGTCCATCCGGTATTTACCAAATAAACATTAACATTGTGTTTATCGATTTTTTCGCCCAAAAGTTTCGCATAAACAGTTGGATGAAGGGGAAGAAACGCTTCCCCAAAACAGGAGCTGAAAGTTGCAACAGGCTCAGTAATACCACGCTCTGTTCCCGCAACTTTTGCAGTGTAGCCGCTTAGGAAATAATACATCGCCTGTTCTTTGGAGAGGCGGCTTACCGGAGGCAATACACCAAACGCATCGGCAGAGAGGAAGATAATGTTTTGAGGATGCGGAGCTTGCAGGGTAGGCTCGTGATTTTCAATATGTTCGATAGGGTAAGAAACACGGGTATTTTCGGTCTTAGAACCATCGTTGTAGTCGACCATACCGTCTTCGTCATAGACAACATTTTCCAATAAAGCATTGCGGCGAATCGCATTATGGATTTCAGGTTCATTGTTGGGATCAAGATTGATTACTTTTGCGTAACATCCCCCTTCAAAATTGAACACACCGTTATCGTCCCAGCCGTGCTCATCATCTCCGATCAAGGCTCGCTCAGGATCGGTAGAAAGGGTGGTTTTACCTGTACCGCTAAGCCCGAAGAAAAGACAGGTATCGTTATTTGGACCTACATTGGCAGAACAGTGCATCGCCAGTTTCCCCTCAAGAGGAAGCCAGTAATTCATCATCGAAAAAATTCCGTTTTTCATTTCGCCGCCATACCACGTACCGCCTATGATGCACAAATTCGCTTCTACATCAAAGAGAACAAAGACTTCGGAATTCATACCATGTGATTTCCATTTATCATTAACGGCTTTGCACGCATTGAGAACGGTAAATTGAGGTTTGAATGTAGAGAGCTCATCACTGCTTGGACGGATAAACATGTTTTTGACAAAATGAGACTGCCATGCAATTTCAGAAATAAAGCGGACAGAGCGTTTGCTCTCAGAACTTGCACCGCAAAAGACATCCGTAACATAAAGGGATTTATCAGAGAGCTGTTCACGGGCTACTTCCAACAGCTCGTTAAAAATAGCTTTATCAATGGGTTTGTTAACATCGCCCCATGCGATGTATTTGTTCGAGGGGTCTTCGTTAACAAAATACTTATCTTTAGGACTTCGACCCGTAAAAATACCTGTATCGACCATAGTGGCACCATTGCTGGCAAGCGCACACTCACCATTGCGCAACTCATGTTCGATCAATTCATCAAAGCTCAGATTGTGGAAAATCTTTTGAGCGTTTTTAATCCCTAGTGCATCTATCTCTGCGGATATCATGGCGTTGCTGTCCCTTTATGTCTCAATACACCGCACCTTTAAAAGGTTAAGTGACAATATGGCGCGAATTATACGCCCCTTATGTTTAATCGTAATTAAAGAGAATGAATTGTTTTGAAATTAAATAATAAATTATTATCCAGTAGCTTATAGCATTAATTATTTTTTAAGAGTAAAAGGCACATAATGGTGTTCAGAGTTACGAGTGTAACTACTTTTTTTATCTATAAGGAGTAAGCCATGAAACGTTCTGGTTTTACTATGATCGAGTTGATCTTCGTTATCGTTATTCTTGGTATTTTGGCAGCAGTTGCCATTCCTAAACTTGCAGCAACACGTGATGATGCAAATATTGCGAAAATTGCAACGGATGCAGCAACAGTAATTTCAGATTTTGGTGCACGTTATACGTCACAAGGAACATGGGCTGGAGATACCGTGGGTGAAGTAACAAATGTTGTTTTGCAAAGTGGAGGTGCTAATGTGGCTCCAGGGACTGCTTTAGCTGTTCAAGCATATAATTTAGTAGACAGTACGGGTGCGGTTTGTCTTACGCTTACAATTAACAATGCTCTTGCGGATGGTAATATAACGCTTGCAGATGGTGCTGGTGCTACTCCAGTGTGTACTGCAGTTAAAGCTAGAACAGTTGCTTTGAAAAAGAATCATTCATTTGGTGGAACTGGCGTAGTTCAATAAGTTATTGTGTATCACCTTCGGGTGATGCATTTTTTAGATTGAATTGATTTTTGGGATTACAAGGTAATCATAGAACTCAGTGCAATAGAAAAAGAATTAGGATATAAAAATGAAACGTTTTGGTTTTACGATGATTGAATTGGTGTTTGTGATTGTCATTTTAGGCATTCTAGCAGCCGTGGCGATCCCTCGTCTCTCTGCGACACGTAATGACGCTGAAATTGCAAAGGGACGCAGTGATATTTCGTCTGTTCGTTCAGCGATTATCAGTGAGCGTCAAACCCGTTTATTACAAGGGAATAGTGCGTTTATCGCAGAGTTGGACGGTAATGTTACAGCAGGTGCTGTAGGAGTCTCTCTTTTTGATAACGGTTTATTACAGTATGGGATTATAACAGCTAATGCAAATGGGCATTGGATGAAAACCGGTACAAATGCCTACACTTTTCGTGTGATGGGTGATCCGGTTGCATTTACCTATACTCCTGCAAACGGTAGATTTGATTGTAACCATGCCAATGCAAACTGTAGACTCCTAACAGAGTAAAATCTGAAGTATTTCTATCAAATAGCCCTTTTGGGTTCTCCTCTTGAACTGCTTACGTATCACAGTGATGTTTTTCTAGAAATCGGCAGTCAGCTTTCACTTGCATTAGCTAAGCGTGAAATGAAGGGTGTTGTTATAGACAATACTGAACAACCGCTATTTAAAACACAGCCGGTCGGTGAAGTTCTCCCTTTTTCTTTTTCTTCTACACAAATAAAAATGGCGCAATTCATGGCGGAGTATTATGGATGTTCTCTAGGAGAAGTTCTTAATTTATGTGTCCCCTATGAAATCGAAACTCATTTTGGCGAGTTAATACACAGTGCTGTTGAGGTGGATATTACACTCTCGAAAAATCAAAATGACGCCCTCGATTTTATCCGCTCACATCCCGTATCCCTATTGTTCGGCGATACCGGTGCGGGAAAAAGTGAGATTTACATGAAGCGAATGGATGAGATTTTGAGTGAGGGGAAGCGGGCACTCTTGCTGCTTCCAGAAATCTCCCTCACCCCTCAGATGGAAGAGCGTTTCAAGCGTCATTTTGGGGAGGTGTTTGTACTGTGGCACTCGAAAATGACCCCGAAACAAAAGAAAATAACGCTGGCAAAAATCTATGACGGAAGTGCCCGCATCGTTGCAGGTCCACGATCGGCACTGTTTTTACCGATAAAAGATTTAGGAATCATCGTGGTGGATGAAGAGCATGATGAGAGTTATAAATCTTCTTCACGTCCCCGCTACCACGCACGGGATATGGCAGTTTATACAGGAAAGCTCCTCAACATTCCCGTCGTATTAGGCAGTGCAACACCCAGTTTGTCCAGTTACGCCAAATACCCCTATTTTCGTCTGCGGGGGGGATATTATACGTCTAAGCGTACGTTTGTTTTTGAGCCTTCAGTTGAGGCATTAACGCCGTTTATTGATGAAGCGATTGTGAAAAATTATCAAGATGAGCATCAGGGGATTGTTTTTATCCCTACGCGGGCAAATTTTAAGTACATGATGTGCGATGGTTGCGGTTATACGATTGAGTGCCCGTTTTGCAGTGTTGGGATGAGTTTACACCGTAATGCTAAAGCATTAAAGTGCCATTATTGCAACTACACCGAAGTATTGCCGCGCCTTTGTCCCAAATGTCAAAGTTCAAAACTCACCAATTCGAGGTTGGGGACAGCGGAAGCGGTGGAACATTTATGTACTCTAACAGAGGGGATGAAGGTAGAACAGTTTGACCGTGATGTGATCACGACACAAAATAAGCTGATCAAGACTCTCAAAGCGTTTAACAATCGTGAAATTGATCTGCTCGTAGGGACGCAGATGCTCTCCAAAGGGCATGATTATCATGATATCACCCTCGCAGTCGTGATGGGAATCGATAATCTATTGGCACAAGCCGATTACCGCTCTCGTGAAAAAGCACTCTCGTTGCTGATACAAATCGCAGGACGAAGTGGGCGTAAGGAAGACTCTACGGTAATAGTACAGAGTTTTAATGAGCCTTTTTTTAGACCTTATTTAGATGATTATGAGTTGTTTTTACAAAGTGAACTGCGGTTACGGGAAGGGAAATATCCACCGTATAAAAAACTGGCACGATTGTTGTACTCTCACGCAAATGGTCTAAAAGCCAAAGAGGTTATGGAAGAAGCAAGTGCGCAATTAAATACCGTCCCTACGATTGAGGTGGTGGGATTCGGTGCTTCGCCGATCGAAAAAATCGGAGGAAAACACCGTTTTCAGATTTTATTGCGCAGTGAGAAAAGCACCGAACTCATACGTGCCATCAAGTCAGTCAAATCGCCACTCTGCGAGATTGACATGGACCCCATCGAGTTTACGTAAAATTAACATCCAACAAGCTACAATCACCCTATGATTACACGATACCCAACCCGGAAAATTTATGTCGGCAATGTCGCGATCGGGGGAGATGCTCCCATCTCGGTACAGTCGATGACCTATTCGCGTACTTCGGACGTTGCCGCAACGGTTGAGCAGATCAATCGCCTCCATTTTGCTGGGTGTGACATTGTTCGTGTAGCAGTTCCAGAAGAAGCTGATGCATTGGCGCTCAAAGCGATTAAAGAGCAGATTTCACTGCCGTTGGTTGCGGATATCCATTTTAACTACAAACTTGCCCTCATTGCCGCCGAAGTGGTGGACTGTATCCGTTTTAATCCAGGTAATATTGGCGAAAAATCGCGTATTAAAGAGATTGTCAAAGCGTGTCAGGAGAGACATATCCCTATTCGCATCGGTGTCAATGCCGGAAGTTTGGAAAAAGAGTTTGAACAGCGCTATGGGCAAACGGCGCAGGGTATGGTAGCCTCCGCCGAATACAACATCAAGTTTCTCGAAGATTTAGGATTTACCGATATCAAAGTCTCTCTCAAAGCCAGTGACGTACAGCGCACCGTGGAAGCGTATCGCTTACTGCGTCCAAAAAATGACTATCCGTTTCATTTGGGTGTGACGGAAGCAGGGACGATTTTTCATGCGACGATCAAAAGTGCGATCGGGTTAGGGGCGCTTTTGCTCGATGGAATCGGTGACACGATGCGCGTTTCGATCACGGGTGAATTGGAAGAAGAGATCAAAGTGGGGCGCGCAATACTCAAAGACAGCGGTGCTGCAAAAGATGGGGTGAATATCATCTCTTGTCCTACATGCGGACGTATCGAAGCAGATTTGGTTTCTGCGGTTGCGGTGATCGAAGAGCGGACAAAACACATTAAAAAACCGTTGGATATTTCGGTGATGGGGTGTGTGGTCAATGCCATCGGTGAAGCAAAACATGCCGATGTGGCTATCGCCTATGGCAAAGGATCAGGGCTTGTAATGGTCAAAGGGGAAGTGGTTGCACGTCTCAATGAGGACGAACTGGTAGACCGCTTTGTAGCAGAGGTTGAAAAAATGGCAAAGGAAGAGGACTAACGTGGAAGAATCGCTTTATAATTTAGCTTTTGAACGCTCAGTTCTTAGTTCGATCATTTTTGACCCTGCGCAATTTGATGAGTTTGAAGCGGTGTTAACACCTGAGGATTTTTATCTCGCGGCGCATCAAGAAATTTTTCGTTCCATGCTTTCGCTGGCACACCGTGATCTCCCTATTGATGAAGAGTTTGTCAAAAAAGAGCTGACAGGAAGACAGAAGTTTGATGAACGGGTTATGGTTGATATTCTCACCGCCAATCCGATTTCCAATACAACGGCTTATGTACAGGAGATCAAAGACAAGGCGATGAAGCGCCATCTGCTTACTCTTACAACAGAGATTAAGCGTGTTACACTGAGTGAAGATCTTTGCGGTGCCGATGTGGTCGATTTGGTTGAAAAAAAGCTTTATGAGATCACTCAAAGCTCGCAAGCAACCGATTTCAAGGATGCTCCGAAAATCACTGAAGATACGATGGCCTATATCCAAGAGATGCGTGAACGCGGGGATGCCGTTTTGGTGGGCGTTGATACGGGATTTGCCGAACTCAATAAAATGACAACCGGTTTTGGCAAAGGGGATTTGGTTATCGTTGCGGCGCGTCCTGCAATGGGGAAAACATCTTTTGCCCTCAATATGATCCAAAATTTGCTTGAAAAGGGCAAAGGTGTCGCTTTTTTCTCTTTGGAAATGCCGGCAGAACAACTTATGTTGCGACTGCTAAGTGTTCAGACCTCTATCCAGCTTCAGCGTTTACGTTTGGGGGATATGAATCCTGAGGAGTACAAGAGGCTCAATGATGCCGTGGACAAGATGAAACACAGCAAGCTTTTTGTGGATGATCACGGCTCTTTGAACATCAATCAGCTCCGCTCAAAACTGCGTAAGCTCAAAAGCCGTCATCCTGAGATTGAACTCGCCGTCATTGACTATCTCCAAATTATGAACGGTACAGGGGGAAAAGATCGTCACCTAGAGGTGAGTGAAATTTCACGTGGTCTGAAAATGCTTGCTCGTGAGTTGGAAATCCCTATCGTTGCTCTCTCTCAGCTGAATCGTTCACTCGAGTCACGCTCGGACAAACGTCCGATGCTTAGTGATATTCGTGAATCGGGGTCAATTGAGCAGGATGCCGATATCATCCTCTTTGTTTATCGTAACGATGTCTATTTGTACAAAGAGGAAAAAGAGCGGGAAAAAGAAGCGATTGCTTCGGGGAAAGAGTTTACTTCTAAATACATAGAAAAAGAAGAGGAAGAGGCCGAGATCATTATCGGCAAACAGCGTAACGGTCCCACAGGGCATGTAAAACTGATGTTCCAGAAAAAATTCACCCGCTTTGTGGACAAGCCGACGTTTGGTGCGGCGCAGATTGTCTACGAAAGCATCGACATGAAACCTGCGGTGATGGGTGTCACAGATGAGAACTTCTCCATGCCGATTATCTAGTGTCCAAATTAGAGAGTGTTGAGCTTTTCGATCGCAAAAGCGGCTCTCTTTTTGTTCTTTTTCTCCTTTTAATCGCTTCCATTTCACTTTCGCTAGAATATTCCAACTATACGCAATTCAAACGTTTTGATGATCCGCTCATACATGCCCAAGTGATCGATCAAGAGGTACGGCTCATTAATGATGAACCTAAGACCTCTATGAAACTGCGTCTGAATAACGGATCGCTTTGCCGATGTGTCATGAGCCCCTATTTGCGTGATCTTAGAGGGCGAGAAGTGTTGGTCGAACTGCAAATAGCCAAAGTTTCTTTTTTGGATTATCTCAAAGGGTTTCGCGCCAGAGGAAGTATCCAAGAGGTTTATCCCTCGTTAAGTCTTAAGGAGCGCTGGTATCGTTCGATCGCGCTGGTTCATGAAGAGCAAACGATGAAAGAACTTTACGGGGCTCTTTTTGTGGCAACACCTATGAGCCAAGAGTTTCAAAAACTTGTAGGTGCTATGGGGTTGAGCCATATCCTTTCCATCAGCGGATACCATTTTGGGATACTGAGCTTGATTGCTTTTTTCTTTTTACGCCCTTCGTATCGGTGGTTTCAGAACCGCTATTTCCCCTATCGTCACGGTAATCGTGATCTTTTTTTCATTGTTTTTGGATTGTTATTTTTTTATTTATGGGCATTGGAGTTTATACCCCCTATGGTTCGATCCTTTGGGATGATTGCTGTGGGATATTTTTTGTACGATCGCGGGATTAAAATCATCTCTTTTCAAACACTTTTAATCGCTGTGGGGCTTTTATTGGCTTTTTTCCCAAAACTCTTTTTTTCCTTGGGATTTTGGTTCTCTTCTTTTGGGGTGCTGAGTATTTTTATTTTTGTTCACTATTACGAACACTGGAAGCCTTGGCAAATCTTTTTGGCATTGCATCTTTGGTGTTATGCGGTGATGCTGCCTATATCATTGGCTATTTTTGGGAGCTTTGGATTTTGGCATATGGGATCGATTCCGCTTGCGCTGCTGTTTAATCTCTATTATCCGGCCGTTTTGGTATTGCATCTGACGCCATGGGGAGATCTTTTTGACCCCTATTTAATGGAGCTGTTCAATGCAGGGGATATGCATGCGGTGAACATACCGATGGGGATCGGGATTTTAAGCATTGTGCTGGCAATACTAGCGATGCGTTTCAAGCTCGCGTTTTGGGCTTTGGGTATTTTGGGCAGCGTTACGTTGATAGGCGCGGTTTATCAAATAGCATAACTTCATCCCGTAGATGACAATGATCCACGATAAATAAATCCATAAAAAGAAAAAGATGAGGGCTGAAAATGAACCGTACATGGTTGCGTAGGTTTTGTTGTAAAAAACATATTGGACAAAACTGTTTTTTGCCATTCCCCATACCAGTGCAACGACAAAAGAGCTGATGGCGGCTGCCTTGGGAGAGATATCGGTTTTATAGACAAGAAAAAAGATACCCCACAGCAGTAAAAAGGGGAAAATAGAGAGGGCTTCGAGTGCAAATCCGCGTATGTGGGACTGAAGATACGCTTCAAGGCTCATGGAGGCGATTAAGACGATGGGAGTCAAGGTAATGAGTGTCCAATACGTCGTGATGGACTCCCATACACCGCGTTGTTGCGATTTGAAAATTTTTCCGACAATGTGTTCAAAGTTTTGAAAAAACAACAAAGAGGAAACCACCATTGTCGTAAAGCCGATGACCCCTAATTGAACCGAGTTTTTGAAAAACGATTCGAGATAGCCTGCGATGGCAGCTGTTTGAACCGGCATGATGCTGTCAAAAATAAAGATTTGGATTTTGCCGTATTGTTCGCTAAATACGGGAACATTGGCAATGAGACTCAAAGAGATAATGAGCAAGGGAACGACAGTGAAGATGGTGTAAAAACTCAGGCTGGATGCGTAAACGGTGATGTCACGATCAAACATCATCAGAATAAAGAGTTTGAGATGCCTGAGCGCTACTTTGATTTTCATACTTTAGTGAAGCCCCATCTTGAAAGGGTTGAGGATGTTATTGGGATCAAATGCGCGTTTAATGGATTGAAACAGCGCCATCTCCTCAGGGGTAAATGCCATCGACATGTATGGGGCTTTAGAAAGTCCGATGCCGTGTTCACCGCTAAGAGTTCCGCCCAAATCAATGGTAGTTTGGAAAACTTCCTCGATGGCGTGATGACCGATTTTTACTTGTTCAGGATCTTTGCCGTCTACCATAACATTGGTATGGACATTGCCATCGCCTGTGTGACCGAAGCATGGGATATTGATGTTGTATTTTTTGGCAATGAGATCAAATTTTTCGAGCAGTTCGGGCAATGCAGAACGGGGAACAGTGATATCTTCGTTAATCTTTTTAGAACCGTACACTGATATGCATTGGCTGACATTACGGCGTGCAAACCACAAATCGGCTGCTTCTTGTTTATTTTGGGCAATTTTGAAATCACTGCATCCGTTTTCACGGAATACTTTTTTGATTTGTTCGAGTTGGAAGTCAAGATCTTCTTCAAGGTTTCCATCGACATCCGTAATCAAAATAGCACCCGCTTCGATGGGGAGTCCTTTATGATAAGTTTGTTCAACGGCTCGTATAGAAAGATTGTCCAAAAACTCCATAGCAACAGGAGTAACACCGCTGGCCATCGTTTTATAGACCGCTTCCATTGCTTCATTGACCGTCGGAAAGATTCCCATAGCGGTTTTGGTCATTTTTGGTTTTGCGAGAAGTTTGAGGGTGACTTCGGTGGTAACGGCCAGTGTTCCTTCGGATGCGATTAAAATACCGGCGATGTTATAGCCTGCGACATCTTTGATAGTGCGCTTACCTGCTTTGATAATGTCTCCGTTAGGTAAAACGGCACGAATGGCCATAACATAATCTTTAGTGATGCCGTATTTGGCTGCGCGCATTCCCCCTGCATTTTCATTGACGTTTCCGCCGATGGTTGAGTACTCTTGGCTCGCAGGATCAGGCGGATAGAAAAGACCGACTTCTTCAACCGCCTTTTGCAGTTCCATATTGATAACGCCCGGCTGGACAATGGCGACCATGTTTTGCATGTCGATTTCTAAAATTTTGTTCATGTGCTTTTCAAAACCAAGAACAATTCCGCCATTGGCTGGAAGAGCACCACCGGTAAATCCGCTTCCCGCACCGCGAGGAACGAGCACTATGCGATGTTCATTACAGTATTTTAAAATATCGCTGACATCTTGCTCATGGCGTGGAAACAATACGGCATTGGGTTCGAATCGTTCACGCGTTGCATCGTATGAATAGGCGATTAAATGGGCTTTATCGCTGTAAACATTTTCTTTTCCGATTAAATTGGTAAAAAAGTCGAGTGCACCAGAGGGAAGCATACTTATTCCTTCAACTCAAAATTACGCAATAGTGCGCTTTTTTCACTAAATTTAGCTTTGTAGAGCTCATATAATTCTTTGTTTTTGGAGTTGTTTAAAGCAATTTCTTCTAGATAATAAGGTTCATAGCTTTTAAGTCGTGAGCTTCCTGCGCCAAACCAGTTGGCTCGAATAGTAGGAACACGTGTGTAAAACGGTGTCATTCCATCACTTTTGGTCATAACGGATGGGGCTGTTTGAAGCAGGGCGAAATTTTTGCAATCAAGAGTGAAGAGGGTGTCTGCACTTTGGATATAAAGTAGACCTACTGAGTTAGCGGTACAAAACTGATTAAAATCTTCAACAAGAGGGGTTGGATGCCCTTCGTGAGAGAGGTAAGTTGCATAGGTATCGGGGTGAACCCACTCAATGTTGGGGATACTTTTTGTAAGCGCATTGTAGGCGTCATCATTGGGTGCGATGAGTAAAGCGCGTTCATAATCATAAGCGATCACGACTTCATCATTTGCTCTTGCTTTCCAGTTTCCGCTTGGCAAAGAGTTTTGGCGCAAACCATCATAGGGTGAGATGTCGATGAGGGCACGATTCGTATCTGCATTGTGTGCAGAGACTCGAGCATTGGCAATGATACTGCTGTGTTTATCATCAAAATGACGGACGATAAAGCCGCTCATACCTACTTTGAGCTGGGGTGCTTGTATGCTGCCTCGATTTTCATTGATATCCAGAAGAGGGGTAGAAATGGGTGACGCTTGAAGCATTCCCATGCAAAAAAGAGATAAAAATAAAATGCGCATCATGGTAACCTTTGTGATTGTAAATAACGCAGATTATAGCCAAGAGAGTCTTTGTAAACAGAATTTTTGCTATCATTTAGATTGATATACGTGTTTTAATGAGAAACACGATTGTGATTTAGGGATAAAGATGGGTCGAATTGTATTATTGCTATTGTTGCCCCTGTTTTTATTCGGTTCTACGGTAAAGCCTTTTAAATGGAATAACGGTGAAAGTTTTTTAACTTTTTTAGAGCGTAAAAAACTCCCTTTAGCGCTGTTTTATAAGCTTGATAAAGAAGATCAAAAACTGACTGAAGATATCCCATATCGTGCAAATTGCCAGATGCTTGTCAGCGATAAAAACACCATTGAACAAGTCTTAATTCCCATGAATGACGAGCTACAGCTTCAAATTTATCTTACTCCCAAAAAACGCTATAAAATGCATGTCATCCCTATCGTTAGTGAAAGTTACAGTGAAACACTTTATACAGAGATTAAAACAGCCCCTTATGATGATATCCTCCGCAGCACCGGTTCTGAACGGCTGGCATCCAAGTTTGTAAAGATGTTTAAGGGCAGGGTAAATTTTAAAAAAGACATTAAACCGGGTGACCCTTTGGTGATTGTATACGAACAAAAATACCGTTTGGGAAAGTATTTTTCAATGCCTGAAGTATCAGGTGCGATGATTGAAATCTCAGGTAAGCGTTACGCCGTTTATCGGCATACGGATGGACGCTATTATGATGCCAAAGGGGCGCAGTTTGAAAAGTTTATTTTTAAACTTCCTATACGTAATGCACGGATGACCTCAGGTTTCACAAAACGGCGTTACCACCCTGTCCTACATCGTTATCGTGCCCATGTGGGAGTTGATTTTGGTGCCCGCCCCGGGACGCAGATTTTGGCAACGGGTGAGGGGAGAGTTTGTTTTGCAGGCTATTCAAGCGGGTATGGAAAAACGATTAAAATTCGCCACTCTAATGGACTGACAAGCTTGTATGCGCATCAAAAAGGGTTTAAAAAAGGGATTCATAACGGTTCAAAAGTAAAGCAAGGGGATATCATCGGTTACGTTGGATCAAGCGGATTGTCCTCGGGACCGCATTTGCATTTTGGGATGTATGATGGAAGCACACCGATTAATCCTCTGAGTGTTATGAAGAAAAAAACAGAAGGGTTTACTGGTAAAGAGCATCGTCAATTTGTCGCGATTCGCAGCAAACTCGATCGAATATTTAATGAAAAAATGCGCACGAAACCATTAAAACGTAAAGTTTTAGATTTTCAAAATACGTATTATGTGGATAAAGAGACGTTTAAAGTGAAAGCGTTTTAAGAGGCTCGGGTTTCCCCGAGGGGAAAAGAGATTTAGAATTTGAGATTCAATGCTATGTTATATGAGCGTCCCATTCCTTGTAACGGAGTGTAGCTTGTTTTTGTATAGTTAA
>PDVJ01000003.1_pt1 | contig 88489 bp, 87 predicted proteins | sample 1369811 | NCBI WGS metagenome assembly PDVJ01 (sample SAMN07795376, study PRJNA414565) | Alkali sediment metagenome, whole genome shotgun sequencing project. | reverse complement strand
GTTTGACCTACTTAGTTTTCAATGATCGCAAACTCAAACTCTAAACCTTAACTCAAGGCCTATCAGCGTTTGTGGACGGGAATTATAGGGGAAANCNNCTNAAGANGTCAAGAGTAATCTAAGATAATATCAATGAATTTGTAAAAAGATTTCTGCTCTTTGCCTATATGTAATCATTTGTAACATTTTTACCCGTTATACCCCCTTTTAATCTTTAAATTTACCTCCATTTGCAAATACACGGTTAATAAAAGTGCTGTATAATTCTTTTTATCTAAATTTACCTCTATAAGGAAAAAGCTATGGGTTTATATGATCGTGATTATGCACAACGAGGTGCATATGGTTACGAGAGTGCTTCTAAAGATGAAGCACAGATCGTTTCATTTGTTAAAGAAACCTACAAATTGTTCGCAGCATCAATGCTTGCAGGCGGTGTAGGTGCCTATGTAGGGATGCCGTTTGCCGGTATCGTTGCGGCGAATTACTGGTGGATTGCTATTCCATGGATGCTGTTTGGGATGTTTGGTCTTCAAATGATCAAAAACAAACCGGGCGTTAATATGATCGGGCTTTTTGGATTTACTTTTGCGAGTGGTGTGATCATCACTCCGTTGTTGAGTCATATCCTCGGAATGGCAGGTGGAGCTACTATTGTTGGAAATGCGTTTTTTATGACGGCCGCACTGTTTGGGGGATTAAGTTTCTTTGCTATTAAAAGCGCGAAAGACTTTACCACCTGGACAAAGCCTCTTATGATCGCTTTTCTTATTATAATGGTTGTCTCTCTTGTGAATGTATTCGTTTTCAAAAGTCCGTTATTGTATGTAGCGATTCAAGGTGTCTTCTTGATCGTTATTAGTATTATGGTTTTGGTTGATACGCAAAACGTTATCCGTGGTGCCTATGAGACACCAATGGACGGCGCTATCGCTCTTTACTTGGATTTCTTTAACCTTTTCATTACGTTGCTGCAAATCTTCGGAATTTTCGGTAACAGTGACGACTAATACTACTCTCCCCTCGGAACTCTTCCGAGTGGTAGATGCCAATCTCAACCGTCTCAAAGAGGGGATACGTGTGATTGAGGACATAGCGCGCTATGTTCACAATGACAAGTCTCTCTCCACCGCCCTCAAAACACTCCGTCATCAGTGCCGTATCGAACCGCTCGAAGCACTCCTCGCCTCACGCGACAGTGTCAACGATGTTTTGCGCCCTACGATGCCAAGCGAAATGAACCGAACCGATCTGAGAAGTATCTTGATAGCCAATTATAAAAGAGGGCAAGAGTCGGCACGCGTTTTGGAAGAGCTCTATAAGATTGTCGAACCTGCGTTGAGCGAACGGTTTAAGCAGATTCGCTACGAACTCTATACATTAGAAAAAGAGAACCTTTTAAATCCCAATAACGAGAGTCGTTGAAATCTAAGCATGTCGCCATTGTCGGAGCAGGTCCTGCGGGATTGATGGCAGCGGATGTTTTATCCACCTATGGGATAAGTGTCGATGTTTTTGAAGCAAAGGCTTCCGTGGGGAGAAAGTTTCTCATGGCAGGCAAGGGCGGATTAAACATTACCCACAGTGAGCCGCTGTCTGATTTTATCGCTCGTTACGATCAAAGTGATTGGCTCGAACCTATGCTCGAAGAGTTTGATGCCAAAAAAATCGTATCATGGATGGAAAGATTGGGCGTTTCTTCGTTCATCGGAACATCTGGGCGAATATTTCCCACCGAGATGAAAGCTGCCCCTTTACTGCGCCGCTGGTTGTCTGATTTGAAAAAACGTGGGGTCAAAGTCCATTGCAATCATTATTGGAAAGGCTTTACGCACGAGGGAAGTTTACGTTTTGCAACGGCTACGGGTGAAAAGGTCATAGCACCAGAGGCAACTATTTTGGCCCTAGGCGGTGCCAGCTGGCCAAGTCTGGGTTCAGATGGAACATGGGTGAAGGTTTTAGAACACAAAGGGATCGCCATTAATCCACTATTGCCCTCAAACGGTGGATTTAACGCAATATGGTCCGATCATATGGATTCCCATTTTGGAAAGCCGCTCAAAAATGTGGTTGGCTGGGTTAAAAGTGACTCCGGCGAAATGCAAAAGAGCGCTTCGGAAGCAATTGTAACAACCTACGGCATTGAGGGAGGGTTGGTTTATGCATTATCCCGTCCTCTGCGGGAGAAAATCATTGCGCATGGGGAGGCAACTCTCTATTTGGATTTACTCCCTTCTGTAACAAACAGTAAATTAACGGCTCTGCTAGCACCATCAGGAAAACAATCCATCAATAATATCTGGCGCAAAGCAGGGCTGGACGGCGTTAAAACTGCCCTCGTTCGTGAGCGATTGCCTAAAGATAAATGGTCTGATCCTGTTTGTACTGCGGCTTTTATCAAAGAGTACCCTATCAAACTCACAGGGATGCAGCCCTTAGAAGAAGCGATTAGTACGGCAGGAGGAGTGAAACGTGAGGCGCTCACTGAAGATCTTATGCTGCGCAGTCTGCCAAACGTATTTTGTGCAGGAGAAATGCTCGATTGGGACGCCCCGACAGGGGGTTATTTACTAACCGCTTCTTTTGCGAGCGGACGGTTTGCGGCTAATGGACTTTTGAAGAAGCTTAATGGCGGCATTCATCCGAATCGCAATGCGATTGTTCTTCGATAAACTCATCTGAAACATGTAAATTTGAACAAGAGCCCAATAATCCATATAGCTCCATCTCACGCCCGGTGACGTGACGGACAATTTCACCCTGCGCATCAATAAAGACAAAAATTTCGTTTTTATGCTCATTTTTTTTGATGTGCTGCGAAAAAATAACATACTCGGCATTTTTGAGTTCAGGGATTTGATGACAAGAAGCGATGTATTTTTCACACTCTTTGTTAATTCTTTTGATTTCTAAAAATTCGGATTGGATTGCTTCTACCAAAACAGGCTGCAATTTTGGCATTACATCTTTTAGGTTATCATATTTTTCAATATTGTGCATTGTAGATCTCCTACGTTTAATGGGTATAGTATAACGCATATGAAGTGAATTTGATTCATCCGTACTTATGAATAAATAAGAAAAGCTACTATTTGGTAAAATTCGTAAAAAAGGGCATTATGCAAACGCTGGCACAACTGCGCTCAGGTGAACTCAAAGGGATCAAACAGCTGACCCTCAGTGAAAATCTAACCTCTTTTCCCCAAGAAATTTTCGAATTGGCCGATACGTTAGAAATTTTAGACTTGAGTCACAATGCCCTTACCTGTCTTCCTCCCGATATCAGCAGGCTCATAAACTTGCAAATTGCCTTTTTTTCCTATAACCGCTTTACGCACATCCCCTCTTTCATTGGGTGCGACAACCTCACTATGTTGGGATTTAAAGCAAATCAAATTGAGACGTTTGACGAAGACATCTTGCCGCACAGTATCAGCTGGCTGATACTGACCGATAACAAACTCACCAAATTACCACGCTCAATTGGCAAACTGCACAAGCTTCAAAAGTTTCCTCTCGCCGGGAATCAGATAGAAAGATTGCCTGACGAGATGGCCTCGTGCCAAAATCTAGAACTGTTACGCCTCTCTGCAAACCAACTCACGGAGATCCCTGCATGGCTATTTTCTCTTCCAAAACTCTCCTGGCTCGCTTTTTCAGGTAATCCATGCAGTGCAAATCAGCAGTTTGAACTTCAAGAGATTGCGCATGACACGTTAGAGGTAAAAGAGAAGTTAGGTTCCGGAGCTTCGGGAGACATTTTCAAAGCCTACTCCAGCGTACATGAAGAAGAGGTAGCACTCAAACTTTTCAAAGGGGCGATAACGAGCGACGGCTATGCGCACGATGAGATGAATGCCTGTATGAGCGTAGGAGAACATCCCAATCTCATCAAAGTGTTGGCGAAGATTCAAGGAGATGAGCGGCTAGGTCTGCTGTTGGAATATATCCCCACCGTCTATCAAAACCTCGGGTTACCGCCCGATTTTGAGACCTGCACGCGCGATACCTTTCATGAAGAAAAAACATTCAGCATCGAAACCATCCAAACAGTAGCAAAAGCGATTGCTTCCGCCGCATCCCATCTGCATGAGCGCGGAGTGATGCATGGCGACCTCTATGCCCACAACATCCTCATTAACGACAAAGATCACTGTTACTTGGGCGATTTCGGTGCAGCAAGTTTTTACGAACCTCATCAAAAAAAATTTGAAAAGATCGAGGTGCGAGCGTTCGGATGTCTGCTGGAAGATATGCTCTCACTATGCCCCGTCAAAGAGGGAAAAGAGTATGAAGTGCTGGCGCAATTAAGAAAACAATGTATGAATGAAAAGGTAGAGGAAAGACCGCTTTTTAGCGAGATAAAATTTTAAGACGTAATAAACACAACCTCAAATTCCAAATAATTCAAGGGATAGCTTTCCATCAGTCGTTTTGTCTGTGTAAAATCAAGAACTCTGCGTCCACCGCTTACACCGCTTCGCTTGATATAGCGAAACATCTCCCGTACCGTATCAAACTCCAACACATAGCGGACGATCTCAAACTCAGCGTTGAAATGACGGCTTGCGCTCTCGATCACCTCATCGGAGGATTTCAAAATCGGTGAGAGGCCTGCCGTCTCGTAAAGAGTTTTAAAAGTACCCGAGGTAAAAATAGCGAGAGACACCGAACTGTTTAAGGCACAAATCGATTTAAAAACACTGTCCAGATCATTCGCCCACTGCAATGCCGAAGCGGAATAGATGCGGTCAAAAGTAAATTTGGAAAGTTGCTCAAAGAGGGTCGAATCGTTGAAATCCCCTAACATCAACGTAACATTTGAGGCGTGTGGATGATGAGAGAGCATCGCTTGCGAAAAATCGACTCCTATAAAAGCATCCATTTCCCAATCAATGTGGGAAAAAAGAGTACCGTTACCGCATCCAAGATCGAGTATTTTTTTAGGCGCCTCTTTGGTATCGGCTATGAGTTTCTGAGCGACTTTAGCCTGAATGACATTGTGCGTTGCGTATTGGGAGGCATAGCGGGAAAACTCCTGATGTATCCTCATGGGAGATTAATCACCAGCGCGGCGATGAAAAAGAGCAAGAGGCACAGCACGATGGCCGCACCGCTGGGGAGTGAGAAGAAAAAAGAGGCACTAAGGCCGATGATGACACTGACCAGCGCGATCGCGATCGAAAGGAGCATCGTTTTGAAAAAGCCCAATCCAAAACGTATCGCCGCAACAGGAGGAATGACCATCAGCGCACCGATCAGCAGCGTCCCCACAACCCGTATCGAAAGGGCGATAATAACCGCGATAACGCTGACGAGCATGAAATTAAGCAGTGCCACACGAATACCGCTCGCACGGGCAACCTCTTCGTCAAACGCAATAAAATAGAGTTCTTTGAAAAAGAGGAGCAACAATGCCATCCCTGCTGTCCCTGCAATCGCCATGATGATTAAATCTTCGTTCGTCACCGAGAGTATCGAACCGAAGAGGTAACTAAACAGCGATGCATTAAAAGAGCCTGCCAGAGAAACGATAATAATCGCCAGCGCCAAAGAACCCGACAAAAAGATCGCCAATATCGAGTCCGAATAGAGGTGATGAACACTCCGTAGGTATTCAATCATCCAAGAAGCGATCAACGAGGCGACAATCGCCATCCATAACGGATTGCTTCCAATCAATAGCCCCACCGAAACACCGACCAAGGAAACGTGAGCGAGCGTTTCACTCAAAAGGGAATAACGGCGCAAGACAATAAACGAACCGCTGATGGCCGCTAAAACCGCGATGATAAGTCCAGCGGCAAAAGCGCGCTGCATGAATGGAAAGCCCAGCATCTCTATCATCAAAGCCCCCTAGTGGTTGTGACAGACAACGTGAGAAGGGTTGCCGTACAATCGGCTGATCTCCTCACATCGTACCATCTCTTGGGGTGTTTGGGAAACAAGCAGTGTCTGGTTGACAAAAAAGAGTTTTGAGATATCCTCGGCAATAACTCCGACGTCGTGGGTAATAAATAAAATACTGATCCCTCTGCTTTTGTTCAACGAGCGCAACAATTCATAAAAGCGGTGCTGAGACTCTACATCAACCCCCGTATTGGGTTCATCGACAATCAATACTTGCGGATGAGAGGCAAGGGCACGCGCGATCATAACACGCTGACGCTGACCTCCTGAGAGATGTCCGATGAGCCGATCACGCAACTCGCTCACCCCCATCTGCTCCATCGACTCCTCTATGATGCGTTTGTCTTCGCTGGACTCAAAACTAAAAAGGCCTCGAATTGCATAGCGTCCCATCGCAACCACTTCACGTACCGTTGCGGGGAAATTGGCATCCACAAGAGCGGAACGCTGAGGAACATAGCCAATTTTGTGCCACGCTTTAAATTTAGATTGCTCTACGCCAAACAATCGAATCGTCCCCGATGTTGGTTTATCCAGTCCCATTAAAAGACGGATGAGCGTTGTTTTCCCTCCGCCGTTGGGTCCGATGATGGCACAATATTCCCCTTTTAAAACCGTCATATTGACGGATTTCAAAATTTCGTTGCCTCTTACGGTAAAGCTGAGATCTCGAACGTCGAAAAGACTCGGGGAAAATTTCAACGACACTCCATTGCTTGGGTCAATTTGGCTAGATTGGTACGCATAATCGACTCGTAGGTTTGATGCGATTTTAACTCATCTTCACTAATATTCTCCAGTGGTTGCAGAGGTTGTGCCTTGGCCCCCGTTTCACGGGAAATGGTTTGCGCGATGTTATCGTTCACCATCTCTTCAAAAAAGATCGTTTTAATACCGTGCTCTTTGACAAGAGTAACCACATGTGCAATGGTGCTGGCACTGGGCTGTTCATCCGAGGAGAGACCGATAACCGAGATGTTTTCAAGACGGTTAGCATGGGCAAGATAGCCAAAAGCGTCATGATTGGAAACAAGGGTTCGGTTTTTACACTCTTTTAGCCCTGATTGATAATCTGCTTTAAGTTTTTGAAGTTTAGCAACATACGTTGCCGCATTGGTGCTATACGCTTGAGCATTCGCAGGAAAACGGTTCGAAAACTCCCCCTCCAGCGTTTGAGTCATTTTTATCATATTATCTATGTCCAACCAATAATGGGGGTCATTTCCTCCGTGCTGATGCTCCTCGTGATCGGCATGATCACTTTTTAACAGCGCCATATGTCTGCTCATATCAATGACTTTTGTTGTTTGCGGAAGAGTATTTTTAAGCGCTTGCGCCCATGTCTCAAATCCTGCCCCGTTGTAAATAAAGAAAGCGGCACTTGAAATCTGCGCCACTTGTGAAGGATTGGGGGAAAACATGTGTGCATCACTGCCCAAGGGAACGATAGGGAGAATTTCCAAAGTATCCCCCGCTACGGCACGCGCTGCTTCATAGAGAGAAAACGTGCTTACCGCAATAATCGGCTTAGTGCTTTGGATCGGTGAATCTTTTTGTATCTTTTGAATAACCAGCATCAATCCTGCAAGCACTACCATAGATAGGATTCCAAATATTATCCAGCGCTTATTCTTCATACATTGCCCTTTATGCTTTAACGTACGTAATTGTAATCCAAAGAGGATTAAGGATCACTCTACTAATGTGTTTCATAAGCTCTTCATCTCCTGTGTGCTATAATCGCGAACTTTTACACTATATAAGGACTCATAATGACAGGCATTCTGCTCATCGTGCAAATCGTACTCGTGGTGATGATCGTCATCGCCGTACTCTTACAAAAAAGCTCTAGTATCGGTTTGGGCGCGTACAGCGGCTCAAACGAATCGGTATTTGGTGCCAAAGGGCCTGCCAGCTTTTTAGCCAAGGTTACTTTCTTCCTAGGATTTACTTTTGTGGTTAACACCATTGCTTTGGGCTATTTTTACGCTCAACAAAAAAACGCTTCTGTGGTTGATTCCATGTTGGACAAAACAGACATCAGCGCACCGACAATCAATGTCGTCAATAATGACGTAAACATTACCAAATAAACGAAAGGGCCATTTATGCTAAACGAAATCTACCAATTTTGTGAAGAACAAATGCAAGGAGGCGCGGAGCACTTACTCAGTGAATTCCGTACGCTGCGTACCGGACGAGTTACCACCAAAATGCTCGATAATATTCGTGTTGAAAGCTACGGCTCGATGATACCGATTGAACAAGCAGGAAGCGTTTTGGCAACCGATGCAACAACGATTACAATCTCCCCATGGGAAAAATCAATGTTATCGGTGATTGAAAAAGCGATCATGAAAGCCGATATCGGCGTCAATCCGAACAATAACGGAACCGAAATCAAGCTTTTCTTCCCTCCGATGACAGTGGATCAGCGTCAAGATACGGCTAAAAAAGCGAAAACGATGGCTGAAAATGCCAAAGTTGCCGTCAGAAATGACCGTAAAAAAGCCAATGACAAAATCAAAGTGCTTGAAAAAGACAAAGTAATTACTGCGGATGAATCCAAAGCCGCTCAAGACAAAGTGCAAAAAATTACCGACAAATACATCGCAAAGATGGACGAATTGCTCAAGAATAAAGAGCAAGAAATTTTAACGGTATAGTCATGGACGTCAAAGCTATCTATATGAATGCCAATGCTCTTTTAGAGGGGCATTTTAAACTCAGCTCCGGGAATCACTCCCAATATTACCTTCAATCGGCAAAGGTGCTCGAAGATCCGAAAACAGCAAAGCTGTTGGCAGATGCCCTTGCGGTACAAATTAACGCAAGCGGCTTGGAAATCGATACAGTCTGTGCTCCTGCATTGGGCGGTTTGATCGCCGGATTTGCCCTCGCAACCGCATTGGACAAACGCTCCATTTTCGCTGAACGGGTCAATGGAGAAATGCAGATTCGCCGCGGATTTGAAATCAAGCCGGGTGAACGTGTCCTCGTATGTGAAGACATTATCACCACTGGCGGCTCAGCATTGGAAGCGGCGCGTGCTATTGAAGCGCTTGGCGGAGAGGTCGTAGCCTTTGCCGCGCTGGCTAATCGTGGATTTTGCAAACGTGACGGAAGCACTCTAGAACGCAAAGAAAGCTGTTCTCTTCCCCAAAACAAACCTCTTTTTGCCCTTGCAGATTTTGATTTTGAGATGTATGCTCCCGATAATTGCCCTCTATGTGCAGCGGGCAGCGAAGCCATCAAACCCGGATCACGAGGAAACTAAGATGTCAGAAGCAACCACAAAATTCAAACTCGATATGGAGCACTTGCAAAAAGTGCAGCGTACACTTCGTAAAGCGGGTAATATTTTCCCCAACGAAAAACCGCTTATTGAAACACTCGAAGAGCTTATCATCAAAGCGCAAGACGATACCTCTCTCAACGCTTATTATTCTATGGCACAGTATTTAAAACAACGCATCAAAGAGTTGCGCACCCATATGGACGCGCCTCACAAAGACATCGAAGAGGCCTACACCGATCTGGATTGGTCTATCAACTATCTCCAGTGGCTCGTGACGGATAAAGCGCCAGAGTTATAAATCGCAATGCAGCGCTTCAGACACCAGTCTGCTTGCGACCTCTTTTTTACCATCTACGGTAACCGAAATCGGAAGTCCTCTGAGTTCTCTTTTTTCCTCGATACTCACTACTTTAACAACCACTTTTACCTGCGGTGCGTAACTCAGTATGCTCTCACAGATCAGCCGTTTTTTCTGTAAATTATCAAGTGTAACGATGACGCTGATCGCATCATGAATGTACAGCTTATCCAAAATGGCCAATTTGGACATATCCCCATAATAGGCTTCTTCTTTCTCCCGCAGTGCATCTTGAACATTCTTGTAGTTATTGTCAATAACAATGTATTTCACCCCTTCTAGACGAAGCGCTCTAACCACAAATTTTCCGACAATGCCATAACCGCACACGATCACATGATTTTTATGGACTGACATTGATTTAAAATCTTCGGTCATGCCCGGTTCTTTAAAGAAAAAATTACTAATCTTTGGGATACTTGAGAGGATAAACGGCGTCATCACCATCGATAGAACAACAACTAAAACAAGCATTTGTGACAAGTGCTCATCCAATAATTTATGGTTTCCGGCCAGTGCAAAAATCACAAATGAGAATTCCCCCACTTGAGCCAGTGCCATTGCTGTTTTAAACGCAATTTTTGTTTTTGAATAAATGCGGATAATTCCAAAAATAATCAGCGCCTTTACCAACAGTACCACCGCTAAAATAGCAAAAATATCTCCTGAATGTGCCGCGAAGAAAGCTAAATCAATCTTCATCCCCACCGTAACAAAAAAAGTCCCCAACAGCAAATCTTTGAACGGGGCGATGTCGGATTCGACCTTATTGTGGTATCGGGTTTCTGCGATGATCATCCCCGCAACAAAAGCACCCAGTGAATAGGTAAATCCAAAATGTGCCGCGAGCAAGGAAGAGGAAACCACAATCACCAATACCGACCCCATAAAAAGTTCATCTACATTGCTCGAAGAGGCGAAATGCAGCAACCACGACATCACCCGTTTGCCGACAATAAACAAAAGCCCTACGATAATCACGGCACTGAGCGCCGTTTGCATCAATGCGTGTCCGATGTCTTGATTTTTGACGCTCAGAAAACCGATCAAAAGCAATATCGGAATAACGGCTATGTCTTGGAAAATTAAAATCCCTGCTGAACGCTGACCATAAGGACGTGATATCTCTTTTGTTGACTTTAGATTACTCAAAACCACTGCGGTAGAAGAGAGAGACAGAGCCATAGCGGTGATAAGAGAGGCCTCAAAAGATTGCCCAAACAAGGAATAGGAGATTACGAAAAAAAGTCCCGCAGTGAGAAGTACCTGAAGTGCCCCATTAAAAAAAACAAACGTTTTCATCTGTCCCAATCGTTGAAGCGACATCTCCAAACCGATGGTGAACATCAAGAAAACGACCCCAAATTCCGCAATCAGTTCGAGTGTATGCGAATCGGCCATGTGACGAAGATCAAATGCGTATGCAACGGCAACACCCGTAAAGATGTATCCGATAATTTGTGAGACACCAAACCGCTTCAGAATCAGATTAAGGACGATCGAGAAACCCATAGCGATCGTGACGTAATAAAGAGCTGATTCCATAAATTTTTCCTTTTTATAAGCCTTAACAGTATATAATGGCTCACTTAAAATACGGCTTCTAAAAGTCGTCGCGTGTGGCTATTTGGCCTGTTTTCACCCAAAATTTTGATCGACAACCTGAAGGAAGACTCATGACCAAATATATTTTTGTAACCGGCGGTGTACTCAGTTCACTTGGCAAAGGGATCACTGCAGCGAGCATCGGTGCATTGCTCACACACTCCGGCAAAAATGTCGGTATGCTCAAAATCGATCCGTACATCAATGTCGATCCAGGCACCATGAGTCCACTGGAGCACGGTGAAGTTTTTGTCACCAAAGACGGTGCTGAAACAGATTTGGATGTTGGAAACTATGAGCGGTTTTTGGACGCTTCGTTTTTACGTACAAGCAATTTCACAACGGGTCAAGTTTACAGCAGTGTTATCGAGCGTGAACGTGCCGGTGGTTATTTAGGGCAAACGATCCAAGTCGTACCCCACATCGTCGGTGAAATCGTTGATCGCATCAAAAAAGCGGGCGAAGGGCATGATATTCTCGTCGTTGAGCTAGGCGGAACTGTTGGAGATATCGAAGGGTTGCCGTTTATGGAAGCAATCCGTATGATGAAGCATGACGACGAAGTAGAGGGAACTTTTTTCATCCACGTGACCCTCATCCCGTTTATCAAAGCTGCAGGTGAGCACAAAAGCAAACCGACACAGCATTCCGTCCAAGAGCTACGCCGTATCGGTATCACACCGCAGATGATTATCGCCCGCAGTGAAGAACAGCTTCCTAAAACGTTCAAGAAAAAACTGGCACTTAGCTGTGATGTCACGGCTGACAGTATCATCGAAGCTATGGATGAGCAGACCATTTACGCCGTCCCTATTAGCTTTTTACAGCAAAATATTCTCACTCCGATCGCCAAAGAACTGGGATTGGGCGAACTCAAGCCGGATATGGAGAAATGGGACTCGCTGGTTAAAAAAATTGTTTCTCCTAAACACCGCGTTACTATCGGTTTTGTCGGTAAATATCTGGAACTCAAAGAGTCGTATAAGTCCCTCATTGAGGCGCTTATCCATTCAGGTGCCCATCTCGATACGCGCGTAAAAATCAACTGGATCGACAGCGAAAAGATTGAGGAGCAAGGGGCAGAAGTTTTATTACGCGATTGTGACTCGGTTCTCGTGGCCGGTGGTTTTGGAAATCGCGGAGTTGAGGGGAAAATCAAAGCCATTCGCTACGCGAGAGAAAACCGCGTTCCCTATCTGGGAATTTGTTTGGGTATGCAGCTCTCACTTGTAGAATATGCCCGTAATGTTTTAGGATTTACGGATGCCAACTCCATCGAGTTTAATCCTCAAACGACCCATCCGATGATCTATTTGATTGATAATTTTATCGACCAATCGGGTCAAAAACAACTCAGAACACATCGCTCCCCTATGGGCGGAACCATGCGTTTGGGCGAATATCCGTGTGAGACGAGAGAAGGTTCCCATTTACGTGCGGCCTATGACGGTGCCGAGCTGATTTATGAACGCCACCGTCACCGATACGAAGCCAACCCTACGTATCGCGACGATCTTGAACGCGCAGGGATGATCGTCACCGGTGAGTCTGACGGTCTTATCGAAGCGGTCGAGATACCTGCACATCCATGGTTTTTGGGCGTACAGTTTCACCCGGAGTTTACTTCACGTCTACAAACTCCTAATGCAACAATCCTTGCATTTGTGAAGGCTACCTTTGAGCAAACCAATCCTGCTTGAGGTGCCGCAACTCAGCCATGAGAGCTTAACAACCCTTTTATCAGGGCGTTTTAATGCTCAAAGTGAAAAGCTCTCCGACATTCCCCATCCAACCCTCCTAAAAGATGCCCAAAAAGCCGCCAAACGCATTGCCGATGCCATCCGTAACGGTGAGAAAATTGCCCTTGTCGGGGATTATGATGTGGATGGTGTCACCTCTACGGCAATAGTCAAACGTTTTTTTGACCTCATCCCTTATCCACTGACCGCCACGATCCCCAACCGTTTTACCGATGGATATGGTGTCTCCAAAGGAGTTTTAGAGCGCATTGATGCCGATGTCGTTTTTACCGTTGACAACGGAATCAATGCTATTGAAGCCGCCGTTGTGTGTAAAATCAGAGGTATCGACCTCATCATCACCGATCACCATACCCCCAGTGATATTCTCCCCGATGTTTATGCCATCGTCAATCCAAAACAGCACGACTGTCCCTATCCCTTTAAAAACATTTGCGGTGCGCAGGTAGGCTGGCTCTTGATGGGGTTGGTGAAGCAAGAGCTAAACCTTTCGATCGATATGCGTCAGTTTTTCCCTTTTTTAGCATTGGCGATTATTGCCGATGTTATGCCCCTAGTAGGGATCAATCGTGCAATTGTCAAAACAGGATTGGAGATGATGAATACCTCATCCCTTCCCCCATTCATCATCATCCGTGATATTCTCAACCGTTCCTCCATCTCCTCTGAGGATATCGGCTTTCAAATCGCACCGCGTATCAACTGCGCAGGACGCCTCGAAGATGCCTCTATCGCATTGGACTTTTTAACCGCTGCGACAACCGAAAAAGCGTATCATCAATTTGAACTTCTCACTGCCCTCAACGTCTTACGCAAAGAGATTGAGGGGCAAACGACAACATCCGCCATGGGTGAGGTAAACACCGACGATAAAGTCATCGTTGTAGCAGGGGAAAATTGGAATGAAGGGGTTGTCGGTATCGTCGCCTCACGTCTCGTCAACCATTTTCAAAAACCCGCGATCGTTTTGAGCATTCACAATGGAATTGCCAAGGGATCAGGGAGAAGTATCGGCAATGTCGATCTTTACAGTCTGATAAAATCGCAAGAGCACCTGCTAAGCAAGTTTGGCGGACATAAGATGGCGGCGGGACTTTCAATGGATTTACAAAATGTAGATACTTTTCGCAGCCTTATCAATCAAGCGGCTCAAGAGATTCATCCCGATGATTTTATTCCACAAAGCGAGATACTAGGGGAACTTGAGCATGAATCGATTAATGCCGAACTCTTAGAGCTTCTTCAAAAATTTGAACCTTACGGGGAGGGAAATCCCCGTCCACGGTTTTTACTACGAGATGCCCACGTTGTCCAAATCAAACTCTTTGGCAGTGATAAGTCACACAGCCGCTTGGAACTTCGCCCCGTTCCTACACTTTCCAAAACGATTGAACTGATCGCTTTTCGACGTGTGTTAGAATGTCCCCAGAGTAAACGTCTCAGTTGCAGCTATACTGTCAATAAAAATGAATTTAATGGTAAAGTTTCCATGCAATTAATGCTAGAGAGGTTATTTTGATGGATGCTTTTTACATTGAATTTAGAGATCCGCTCTTTGGCGTCATCCTCTTTTTCCTTCTGCTGTTTGTCATCTCATTTTTAAGCTATTGGGGAGGGCGCTACAAAGCGTCTAAAGCACACAGAAGTCTTGAATCCTTTTTGGGGAAATTTGACGAGACGAACGATTCCACGCCCATTGCCTACCAAATTCATAACAACACCCTCAATAACGAATCGTGGCTTTTACTCGCCCACAGTTTTGAAATTCAGGGAAATTATGAAAAGAGTGTTGAAATTTACCTCGCCGTTCTCTCAAAGTACAGCGAGCCCTTATTTCAAAAAGAGGTACTGCTGCTTTTGGGAAAGACCTATTATAAAGCAGGTTTTCTAGAAAGAGCCCGAGTAAGTTTTATCCAAGTCCTAGACAATCATCCACGTACTCCCGCCGCCTTGCATTATCTCATTTTGGTCTACGAACAGCTTCAACAATTTGATCAAGCACTGGAAGTGAGTGAATCATTACTGGAACTTCAACCTCAGTCCCATCCTATTCAAACCTATTTAAAATGCCGACTTATCCTCGTGGATCCAAAGCCAAGCGTTGATGAAAAATGTGATCAGCTCTCCCGCATTTATCGTGAGACGCTAAGCCTTGGGTATTTAATTTTTGATTACCTCTTTACCCATAGAACCGCTTTAGCGTGGGAGATGTTTGATCATGGCTTGGCCCATCGTCTCAGTGATATCCTATGGAGGTTGAGCGAAGAGAAACTCGATTTAGCTATAATTTCACGCAATGCATACTTGTGCGAATTGTTTACCGCCCGTGGTGCCGTTGAACTGGCGCAAAACAGTTCTGTGTTCGAACTTGATACGCTGATTGCTTTGCGAAAATGTGGCGTAAGTAAAGCGACTTTGCAATTTGAGTACGCGTGTGGAGAGTGCAAACAGATCTCCTTTATCCCGTTTCACCGATGCCCGCATTGTCATACGATTGATACAGTAAGTCCAATTTTAACCCTCTCTAAGGAACATTTTGAAGAAAATAACTCTTTTCAGTGATGGTTCAGCACTAGGAAATCCTGGGCCTGGCGGGTATGGGGCTATCTTGCGCTATGGGGATACGGAAAAAATCGTGTGCGGAGGTGAGCGCCATACCACCAATAACCGTATGGAGCTGTTGGGGGTAATCGAGGGATTACGTGCGCTCAAAGAGCCCTGTCACGTCACCGTTATCTCTGATTCAAGTTACGTCATCAAAGGGATTAATGAGTGGCTAGAGGGATGGGTAAAGCGCAGTTTTGCGAAAGTCAAAAACCCCGATCTTTGGCAAGCATATCTCGAAGTCTCTGTTTCGCATCAAATATACGGAGAGTGGGTACGAGGGCACAACGGCCATCCTGAAAATGAACGGTGTGATGAAATCGCCCGTGAACAAGCAGAAAAATTTAAACAAGGATTGAACGCCAATGGATGATTTACAAGCCCTACAACAACAACTGGGGTATCAATTTAAAAACAAAGAGCTCCTTATTGAAGCGCTGACGCATAAAAGCTACAAACAGCCCTACAATAATGAGCGACTCGAATTTTTAGGGGATGCCGTTCTTGACTTGATCGTCGGAGAGTATCTGTACAAAAAGTTTACCCATTTTGAAGAGGGGAATCTCTCAAAGATGCGCGCTTCCCTCGTCAATGAAGGGGGTTTTACCCGCCTCGCCATCTATTTAAATTTAGGTGAATACATCTATTTATCCAATGCCGAAGAAAACAACAGCGGCCGTACCAAAAGCTCCTTACTCTCCAATGCATTTGAAGCTTTAATGGGGGCCATTTACCTCGAGACAGGCCTGGATACGGTACGAACGATCACCATTGATCTTTTAGAAAAAGTGCATCCCGACATCTCTTTGGACTCGCTCTTTAAAGATTACAAAACGTCGCTCCAAGAACTGACCCAAGCCCATTATGGGATCACTCCCGATTATCAGCTCATCGCTTCCCACGGACCCGATCATAAAAAAGAGTTTGAAATCGCTGCCTTTATCGATGGCAAACGGTATGCCAGTGCAGTAGGAAAAAGTAAAAAACAAGCACAGCAAGAAGCTGCCAAAATAGCATTGGATATTTTGACAAAGGAGCTTACATGAACCGTTTTGGCGAACGCTTCACCATGACCACCTACGGTGAGTCTCATGGCAAAGCCATTGGGTGTGTACTCGACGGTGTTCCCGCAGGGCTGCAAATCGATGAAGCTTATATCCAAAGCGAACTCGACCGTCGCCGTCCGGGGCAGAATGAGTTTGCCACGCAGCGTAAAGAGTCCGATACCGTTGAAATCCTCAGTGGCGTATTTAATGGTCTAAGCACGGGAACACCTATCATGATGGTCATCTACAACACCGACCAAAAAAGCGGTGACTATACCAATGTCAAAGATATTTTTCGCCCGGGTCATGCCGATTTTACTTATTTTCACAAATTCGGACTGCGTGATTATCGCGGCGGCGGACGCTCCAGTGCACGTGAAACAGCAGCACGTGTCGCAGGAGGAGCTGTGGCTAAACTGATGCTCTCAAAGCTAGGGATCACCTTTGCCTGCGGCATTAGTGCTATTCATGGTATTGAGGGGAAATGTCTTGACTTCACCTATCCTTCTCAAAGCCCCATCTACGCATTAGACCCTGATGTCGAAGAGGCGCAAAAAGAAGCCATTTTAGACGCCAAAAATCGCCACGACTCTGTTGGAGGGGTAGCGACACTCAAAATCTCAGGCCTTCCAATCGGATTGGGCGAGGGGCTGTATTATAAACTTGATGCGGTACTAGCAAGCGCCATGATGGGGATTAATGCCGTCAAAGCCGTTGAAATCGGAGAGGGGATTCACAGTGCCCAAATATTGGCATCCCAAAACAATGACCCCATAACGGCAGAAGGGTTTAAAACCAACCACTCCGGCGGGATTCTTGGAGGGATGAGCAACGGAGATGATGTCATATGCCGTGTTCATTTCAAACCTACCCCTTCTATTTTCATCGACCAAGAAAGTATCAATACGTCAGGGCAAAGCGTTCATGTCTCTCTCAAAGGGCGCCATGATCCTTGCGTAGCGATACGCGGCTCCGTTGTTGTCGAATCGATGGCGGCGCTGGTTATCGCCGACATGACGCTACTCAATATGGGACGCACCATGAATGGTATTGAGGGCTATTATTCTCACTCTTAGTTTCCTTTCAAGAAAAGCCATCTATAATGGGTGATCTTGAATAAAGGGTTTACGTGAGCGATAAAGAAAAATGTTATCTTCTCGACACTTCCGTCATATTGGACGATCATACCAATATTTTACGTATCAGCCAAGACAACCGTAACGCGGTTGTCATTACCAATATCGTTTTAGCCGAACTCAACAATAAAAAAGAAGACATGCGCTCCGAAGCAGGATTTCAAGCAAGAGAATTTTTTCGTCTTGCCGACATCTCGTTTGGCGAACCTATCTCTGCCATAGAACTTCCCTCTTGCATACAAGATCACATCGATCCGACACAATGTGTCAATGACCGATACTATCGCCTCGCACTCAAATTTGATCGCTCCCTATTAAGCGGAGAAGAAATTTTTCTTGATTTTTACATCATCCATCGGGAACACTATCGGGTATCGACCTCTTTTGATGAACCAAAAGGGATTAACGATGCGAAAATTGGGGAAATCGCACATGATTATGATTTGACCCTCGTTACCAACGATATGTCCTTTCGTATCGCCTCAGAAATCCGAGGAGTTCCTACCCAAAGTATCCGAAACAGCACCGTTGAAGCTGCAGATGAGATTGAGTTTTCTCATACCTATACCTATACGGAAACTCCTGAATTTCCAACCGATCAAGAGCACCACAATTACGAACAGTTAACCTTTATTCAGCAAGCTATCAGTGATTCCACAGAGACCTACGAAACAGGAATTCAGCGTCATGCTTTTAGCTTCAACGGGCAGCTGGAATGGTGTGATTTTGATCGCCGGTTCGGTGAGCATTATGATGAAAACCTTATCCGGCCTATGAATCTTGAACAAAAGTTTTATTTTGCCATGATGACCCATCCTCAAAATTTTGTTACCGTTGTCGCGGGTTCTACAGGGTCAGGGAAAACACTTATCGCACTTCAAGCAGGTTTGGAATTGGTCAATGAAGGAATTGTAGAGGGGATCGTTTATGCCCGTAATACCGTAACCTCCAATGACCCTCAGTCTGAGCTTGGTTTTAGAAAAGGGGATGAAGATCAAAAGCTGGGCTATTTTATGTATCCGCTGTACTCCGCCATCAACTTCACCATCGAACACCAAAGCAAATATTCAATCGATGCCCGTGTTGAATTTACAGGAACGACCAACTCCCCAAAACGGGAGAATGCGACAGAACTGTTTATGAAGAAATACAACATCGAGGCCATGGATATCGCCCATATGCGTGGGACCACCATCTCACGTAAATTTGTCATTATTGATGAAGCGCAGAACATGACCAACGCTACGCTCAAACTCATCGGTACCCGTATGGGAGAAGAGACACGTCTCGTTGTTATGGGCGATTCGGGACAAATCGATCACCCGTTTCTCTCCAAACAACGAAATGCTTTGGTAAGCCTGCTTAACAAAGCGCAACACAGTGATTTTGTAGCAGGAATACAGCTGCGTCACACGATACGCAGTAACGTTGCAACCTGGTTTGATAAGAATTTTTGACTTTAAGGTTTTTAAATGAATAAACTTTTATTCAACTCTATCGAATCGTTTCCTCAATTTGGGGAATCGATCGATAAACTGAACAAACTTTACAGTGCAAAAGAACTGGACTCAAAAGCCATCGAACTGGTCATAGAAGCTGATCCTATTCTCTACACAAACATTCTCCATTATGTCAATTCGCCTCAATACAGTTTTCGCCGTCCTATTTCTAAAATTTCTCAAGTCATTTCTCTCTTTGGGCACACAACCTTGCAAGGAATGGCAATGGTATCTGCCCTCAGAGCACATCCGTTTACTGATCTTTCCCCCTACAACATCACCATGGAACAATGGTTTGAAGTGATGGCAAAACAGCGCCAATTTTTAGAGCTTTGGCTGGGGAAAAACCATCGTGACCTTCTTGAACCGTTGGGGGGGCTCCCTTTTTTTCTCGAAATAGGTCGGCTTGTCGCCTCTTATGCGCTTAGGTTCACAAAAAAAACCTATCACTTTACCAACACTTCATTCTTGGAGCTTCTTTTGGAGGAGAGAGATGTTCTGGGAAAAACAGGGGATGAACTCACCTGCAAACTCTTTGAATTATGGCTTTTTGATGCCACATTAGTTGATTCACTTCGCCATTTAACTACCCCGGCGTATGCGATAGCGCCACGATCGTGTGCAGCACTCAACTGTGCCCGAACTCTGTTTACTCTGGGAGGAGTTGAACCTTTTGAAAAAATTGAATCAACACTGGCAAGCTTTTCGCTTTACAGTGCCGAAGCACGCAAGGCATACGAAACCATCCTAAAAGATGCTAGCTTGGCTTAGTGGCAGCCAATCGGAACGTATTCCGATTGTATTAAAAGATTAAATTGGTAAAACGCGGATTTTATTCGAGAGTTTTTCTTTGAGGGTTGATTCAATCGCGTACAACGTACCCGTACTCGAACTCGCACACCCATTGCATGCACCCAAATAGCGGATATAAATGTCAATATAGTCAGGTGAATCTTTAACGTCGATAATTTCAACGTTTCCACCATCCATAATGAGGAACTGACGAACACTCTCATCAATAACGGCATCAATAGCTTTGATTTTTTGGACCAAAGTCATCGTTTCAAAATCACCTGTTCCTCCTGCATCCGCTGCATTTTGCATTTTTTCCATGTCCATTTCGTGACGTACCGTTGCCAAAATATCGACAAGATAATACTCACGTGCTTCATGACCACCAGGCTTGATACACGATTTACAAAAACCGCCCGCTTTGGTATAGTCGGTGATTTGCTCGATGGATTTGAGGTCATTGAGTTTGATGACTTCGCGTAATGTTCCCAAACTGATACGGGCACATTCGCACACGATGATTTCCGATTCGAAGCTTGACTCGTCAACACCAAGATACAATCCTGCCGCTTTTTTGATAACGTCATACGCCATAACCGAACAGTGCATTTTTTGCGGTGGTACGGCAGGAGTCTCGGGATCATCACGAAGCGCCATTTCAACGTCAATGTTCGTAATTTTAACCGCTTGCTGAACCGTTTTACCAATACAAAGCTCTGCCATCATGTCTGAAGAGGCAATCGCTGTACCGCAACCGAAGCTTTTAAATTTTGAACTCACAATCGTGTCGTTTGCAGGATCTACTTCCCAATACAAACGGACCGCATCGCCGCAGCTCTCTGCACCGAAATCGGCAACGATCAACTTGTGACCGTGAGCATCACACTGCTCTTGCGTAATTTCACCCTGATTGGTCGGGTTGTTCATCAACGTCGTTACTTTATTGGAGTATTGATCCCAAAGAGATCCGCCTAATAAATCATTTTTTGCCATAATAGAATCCTTTAGTGGTGAATTCCGCAAGCAGCTGATTCACCGCCTGCAGTGGGTTGTACGATTGCGTACGAACTTGAAATTGCACGCAATCTCTTGACTGCCGATTCAAAACGCTCGATGACGTAATCAATCTCTGCATCGGTCGTAAAACGGCTCAGGCTCAAACGAATCCCCGTGTGGGCCAACTCATTGTCCGCACCGATGGCCAACATCACCGAGTTCGCTTCCAAATCTTCAGAAGCACAGGCTGATCCCGTAGAGGCCCCGATAAGGGCGTTGTTGAGATCCCACAGCATCCCCTCACCCTCAACCCCACGAATTGAGATCAAAATCGTGTTTGGTGTACGGTTGGCACGATCACCAACAGTGAAAACGTCTGTTAATCCTGAGAGCAACGCATCTTCCAAACGGTCACGTTTAGCCGCGATGGACGCCATTTTTTCTTGGATATTGTCTGTAGCCAGCTCAAGTGCTTTGCCCATTCCGACAATGTACGGAACATTGAGTGTACCCGAACGGCGACCACCCATGTGTTCCCCGCCGTGTAACAATGGAGTCAAGTGTTGTGAATCACGAATATACAACGCGCCCACCCCTTTTGGTCCATGGAACTTATGCGCGGACATCGACATAAAGTCTACATGAACGTCTTGCATATCCACTGGAATTTTACCCACCGCTTGAACGCCATCCGTATGAAAAAGAACCCCTTTTTCTTTACAAATTTCGCCAATCTCTTTAATCGGGAAAATCATCCCTGTTTCATTGTTCGCCCACATAATGGAAACCAATGCTGTCTTTTCGGTGATAAAACTGCGAACCGTATGCGCCTCCACAATTCCTTGATCATTGACCGGTAAATAGGTTACTTTTACCCCTTGATCTTCGAGAAATTTACACGTTGAGAGAACCGAGGGGTGCTCAATCTCTGTCGTTACGATGTGATTCTTTTCGCCGTGCATGATTTTATCGATCCATACCGATTTCAAAACCCAGTTATTCGCTTCGGTTGCACACGAGGTGAAGATAATATCGTCTTTATCCGAAGCGTTAATCCCCTTGTACATCTGATTGATCGCTTTAGTGATCGCCGGATGCGATGCGGTTCCATAACGGTGCAGCGAGCTAGGGTTACCGTAGATTTCGCTAAAAAACGGCATCATCGCTTCTACAACAGCGGGATCAACCATGGTTGTAGCGTTATTGTCCAAATAGACATTCATGAGACTCTCCTAATATGAGGTGCTTTTAATATAAGACAATTTTTATCTTGTTTAACTTTTGGGATGATAGTGCAACCCTTGTTATACTAACCTTAAGGGTTTTTTATATTTAGCATGCTTTAAGAATTGATTATTAATGAGCCATCAATGCAACCATCGTATCAATGCTCTCTTGAAAGTCGGTAATGGTGGTAGCATCTTGCGTCATAAAGACTTCCATCTGCTCTTTTTTAGCAATCGCTTCATCGAGCTCTTTATCAGAACCTTTGATATACGCACCGATGCGAATCAGCATCTCATTCTCTTTCAATAGTGTATAGAGACGGCGAAAACGGCGTGCCGCAGCCAGATGTTCAGGGGTGATAATGTCGTTCATGACCCGTGACGCAGAGTTGAGGATATGGATCGGGGGGTAGATGCCAAAATCGGTGAGTTCACGCGAGAGGACGATGTGTCCGTCTAGAATAGAGCGTGACTGATCGGCGATCGGATCACTCATGTCATCCCCCTCCACCAAAACGGTGAAAAAAGCGGTAATCGACCCGCGTCCCTCTTCTTTTCCCGCACGCTCCATGAGCTGTGGCAAGAGGGTGAGAGAAGAAGGAGGATACCCTTTGGACGTAGGCGGTTCTCCCAATGCCAGCCCAATTTCACGCTGGGCCATGGCAAAACGGGTCACAGAATCCATCATAAAGAGGACATCGTGCCCCTGTGATTTGAAATACTCTGCCACACTCATAGCACTGAATGCCCCGTATTTGCGCATAAGAGGGGAATCGTCACTGGTAGCAACCACCAAAACGGTGTTTTCAAGATTCCCTCCGAGCGATTTTTCGATAAATTCAGGAACCTCACGCCCACGCTCACCGATGAGGGCTACCACCTTTATCGGCGCTTGAGACCCACGTACAATCATCCCCATCAGCGTTGATTTTCCGACACCGCTTCCTGCGAAGATACCGAGTTTTTGCCCTTTACCGCAGCTGAGAAGCCCGTCAATCGTTTTGACACCGACCATAAAAGGTTCATCAATCATCCCCCGCTTCATCGCCGCAATGGGTGCTTTGATAATCGGTTCTATGTGAGAGCCCCAAACAGGACCTTTTCCGTCAATGGGTTTCATAAACGGATCCACAACCCGTCCCAACAAGCCATCGCCAACCTCGATCGCCATTCCCGTTTGATTGGGAAAAACTTTATCACCTGCGCGAAACCCCTCAACAAATCGAAAAGGGGTGATAAAGAATCGATTTCGCTCAACTTCGCTCACCATTCCCATCGCTTCTGCACCGCTAACATCCGAAACAATACTGACCGTATCGCCGATGCTGACATGCAATCCTTCTGCCACTATGACCGTTGGGCTGATTTTAACAATGGTTCCAAAAATGGTGTGAAGCTTCTCTTTCCCAAGACGCTCGCGAAGGGCTTTTAAAGGCATGGTACCACTAGTAGCGGTTGCCCGTATGGGAGTTGATCAGACTAAAAAATTCCATACGCGTTTTTTCGTCCCGCTTAAAAAGACCGCGCAACGCACTGGAAGTCGTCGTTGAGCTGATTTTTTGAACCCCACGCATCTCCATGCACATATGGCGTGCTTGTATAACCACTGCGACCCCTTTAGGATTAATGGATCGCATCAAGGCATCGGCAATTTGCTCCGTCAACTGCTCTTGTATCTGCATCCGTCGCGCAAAGACATCCACAACTCTGGGAATTTTTGAGAGACCGACCACTTTGCCATCAGGGATATAGGCGATATGGGCTCGACCGATAATAGGGAGAAGATGATGCTCACACGTAGAATAAAATTCGATGTCTTTAATCAATACCATTTCATCATTGCTCGTCGTAAACATCGCTGAATTAAGTATCGCTTGTGGATCTTCCTGATAGCCGCCAAACATAAATTCATACGCTTTGAGAACACGTTCAGGGGTTTTAAGAAGTCCTTCGCGCTGCGGATCTTCTCCTACGTGTCCTATCATCGTTTTTACTGCATTTATAAAATGTTCGTTTTCCACAGTCTCTCGCTTGTTATGTTTTACGTTGCTATTACTTTAACATGTTATGGCTTTTATTCAGCCATTTATTAACCATACTACGCTATTATTGCCACCATTTACTCAACCAAATGATAAAGCAACAAAGGGATTCAATGCAAATCACGACCAATAAAATCAATTCTGCTAATGCAAAAATAAACGCGGCTATTACGCGCAACACACTCGATAATAACATCGAAAAACTCGCCAAACAACTCAGTAAAGACGCAAAAGTTCCTGGTTTCCGTAAAGGAAAAGTTCCTATGGATGCCGTCAAAAAACAATACGGCGAACGTTTGGTACAAGATGCTGAAGCGCAAGCGCTTCGCGATTTACTAAACCTTGGGCTCAAAGAGATGGGGATCGCTCCTGATACCCTTATCGGTGAACCTCAAATCACAAAATTTGAAAAAAATGACAACGGCATTGATGTTGAAGTAACCATTGCTACACGCCCTGCTATCGAATTGGGTGACTACGTTGCCATGATTCCTGATGTTAACAAGCCTGCTGTTTCGGATGAAGCAATAACGGCACGCATCGAAGAACTTGCAAGCGCGCAAGCACCCCTCATCAACATCGAAGAAGATCGCGCACTACTCGATGGCGATACCGCATTGATCGATTTTGAAGGGTTTGTAGATGGCGTAGCATTTGAGGGCGGAAAAGCAGAAAACTTCTCACTTCGTTTGGGAAGCAATCAATTTATCCCAGGCTTTGAAGAACAAGTTGTAGGGATGAGCAAAGGGGATGAGAAAACCATCGACGTTACTTTCCCTGAAAACTACGGCGGAGCAAAACTGGCAGGAAAACCTGCAAGCTTCAAAGTAAAAGTTCACGCAATTCAAGGTAAAGAAACGGTTGTAATTGATGACGAGTTAGCGAAAAAAATGCTTCCAGGTTTTGAAGATGCAAACCTAGAAATGTTGAAAGAAAAAGTCAAAGAGCAACTCGAGAGTGAAGAGATGAGCCGTCTTTATAACGATGAGCTCAAACCAAATCTTATGGAACACTTTGTTGCAAGCTTCACAATTGATCTTCCGGAATTCATCGTAGAGCAAGAGATCGATATGGCTCTCAATAAAAAAGCGCGCGAAATGACAGAAGAAGAAATCTCTGAATTACGTGACAACACTGAAAAAGTCAAAGAGATGCGCGAAACTTTCCGTGATGATGCATGCCGTGCGGTAAAAGCTACCTTTATCGTAGACGCATTGGCAAAAGCTGAAAACATCTCGGTAAATGAACAAGAGCTTATGCAAACCATCTATTACGAAGCGATGCAAATGGGTCAAGATCCAGCAGCGGTTTACAAAAACTACCAAGAATCAGGTTATCTCCCAGCTATTCAAATGGCAATGATCGAAGATCGCGTTCTGAGTAAATTGCTTAACGATAAGATCAAGTAAGCACCATGAGCTACATTCCTTACGTCATTGAAAAAACGGGTCGCGGTGAGCGCTCGTATGATATTTATTCACGTCTCTTAAAAGACCGTATCATCATGCTCAGCGGCGAAGTCCAAGATCAGGTTGCTTCTTCCATTGTCGCGCAAATGCTATTCTTGGAAGCAGAAGATCCGCAAAAAGACATCTATTTTTACATCAATTCTCCAGGCGGTGTCATTACTGCCGGCATGGCAATTTACGACACAATGAATTACATTCGTCCCGATGTTTGTACGATATGTATCGGTCAGGCAGCATCTATGGGCGCTTTTTTATTAAGTTCTGGGGCCAAAGGGAAACGCTATGCTCTTCCCCATGCTCGTATCATGATTCATCAGCCTCTTGGCGGTGCGCAAGGTCAAGCCACCGATATCGAGATTCAAGCAAAAGAAATTTTACGTATGAAAGCTGAACTCAACGAAATTTTGGCAAAAAATTGTGGACAAACGGTTAAAAAACTCGAAAAAGACACCGACCGCGACAACTTCATGTCTGCCGCAGAAGGTGTAGAATATGGTATCATTGACGAAGTACTTCTCCAAAAAGAAAAAGAAGAAAAATAAATAAAGAAGAGAAACATGGAATCGCACCTAGAAGAATTATCGCCTCATAACGCAGCTTCTCGGCTTCAAAGCGGTCAATCAATTCAGGAGGGTGCTCTTCATGTAGGATCACTCAGCGATCCTACAAGTGATTTGGAAATTTTTTCCAAAGAAGTCCTTAACTCACTTATTTCTGACAATCTTCCCCCTACCCCTAGTAATTTTTCACTTTACTTTGACCGAATACTGGAAAATAAAAGTGAAAGCCTTCGTCGTCAAATCGGTTCTATTTTAGAACTGGAAAATGACAATGGAGATGAACAAAACATAGAGCTTGAAAAAACCCTCAAGCAAGGTTTTTCTTCTGTTAAAAGCATCTTGCAGCTAAGCGCCACCCTTTATAAAAATATGACGCTTATGGAAAAAATTCTCGAAAAAAAGTCTGAGGAAATCAAAAATATCCCCTCTTTAAGCGAAGCGAATCATGTTTTATCTTCTCTAACTCATGATGTAAGCAAACTCAGCGGTATTCTCAACAAACAAGTTTCTCATATGAAAGATCTCTACGGTGAAACCGCTACGATTGTGAAACAAGTAGAAAATGAAACGATCTTTGATAACCAATACGGAGTTTATAACAAGCGCTATTTGTTAAGTAAACTGACTCAAGAGTCAAATCTGATCGAAGAGTTTCATCACAAAAGTTCTCTCATCATGGTGCAACTTTCCAATGCCACAAATGCCCTCATAAGCAGTGAAAAAGCCAAAAGCCTTATGGTTCGCACCGTAGCACGTCTGCTGCTTAAAACCTCCCGAAGAAGTGACATTGTGGCACACTATGGAGAAGGTATTTTTTCTATGATGCTCAAGCATACCGACATAGAAAATGCGAAAAGAGCAGCTGAACGTCTTTATGAACTGGTTTCTTCCAGCAACTTTTTTATGGGCGATCAAGAGATACAGCTTCAAATCGCTATTGGCATCGCAGAGTTAAATCCATCTCGCTCTATTGAAGAAACGCTCGTAGGAACATTGGATGCAATGTACGCTTCCAATGATGAAAAAAAAGTTCATTACGTTGTCTATAACGACTAATACGAGTACCATGCTTCTACCGATTATCACCTACCCTAATAAACTGCTCAAAACCGTTTCCAGCGAAGTTGCCATGTTCGATACGCAATTGCATACTTTCCTCGATAACATGTATGAAACCATGATAAGCAGTAATGGAATAGGGCTGGCAGCGATTCAAGTAGCTATGCCCATCAGAGCGCTTATCCTGTGTATTCCCGATGAAGAAGGAAATCAAGAGCTCAGCAATGTATTAGAGATCATCAACCCCGTCATCGAAAATACGATAGGGAAAATGACCTATCAAGAAGGGTGCTTAAGCGTTCCAGGCTTTTATGAAGACATTGAGCGCTATGAAACGCTTACCTTACGCTACCATAACCGCCATGGTATTGAATGCACGCTACAAGCCGATGATCTGCTCTCTATTGCCATACAACACGAGATGGATCACTTGGATGGCAAACTTTTTATTGACCGTCTCTCTTACAGCCGCCGCAAGAAATTTGAAAAAGAATATAAAAAAGTCCTCAAAGAAAAAAAGTGATTTCTAAATAATATTGCATTTTGCAATATTTACTTCCAAAAACCTTTCCTTCGTTACAATTACTCTAAAAAAACAGGGTAGCACAAAATGAAACAATTACTTTGCGCAACACTTGAGGGCATCGAAGCCAAAACAGTTGAAGTACAATTCACAGCGACCAAAGGTCTTCCTGCATTTGCCATTGTAGGCATGGTAAATACTGCCATAACCGAATCCAAAGAGCGTGTAAAGTCGGCACTTTTAAGCAACAATTTTACTTTTCCTCCTAAACGGCTAACCGTCAATCTTGCCCCCAGTGATCTGCGTAAAGAGGGGTCGCATTTTGATCTTGCCGTTGCCCTTCTCATTGCATTAGGAAATAATGACATCAACTTAGAAGAGTGGTATGTCTTTGGAGAACTGGGATTGGACGGCTCCGTGACTGAAAACACCCTCCTGTATCCCATCATTCTCTCTCTTGCAAACCAAGGGGTCATTACCAGGGCCATTGTTCCACAAAAAAGCCTCAATAAGCTCTCCAAGATACCCAACATATCCTTTTATGGCGTATCAACACTGACTGAAACACTAGAGCTGCTGCAATCCAAAGAGATCACACCTCACACTCAATCAACCACCTTCGACTTTCCCTCAACCCATCACAACGAACAACCCTATTACCATCACGAAAATTATCCATTGGATTTTAAAGAGATCAAAGGGCAAGAGCATGCTAAACGCGCCGCCCTCATAGCAGCTGCAGGGATGCACAATCTGCTATTAGAAGGTTCACCCGGTTCAGGAAAATCGATGATAGCAAAACGCCTACAGCACATTCTTCCGCCTTTGAACAACGGTGAAATGCTTGATTGCGCCAAGCTGGAAATATTGGAGGGGAAAGAGCCTTCTTTTGCCCCTTTGCGCCCTTTTCGTTCCCCTCACCATACCAGTACCGCAGCGAGTATCTTCGGAGGCGGCAGCCACAAAGCGCAGATAGGAGAGGTAGGATTAGCGCATAACGGCATTTTATTCTTCGATGAACTCCCCCATTTTTCTAAAAATGTTCTTGAAGCTTTACGTGAACCCATGGAAGACCGACATATCCGTATTTCACGGGTCAATGCCAAAGTGACCTACGATGCCAATTTTCTCTTTGTAGCCGCGATGAATCCGTGTCCTTGTGGCAATCTGTTCAGTAAAAGCATCGCCTGCCGCTGTACAGATTTGGAAATGAACCGCTACCGGTCACGCCTATCCGATCCCTTTTTGGATCGGATCGATTTATACGTCCAAATGCATCCAACAGCGGCTGAAGACAAAAGCTCTTATACCTCACACGAATTTCACACAAAAGTACGTGAAGCATTTGGTCAGCAAAAAAAGCGGGGGCAAAGAACCCTCAATGGCTCTTTAAGCGATACCGATTTGGAAAAGTACTGCGTACTTAATGACGAAGGGAAAACAATAATCGATCAAGCAATAGGGAGATTTTCCCTCTCATTTAGAGCCGTTTCAAGAGTTCTCAAAGTAGCTCGAACGGTTGCCGATATAGCAGGGGAAGATGATATACAAAAAGAGCACCTCATGGAGGCACTCAGTTATCGAAAACGGTAAATTAAAAAGTTGCAACCACCCATTGCGTGATAATAAATCCGCCTACAACTAGCCAGATGAACATTGATCCTGCGGTATAGAGAGGGGCTAACCCAAGCCCTTTGAATTTCGCAAAACGAGTCCCCATACCCAATGCCGTCATGGCCATCGTCAGCAAAAAGGTATCGATGAGATTAATATTACCGATGACCCCATTCACAATCGTTGCCATATCTGAAGAAGCGGCTAGTGTATAGTTATGGATGAGTGAATTCACCCCGGCCATACCGATGAAATAGACAGCGAACCATGGGATCACCAGTTTGACTTTTGATCCTTCTCCTCCTGATTTTTTGGCCATAACACTTAAGATAAAGCCCAAAATGATCAGCATAGGTGCAATCAAAATAACTCTTGTCATTTTAACGATAACTGCCGTATTGGCCATGCTCTCACCCGCCCCAGGCACCGATGCCGGAACCGCGACTACCTGTGCTACTTCATGTATCGTGCCCCCTACATACATCCCGAATGTTGAGGGGCTCATGTGTAAAAAGCCCGTAGCTGGTTCTATAATCACAGCATAGAGAACCGGGTATAAAAACATTGAGATCGTCCCAAAAAGAACCACCATTGATACGGCGATAGCCGTTTTGTGTTCTTCGGACTTCAATACTGGTTCCGTTGCCAAAACCGCAGCAGCGCCGCATACCGATGCTCCCGAAGCTGTCAAGATAGAGGTGTCTCGATCCATCTTAAATACTTTGGTTCCCAGCCAAATACCGATAATCATCGTCGAAGACAGCACTAAAAGTGAAACCATAAATCCCTGCATCCCTACTTCGGCTATTTGCTGAAAGGTAATGCGAAAACCGTAAAAAACAATTGCAAATCGTAAAATCTTTTTCCCTGAAAAGGTAATACCGCTCTCCCAAGCTGAAGGAAATTTATTGTGCAGCGTATTGGCATAAAAAATACCCAGAACGATCCCCACAACGAGCGGCGAAATCCCAAGATTTTTGATGAGCGCCAAATCAGCGATCATTGTTGCTGCTGCGGCAAAAATAGCAACAAACAAGATTCCATTCATGGTGCCTGCTCGTTTTTGAGGTGAAAATGGCATGTGCATCCTTACGTATTTTTAAATTAAAATCGAATTATAGTGAAAATTGGTTAACTGCCTATTTCACCGATACCTCTAAACGGGAAGGAACATTTTCCTTGGCATCGGCAACCGCTCTTTCGTTCATCGATACACTAACGCGACCGCCAAGAGCAGTATTTCTACTCAAATAGTGCGCAATAGTATTAGCCCGTGCCGTTGCAAGTGTCTCCAATTCAGACGGAGCAATAACTTGCAAAGCGATGAGGCGCTCCACCAACGCCTCTGTATAGTGGCGCACAAACTCGGCTTCTTGACTGTACTTCTCTTCCATCTGTGCACGCATGGCTTTAACCTCAGAAGTTTCCATCGATTTTTTCGCTGTCTTTTCAAGCATTTCCAAACTCATCGCATCCACCGAATCCGCTTTTTCTTTTGGATCCGTGCCTATCACACTTTGGATGAGTTTTTGAATCCGTAGCGCTCGATCGTCTTCTTTATCCGCCCAGCTGCCATGTACTTTGAGACTCAGTTTTGGACGCTTTGCCAAAACAACCGCCAGCTTATCAAGCTGCTCTCGCACAGGAGGCAACAAATCAGCCTCCCCCGGTTCAAAAGAGACGCTTGAGAGGGAATCATCGTCTGCGGATAACCCCATCAACGAACCCAGAAGCTTGAATGGTGATGTCACGGCCTTTGTCAACAGATTGCCGATCACCTGCCATACCACTTTTCCGTATTTAAAATCCGGACTGTTCACGTCCCCTTGAACCGGCAGATCAATATCGATAATCCCCTCGCCATCTTCAAGCAAGGCTACCACAAGACGCATCGGCCACGGTGACCCTCCCGCTTTCTCTTCTCCCATTTCGATTTGCTTGATCACGACTTGATTTTTTCCGTCCAGCTTTCCGTCATTAATCTTGTATCCCAAATCCAAGAAGAGCTTTCCATTGGCTATTTTATACCCCAAAAACTGCAGCGAATAAGGGGTATATTGTTTCAATTCCAAATTTTCAAATACGACTTGCATATCCGTAAAAGATTTAGGCGCTTTGGTATTGAGTTTTCCGTCAATTTTGGCCGATCCATACTGATCTACCCCCCCCTTAAGACGAACAAAGGTGTTCACGTCTTTGGTAGTCGATATACCTAGCACTTCACCCTTCAAATCATGAATGTAGGTTTTAAACGGCAGCGGTAACGAGAGATCGCTGAACGTCGCACTGCTGTTAACAATGGCAAGCTTGACCACATCAATACCAAAAGGGTTGGGATTTTTTTGAGTCGTATGGGTCGCATTCGATTCGCTCTTTTGAGATTTACTAAGCGTTGAATAATTCAACACTTTATTACGATCGATCAATGCATTGGTGTACAGCCCATCCACGCTGAGCTGATTAATTTTGAGCCGATTATCGGGATAGGCATAGACAAACGGGGTTACACCGATACGGTTCCATCCCAAAAGAACCGAATTATCCCGACGGTCTTCCACTACCCAATCACTCAGCGCGATTCTCCCCTGCACAGAGGTTTTTGCTGGGGTATACACATATTCTGCCTTAAGCGTTAAATCGCCTCGGCGCAATGCGGCATTGGTGCTTGGTTCAAGGTACGGATCAATCAAGGGCAAAGCAAAATGGTTAAGTTCAAAGACCCCTTTGCTTTTGAGCGCTTCACGTATGAGTTGTGCATGAAGATTCATCGTCGTTTTTTGGTTGATTTTTGCGGAACTTTCAATTTTGATTGCGGCTTTGGGATCACTGGAAACTCCGTTTAATTTTAGCTGGAGTTCCTCCATATTCACACCGACATTACGAACAGGAACCTCATCGGTGAAATTCACCCCTCCATTACTAAAGGCAATCTCTCCTATTGCGTACGACCATGGTGTTTGTTGACCCTTTTCAGCCTCGTTTACAGGTGCAAAGATCAGTTTTTGCAAATCAATGCTGCCGTTTTTCAGCCGCGCAAGGGCTATCTTCATTTTTTCTATCCCGATGCTTTGAATCGATGCCCGTTTTGCTTCACGGTCCAGCATCAACCCCTTTACGTCCAAGTTCTCAAAGCCTCCAATAATACTCGCATCACGTGAACGCTTAAGCTGCAAAGCTCCCAAGTCAACCGTGGCATTCAAAGGATTTTTAGGATCACTGCTGAGATTTTGGCTGTATATATTTATCCCGCCAACCGTAGCTGTATAGGGTTCAGCCGGAGCATCATCCCTCCAGCCCAATCCTATATTTTCCAGCGCAAGTTCTTTTACCCCAACTGTCCACGGGATCTTTGTTTCGTTCTCATCCTCCGGAAATGCTTTATTGATTTGATCGATGTAATCTACCCAATCAATCATCCCCGCTTTACTGCGCGAAGCATTCAGCCTCAGCCCATGAAGTTTCACCGAATTGGCTTCTAAGACTTTGCGCATTGGCCATACTGTGGCGCCCGAGACTTTGAGATTGTCAACGTCTAACAATTTTTCCAGCTGACCTTTTGGAATTACCCGCAAACGATTTAGCTGTGCATGCACCTGTGAAAGCTTGGTTGCATTGATGTCCTCAGTGTTTAATTCATAATTTAAACCAAAACTCGCCGTTCCGTCCGCGACCTCGATTGGCAATTTATCTTTAAAATAACGCCACGGCGTGTAGAGTTTTCCTGAATCAAATGCCACGCTTCCTTTGATTGCAAAAGGCTTTAAGTGTTCAATCTTACCTCGCAGATCAATAAATCCGCCCTCATTGATCGTGGCATACAGGCGCATCATCCCCTTCTTATTGCTGATATCCCTCAAATCAATATTTTCCAGATGAAATCCGATCGAATCAACCGCTTGATGAAAGTGTTTCCCCTCGCTCTCATCCGTAAAATCAATTTCCCCCTCTTTGAGGGTAAAATTATTCATTAACAATGCCAGAGGTTTGGACTCTTGCGTCGATTGATTTTCATCAGTGCCAAGCGTACTCAACCACCCAAAGTTCATCTCTCCATGGGAATCTTTACATAGCGTAATGCGAGGATTCTCAATACGGATATCCTGAATCACCCATCCCCATTTCCAAAGATAATCAACCGGATTGAGATTGATGGCGAAACGATGAACATCAATAAAATCAGCTTTTTGCGGTGTTTTAAACGAAACATCATGAAGCTGAAGATAGAAAGTAAAAGGGTTAAAAGAGACCGATTTAACGGAAAAAATTCCGCCATTCGTTGCTTCAAAAGCTTTTTGAGGAACGCTATTTTTGATCGCATAAGGGACTCCAAAAAAACCAATAATGCCATATGTTACAAATATTCCTGCAACCGCTTTGAGTATCCATAATCTTTTCATAATCCCTCTTTTTAGTACGATGTATTAATGATATCTAGTGTAGAATAGTATAACACTAACGAGCTTTTGGAGTCCCTATGCAACGCAAGAAAATTTACAATCCGTCGTCCAATGAACATGTAAACGATCGGCGTATTTTTGGTGGTAATCCGACTGGAATTTTCGAGCTTAACAACATCAAATACCAGTGGGCGTACAATCTCTGGGAGATGATGCTCAACAACACATGGTTCCCAAAAGAGGTCGATATGACCCGCGATGCAGTCGACTACAAATACCTCACCGAGATGGAAAAGACAGCGTACGATAAAGCTCTCTCACAATTGATTTTTATGGACAGCTTGCAAACCAACAACCTCATGGACAACATCAATCCTTACGTTACTGCCCCTGAGATCAACCTCATCTTGGTGCGTCAAAGTTTTGAAGAGGCACTGCACTCACAAAGCTACGCCGTTATGGTGGATTCCATCAGCCAAAACAGCGAAGAAATCTATCAGTTGTGGCGTACGGATATGATGCTCAAAACCAAAAATGACTCGATCGCTGCACGGTACGATGAGTTGGCCAACGATCCAAGTGAGAGCGCATTTCTCAAAGCGTGTTTTGCGAACCAAATCCTTGAGGGGATCTATTTTTACAGCGGATTTACTTACCTCTACACCCTTGCCCGCTCGGGAAAAATGTTGGGAAGCGCACAAATGATCCGCTTTATCCAGCGCGACGAAGTAACCCATCTTGTCTTGTTCCAAAACATTATTAATACCCTTCGTCGCGAACGTCCGGATCTCTTTACCGATGCCCTTACCGAAGAGGTATACGACATGTTCCGCAAAGCCGTAGAACTTGAGAGTGCTTGGGGAAAATACATTACGCAAGGGCAGATTTTAGGTCTCACCAATGAAATCGTGGAACAATACATCCAATACCTGGCTGATGTTCGTCTCCATGCCGTAGGACTCAAACCGCTCTACAATGTCGCCAATCCTATCAAATGGGTCGATGATTTCAGTAAGTTCAACGATCAAAAAACAAACTTTTTTGAGGGAACCGTCACCAATTATTCCAAAGGAAGCCTCAGCTTTGACGACTTCTAAAACGCGTCCCCTAACGACGCTTTGTTTCCCGACTGATTCACAATTTGAAAACAATCTTGAGCATCTCCTTGGGCTCATAGAGCAAACCCCTCCTGACGCTATTATCGTAGCTCCCGAAGTATGCTTGAGCGGTTTTGCCTATAAACAATTTAGCGAAGCCGCCGCATTTACCCCTATTGCTCTTGAAAAGCTTCTCAACAGTGTCCATAATCGACTGCTTATTTTCACCGCGATTACCGAAGAAAACGGAAAATTTTACAACACCGCGCATGCACTGCATACCGGGGCCATTCTTCACACCCAGAATAAAGCAAAACTCTTTGCCCTAGGGGGAGAAACAGACTATTTCACTGCAGGAAATGAGAACGACATCCAACCCTTTAATTTTCAGGGGATTAAAATCGGCATTTTGATCTGTTTTGAGCTTCGTTTTAAAGCACTATGGCAATCACTCGAGGGGTGTGATATTATCGCTATTCCCGCACAATGGGGAAAACTGCGAAGCGATCACTTCATTACTCTCACCAATGCACTCGCCATAGTGAACCAATGCTACGTCGCGGCTTCTGATGGACTCAATGAAGACACTAGCGGCATGAGCGGTATCATTAACCCTTACGGTGCAGAGATCCGAAACAGTGGCGAAGAGATCCTCGTCTCACACTACGAAGAGCGCACCGTTACTTCCATGCGCCGTTATTTGAATGTAGGAATTTCCTGTGACCGATAAAGTAACGATCATCAAAACCACGCGCATGGCCGAAGAGATTGGTAAAAAATTTCCCCTTCGCGACACCATTAAAAAAGCGATCATCCAAACTAACCGTGAGGCATTTGTCCCTCTCTCCATGCGCCACAATGCGTACCGTCTCGATGCCCTGCCTATCGGGGCACAGCAATACATCTCCTCGCCGCTGACGGTCGCCAAAATGACACAATATCTCTCCCCAGAAGGATGCGACAGCGTTTTGGAAATCGGATGCGGCAGCGGCTATCAAGCAGCCGTCCTCTCTAGTGTTTTTCGCCGTGTCTTCACCATCGAGAGAATCGAATCCCTCTTGCTGGAAGCCAAAGAGCGTTTCCGACATCTCAAACATGGCAACATTCATACCCGCACCGACGATGGGCAAAACGGGTGGGAGCAATATGCTCCGTTTGACCGTATCCTCTTTTCCGCTTCTGCGCGCTCAATTCCTCAAAAACTCTTTGACCAGCTCAAAGAAGGAGGGATTTTAATAGCCCCTATGGAGCGTGGACGAGAGCAGATCATCACCCGCTTTACTAAACAAGGGGGGCGAATAGTGGAAGATGCCCTCGAGGTATGTGACTTTGTCCCCATTTGCGATGGAGTCGTGCGATGAGCCTTCCCGAAGCATTTGTCGAGCGCCTTCACCAAATTGTTCCACGTGAACAGTTTCAATCTATTCTCAAAACGTTTGACACTCCCAAACAAGTCACCTTTCGCGTCAATACCCTCAAATCCTCTCCCAAAGAGCTCGAATCGCAGCTCGAAGCTGCCAATATCCCCTACGAACGTATCGGATGGATGGAAGGGGTTTATCGCATTGCCCCGCAGGACAAACTGCGACTCACCCAAACCGATGCTTTCTATGGCGGCAAACTTTATATCCAAAATCTAGCTTCAATGATAGCGCCAATGATTCTAGCCCCACAGCCTGAGGAGACCGTCCTCGATCTCGCTGCCGCACCTGGAGGCAAGACATTGATGCTAGCAGGGATGATGCAAAATACCGGCTGGCTATCCGCCGTAGAACCCACACGCGAGCGTTTTTTTCGTTTACGTGCCAATCTCGAAATGCAAGGGGTTACCAACGCCCACACCTATATGACCGACGGGCGCAGTGTGGGTAAAAAATGCCCCCAGATGTTTGATCGTATCATGCTCGATGCCCCCTGCTCCTCCGAAGCACGCTTCAAAACCCATGAGCCAAAATCAATGTCATTTTGGAGTGTTCACAAAGCAAAAGAGACCTCCAAGCTCCAACGCCGACTGCTCCTCTCCGCTTACGACGCACTCAAACCCGGAGGGAAACTGCTCTATTGCACCTGTTCCTTTTCCCCAGAAGAAAACGAAAGCCCTCTGCAGCATCTACTGGAGCGTCATGGCGAGAACTTGACCACGTTGCCCATTAGTCTGCCTATTGACAATATCCAAAAGCCTCTGAAACAGTGGGGGAAAGAGGTATTTGATGAACGGATTCAAAACGGCGTGCGTATCCTTCCTACGGATACCATCGACGGGTTCTTTTTGTGCTTATTGGAAAAGAAAGTATGCTAAAATGTTGCATGATGTTAAATAAAAAGCTCACGATAATGCTTTTGTCAATTGCTTTTACCCTAAGCGCTCTTCATGCAGATAGCAACTGCAGTGCAAATGCCCAAGAAGGGGCCATTTCTTTTTACCATGAAAACTATCTAGAAGCCCAAAAGTATCTCTCCAAAGCCTCTGAAGCGGGCGATCCTAGCGCGCACTACTATTTGGGCATTATGTACCTTAACGGTCAAGGTGTTCCCGCAAACTACCAAGAAGCTGCACGGCTATTTGAGTTGGCTGCTGGGAAAAACCATGCAGGCGGACAAATTGCCTTGGGTGTTTTGCTCATCGAAGGGATCGGCATTCCTCAAAACTTTAAACGCGCAGCTCATCTATTAACTCTAGCTGCAAAGCAAAACAATCAAGATGCCCAAGCCATTTTGGGATGGATTTATAAATACGGCGTAGGGGTTCGTGAAAATAAAATCATCGCCTATGCGTTATGGAATTATGTTGCCGCCAAAGGAGATGAGTGGGCACGTATAAACCGAAACTATATGCTTTTAGAGATGACCGAAGAGGAACTGTACAAAGCGCAGGATCTTTCCCTGAATCTTAACGTTCTTTGGAATGCTTTAGAACGTAAATCTGCCAATACTCAGAAGCGAATAAAAAAGAAAAAACACTAAAGAGTCTTTTTATCCTCTCCAACTTCTCTCTTTCCATGTATCCACATGGACAAATCCTGAATAAATTCCAATACCGGCACCGCCACACAAACGCATCAAGCGCGCTAGATACTCAATTGGAATTCCCTCCATATGGATGTCTGCTGCTTTCCCATACAGATGCATCGAATTAACCGCAGCACCCTCCGTCATACTGTTGGTGTGTTGTGTACGATAACCGGAAGTGAGAATAATCGGCTTATGTATCTGATTGCCAGAAAGCCACTGCTGTGCCTTTGCCAAAACCGAGAATAAATAAGGGTCCATCTGAACTGCAACCTTATCATGCGTGTCCGAAAAAATCTTACACAAATCATAATAGCCGTTCTCTTCCATCTTGCCATTGCGTATAAAAGGAATTTTATAAGTCTTTCCGTTACGAATAATATGCAATGACGTTTCGTCTTCTTTAAAACCGCTTGCACCAAGTGGTACAGAAGCCGCCAAAAGAATACTGCTCTTTAAAAAATATCTTCTTGCATTGTTAAAAAAAGGTGCTTCATTTATAGTGTCTTTCATGATATTGATTTAAGCAAATTGCAGTCCACAATAAAAATAAAGTTGGCACACATCTTGCTTTAGATCCGTATCTAATCCTAAAAAAAGCGGAGTCATGAACTACTTTTGGTCATTTCTTTTCATTGCAGCCTCGGTGAATGCGGCGTATAACCCGTTTTTCAAACCTCTTGCAAAACAAAAAAAAGCGCCCGTATTGGCACCGCTAGCGGCACCTACCGCTCACACAATGCCGCTTCCTCCGCTTTTAAAACCGGCATTTGAGTCCAATTTGGTTGTGCCAAAAGCACCGTTTGATCTTTCCCAACTCGTCTATAACTGTTTTTTAGAAACGGCAAAAGGGAAATTTATCCTACTTAAAATAGGTGAAAATACCGTAGTACTCAAAGAGGGTGATCCTTTTTATGCTAACAATAGCAAGTATTTCATCCGTAACATTACCAGCAACTTCATAACCGTAGATGATTCGGGCAGAACACAAACCATCTACTTTACAGCGGGAGGCCAATAATGCGTTCATTGATACTTGCCATCGCACTTTTAGGACTCACCGGATGCAGTGTTGTTACCAAAAAAGATATGTTGACACCAGAAATGTCTCCCAAAGAGCTGGAGAACAACATTACCCAAATACAGCGCAGCGAGCCGGCAATGCAAGTTGTGGAAGTCAATGCCGATAATTTTCACATAGAAACCCAAACCATACCGGATAAAGAGATCATAAAGCGCGCCAAGATAATGGGGGCGAACTTAAATGATGTTATTGCGCTTCTGACAGAGGCTACCAATGAAAACATTGTCTTTCAACTGCAATCAGAGTCCATTAGCACTAACAATACACAAACAACAAATGGGACACAAACACTTTCAACTAATCTTCCCGTGGCACCAGGGGCGGCAAACACAGCTACCGGTCAATATAGCAGTAATAATGACTATTTGCTTACCGACACTAGGATAAATCTCTCCGCATCCAATATGGCCTTTGGTAAAGTACTCCAAAAAACGATCGGTGACAAACTGGGGATTCAATACTATGATGACACCTTTTATTTGGGACACGTTCATACCACCACGCTCAAGATACCTTCTGTAAAAGGCCTTTCCGAAGCAATGAGCACAAGCCTAAGTTCAATGGGTGCTACCAACATCGCGTTTGATACCATTACCTCGTCTATCAGTTTCTCTGCAAAAGAAAAAGAGTACGGCGACATCATGAATTACCTTCAAATTCTTCGTAACAATTTGTACGTCATCGAATATGAAATCTCTATTTACACCGTCGATCTCAAAGACAACTACGCTCTGGGGATCAACTGGAGCCTTATCCCCTCCATGGCAGAAAACGGGATTGGATTCATCGCTTCATCCGCCGCTTCATTGGGTGCAGCAGGAACAACAGCCGTTCCCTTAACTTTTGGTATGCTGATGAAGAGTGACAAATACAATGGACAAGCACTTGTAAATGCCCTAGAAAACTTTGGAAAAGTCGAGAGTGTTCAGCGACCAAAACTGCTTGGCCTGGCAGGAACAAATGTCAAACTCACCGATGGTATACAGACACCTTATATCAGTGGGATTACAAGCACTTCTGTTGCGAATGGAACCGCACAGCTTTCAACGACCAGCGCAACTGCCCTTAGTGGTTTAGAAATCAATCTAAAATCCAATATGCTCGATGGTACCGTTATCACCGACATCGGACTTACCATAAACGACGTTGTCGGGTTTACCAATTTTGAAGTAGGAGCTACTAAGTTTTCACAGCCAACCACTGTCACAAAAGCGATCAACAATACAATGCGGGTACAACCAGGGGTCCCGATCGTCATCTCAGGACTCTTCCGCAACAAAACTGACAAAGGGTGGAATGGGCTTCCAGGATTAGGTGATACATCTGCGGCCGTTGTTGGCGGAGCCCGCAGTACTGCCAGTACCAAAAGCGAAATGGTAATCATCGTTACCCCTCGCGTCATCAAGTACGTGATGAAGTAACCATGGCAATATTTACAGCAGGCTGCCTGAACCTTACCAGTGACATCGACAAGATTCGTGCGCAAGTATACCGTTACGCGCGCGCGGATCTTGACTCGACTGCCATCAAGGTTTCCTTGCGCAAGCACTCCGATGGAATCAACTACATCGCGTTCTTGCCAAAAGAGAAATTGGTGTATGAAAACATCCTTTTACTCGCATCCAAGAACAAGGGGAAAAGCATCGTCATCTTCGAACTCGACTACAAACAAGTAGGAGTTGTTTTGGAAGATCAAAAAATTATTGATTACATTCTCGATAAACCCGAAGAGTTCGCAAAAGAACGCAGCTATGAAACGATTTATGCCGACAATACCAAAGGAGAGAAACTCGTATCGCTTAATCTCGACAAGGATCGCAAAGACACTTGGACCGGAAGTTTTCTATTGGCCTGTACGGTTATCATCACGTCTGTACTCTTTTACGCGGGTTACGATTATTTGAACTCAACCGAGCTCAATCTCACCAATCGTGACACCCTCGTAACAGAGTATAAACAGCTCGTAACCCAGAACTGTAAAGTCTCTCTCGCCATGACCAAAAAAGTGGACATGGTAGGTGAATTGGAAAAAATCGAGAAAATGACGCAAGATTCGGGGTCCACCCTTCAGCAGATAAGCTATCAAGAAGATAGCTTATGTGCTGAGGTGGTGACACCAAACCTCAATGCTTTCATCGGATTGTTACCACCGGAAGCTAAAATAAAAAAGGAAGATGCTGCTGCGGGCATCGTGCAGTTTTGTAATGAAAAAGTATAGTCTCGTTGCACTTTTTGTTGTTATCTTGATGACAATTTTAGTCTCAACCTACTTTTACTTTCTCGACATCGTGTACGAAAACAAAACGGTAGCCGAAGAGGTGAAGACCTTTAGTGCTTTAAAAACTGCCGTGGAGCAGCCTGTTGCTGTGTACGCGGAGGATCAAGTCCTCCGCGCCAAGAACGATCAATACGATGCGCTCATCCAAGAACTGGAAATGGACGCCATGGTAACGATCGATAAACAAAAATTAATTATCCAAGGAGGCATTCATGAAACCTATTCATACTTACTATTGAAACGGCTCTTGGATGTTGTCAAACATGACAACGTAGAACTGGTAAGCAGTTGCATCGGGAAAGGGTGCACTGCGGATGAATATGGATTTAATATCACTATTCATCCTTATACGTTAAATATACCACAATAAAAAAACAAATCTTGCAACGTCAAGATAAAAAAAAGGATATACAATGACACAAGCATACACAGGAATGAGAAAAGGTATCTCTCTCGTAGAGATGGTAATTGCGATTATTTTATTCGCTACGTTGGCTACTATCACACTTAAATACACCAAGTCGTATTTAGATACAGATATCCAAGCTAAAAAAGCACGTGTTGCTGCACTCATAGAGCAAGCTGCTCAACTAGTACAAGCACACCAAATTTATAAAGTTGACATGGGTGAAGATGCGGATGTTATAGGTGATTTAAATGGTACTTTGACCTCACTCCCAACAATCATCACTGAAATCGGTACAGGAAACTGGGCTGAAAATAATGCAACAGCTATTACCAATCATCCAACAGCATTTACGTTTAACATTACAGATGCTACTGGTGACACAAAAGGTGAACAATACTGTGCACTTTTCAATCACGAGTTCAACAAGAGTATTGACATCAACGTAACAGACGCTCAACTGTTCTTTACCGGAGCTGACGTAGCAGCAGCATACACAGCTTCAGGCAGAAAACCAAACTTTTGCTGGTCTTCAGCAGCTGACACACATCAAGTTGTTATTCTAGCATACTAAGTCTCACTTAGGATCAGTTTTCTCAATTCCCACTTTAAGGGGGTTGAGATGGATCTGTTTCAATTTTTACTTCAATTTTCTTCTTTTTATCACCCTCAATTAAAGATTTTTTTTTTATTGTCGATTTTGGATCACTTATGTGTTATAAAAGGAGTTTTAACATGGTGCACCCCTACAATGGAAAAAGAAAAGGTATCTCTTTAGTTGAGATGACGATTGCCGTTATCTTATTTGGCGTATTATCAACAATTGCAATGCTGTACTACAAAAGCTTGTTTAATATTGATTTAACAGCTAAAAAAGCACGCATTGCTGCATTAATGGATCAAGCTCATCAGCTTTCAGGTGCTTACGATGTGTATACAGCACAATTTGGTGTTGCCCCAACGTCACTCAATGATTTCAATGCAACAACTGCCATGATCCTTACTGAATTACCGATTCGTATTCGTGAAATAAGTACTACAGGATGGGAGCTAAACGTATCGACTGCTATTCCTGGTACTTCTGGAAAGGCATTACAATTTACAATTGATCTCAATGGTACTGTCACGCCTGCAAGTGATGATGATTTATACTGCGCCATTTTTAATCATGAGATTAATACAAGTGTTCCGCTGAATGTAAGCAATAATACCAATTTTGGTACGGCACAAGCACAGTACCTCGCACTCGGAAGAGCTTTTTGCTACACTGAAAGCGGTTATCATCACATAATGCTTGTGAAATAGGACCTATGTGAAAAAACAGGCGTTTACCCTTATCGAAGTACTCCTTACCATCTTTTTGGTAGGAGTACTGAGTACGATTGGGTATTATTACATCAGTACTTCTTCACTCAAAAAGTCTGAGTATAAAACGGTATTGCAGGCACATTTTAACCTGATCGAATCGATGGTCTTTCAATGCAAAAACTTGTCCGAGCAAATGCCAAACCAAGTGGGTGGGGCAGATGCACTAAACACCAAGCTTAGCTTATTGGAATGCAATACCTCTACTCCGTATACTTTTGATGGAGGGCGCAATGGGTTTGTTCCCATCCCGCCAACTGGGTTCACAGCCTATACGGCAACCGAATCTGGTACACTATTTTATATCACGACTACAGCTAACAACAATACAGTTCAAGATGAAGCGCTAACAAAGCTCTCACTCAACTATACTGCTACCCAAGCAGAGCTTACTCACGATGCCACTACGGCTACTTTTAAATTTTATCTATCCCGTTAATTTTATGTTATAATAGTGCCAAAAAGCACTTATGAACATAAAGAAGATATTAACGCCAAAACAGTTAGAAGTATGCCAAAAAGAGCAGTACTATTATCAACAGTTAGGCATTAAAAAACATCTTCTTCAAATAGCCCTTACTCATCACTTCGTACAGAAAAAAGAACCTACAATCATCCACAATCTTGAACTCATGAAAGAGTACGAGATGATTATCGCCGAAGAAAGCGAAACCGTCCTAAAAATCGAACGCAAAGAACTTTTGGGAGAAATACGCCTCGCTGAACTTTCCACTAAAGCACGCAAGAGGGTCGAGCAAAAAAACATCCCGGTACGTGAATTTCAGCAAAAGTATACAGCACACCTGCGCGTCGATCCCGAAGCCATTGAACGCAAAATCAAACAATTTAATGCGATGGATTTTGAAGAAGATGAAGTCATTGACATTTTTGAGATGCTCCTAGAGTATGGGATCCAACGTAATGCGAGTGATATTCACATCAATGCCTATGAATCTTTTTATTGGCTTCGATATCGTATCGATGGGCATGTCCACGCCAAGTTTTTACTTAATCATGAGTTGGCACAGCGCTTTGCTCTCATCATCAAAGAGCGCTGTAATATTGACATGATCAATGTCTACGCCCCACAAGGAGGGAGTTTTTCAAGAGATTATCAAGACCGCTTCATTGATTTTCGTATCGAGATTGCCCCATCACAATATGGGGAGAATGTTGTCCTGCGTATTTTGGACAAATCCAAGAATATTAAAACGCTCACTGCTCTTTTTCCAAAACAACACCCTATGAGCGAACATATTCACCATTTCGTCAATCAATCCAGCGGTTTTTTTCTCGTTGTTGGACCTACCGGTAGCGGTAAGACAACGACTCTTAATGCCATCCTCAATCAGCGTGATCGTCTGCATGAGATCATTTATACCATTGAGGACCCTATCGAATATAAAATCGATTTCGTTACACAATATCAAATTAATGAAACCAGCGGATTTACCTTTGTGGAGGGAATGAAATCGATCATGCGCCAAGACCCGGATGTTATTGTCATCGGGGAGATGCGTGACAAAGAATCAATTCTCACAGGTTTGAAAGCAGCACACAGTGGGCACATGGTTTTCTCAACACTCCATACTCCAAACAGCTTCATGGCGATGGAAAGAATCCGTGATGAGGGGGGTGATCTATTTATCCTTGCCTACTCTCTGAGTGGAGTAATTGCGCAACGCCTTGTTCCACAGCTATGCACCTGCAAACAGCCTTCTTTTTCTGAAGAAGGCAAGTCTTTTTTCAGTAGTTCTTCCACTGGATTTGATAAAACTGGGTGCATCCGATGCAACTTTACAGGATATCATGGTCGAGCGCTTTTGTTGGACATGGTCTTTATACCTGGTAATATGAAAGTGCGGTATCAATTTTACCTTGCGCTTAAAAACAGTACCGTTTTCAAAGCGTGGGAACATTTCATCACCTTCAGTTATTTTCAATCAGCACAATATCTCTTTGAAAACGGCATTTGTGATCATACAACCCTTTCCAGCGAATTATTATCACTTGGGTATGTACATGAAACCTGATCTGCTCACGCTGCTCAAAACACTTCAACTCTCGCTTGAAAATGGGAAAAGTCTTACCAGTGCCCTTTCTATGTTACAAAAAATTGCAAAAAACAAATCAGAAAGACAAATATATTCAGAAATGACCCAAGCCATTCAAGAAGGAACCAATTTTTCAAAAACACTGGAAAAACATGTCTCTCCTTCCCCTGATATCGTACAATTTATTTCCATGGCTGAAAAAGGCGGATCATTTGTAAAAACGCTAAAATCAGTTGTAAATTATTTGGAAATAAAAAATAATTTTTATCAAGAATCTGGTGATAAGATTGCTCTTCCCTTTATATATTTTACTTTGGTAGCTATTGTTGTTATTTATATTCGTTTTTTTGCAATTCCTTTGCATTTAGAAGAAGCATTAACTTATGATCCGCAAATTCAAATTGTAATAGCTGATCATCTACACATGGCACAGAACCTAAGTGATACTCTTTTTGGCTTTCTCATACTGTTTGCTCTTTACTTTTTTACTGTTATGATCGCTCTTTTTGATTCAACAGGGCTATTAGAGGGGTTTGCAAAACGCAGCGCTTCTTTGTTGCCACTTTCCTCGCGTATTATTGGTTATTTTGAAAAATTTATTTTACTTAACTTGCTTAGTGAAATGATAAAGAATGGCGTTTCGCTCAAAACTGCTTTCAAAGTGGCATCCACAAGCACCCTTGTCCCTGCTATAGCAAAACAATTTTCAACAACTTTAGAGCGCCTTTCCCGTGGAGAGAAAAATTTTTGGGAAATTCCATTTTTTGACGAAATTGAGCAACATTTGCTTGCAGGAGCAGGTAATGTTGCTCAACTCGGTGAGATAATGAGTCAATTTTCAAATCGTGCAAGACTAAATGCGCTATCTGCAGCAACTAAATTTTTTCGTCTTATCACCATTTTAGCTATTTTACTGCTTGCATTCGCCGTTTTTGTTGAATTCTTTACCATCGTGCTTACTCAGGTACTGATTCAACAAGAATTTATTAATGCTGCAGGCCATGCATAAGGACATCAAGATGAAAAAAGGATTCATGCTCGTAGAAGTCATGATCGCGATTGTTATGGCGGGTGTCATTGCAGCTGTTCTAGCAACAATGGGGTACTACATCATGATCCAAAGCAATACCCTGAAATATCAAAACACTAAAACCATTCTTGACGTGATTCGAAGCCGCTTAGTCAATTCTGCAACAGATCCCGATAGTGATTCCTATTTTGAGTTGCTAAAAGAAGAAACCAATTCCACTGTTCCCGTTGTAGCCGGACTTGGCAAAGATGCATGGGGGCGTAATATCAAATACACAACCTATGATTTTAGTATTCCCAATACATTCAATCCGCTCTACGCGGATACAAATACGTCTATTTCACCTAATGCTAACGTATTAGGTCGGCTCGTTAGTCTTGGAGAAGACGGTATCTTACAAACCCTCTCAACGCATACTATCGTGCAAGGCGATGATCTGATGATAGAAATCGGTATTGGTGAAACCAATCATCTCAAACTTTATGGCGGATCCGAGATAACAACGCAGACGCGCGGCTATAACAGTGCCATTGTTTCTCCTCTGGCTTCTCCTCCAGCCTCACCGATAACTGGGACATTATGGTTTCAAACTGATACCAATCTTACAAAAGTTTGGAATGGTTCGGCTTGGATTTGATTTAAAACCTATTCGCCGTACTCGCGTTCTTCATAGCCTATTGTAGCACCGATGACATACAAAGGTGCATCTTCTATACGCCCTTTATAATCCCCTATCGCTAATCCTGCCTTACTATTATCCATCTCAACCGTTATCCCCTCATCCATCGACAGCATGCGTAAAACATTGTCACTGGCCAATTTAGCATCGCTAACACCGTCAATCACAAAAGCAACATCAATCCAGTCAAATCCTCTGGCCTTGTCTTGGACACTAAAACGTATTTCTATGGAAGTGGGAGAAAGGGGGGTTAGAGAGTGGATTTCACCATTACGGGCGTAATCAATACGCTCGCATAAGGATTTAAGCGATAAAGCGTTTAGGGGCTTTACTGGCACCCATCACACTCCATCGATCTATCTTGCGTCTGAGCAACGGCTTCAGGCGATTGTGATCGCAGATAGTAGGTTGATTTGAGACCCAGCTTCCACGCCATCATGTAGATGTCATTGAGGTACTTACCGCTTGCTTTATCGAGTGTGATAAAGATATTGAGGCTTTGACCCTGATCGATCCATTTTTGACGGATTGCGGCAGCTTTGACCAAAATCGTTTGATCCAAGTCATACGCAGGAGTGTAATACCCCCATGTGTCCGGATTGAGGTTAGGGGCAACCACCGGAATCAGGCCTGAGAGATTCTCTTCAAACCATTTACGCTTATAGATAGGCTCAATCGTCTGTGTGGTCCCTGTGAGGATCGAAATAGAGCTTGTAGGGGCAATCGCCATCAAGTAGCCATTACGCATCCCCTGAGCCTTGATTGTTTCACGTAGAACGTCCCACTCATAGTTAGGGGCAAACAATCCGCCGCGGTCAATGAGGTTCTGCACTTCGGCTGTCGCGTGATCCATAGGGAGAATTCCGCGATGCCATTTTGATCCCTCGAACTCAGGATACGAACCTTTTTCTATCGCCAAATCAGAGGATGCTTTGATCGCGTTATAGCTGACCGACTCCATCACTTCATCAATCTTATCAAAATGTTCTTGGCTTCCCCAAACAATCTTTAGGCCTGCAAGCATTTCAGCCTCGCCCATAACACCCAAACCGATGGATCGGCTGCGCATGTTAGTGCGTTTTACTTTTTCCAGCGGATAAAAGTTCAAATCAATAACGTTGTCTAACGCCCGAATCGCAACCGGGACGATACGATCAATGTCCTCTTTGGTATGAATACGAGAAAGATTGACAGAGCCCAAGTTACAAACAGCCGTTGCCCCGTCCACTTTTTCTTTTTCAACAATGTAAACAGGACGTCCTCCCAAAGAATCCAATGCGGTCACTTTGTTTGCCGGTTTTTCAATCCCGCTGTCCACTTTGACAATTTCGTCTTCTTCAAAGGTTACAAACGACCCGTCTTCGTATTTGATTTTGATCAAATAATGATTCGGTTGAGTATTTTGGAAAATCTCCGTACAGAGATTTGAGCTGCGAATGATTCCGTAATGATCATTTGGATTCGCACGGTTAGCACTGTCTTTGAAACACAAGAATGGGCTGCCTGACTCAAAATAACTCGTCAAGATTTTTTTCCAAAGGTCTTTTGCTTTTGTGTGTTCTTTAACAATACTTGGATCCTGCTCAAACTCTACGTAACGCTTTTCAAACGCATCGCCATACAGCTCTGTCAATTCTTTGACGTCAAACGGATCAAACATCGTCCATATACCATCATCTACAACACGCTTCATAAACATATCATTGATCCAAAGTGCCGGGAACAAATCATGCGCACGACGGCGTTCTTCACCGGAGTTTTTCTTGATGTCCAAGAAATCCTTGATGTCCATATGCCATGGTTCGAGGTAAACGGCAATAGCCCCCTTACGCGTCCCAAGCTGATCTACCGCGATTGCAATATCGTTGGTGATTTTCAAGAAAGGTACGGTTCCGCCCGCCGCGTTTTTGTGGCCGTCAATGAACGATCCCATTGCACGTACTCTCGTCCAATCCCAGCCGATTCCTCCGCCAAATTTGGAGAGCAATGCCATCTCTTTGTAGCCATCAAAGATCCCTTCGATGTTATCTGGGCTTGAACCGATGTAGCATGAGCTAAGCTGGTGACGTGTTGTTCGTGCGTTTGAAAGGGTAGGCGTTGCCAACATCACTTCAAATTTTGAGAGCATGTCATAAAACTTTTTTGTCCATCCCATTACATCCGCTTCATTTTGTGCCAGAAACATCGCTATGGCCATAAACATGTGCTGAGGGAGTTCGATCGGATCGCCGTTGCGGTCTTTGATCAAATAACGATCATAGAGTGTTTTTACGCCCAAGTAATTAAACTCAAGGTCACGATCGGCAACAATGTAGGCATCCAACTCTGCCAAATTATATTTTTCTCTTAGTCCTAGTAGAATACGCCCTTCTGCTTCACACCGTTCAAAATACTGCTGCAAGCTGCCATAGCCCGTAAATCCGTTAACACGGTGATACAAATCATAAAGAAACAGGCGTGACGCGACAAACGTCCAATTCGGGCTGTCAATATCGATTTTATCTACGGCTGTTTTAATCAGCGTATGCTGGATCTCATTGCTCGTAATCCCGTCTCTAAATTGAATTTGAGCATCTACTTCCAGTTCACTCTGGGAAACATTGATCAAACCTTTTACGGCAGCAGACGTATATTTTTGTATTTTTGTAATATCTAATGGCTCTCGTCGGCCGTTTCGTTTGACAATCGTTAGCATGTTTTATTTCCTTGACTCTCTCTAAAAAGATGTATTATAGTCACTCAATATTGTATTGTTTCTTATACTTGAAACATGTTTATTTATGATTATTATTTGAACACACGAGCAAAAATACGATCAACATTTTTTGTGTAATAATCATAATTAAAACATTCACGAATTGCTTCTTCACTCAAGCTTTGACGTAACTCTTCATCATCCAATAAAAACTGCAAATACAAACTCTCACCTTTTTCATTGATGGCTGTCTTACCTTGCTGCAAGCCTTCCCATACTTTCATTGCATTGCGCTGAACAATACGGTACGCATCTTCACGGCTAACACCTTTGAGCGGTAGTTCCAGCAATACACGTTGAGAAAAAACCAAACCACCCGTTAGGTTTAGATTACGCATCATGTTTTGTGGATAAACAACGAGCTTGGAAATAACACTGTTAAAACGGTGGAGCATGAAATCCGAAGTGATAAACGAATCCGGAAGCCAAAAACGTTCGGTTGAACTGTGGGAGATATCACGCTCATGCCATAACGCAACGTTTTCCATTGCAGGTATAACATAGGATCGTACCATACGAGCTAACCCTGTTATGTTCTCTGTCAAAATTGGATTGCGTTTATGCGGCATTGCGGATGACCCTTTTTGCCCTGCTGAAAAATACTCTTCACACTCATACACTTCCGTACGCTGCCAATGACGTACTTGCACGGCAAACTTTTCAATGGAACTTGCCATAAGAGCAAGGGCGCTCGCAAGCTGTGCGTAACGATCACGTTGTATAACCTGATTGGAAGCGGGTGCCGCTTTTAATCCTAACTCTTCACACGCATACTCTTCAAGCTCTAAGGGTGCATGAGCAAAGTTCCCCATCGCTCCTGACACTTGACCTACAGAAATGACTTCCATTGTTTGTTCTAGGTTAGTGAGATGACGTGCCATTTCATCGTACCATACCGCTAACACTAAACCAAACGTAATAGGCTCGCCATGGATACCGTGAGAACGCCCAACCATCAAAGTCATCTTGTGTTCAATCGCTCTTGCCTTGATTGACTCCATCACCATTTTTACATCTTCAATGATTAACGCCAATGAATCGCGCATCTGCAATGCTACTGCGGTATCGACCGTATCCGAAGAGGTCATCCCGTAGTGAAACCATCGGCTCTCATCCCCTAGTGTTTCTGATACGGATGTGGTAAAGGCTATAAGGTCATGTTTGGTTACCGCCTCGATCTCATCAATACGATCAATATTAAAGCCTGCATTTTTTACAATCTTTTGCGCATCACCATCGGGAATCAACCCTAAACGATTCCATGCTTTAACCGCTGCAATCTCAACATCCAACCATGCTTGATATTTTGCTTGCATTGTCCATTTTGATTTCATCTCTTCTCGTGCGTAACGTTCAACCATCTTTGTTCCTTGAATGTGCTAAAATGCGCCTATTATTTGCGCTGATTACTATGTTTTTAGTTTATCCAACCCTCCCTTATAAAGGAATTTATTTTGCCCTTCGTCACCAAAAAACTCCATGCTCCCGTCCGTGAAAAAGCCTTTATTTTTTTAATTCGTGAGCTCGGATTATCACAAGCCGAATCCCAACGTCTTCTTGCCAAAGGACGTCTTACACAAAACGGCATCGTCATGAGTAACCAAGCTGGATTCATTGAAGGTGATTTTGATTTTCTCATGTTTGAACCGGAATCCCAAGGCTTGAGGGCAATGTTTGTAGAATCGGATTTTGCCGTTTATGATAAACCAAGCGGCGTATTGGTTCACCCTCAAAGTCGTAAAACTCCCTATTCTCTTAGCGATGAAATTAAACATGAGTTTGGGGCTAACGCTAATGTAGCCCATAGAATTGATCAGGAGACAAGTGGCCTTGTGCTGGCTTCTCGTAATAAAGAGAGTGAAACCATTTTAAAACTATTGTTTGAAAATCGTCAAATTACCAAGCGCTATTTGGCCATGGTTCATGGTCATCTAAAAGAAGATATGGATATACAAGAACCTCTTTTGCGTCGCGAAGATACAGATACACTTGTACGCATGGTGGTCAAAGTTCATGCCGATGGTAAAGCCTCTCGTACCTTTATCAAACCACTGCAATATTTTCCCGAACTCAATATGACCCTCGTAGAGGCTTCACCGTTTACCGGACGTACCCATCAAATCCGCGTCCATTTGTTTCACGTGAAACATCCCATTGTGGGGGACCCCATTTATGGACAAGAAGAAAATGATATTCGAAGATTTTTAGACAAGGTTTTAACGCCTCAAGAGAGGCTGGAAATGGGAGGGGCAACACGATTATTACTGCACGCCCACTCTCTGGAGTTTAACCATGGGGGAGTGGATTATCATATCACTTCAAAGGAAAACTTTATTGAGACTTGTTTTAACGCGATGAAAATCGACGATAGCGCTACATAACTTCTTTGATGTAGCGGTTGCGTTTCGCCTCTTTAATCCGATTGATTTCAACCATAATGTATCCATCAATACAATTGTTAAAATCAACATCTATCCCGAAGTCAATAAATTGAGCTCCACCTTTCTCACATAATTCGCTGTATTGTTTATACAGCATTGGAACCGCCACATCAAATGTTTTGAGATAATCCTTCAAAACTCTAAAATCCTGCTCGTAATCAACCCCCAAAAAGATCTTCGAAAATTCTGCATTTACATGATCCGATAAACGAAAAGGAGATTTTGCTTTGAGATATTGACGCTGAGAACCAAAGTAAAGGGTGTAAAAATAGACAAGTGCCTCTTGTGCATGCTTAGGATAGCTCCCAGAGATACTCACCGGTCCAATCATGTATTTGATATGGGGATTGTGTGCCAGATAGGCTCCAATCCCCTGCCAGAGATAATCCAAAGCACGACTTCCCCAGTATTTAGGCTGAACAAAACTGCGCCCAAGTTCTATTGCATCTTCTAAAATAGGATCAAATGCATTGCTCATCGTACATAAATCATTAAGATACAACCCTTCTCTTCCTAGCCATGAGAGTATCCATCCGCATTCACCAATCCGATATGCTCCCACTACCTCTAAGGCATCATCATCCCATAAAACGAGATGATGGTAATAGCGATCGTAGTCGTCGATATCTCTAGAGTGCCCGCTTCCTTCACCCACTTTTCGAAACGAATATTCACGTAATCGGCCAATCTCATTGATTAGATTGGGTGCATTGTCGTATTCGATTAAATAAATCTGCTTATTATCCGTTGTCTCTCCAAGGCGTTCACCGCGCTTTAGCTCCTGACGTATCTCTTGACGTGATACAGGATGCGCTATTGAACATTCAGTCGGATAGATCCCTTTTTTACCTTTTGATAGACGTAACAGATGTTTACGAAAAAGCCTCGCATAATGTTTTTCGCTCATTGTGGTATCGTTGAGAACCTTGGAATTAATTAATTCCCCCACCCTAAAGTCGAAAATCTGATTGCGTGCTGCAAATATCTCATGTCCCAATAAAAGTGTTCCCAGAGGTTTATAGATCCACGATGCCGCATAAAAAAGAGAACTGTTCTTTGCTTTGATAAAAATCGGAACTATCGGAGCAGCGTTACGTTTGGCAAATTTTACAAAACCACCTTTCCAGCTTGCTTCTTTTTGCCCCAACAATCCAACGCGTGACACTTCACCGCTGGGAAAGAAGATAACAACCTCTTCGCTTTGAAGCGCTTTGTCGATTTGGCGTAGAGAATCTCGTGAAAGCTTATCGTTAAAATTATCCACCCCGATAATAAACTCTTTAAGCTGAGGAATAGAGCCGAGCATTTTGTTAGCAACGATTTTAACTTTCTTATCTTGACGTATACTGCAGATCATTTGTATCAACGACAAAGCATCCAACGCTCCCAATGGATGATTGGCAACAACAATCACTTTTCCGATAGCCGGTATGTTCTCAAGCTCTCTATGGATAACCTTATAAGAAACATTCAAATGTTTCAATACAGCATCGATAAAATCCAAACCACTTTTGTTTTTATGGTCATCCATAAAATGGTTAATGGAATTTTCATGCACTAAAAAACGGGTTAATCCAACAACAACTTTAGAAATCAAATCAGGATAAGTAAACAACCCGGGATGTTCTTTTTTTAAAAGAGTTTCAACACTTACCATAACATTTACCTTTTATTAGAATGAAGATACGATATGGTAAATTATGTTTATTTCAGTGTTGTTACACCATTATTACATGTTTATTACACTCAATTCATTTTGAAAATGTGAATAACTTTTTATAACAGCCGCTTAAAGAATACTGAAGTGCTATTATTTCTTTTTATTCTTTTACAAACCCCTATTTTATGGGCTTTGCTCAAACAACGGCTCGAATGGTTTTAGGTAGAATTTATATAAATTATTTCTGAAATAGGTAAAAGTTATGGGTATAATAAGCAGATTTTTTAAAGATTTGTTCACATTCCGCTCACAGTGTGAATACTACACATTTTGAAAAAAATAAGAACTTTTTTTACCGTTTAATCTTTTTTTTAGGTGCGATTTTCAAATGGCTTAAAAAAAAATTTCATGAAGCAAATGTGGATTAATTATAAGGAGAGTCCCGATACACTTCTGACCTAGCGGCTCTCCTGGTGTGTTAGCCGCTTATACGAGCAATCATCTTTCCCTTCTCCAGTTTAACCCTTTGTGCATGCGTTATTGCAACGGCCATAGCGTCAGTAATGTCCAGCGGCTTGATCTCTTTGGTAATTCCCAATATTTGTTTCACCATAAACGCAACCTGCTCTTTAGCCGCTTTTGCTTTTCCTGTTAATGCTTTTTTGACTTGCAGTGCCGTATATTCAGAAAATTCTCCATGCTCCTGCAAAAGTTTTAACATAATGGCGCCGCGAAATTGTGCCAGTTTTAAAACAGTTTTAGGATTGTGTGCGTAAAAAATATCTTCCATGGCTACTTCATCAATCGCATGAAGACTGAAAAGCTGTTCTATCGCTTCGGCCACTTGCGGAATCTGATGTTGCAACCCTTCACTTTTAATTTTGATCAGCCCTGCTTCGACCAATTTCATTTTTGGACCCTCCAAAGAAATAAGGGCGTATCCGCAATTACGTGTACCCGGATCAATTCCTAAAATAATCATTCTTTCTCCATTCACATAAGTGAATAAAACTATTCACATCAAATATATCCCCAATTATAGGGAAAAAAGTGTATTATTCACTAATACTATTCACATGGGTGGAAATAGAGAATGAACAACATCGGCAAAATGGTTATCCAAATGCTTAAAAATGAAATCAATGAAATTGATTACACGCGCTACATTAAACAACTTACCTATAATGACGAAGAATCAAAAAGCAATCTCGCGGTTTACAATGCTCCCAACCTTTTGATCGCCAATTGGATACGGACCAAATATGCCGATAAAATTTCCCACCTTTTTGAAATCAAAACCGGCGTAAAACCTATCGTATCGATTCTCGTTAAATCCCAAAATGCAGAATCCATACAACACTCTTCTCCCGCCATACAAACGCACAGTGATAAAACCCCTGTTGCTTTATTGAACCCTTCTTATACCTTTGGAAATTTCGTTGTAGGCGGCTCCAATAATTTTGCCTATGTAGCTGCCAAAAGTGTGAGTGAAAAACCTGGGATTGTTTATAATCCCCTTTTTATCTACGGTGGAGTTGGACTTGGTAAAACTCACCTGATGCAAGCAGTAGGAAATGTCATGCTGGCACAAGGAAAAACGGTTATATATACCTCCGTTGAACAATTCCTCAACGATTTCAGCCGACATCTCAGCAATCGTACCATGGACCGATTTAAAGACAAATACCGTAAATGCGATTTGCTTCTCATCGACGATATTCAATTTTTAAGTAATAAAAATCAAATCCAAGAAGAATTTTTTCACACGTTTGAAGCGTTACGCAATGAAAATAAGCAAATCATTATCACCTCTGATAAACACCCTAAAAAAATAGCAGGTCTCGAAGAACGTCTAAAAAGCCGATTTGAGTGGGGATTGGTTGCCGATATCCAACCTCCTGAATTGGAAACAAAAATTGAGATTATCAAGAAAAAATGTGAAATCAATCGTGTCAAACTCGATAAAGAGGTCATTAATTATGTCGCAACGATTATTGAGAACAACACCAGAGAAATTGAGGGGATACTCTCAAAACTCAATGCCTATTCTCAGCTCATGGGTGTCGATGTCAACATCGAATTTGCCCGTAATGTTCTCAAAGAGCAAATGGCTGAAAAGCGTAATAATATTACCACCGATCTCATCATGGAAATCGTTTCCAAAGAACTCAATGTCAAAGAGAGTGAAATACGTTCAAAAAGCCGTAACAGCAATATTGTTTATGCACGCCGTGTTGCTATTTATCTTGCCCGCAATCTCACACCCAACTCAATGCCTCAGCTCGCACAGTATTTTGGAATGAAAGATCACACAGCCGTCAGTCACACCATGAAAAAGATAAATGAGCTTATTAAAAATGATGAAGATTTCAAAGTTAAAATAGATGAACTTTCCAATAAAATTTCTACTATAACTGCAGAATAACATTCTGATTGTAAAGGTGATTTAAAAAAGATATAATTCGTAGGTTAAGTGAATAGATGTGAATGAAAGTAATCCTTTTGATCACGTCTGTTCATACCCGCTGTGAGAGGGAAAAGGTGCTTGTTCACACATTCACACCCCCTTATTACTATTACTAACTATTTAAGATATAAATATAAAAAGGAAACTCGTTATGAAAATAACCATTGATAAGTCCATTTTAGAAAACATTTTACTTCACTTGCAGCCTTTCCTAGAAAAAAAAGATACGTCACAAATTACATCTCATATTTTATTAAGTACCGATGGCAGAACACTCAGCGCAAAAGCTACCGATTATGAAATTGGATTAACCATTCAAACCAATTCCCTAAGTGTAATAGAACCTGGTTCCGTAACAGCAAGCGGTAAAAAGTTATTGGACATTATCCGTATCTTAAAAGATGAAGAGATAGAAATAGAACTGATCAAAGAAAATCTTCACATACGTCAAAAACGTTCTAATTTTAAATTGCCAACCTATAAAAGCTCTGAATTTCCAGCCTTTCCGGTTACTGATGAAAAACCTAAAATTGAAATCAATTCTCAGATTTTAATAGAATCCCTCAAAAAAATAACTCCTGCAACCGATACCAATAATCCGAAGTTTGAACTTAACGGTGCACTCATCGATATTAAAAACAATCAAATTAATTTTGTATCTACCGATACACGACGTTTGGCATTGGTACATATAGAGAGTCAAAATGATCATGAACTCTCTATCATTGTTCCTAAAAAAGCCATCATAGAAATACAAAAACTGTTTTCCAGCAATATTGAAATTTACTATGACAATACCCATCTCATAATAAAATCGGAAGATTCCCTCTTTTTTACTAAACTCATTAACGGTAAATTTCCTGATTACACCCGTATCATTCCTAAAGATGCATCTCGTACGATAACTTTGCCAAAAGCGGCCATTATCACGGCGATAAAGCAAATCACAACCATTTCCAATGATCTGAAATTGACGTTTCAAAACGATTCTATTTTATTTGAGAGTTTGAGTGATGATAACATCGAAGCAAAAACGGCCGTTGAAATAGAAAATGGATTTGATGCACCATTTATATTGGCCATTAACAGCCGATACATTCTCGACTTTTTAGGACAAATAAGCGGTAATGAATTTACCCTTGAAGCCAATGAATCCAATCAGCCTTTTGTTATCAAAGAAGGAAATTTCAAAACCATCGTTATGCCGATTGTTATTTAATACCTCTCTTCTCTATACAAACCCTTTCTTTGGGTTTTCTCTACAAAATTTCTTTTTTAGTTAATATCAGGTAGAATAAAGCCAATAAACACGCAAATAGCGGGAGAAACTATGGAAAATTACGGTGCCAGCAATATTAAAGTCCTAAAGGGTCTTGAAGCCGTTCGCAAACGACCCGGTATGTACATCGGTGATACCGGTCATAGAGGGCTTCATCACCTTATTTATGAAGTTGTTGATAACTCGATCGATGAAGCGATGGCAGGACATTGTGATACCATTAATGTAACCCTGACAAAAAATGGTACGGCAATCGTAAGCGACAATGGACGGGGTATTCCAACCGATATTCATCCAACAGAAGGAATTTCTGCAGCAACCGTCGTATTGACAGTATTGCATGCAGGTGGAAAGTTTGATAAAGATACCTATAAAGTATCCGGCGGTTTGCACGGGGTAGGGGTATCGGTTGTTAATGCATTGAGTTCTGATTTGAAAATGACCATCTTTAGAGAAGGTCAAATCTACGAGCAAAATTTCAAAGGCGGTATTCCGCAAGAACCATTGGTTGCTACAGGAACGACACGAAAAAAAGGGACAACCATTGAGTTTTTTCCTGATCCGTCTATTTTTACCGAAACCATAATATTTGACTATGATTATTTAGCAAAACGTTTTAAAGAACTCGCGTATCTCAATCCTCGTATCACGATTCATTTTAAAGATGAGCGAAACGGGGCAGACAATACCTACCATTTTGAAGGCGGTATCACTCAATTCGTTACGGACATGAATAAGAAAGTAGTTGTTGCGGCTCCTTATGAATTCAATGAAAAAGTGGAAGACATCGAGATGGACATCGCCATCATGTATAACGACAGTTATGATGATAAAACGTATACCTTTGTCAATAACATCAATACACCTAACGGAGGAACGCATGAAGCGGGTTTCCGTGCAGGTTTAACACGTGTTATCTCTAACTACAACAAACAAAACGGAAATGCGAAAGAAAAAGATGTTCCCCTAACCGGCGAAGATGTTTCAGAAGGGTTAATCTGTGTTGTATCGGTTCGTGTTCCTGAACCTCAATTTGAAGGGCAAACCAAAGGAAAATTGGGAAATACGTATGTTCGTCCACTGGTGCAAAAAGCAACGTATGACCGATTAACCAAATATTTCGAAGAAAACCCGCTTCAAGCAAAAGCGATCGTTCAAAAAGCACTGATGGCGGCACGCGGACGTGAAGCTGCAAAGAAAGCACGTGAGTTAACACGCCGTAAAGATGCGATGACAGTAGGAACACTGCCGGGTAAACTTGCAGATTGCCAGAGCAAAGATCCGGCGATCAGTGAACTGTATCTGGTGGAAGGGGACTCTGCGGGTGGTTCTGCTAAGCAGGGGCGTGACCGTGTATTCCAAGCAATTTTGCCGCTCAAAGGTAAAATTCTCAACGTTGAAAAATCCCGTTTGGACAAAATTTTAAAATCCGAAGAAATCACCAATATGATCACCGCGCTTGGTTGCGGAATCGGTGAAGAGTTTAACGAAGCAAAATTACGTTACCACAAAGTCATTATTATGACGGATGCTGACGTTGACGGAAGCCATATTCAAACACTGTTATTGACCTTTTTCTTCCGATATCTTCCAAAAGTTGTTGAAAACGGCTATCTCTATCTCGCACAACCGCCACTTTACCGATATAAAAAAGGTAAAAAAGAGATCTATTTCAAAGACGATCGTGTTATGAATGCCTTTTTGATTGAAAATGGTATTGAAGCATTGGAATTAGACAATCTCAATGTTGGTGTAAATGATCTCGTTTCTTATTTTAAAATGGTGGATCACTATCGCAGTACTCTTGATTCTCTTGAACGCCGATACGCGTTGGTGGAGCTGATTCGTTACTTCATCGAAAATCCTGATTTGATAGGATTGCCGCTCAAAGAACTTTACTCTCATGTTGAAAATTTCTTGAACAGTAAAGGTAACAATATTCTTTCAAAAAGTATCAGCGATGAAAACATGCATCTGTTTGTCCAAACGAAAGAAGGTTTAGAAGAACTTCATGTTAATGATGAGCTTTTTGCTTCCCCTCATTTTGCTGAAGCCAATTATATTTTCCAAAAGATACAAGATTGGAATTTGCCGCTTGAGGGAGATTTGCTTGAGCTGTTGACGACGGTTACGGATCACGCTAAAAAAGGTTCTTACATCCAACGCTACAAAGGTCTCGGTGAAATGAATCCTGAGCAGCTTTGGGAAACAACGATGACACCTGAAAATCGTATTCTGCTACGCATTACAGTGGATGATGCGGAATCTGCAAGTGAATCTTTTGGTCTGTTCATGGGCGATGATGTTGAACCTCGCCGCAACTACATCGAAACACACGCTAAAGATGTTAAGCACTTAGATATTTAATTCATATGACTTATACGGAGAAAAAAGAGCGTTCTCACCGTTTTGTGTTAGCGCTTCGGATGGGATTACCCATCTTTTTAATGAGTGCAATTGCTCTTTATTCTCTTTTTTCACAAGCACACTCTACAGTTGCTTCTCTTGTTGTCCTTGCCTTACTGTTATTTGCTATGGCCGTGTATTTTATTTTTTTCTTGATCAATCAAAGCACCTATGAACATATTACGGAACCGATTACGCATACTTTTACCCCCGAGTATTTTTTCAAACTTTTTTACAATTTAACCAAACGTAAAACAGGTACCCTTGTGATGATTAGCATTGATAATCTTATGGGGATCAATGAGCGCTACGGGGTTAAGAACGGAGATGAAGTTCTCAAAAATACAGCGGCGCAAATCAATGACTTTTTTAATTCAAAAGAGATTAAAACACTTCCCCTCTGCCGGTTTAAGGGGGGCGATTTTATCCTTTTGCTCATAGGGGAAAAAGAGGCTAATGCGGCATTGATCGAATTGTTTTTGGCAAAGCATCAAGACAGTCTGGTCAATGAGATAGAGGTAAAGCTTTCAGCCGTTTTGCTTGATACCAAGCTTATTAAACAGCCCAAAGAGATCATAACACGCTTGTATGAACTGCAATACGCCAATAAAGAGAAAAAAACCTTTACGGATCGCGATGATATTATTCCTCATGAGCTTGAAGAAGCTGTATTGGAGGCATTAGAGTCACAACGTTATTCGATTGCGCTGCAAAGTGTTTGTTGTGATAAAACACCTATGAGTGAGACATCGTTTAAGTTGGTGAATGAAAAGGGAGGGCTTATTCACCAAAGCCGTTTTATCCCTTTTTTAAATCGTATCGGAAAAACGAGAGAACATGAAAGCAATATTTTGGAGCTTGCGGTAAAGCTGGCTTGCACAGATACGGGACGTTATGTTGTTACGGTTTCATCCGTTACGCTGCGCAACGGTTTGTTTTTCCAATTTGCACTTGAACTTCTGCAGCGTTATCCTGATGCAAAAGGAAAAATCGTTATTATTTTTGATGAAAAAGAGTACTCCCCTCAAATCAAACGATTTCGAGAGCAAGTTGCCCAATACCGTGCCGTAGGTTATAAAATAGCTTTGGATAAATACGGGATCAATCATACAACAATGATGTATCTCAAAGAGTTGGATGTTGATTATGTCCGGTTTGATCCTCTCTATACGCGGCATATCAAAGAAGAAAAATACCAAAACATCATCCAAGGACTCAACATCACTGCACATCTTTGCGGAGCGGCTACGTGGATGAATATGATTGAAGACGAAGAGAGCGATAAACTCGTCCAAGCGTTAAAAATTAACTACCGTCAAGGCAACTTTCACGGAAAAATTACAGTAAAGGAATAAAGATGAAATACGGAGAACAAATCGTCGCCGATTTTGATGTGGAAAAAGATTTTGAGATTTGGCCCAATGTCCATACGCGTGATTATGTGGTCAAAGTGACCTTGCCGGAATTTACCTGCTTGTGTCCCCGCAGCGGATATCCCGATTTTGCAACCATTTACATAGAATATACGCCCGACAAGTTCGTAGCAGAACTCAAAGCGATCAAGTTGTACATTAATTCATTCAGAAACCGCCATATTTCGCACGAAAACAGTGCAAACGAGATTTACAGCCTCTTTGAGGATAAAATCGCTCCTAAGCGCTTAAAAGTTGTTGCAGATTTTTATCCAAGAGGGAATGTGCATACGGTGATAGAGATAGACAGCGAGAAAAACACAGCGTCTGCCTGATTGGCAGACGTATTTTGCAGAAGATTAAAATTTATAAGTATACGTTAAATTCGCGCTTCGTCCCCAGTGATGCGGGATCGTATTGTTACCGTTCGTGTAGTTGAGATTCGGGGTATAAACCTCTTCATCCAGTATGTTGTCCAGATACAAAGAGAGCAAAGAGTGCTCAGCTTTTCCAATTCCCCATACTTTTCCTATGTCCATCGATACATTGGCGGTTAAAAGGTTGTATGCATCGGCTTTTGGATTTACAAGAGGGGCAGTGTTTGTGGCATTCAAATCGGTGGATTCTCCGATAAAGCTGTTAAAAACAGCGATATTCATTCCATGAATCCCTGAATAAGAGACACCAAGCTTGGCCATCATGTTGGGTGCGAAAGTGCTGTCTTTTACACCATCGGAGGTTTTGTTAATCTGATAGCTAAAGTTACCTATCACGCTGAGGTCGTAATCGAGCTCGTGACGCCCTTCAAGCTCTATTCCTTGGAAGTGGACGTATCCCTTGTTGGCGAAGGTTGTGGGGCTTCCTGCCACCCGCACAATCAAATTATCAAGTTTTGAATCATACAGGGCGATTGAATAGTATTGTTTCGACGTTTGATAGATCAACTGTGCGTCATACGTTGCTACTTTCTCGGGGTTAAGCAAAGGGTTTCCTCTGAGCGTCGACGCATTGATTTTAGCTTCCTGCAGATTTGGGGAGCGGTAGGCCTCACTGTAGAGGAGTTTTAGCCACCAATTGTCTCCAAATCCCTGAATAAATCCTGCACGCTTAGATAAATCAGATTGGGTGTTTTCAGGTTTATTTAACTGAACCCCGCCGATGATTTTTTGTTTCGGGGAAAACATGTAGTCGATTTGAGTATAGGCACTTTTGTTGTTCATTTTGGAATAGGGGAATCCGGAATCGAACACCGTTTCGTAATTGGAAGAGTTAGCTCCCGCCAGGACGTTAAGATCGGTGGCAATATTGCCGCGAACGATGACTTCCGTCATATCATAGCGGTCTCTATAGTGGTTTCGTGTGCCTGACTCATTGACCTGCCAATTGAATTCTCCTAAATTCACGGTGTGATTGAGTGAAACATCCCAGCCGTTCGTAATATCGTAGAGATATCCTACATCCAGATAATTTCTCCTTTTTTTCATCTCAGATGAGGGGAGTGCAAATGTCGAACCGCCGCTGTCCATAGTGTTATTCATTGCCATGGCGTTGAGAGTGAACCCTTTGTACTTGCCATTAATGACGATATTATCACTGTTTTCACTCGTATCGTATGTCCCCATATCATTGTCTTGATCCAAAATTCCACTCACACTGTCGCCATCGGCACGGATAGCGTTGATTCCGATATTCACACTGTAATCGCTTCCCCCTATCAACGTAGAGAGTTGTAGCTGGCGGCGATCAAAGCTTCCTGCGCTGATATCGACACGGGTGTCGTTAATCGATTCTTTGGCATCTTTGGTGACAATATTGATCACGCCTGCCATCGCGAACCACTTCGATGTGATCAATAATATTTAAAGGAAAGCCCAGATAGATATCGAGGTTAAATCCGCCGTCGGTTCCGTCATGTACGGGACGTCCGTTTAAAAGAATCAGGACAGATCCGTCCTGATGAGCCCCATTCATGGCTCTAATGGAAGTCTTGTTGTGGGGACGCTGATGTGAACCCAGTATCTGTGCCCCTACAACACGATCTAATACATCGCGTAAATGGCGGGCACCGTACTGTTCGATTTCTTGAGAGCTAATAACCGTAACAACACCCGGCGCCAACTGCTGTCATTCCGCACGCCGCGAGGTGCTGGTTACTTCAATATTCATTAGGTCTTCAAGTGAGAGGATGGATAAATCGGTGGCTTCGTTCCCATCGTGTGCCTGCAATAAGATACAGCTTGCTAACGATAAAAAGAACTTTGATTTCATACTTAACCCTCTATAAGAAATAATAATATTATTACAATAATGTGACTTTGCTGTGTTTCTGCTTATGAAGTATCATTAAGCTAGTTCTGGAAGCAAAATTGGTATGGTCATTGTGAATTTTATCCCCTTGAGCGGCGCACTCTCAAGAGCAACTTGGCCTTTTAGTTTATGAGTGATTAGATTGTAGATGATATTGAGTCCCAGACCTGAACCACCGATATTTCGTTTGGTGGTAGTGAAGGGTTCAAAGGCTACTTTTTTGATGCTCTCGTCCATTCCCAGACCGTTATCGGCATAAGTTAAAACGAGCTGATCTTGCATCACTTGAAAGCCAATAGATATTGCGGGGCTCTTGATTCGCGCATCAAACGCGTGAATGAGTGAGTTTTGGATAAAGTTTGAGATGATTTGTGCGTATAATCCCGGATAGGACTTTAGGACGAATTCATTGTCGCCGGCGAGGGTGACATCAACCGGCACTCTTTTGAGGTTGTTGTGAAACGTAAGGAGTATTTCTTCAAGGTATTGATGCAAATTAAACTCACGAATGTCTTCAGCGCTTTGATCTATGGAGATACGTTTGAAGCTGCGTATTAAATCAGCAGCTTGACTCAGGCTTCGGTTCATCACAGCTGCGGTTTCGTTCAATACTTTTAACCCCTGCTCCAGTGTTGATTTTTTGAGTGTTCCTTCTTGGATTTGTTGCGCAAGATTTTGGCTCTCTTTGAGGATAATAGAACCTCCGGTTAGGGCGTTACCCAGAGGCGTATTGACTTCATGTGCCACACCGCTGACGAGATTACCAAGTGCGGCCATTTTTTCGGATTGTACCATTTGCTCTTGGGCTTTTTGGAGAGTATCCAAAGAATTCTCAAGTTCTTTGGTTCGCAGTGAAACACGCGCTTCCAGTTCGTTTGTTAGAGATTGCGTTTCGGCTAAGAGATGGTTAAAAGAGTCATACAAAGAGCTTATCTCATTGTCTTTCGAGTGCGAAACGCGCATGGAGTAGTCATTAGTTTCGGCAATTTTTTTGGCAGTTTGTGACAAATCTAAGACGGGCTGGAGGATTTTTTTACTTAAACGGCGTGCGGTAATATAAACCAAACTTAATAATACTAGAGAAAAGAGAAAGAGGGAAACCAGCATATTTTTCAAAAATGCATGAATGCGATCACTCTTTTTTTCGACAGAAAGATAGCCTAGTAGCTGTTCATTTTGTTTTATGGCTACGGTGGTGATGAGATTTCCAAATGCCCAAGGAGCCCAACTCTCTTTATGATAGTAAAGTCCAAGCGCTGGCATAGCAGGAGATAGGGAAGCTATACGATGTGGAGAATACGTGGCAATGGGCTGTTTATTGAGATCATACACAATAGCTCTGAGAACTGCTTTATCAGAGCTCAGACGATTGAGCTGATCTGTGACTCCTTTGATATCAAAAAAGGCCAAGGGGGCTACGGCCATATCGGCTATTAGTTGTGCTTCGAGGGCGCTTTCGGTTTTGAGGGCGTGCTTTTCATGGTTAAAGGTTGACCATAGATAAAAAATGGTTCCAAATAGGAGAATTGAGATACTGGCTGTTACCAGTGAAAGAACGATTTGAGAGGTAATTGATTTTTTATATAGGGTCATCTTATTTTCCTACCGGATCAACAACGGTGGCAAAATTGAGCAGTTTGTAGCTGGCAGAAAGCTCTGCATTCTGGAGATTTCGCTGATTAATAACGAAACGGTACGCATTATTTTGAATGTAAAAAGAAAGCATACCCCCTCTCTTGACATCATCGGCATCATCGCTGATGACTAAGACATTTTTTTCTTGTAAATGGTTTAATGTAGCGATGTTTTGATTGGGCTTGGAGCCTCGGTAATAGAGGATATGACAGGTGCCAAGTGTTTCTGCTGATGCTCCGGCTGTAAGAGGGATAACATTCAGCGGACGATTATTGAAAAGACCTGACTTGTAACTTTTTTCAAGAACATTTGCAAAGCTTCTATCTTCATAGACGCATACGTTGTATTTTTCAACCGTATGAGGCCACTGGATAAACATGGCAAAACGCTCCAAATAAGCAGCCTTGATATTCGCTTCGGAGAGGGCCTGCAACATGGAGGCTACACACAAATGTAAAACCAGCCATAGTACAAATTTTGGGTGTTTCATCAAATTAGGTCAGGCTTTGGTTCACCAAAAAAGTATCCTTGGGCGTAATCGACTCCCAACGATTTTACAGCTTCAAATACCTTTTCGCTATGCACAAATTCCGCAACGGTTTTTATCCCTGTTTTTTGCGTGAAAAAGAGAATGGATTCTGTTATGTTGCGAGATTTTTGGTTGGTGTTGATGTCTTTGATGTAGGTACCGTCGATTTTAACGATGGACAGAGCAAGGGTTCCGATTTGTGCAAAATTGGAACATTGCACACCAAAGTCATCCAAGCACAGATTGTAGCCCAGACTTGTAAGGCGCTTAAGGTGCTCTTCTGCTATAGGATTGCTGAGGATGCTGCTCTCTTCGAGAATTTCAAAGTAGATGCGGTTTGAGTCAATGTTATAGCGCTTGCGCACTTCTTCTATGAACTCTGTGAATTGCGTTTCTATCAGGTCTTGATCCGTGATATTGACTGAAAATGCGAGAGTATTGTCGGCAAATTTTGCACAGGCTTGGGTGAACATTTTCTGTGTGATTTGGTAGAGCAAGCCTGCGTATCGAGCAGTTCCTAAAAAATGAAAAGGTGCGTAAACTACCCCATCGCGTACCAATCGAACAAGAGCCTCGTATTTGACAATCTCTTTGGTATTACAGTCTACGATTGGCTGAAAATAGGCGACTATATTGTTGGTATCCAGGGCTGTTTTTACCCATTTCGTCCATTTTGTATTTTCTTGAATTTGTTGGATGATACCTAAATTTTCGGAGTAATATTGAACGCGGTTGCGGCTGTGTTTTCGGGCTTCACGCAGGGCAATTTCTGCTTTTTGAATCATGTTTCCGTGGTCTTGCTCGACAATGCCTATGGTGACGTTTACACGGTGTTCAACTTCTTGGATAAAATAGGTTTTCATGGAAAGGACATTTTGTATCTCTCTGACTTCCATTTTGATGTTTTTGTCGGGATAAAAGCAGGTTAAAATGGCGAAAATATCGGCTTCCATACGGTAAATGCCCCACTGCATTTGGGATGTTTCTCGTAAAATGTCTGCAAATTGTATGAGCATTTCATCGCCTACATCAAATCCATAGACATCATTGATCATGCTAAATGAGTCAATGTTGAGGAGGATAAGCGACATAGGTTCAGTGGTATCGAGATCAAAGTTTAGTTTGGCGCGATTGCCTAATCCTGTCAGCGAATCAGTGATCAGGGCGGTGTAAATTTCATTCTTTTTATTTTCGAGCTCCAGAATGTGTTTATATTGAGAGAGTGAGCTTCGTATGGTTATGTAGAGTCGATCGGTGGTGAGTTCGGTTTTTTCTTTGTAGTCGTTGATATCATAATGGTCGATGACATACCGTGCAGGTGCCATCCCAGGCTGCCCTGTGCGGATGATAATTCGGACATGGTCATTTTTAAAACGTTCACGTATCACTTTGACGAGGTCAAGCCCTGCGGAGTCTGTTTCCATGACGACATCCAAAAGAATGACGGCTATATCACTGCGCGTTTCAAAAATAGAGACAGCTTCTGCGGCACTGTACGCTGAGAGGAACAGAAGTCCTTCGCGGCTGTAGGTAAAGTCATGAAGTGCAAGTTTGGTTATCGAATGAACTTCGAGATCATCGTCGACAATTAAAATAACCCAAGGGTTATTTTGCGATGTGCTGCTATTGTCTTCGGCGGCAAATAAAAGTTCATCAGGCATTACACCATCCTAAAAAAGGTTATTTTTGTATATTCTAACACAGAACGTCGTGATTGTTGGAATGTTTATCCTTTAAAATCCATTTTCTTAACACGGCGCGTAATGAACTTTTCGTGACGGGCTTGGTCATATAATCATCCATCCCGCTTAGGATACATTTTTCGCGGTCACCACTCATAGCATTTGCCGTCATTGCGATGATAGGGATCTGCTTATTTGCATCTGCAGCACGACCTAAACGTATTTGAGACGTTGTTTCATATCCATCCATCTCTGGCATGAGGCAGTCCATCAAAACAAGCGTATAGGGCTGAAAGTCACTTGCATTTTTAATTAACTCGATCGCTTCCATACCTCTTGAAGCCACATCCACATTTAAACCAAATGTCTCCAGGTAGCTTTGGGCAACCAGTAGGTTTACATCATTATCATCAACGACTAAAATACGTGCTGATGCTGGCCATGCCTCCTGATCGTCTGAAGCAACAGTTTGGTTCACCAGGATGATTTGATCCCCGCCGAGCTTAACTTGTAAATCAACGCTAAAGGTACTTCCCTCTCCAAGGGTGCTTTTAACACCGATGGAGCCATCCATAAGGTTACAGAGATTCTTGGTTATGGAGAGACCTAGCCCGGTTCCGCCGTATTCGCGTGTTGTTGAACCATCGGCTTGAATGAATGCTTCAAACAACGTCTCAAGCTTATCGGCAGGTATGCCGATCCCCGTATCGGTAACATCGATACGCAGATGTCCGTGAGTTTCATTTTCTTTATAAAGGGCAACGTTAATTTCAATTTGTCCTTTGTGGGTAAATTTCACAGCATTGCCCACCAGATTGGTCAGTATTTGACGTAGCCGTCCTGGATCGGCAATAATGTTGCGATGGGTGATGTTGTCGGTGTTAAGAATTAGCTTAAGCCCTTTTTCTTCTGTTTTGAACGCAATTGATTTTACAAAGATATCTAATTCATACTCGAGATCAAACTCAAGCATTTCCAAATCCATTTTACCTGCTTCTATTTTGGAAAAATCCAGGATGTCGTTGATAAGATTCAGCAAGGATGTGGTGCTGCTTTGTGCTACATGAACATAATTACGATGGGTGGTATTAAGCTCTGAGCTATCCAGAAGTTCCAGCATTCCCAGAACCCCATTCATCGGTGTACGGATTTCGTGGCTCATCATAGCTAAAAATTCGGATTTGGAGCGGGTTGAATCTTCGGCAATTTTTTTCGCTTCTCTCAGCTGCCTTGTTCGAAGCTCAATCCGCGATTCGAGGTTTTGATTGATCTCATTGACCTCTTTGGTTTTATTTTCGAGCTCCATGATGTGCTTGTATTGAGACAGAGAACTTCGTATTACGGTGTAAAGCCGATCGGCGGTGAGTTCGGTTTTTTCTTTGTAGTCGTTGATGTCATAATGATCGATGACATACCGTTCCGGTGATATACCCGGTTGCCCTGTGCGGATAATAATACGGACTTGATCGTTTCTAAAGCGTTCACGGACCACTTTTGCAAAATCCAATCCAGCAGTATCTGTTTCCATGACTACGTCCAGCAGTACGAGGGCTATGTCTTCGCGTGTTTCAAATATAGAAGTAGCTTCGGCAGCACTGTATGCCGAAAGAAACAGGAGTCCTCTGCGGTCATAGATAAAGTCATGAAGTGCAAGCTTGGTAATCGAATGAACTTCGAGATCATCATCGACGATTAAAATAACCCAAGGGTCATTTTTGGGAAAATCGTTAGAAACTTCGGGAGCATAAAGCAATTCATTGGCGGACATTGAAAACCATACTCCAGAAGGTTATTTTGTATATTGTAACACAATCACCCGAATTTACCGGTGATGTATTCCTGTGTTAGTTTTTCTTTTGGGGTAACGAAGAGTTCTTCGGTCTGCCCTAGCTCAATGAGTTCACCCAGATACATAAATCCGGTATAGTCACTAACGCGCGCAGCTTGCTGCATGTTGTGTGTTACGATGATGATACTCACACGCTCTTTGAGCTCGATAACGAGTCTCTCAATCCCTTGAGTCGAAATCGGGTCTAGTGCAGAGGTTGGCTCATCAAAAAGCAGTACTTCGGGCTCTACGGCAATGGCGCGAGCGATACACAGACGTTGCTGCTGTCCGCCTGATAGACCGTTTGCGTCGTGCTTGAGACGATCGCTTACCTCTTTCCAAATCGCGGCATCTTTGAGCGCTTTTTCGACTTGGAAATGCCGTCGGTTTTTGGAAGATCATCCCGATTTTGGTACGAAGGTGGATCAAGTCTTCTTTTGGGGTAAGGATATTGCGTCCCTCGAATTCAATCTCGCCTGCATAGGTGTTGCCAGGGTACAAATCATGCATGCGGTTGAAAGAGCGAAGAAGGGTTGTTTTACCACATCCTGATGGGCCGATAAGTGCCGTTATGGAGTGTTTGGCGATGGGCATCGTTACTTTCTTCAAACTTGGAGCCGCAGCGCCTTTGTACGTAAATTCAAAATCGCGTACGTGAAGTGCGCACTCTTCTTTGATATCGATAATGCTTGCCATGGGTTATTTCCTTTTCTTTCCGGCGAGTAGAATTAATCGCCCTAATATATTGAGACCTAAAATAAACATTGAGAGGATGAAAGCGGCTGCCCATCCAAGCTGCTGCCAATCTTCGTAGGGACTGGTTGCATAGTTGAAGATGGTTACCGTCAGGGATGGCATCGCTTCATTCAAATCCGTAGTGAAAAAGTTATCATTAAATGAGGTAAACAGCAACGGTGCCGTTTCCCCTGCAACGCGGGCGATTCCCAATAAAACCCCAGTTAAAATTCCGGCTTTTGCTCCACGGTAAACGACGTCTTTGATGACTTTGTACTTGGGAGCCCCCAGAGCGAATGCTGCTTCTCGTAGAGTTCCTGGAACAAGCTGAAGCATATCGTCCGTGGTGCGCAGGATGATTGGAATCATGATGATGGCCAAAGCAATAGCCCCTGCCCATGCGCTAAAGTGCCCCATGGGCATAACGACGATCGCATAAACGAACGCACCGATAACAATCGAAGGGGCGGACATCATAATGTCGCTGATGTCACGGATGGTGTGGGCAAGGCGAGAGTTTTTACCGTATTCACTTAAATACGTACCTGCCAAAATTCCCAACGGCACGCCGATTCCTGTGGCCAATCCCACGAGGATCAGCTGACCTATCAGTGCGTGTTTAAGACCGCTCTCTTCGTATCCCGGAGGAGAACCCTCGAAAATAAAGATATTCCAGTTCAAGGCACTCATCCCCTTCATCACCAAAACACCTAAAATCCAAAACAAAAAGGCGAGGGCGATAACGGCGCTGAGTGTTGAAAAACCTAAAGCGATACGGTTGACAAGGATACGTTTTTCTACGGCAGTCATTATGCTCTCCTCGCTTTTCGTAAAAAGTAAAATTTCGCAATGGCGATAACGACGAAACTCATCACGAGCAATGTCAATGCAAGACCGAAAAGGCTTGAGAAATAGAGTGAACTGTCAGCTTCGGTAAATTCATTTGCCAGAGTAACAGGAATCGAGGTTGTCGGGTCAAGAATCGATCCGGGAACATGGTGAACGTTCCCCATGACAAATGTAACGGCCATAGTCTCTCCGATTGCGCGCCCCAGTGCCAGAATCAGTGAACCGATAATCCCTGCTTTGGCGTAGGGGATGATCACGTCTTTGATTACGTCCCATTGCGTCCCGCCCAGTGCATAGGCAGACTCTTTGAGGATATCGGGAGTGGTGTTCATCGCATCACGGGTGACGGCTGCCATAAACGGTAAAATCATGATGGCTAAAACGATTCCCGCTGCGAGCAATCCAATTCCCAATCCTCCAAAAATATCACGGATAATCGGGACGAAATAAAACAATCCCCACATTCCATAGATAACCGAAGGGATAGCGGCAAGGAGTTCAACGCTGATACCAAAAAAGTTTTTGATACGGTCATGGGCGATTTCGCTCAAGAAGATCGCAACCCCGATGGCGATAGGCATTGCAAGAAGCATTGCCAAAAATGTGGAAATAACGGAGCCGATAATGGCCGCTTTTGCCCCAAATTTATCGAGGTTGGGTGCCCATTCGTCCTGGGTTATGAAATCCAGACCGAACGTGTGCATCGCTTCGAGGGAGTGGTTGAATAAAACCGTAAAAATCCACGCCACAATCATGAGAATCAGCAGCGCGCTGGTACGCGTGAAGTTGAAAAATATTTTATCGATCATGCAAAGCCTTGCGTCATTTTGTCGTGATATTGTAGTACAGTTTCTATTACAAAGCTATTACTAAAGTGGTTTTCAGCCAGGTAATCGCTTCATTTTTGGTAAAGAATTGCTGATTGAGCTGTGCTTCGTAAGCGGAAGCTAAAATGGTTTTAAACTCCTCTGAGGGTTTTAATCCCATTGCGATGAGATCTCTGCCCATGATCAACGCTTTTGGCGGTGAGGTCAACACACCCAATGCGGATGCTTGTTCGTAAAGCCATTCACCCGCATAAAAAGTTTTTGGAGTTGTACCGTTAAGGCCCCGCCCCATAAAGTCAGCTTGCGCAACAGGTATCAGGTCTTGAATGGATACGTGCGCGCTTAAGTGAAGGATTTCAGATGGCGGAGTATCATAAAGTTTTCGTACAGCGCCGTGATAACGGATAAGGGGTAAAACATCCACTATGAACTTCTGCTCATCCGTAATTTTTTCTAAAAATGCCCTTCCAATCTCAACTCCTGCTAACGCATGATGGGGTGCATCGATTTTCCCCTCGTTGATAACAGTTGTGCTGGGTTTGGCGCAATCATGCAATAACACGGCAAACATCCGTATTAGATCGCGCTTTGCTTCATTGATCCGTAAAGAAGCCATTACATCCAGTGCCATAAGGGTGTGATTCCACACATTCCCCTCAGGATGGGTAAGCGGGTCTTGGGGTGTTTTTTCATACAAATCCAGCGGTGTGAAAAAAGCAAGGCCACCCATATCGCGCAAGAGCTTCATTCCGATGGAGGGTTTGGCACTTTGAAGAAACAGTTTTTTAAGCTCTTCAAAAATACGTTCTTTGGGAAGCTCTTCAAGCGCCCCTTGCCCAATCATCGCAACGCATAAGCTCAGCAGTTTAGGATCACACGTCAGCTCAAATCGGGCAGCAAACTGGACGGCTCGCAACATCCGTAAGGGATCTTCTACAAACGTCTCAGGGTCTACGCATCGCAGGAGCTTGCTATGCAAATCCGCCGTTGCGTTATGGGGGTCGAGGAGCGTTTGTGTGAGCGGATTGTATCCCATAGCATTGATCGTAAAATCCCGACGCCGTGATGCGGTGGCAAAATCCAAATCGTTGTAGGTTTGTACCGCGAATCCCTTGTGTCCTTTTGCGGATTTGTTTTCTGTGCGGGGCAGTGAGAGATCGATAGCGTATCCCTCATAGCTCAACTTATAAACGCCGAAAGATTTTCCGACTTCATTGATTTTTCCAAAAGATTTTAAAATCTCAGGCAGTGCATGAGCATCGCTTACGCCGTACAGCTCGATGTCAATGTCATGGCTCTGGATATTCAGCAGCTGATCGCGGACGCATCCACCCACAAACACAGGGGTGATTCCATGACGGACCAGCTGTTGTATGAGAGGAGTGAGTGCGGCATAGCGTTTTATCATGGGTGAGGGAGTGTTGTTTTTGGAAGAAAGGCTGCTGTGGAAAACGAGAAAGTCGAGCCTACCCCCAAAGTGCTTTCAATATGAAGAACTGAGTCGTGCAGTTTTAGAATGTAGCTTACGATTGCAAGCCCTAGCCCCATCGAATTGTCCCAACTGTTTTTTTGGACACGGTAGAACTTGCTCGCGATGAGTTCCAGCTCATGTGGGGCGATACCGATTCCATGATCGCTCACTTCTATTGCTTTGTCGGTAAGTCTGAGGGTTACTTCATCTTCGGAGTATTTGATTGCGTTGTCGATGAGATTGGTGATAACGAGATCCAGCATGGTTTTATCAGCGACCACCTGTGTGGGCTGTCCCTCATAGCGAATAACACGCAGCGGATATTTTCCCTGAAGTGTTGAGGTGACATCACGGCATAAGGTATCGAGATCAAACACCGTAGGCTTGATGGAGAGGTCATTGTTCTCGAGTTTGACCGACAGGGCGAGACGATCGAGCATGTGGCTGATTTTGAGAGCATTGGAGTGGATTTTTCCTAAAAATTTCTCCCGTATGGCGAGGTTGAGATTGGGATCCTCTTCGAGTGTCTCTGTGTAGCCTACGATTGCGGCAACGGGATTTTTGAATTCGTGGCTGATGGCTGAGAGGATATCGTTTTGCTGTTTGTTGATGAGGCGCAGGCGGGCAGTGTATTTGCGTTTCTGCTTGTCGCGGTTACGTAATTTTTTGACGAGATTTTTAAGTAGCAGAGTGATTTGTAAAAACTCTCTAAAATGTTCCGGTTTTAAAACAGCCATGTAATTTTTAGCCGAAATTTCATGGAGGTAGTGGGTGATTTGCGCGATATCGTATTGGGCTTTTTTGGAGATTTTAAAAGCGGTGATAAGGGCTATGATAATAAAGAGGACAAACGAAGCCGCAAGCTTGATCCACAGCTGATAAAAATATCCCATTACGCTGCGCACAGTTACCCCAAGGCGCAGAATAACAACATCACCCCCAAAAGGGATAAGTTTCGCAACAAAAATATAGTCTTCGTCAAACGTTTTAGAATGGCGTACCGCAACACCGTACGCCTCGGTTTCAGCGTTCATGATCTCAGAGCGATTGTTGCTGGTATCCACGGTGCGCTTGTCAATGTTGCTTTCGGCTAAAACGTTCCCTTCGATATCAAATAACGTGGCTCTGTATTCGGTTTGGTTATGGATTATCTTGACATAATGATCAGCATCATTATGTTGAGTGTTTTTTGGGGAGACGAGTTCGAGGGTTCTTTTGAGATGATCGATACTGTCTTCAATGATCATTTCTTTGAGGGTATAGTAGCCGACGATGGAAGAGATAACGAGGGTTCCGATAAAAAGGGCAAGGGTATTAAGAAAAAAAAGCTGATGAATTTTTAACACAGCGTGTATCCGACGCCCCTGACCGTTTTGAGGTAATCTTTGCTTTTGTCAGGATCAATTTTGTCTTTGAGTCGATTGATCGCGACATTGACGGTGCGATCTTGATATACTTCATCATTACCCCACACGTGTTCGAGAAGATACTCACGATCTAAGACAATGTTTTGATTGCTGATAAATTCATAGAGTAAATCAAACTCAAGCTTGGTGAGTTCTATGGGGTTGTTTTCGATGACGACCGTGCGAGAGGCAGGATTGATGGTGATGTCACGGTAGGTAATGTTCCCTTCGGCAGAAACTTTTTGGGTGCGGCGCAAAATCGCTTTGACGCGCAAGATGAGTTCTTTCATGCTGAATGGTTTGGTGAGATAATCATCACCGCCTCGCTCAAACCCTTGCTCTATATCGGCATCTTTGTCTTTGGCACTGATAAAAATGACGGGGGTATTGATCCCCTGACGCCGCAAGGAGGCGATGAATTCACTCCCCTCTGTTCCCGGGAGGTTGCGATCCATTAAAATCAGATCAACTTTTTCCTCTTCGAGCACTTCGGTGACCCGTTTGGTATTGAGAAATCCCATGGTTTCAAATCCCTCTTTATTGAGGTTAAATTCCATCAGTTCTAAAATATCTTCTTCGTCCTCGACGATGAGTATGAGTGCATTCATAAACGAGACCCTTATGCGTGAAAGTTTAATTCGCCGCCTTGTTGCGCGTATAACAGAAGTGCGGCAATATTCACCGTACGATCTCCCGTTCTCTCCAGCTTTCGCAAGGTAGAGAGGACTCTAACATAATCCGCAGAGAGTTCGTGCGATTCAGAGATGAGGTTGAGAAGATCTTTTTCGATAATAGAGAAGAGATCATCGTTCTTGGACTCCTCAACCGATACTTTGCGAAACAGCTCTTCGGCATCAGAGGTATTCATTGTCTCTACATAGTCATGGATGTATTGCAATGCATTGAGGGTTGTTTTTTGAAGCTGGACGATAGAGGGGATCATGATGGTAATATCGCATTCGCTGCGGCAAAGCTCTTGAATACGGTTGTTGTATTTTTTCATATTTTCGCCGACACGGTCAAGCTCATTGGTCATTTTCAAAAATGCCACCAGCAAACGGAGCTCTTCTGCTTCAGGGCCGTAGAGGGCGAGGGTTTTGATCACTTCACTGTCGATTTTATTGGCATCGGCTTGGACACTTTTGAGATGAATCCTTGCGCTTTCGTAAAGGTCGTCTTGACTGTTTTCAAGGGCATGTAGTGTCTCTTGGTTGGCACTGATGATGGAGACGACAAGACGTGAAAGCTGTGTACGGATTTCGTTGAGTTTGTTTTCATAGCGTGGGAGCATAGTAAAGCCTTTAATAAAACATAATTATGGGATTATAATATTGTATCATCACCATTTGATTACAATAGTGTACCATACTCTGTAACCTTTTTGTAACCCCCGCAACAGTATAATTTCAGCATTAAAAAAACACCTAAGGACACTAGATGCTAACGAAAATGACTAAAGGTCTTCTAATCGCGGCAGTTGCGGCGACATCAATGATGGCTGCTGATAAAATCAACGGCGCGGGTGCTACGTTTCCTGCACCATGTTATTATGACTGGGCGTATAACTACCAAAAAGCGACCAAAACACGTGTTAACTACCAATCAATCGGTTCAGGCGGCGGTATTAAGCAAATTTCTGAGCGTATTGTAGATTTCGGTGCTACCGATGCCCCAATGACACCAAAAGAGTTGGCAGCAGCTAAATTGACACAGTTTCCTGCAGTTATCGGATCAATCGTTGTTGCGCATAACCTTCCGGGTGTTGCAGACGAAAAATTAAAATTGAAAAACAGCGTTGTAGCCGATATCTTCGCAGGCAAGATCACGATGTGGAACGATGCTGAGATCGCAGCGGACAATGCAGGTGTAAATCTTCCGGCTCAAAAAATTATCGTTGCTCACCGTTCAGACGGATCAGGTACGACGTATGTATTTACCGATTATTTGAGCGAAGCGTCTAAAACGTGGAAAAGCAAGTTCGGTACGGGTAAAGCGATCGGTTGGGCAACCGGTGTCGGCGGAAAAGGGAATGAGGGTGTAACAAACATCATCAAGCAAACTCCTTACTCTATTGGATACATCGAAAACTCGTACAAAGAGAAGAATAACCTTGCAGCGGCTACCTTGCAAACAGCAGAGGGCAAATGGGTTCCTGCACGTACTGCTACGTTCCAAGCAGCGGTTAAACAAGCTAAATGGTCTAAAAAAGATCACTTTTACAGCTCTCTTGTTATGCAGGACAACTCATATCCAATCGTTGCGGCAACATTTATCTTGATGCCTCGTGATGCGGATAAAGCGGAAGTAAGAGATGAAGTGATCAAATTCTTCGACTACTCATTCCGTAATGGCGACAAAGCGGCTGAAAAACTAGGCTACATTGCGCTTCCTGTTGAAACAACAAACATGGTTCGTCAATACTGGGCAGAAACAAAATAAGTTTTCCCCTTTATCTAAACTCTTCGCGCCCTTTGGGGCGTTCGTTTCACTTAATTCTCCTCTCCTTTTTCACTAAGCTTGAAGCCCGTTTTAGCGTACGCACTCGGGCTTTGTTTTCTTTTCATTACTCTCCCTGTAACCTTTTCGTAATGTAACATTCACGTAACAAAGTTCACTTACAATACCGCTATTAAAAATCAGGAGTGATACCCAAATGAAAAAAGTAGTTTTATCAGCACTTGCCGCAACAATCGTTAGCAGTGCCGTTTATGCAGACACCATGACATTGTTTACCGATCCAAAAACAGGTCAAGTATTTACAACCGCCGGAGAAGGGCGTGTGGAGATGGGCGATTTTATCGATGCGAAAAGTGTTGATATGCAGCTTCGTGATTCAGAATCAAAATTTTCTGAGTATGCTGACAAACAAAGCAAATACGTAAACGTTAAATCAAAAGCGAAAAGTTTAGAGTTTAGCGGTACCCATTACTTTGGTTTGACATCGGCTAATCCAATGACTACAGTAACATCAGGAGATAGAACTTCACTTTATCAAGGAACTTCGACTGGTTTTGAGATGCGTCGTAACTACGTTCAAGTAAAGGCATTCTTTAATGACAAAGATTATTTCCGTGTAACTTTGGATGCGACAAAAGAATTGGCGAGTAGCCCTGGTGTAGATGCAGGTAGTGCGCAAAAAACATCACAACACGGTGGGTATATGTCAGCGTATGTCAAATATGCTTACCTTTATTTGGATAAAGTTCTTCCATACACAGGTGTAGAGATCGGTATCGCTCACCGTCCATGGATTGACTATGAAGAGCACAATTCATGGCATTACCGTTCATTTAACAAAGTTGTTCTTGAAGAAAAAGGGACAGCTACCGAAGCAGGGGTTGACCTTGTAAACTCAGCTGATTTCGGGGTAAATTTCCAAACCAAAACGTCAATGTTTAGTTCTGAAATCGGTATCTTCAACGGTGAAGGTTATCATGGGGATAAAGTGGCTGCTAATCAAGAGAACGATTCAAAACTTTCAGCTGAATGGCGTTTGACAGGTCATATTCTTGGTGATGGTACAAAAGTAGGGAAAAATGATGTTACTAAAGATACCTATGCAAACATCTCAACGTTCGGTTTGATCTCTAAAAACCATAAAGACGATGATGCGGATATCCAAGGCGCACTTGACGCAAATCAATATGACCGTAGTTTTTATGGGGTTCATGCGGTGTATAACCAACCGGCCTTTTTGTTAGCGGCTCAATATTTTACAGCTAAAGATGAAGCACGTACGCCGGAAACGACAACTACATTTGATAAAAAAGACTATACTGTCTGGTCAGTCAATGGTGAATACCGCCCAATCCAAGATTGGACTGTTATCGGACGTTATGATAATTACAAAATTGAAAGTGATTTAAATGGCGCATTAACGAAAACAGAAGGTGATAAAATCATCGCAGGTTTGGCTTATAAATATAGCAAAAATGTAAGCTTTATTGCTTCTGCTAAATTCATTGATGAAAAACAACCAACATCTGCAACTAAATCAGGGGATACTGGTGAATCAAAAGACGTTTACATGATGACGACTGAAGTTAAATGGTAATCCTTTAACGGTTCATTCTAAAATTATTCTCTCCCGCATTCGCGGGAGTTTTCCCTCTCCTCTTAAAATTTCGCTACAATCTTCTCACGATATTCACTTAAAGCAGTTTTCATGGATAAAACAACATTGACCTTAGTTTTAGCGGGTTTGCTCGTACTCTTCATTGTATTGGTATCGATATACGTATGGATCGGCCGTTCCAAAAAAGAGGTACATGCGTCTCCCCAAGCCGTTATTACGTTTGAGGGGATGTATGCGCTCATCCATAGCCGCTCTACGAGCAATGCCCAGCTAAATTATGCAGTAGATACGATCATAGGACGTTACGGTCACATTGAAGATTTTAGAGTGTATGGGTCATTATTGGAGAAGCTGTGCGTGCATCCCAATACCGATTCAAAAGTGATTTTACGTTTTCAAAAAGCGCTCATCACCGCAAACCCGCATTTAAAAGATCAGATTGAAAAAACGCTAAAGTTGGGATTGGCGGAACGAAAGTAAAAGCTTAGAGCTTTACTTCCACTTTAGAAGAGGCGCGGAGGGTATCGGTTGTTTTGGTCATTGTGGCTTTGAATTTTTCCATTTTGATGAACTGGGTGATCTCAAATTTGGCTTTTTCATACGGAACGACTTTCCCGCCTTGTTTCATTTTGTCTTTGTTGGCATCGTAAAACGCTTTGCTTTCACCCTCAGAGACAGAAACCTTCCCCATTTGTTGTTTCATCCACATATCGACTGCGAGATCATCCCGTAATGCCGCATAGGCCAGCTTGAACTGAGGGGTATTTTGGATACCGCTTTTAGCAACTTGTCCCTTGATGAGGTGCTGATTGATCAACTGATCAACAACTTGACGTTTCATCTTCGGATCAAGCTTGTCAAAACTCATCCCGGGGATCGCCTTGCTCATAAACGTATTGGCATCAGCGGTTGTGATCGGCTTGCCGTTGACCGTAGCGAGTGTTGCCGCAATCGAGAGAACGGAAGCGCTTAATAAAAGAAGCGGTAATCGGATAAACATGAGATTCCTTCAATGGTTTTAGAATAAGAAGTATTGTAGCAAAAAAAGGTTGTGGATTGATTGGTAATATGAAAGTTTGGTGGACCCTAGCGGGATCGAACCGCTGACCTCGTCGCTGCCAGCGACGCGCTCTCCCAGCTGAGCTAAGGGCCCAAAAAGAAAGACTTTTTGGAAAGGATTTGAATTATACGCATTGTGTTCTTAATTTATGGTTCAAATGAGAAAAATTTAAAGTTTTAAAATCGCAATGCCGATATAGAGTGAATATTCCCGCAGGTGTGATGAGTAAAGCGGAAAAAAGGTTTGATATGTTGAAAAAAATAGTTTTGATAGCGGCGATGGGAACCATGGGGCTTCTTTGGGGGTCGGGTGAGGTGACAGTTCAGGTTATTAATGCGGTAAAAGAGAACTCCATTACGCATGAATTTGATAATAAATTAAAGAAAACAGGTTTGGCTATTCATAAAGTTGTTGAGGGTGGCCGATACATTGTCACTTTGGGAACGTATAAGGATGAGAAGTCTGCACAAGAGGCTCTCAAAAAAGCACGTAAAATGGTTTGCAAAGAAGCTTTTGTCCGCTTTGTAAAAAGAGATCAAGTAGCATCTGCATCACACGCGACAGTAGCATCGCAGCAAGAAGTTAAAACAGTAAAGGCGCATGAAGAGATCAAAACTACAGCATCTGCAGTAGTAGCCAAAAATGAGCATGTTGTAACGGTAGAAGTCAAACCGGTGGTGGTAGAGGTGAAAAACGCTCCTGTGGCTTCGGTAGCGGCTAAGTGTCCATCAGAGAAAAAAGAAGCATACAAAAGCGAAATCGCCCAAGCGATTAATTACTATAAAAATTCACCGTATCACCGGTTTGAACCGGTGATGCTACAGCCTTAATCAAGGCTCTTTGTTAAGCGCACTGTAAAGACAGTCAAGGTCAATGCGGTGCATCTTTTTCGCCTCTGCATGAAGGGCTTCAAAAAGCTCGAGAGAATTTTCACCATTGCTGGGATAGCACACTGCACATGAGGGGATAGGGGAGGCAAATGTTTCTTCTATCATACGTTTAACAATACCTGTACCGTAACGATCGGTATACGGCATGATAAAAAAGTAATAATTTTCATAATGAACGATCGAATCAGAGGTTCTCATAAGACTTGGAAGATGAGAATCAATAATTTCTTGAGAAAAGTTTGAAAAATCGCAGAAAAGAATCGTAAAACTCTCAGAGCGATTTTCATCCAGTCGATACGCCATACCAATGTTGAGATCAATCAACGCCGCGAAATTGTAAAATGAAAAAGCGACACCTGCCATTTTTGCTCCTTGAACTGTATTCCATAAAGTATAACGTTAATTCTTAAAAACTGATTACATTGGCAATGTGAAAAAATAGGCCAATCCACGATAGGTGCTGTACGCACCGTAAATGAGGATCGCCAATGCGGCGATGCGGTTCATGGTACTGCGAAAAGCAATCTCTCTCATGAAATTGATGGATTGACCAAGAGCCAAGAGGGCGGGAACGGTGGCCAGTCCAAAGACGGCCATGATAGCCCCTCCCGTTAAGGGTGAAGCGCAAGCCGCTGCTTTGGCCGCGAAGAAAAAGACGAATCCACAGGGAAAGAATCCATTCATCATCCCCAGAGCGAAAAAACTTCGGATACTTTTGCTTTTGATCAGTTTTGAAAAAAGCAGTTTAAAAAGCGGCATGTTGGAAAATGAGCGCTCGAAGGAGTGGATGATGGACGAAATCCCCAGCATCCCCAAAGCGGTGATGATCATCAATGCCCCTGCGAGTAAAAATAAAGTGCCGTGAAACTCAGGGGTAATTAAAAAAAGCGAACCCAGTGTTCCGAAAAAGAGACCCAAGAGGGTATAAGAGGTAACGCGGCCCAGATTGTAGGCACTGTGGCGAATCAGCTGAGAAGCTCGGCTCATCGACGCATCGATTTTAGTGGAGCTGTAGGCAAAAATAAAACCGCCGCACATCCCGATGCAGTGACCGAAGCTGCCCGCAAATGCGATAGAGATGATAACCCACCAATCAATACCACTCATTAGTAACCCTTCTAAATATTATTAAGTCTTAACACTTTTGTAACAGTATTATGTAACAATAGCATTAAATGACTAAGAAGGATAGAAAATGAAAAATGTTTTAATTGCAATGATCGCGATGGTTACGATTGCCAGTGCTGATAAGTTGGTCAATCTAAAAATCGATGGGATGACATGTCCTATGTGTATCGGTGATATTAAAAGCTCCGTTGGCAAAGTAAAAGGGGTAGACGATACGACCGTTTATCTAAAAGAAGGGCGTGCTGCGGTTAAAGCACAAAAAGGGGCAAAGCCCGAAGAGATGTGCGATGCGGTTAAAAAACTGGGTTACGGCTGTACGGTCGTTAAATAAAATATTTTTGTGCGTCGTTGCGGCTTAGGTCGCAAATGCTTATAATGGTTTCTTGACCAAACTCTAGCGCTTGTTCTCCCTCAAAATCAGGCTTACAATAGGCCAATACTAACTTTGCTGCCAATGTTTTGTCTGCTTCGCTTGCGTCCAGTGAAATCAAACAGTGAGGCCCAAAAAGTTCGGTATTAATGTGCATGAATTTGGGATTTTCGATTTCTTCGAGCTTGGTATTTTCTTCTTCAGTGCGTCCGATGATAAGTTTAGCGCCATCAGGAAGACGTAATTGACGACCGTATTTGAGCGTGGGGATGTCGGCTTTGATAAAGGCATCATCGTGTGCCAGAATATCGCGAATCTTACGGGAAAAGTGTTCATCGGTAAGAAGGCATCCACCTCCCGGGGCTTCGAAGTCTTTGAGCTCAAACTCACGTGCGAGTTCCATTTGGCGCTCCCGATTACGCCCTACGATTTCTTCGAGCTTCTCGCGATCCACCCATCCGTTGATTTCAGGGATGGTGGGTTCGAGCAGTTTTGCACTCATCGGACGCAGTAATAGCCCCTCACAATCACTCATTTGGAGCACTTTTTGCAATGATTCGCCGTTTTGACTCATGGGGCGCTGACCCAGTACTTCACCGCTAATGAGAAAATCGGCTCCCTCTTCGACCATGAGCCGTTTTGCAACCTCAAACATTTTGGCATGACAATCGATGCACGGATTAAAATGTTTGCCGTAGCCGTGTTTGGGAGTAAAGAGAACTTTTTCCAAATATTCGTCTTGGATATCGACGATACGAAGTTTGGCACCGACTTGGTCACACATGTTTTGCATGTGCGTTCTGCGGTCTTTGACCGAACCAAACCCGGTGCTGATGTTGCAGGCGATGACTTCGATTCCTTGATTGATGATGAGTTTCATCGCCAGTGTCGAATCCAAACCGCCGCTGAATAAAGCGATTGCTTTCATGTTGTTCCTTGTTTACGCAAGCGGTACGAGTTCGCCTCGTTTAAGCCGTGCTATTTTTTCACGCATTTGCCGTATGGCGTACGATTTTTCATCGAATGATAGCGAATTTTCACTGGCTAGTTTTTTGAGTTCGCGGTTGTAGTGAGCACTTAAGAAGGTCATAAGTTCACAGCGTAAACCCTCATCTCCATCAAATCCATGAATCCGATCGTTCATCATAATGGCCATTAACTGAGGATCATCGGCATTATTGGCAATGGCAGCCGCAAATTCGTTTCCATGATACTGCAACAGAGATGCATCCAGAAAATCCAGCAGTCCGTCGGTGATCTGCGGGCGTTCTAAAATCGTTTTGATGAGACTGAGTTCCCACATATCATGATGCGAGAGCTGTGGGTTTTGTAATGCTATTTTGGTGGATGAAGTGCTGGCAACACGTATGAGTGAGGGGGAGATGCCCAGCTGTGAAGCGATAAAGGGGCGATACTCCTCTTGCATCAAAGGAGAGAGGGTTTTGATGTAGCCCATACACTCATTGAGAGCGTTTTCTTTGACTCTGGGATCACGCAGATCGTATGCGGCACAGGTTTCACTGATAACAAATTCGATGAAGGTAATAGGACGATGAAGCAGGGCATTGAGATCTGCGATCAGCCCCTCTTTGATCATATCGGCAGGGTCTTTTCCCCCCTCAAAGAGGATCACTCCTCCCTCAAATCCACCCATACTTAATAGTTTCGAGGCTTTGAGTGCTGCGGCACGTCCTGGTTTATCTCCGTCATACGCTACGAGGACACGAGGTTCCCCCTTACGCAAAAGAGGGAGATGTTCTGCGGTGAGTGCGGTGCCCAGTGTCGCGACGCTATGGGTAAATCCCGCCTGGTGCAGCATCACGACATCGAGATACCCCTCAGTGACGATGATCTCTTTGTGTTTGTAGATGGCCTCACGTGCGAGAGGATACGCATACAAAAGACGGGATTTGTTAAAAATGGCACTTTGGGAGGAGTTGACGTATTTGGCCTGATGCCCCGTGATGGTACGCCCTCCAAACCCGACAATGGAGCCGTTAGGAGCATGGATAGGAAACGTGATGCGCTCAATAAAACGGGCAAATTCGCGACCGCCGTCGCTGCCTATGGCTCCTTGCTCGACCGATTCTTTGATCGTATAGCGGTGCTGTTTTAAAAATTCCAGAGTTTTGGCAGATGTGGGGGCATAGCCGATACCAAAGCGCTCAATACTGGAGGCAAAAATGCCCCGATCGGTGAGATACGTTTTGGCACTTGGATATTCGTCGAGGAGCTTTTGGTACCAGCCGCTGAGTTGATCGAGGAGATTAGAACGTTCGCGGCGCTCATTGTTCTCGGTGTATTGGAGCGAATAATTAACAGAAGAGGCCAGTTTTTCGATGGCTTCGGGGTAGTTAAGTTTTTCATATTCCATGACAAAGCTGATGGAATCTCCTCCTACGCCGCATCCAAAACAGTGGTATTTTTGACGAGAGGGATTAACCGTAAAGCTGGGGGATTTTTCATCGTGAAACGGACAAGGGGCTTTGAAATTGGCCCCTGCACGTTTGAGCTCGATGTACGAGCCCACAACATCAACAATATCAAGACGGGCTTTAAGCCCTTCAATGGAATCCACAGTTATCATGGTGTCATTTTAGCTTAATGTGTCTTGAATTGTCCCAGTTGACGGTGGAGGTTATCAGCGGAATCGGCAATGGATTTGGCGATGCGAGAAAGATTCTCCACAGAGGATTCATTGAGGTTGGCAATGGAGCTAAGCGATTCAATCTGTCCCAGCATGGAATGGATATGTTCGGCAATGGATTTTGAATTTTCAACGCTATGCGTGGTTAATTGAGCTGTTTTTTCCATGGCTGATACCGTTTCGTTGATGTTGCGATCTACTTTGTCGGAGATGGTCGTAACATTGCCCATGGCATCAATATTTTGACGCATCTGTTCGGTGGCATCGGAGATATTTTGGACGATCACGTTAATGGTTGCGTTAATCTCAACCAAACTTTTTTGGGTCCGTTCAGCCAGTTTTCGTACCTCATCGGCAACGACGGCAAATCCGCGGCCGTGTTCTCCTGCACGTGCCGCTTCAATAGCGGCATTGAGAGCTAAGAGATTGGTTTGATCGGCAATGTCGCCTATAACGGTGAGAATGCTTTTTACCTGAGAAGCTTCGGTGTTGAGGCGCTCCATTTTTTGACTTAACTCATCTTCGAGTTGCGCGCTGTGTTCGATGGTGGAAAGAAGGGCCTCAATCTCTTGGCGTCCGTTGCGCAATTGTAAAAAAGCATAGTCCATGTTTTCTTGGGTATCGGCAAAATCACGAGCCCCTTGTTGCACAATGATCTGAATGGATCGGGCATTTTCGGTGGAGCTTGCGGCAATCGCGTTTTCAGTATGCACCCGCTGTTTGATCTCTTCGGATAGGGCCTCTAAATTATGGGCAGCAGAAAGATTGGCGGTTGCTATCTCTTTGGAGTGACCCGTTGAATTTTCAATGGCACTTAAAAATTCTCCTAGTGAATAGGCCATAATTCCGGTTTCGTCCCGACTGACCACATCGAAAGTTTTTGTGAGATCAAAAAGGTCGGTACTAAGTTTTTTGGTGAGATTTTTAACAGGCTGGGTGACTTGTGATATGAGCAAAGAGATGTTAAGGGCAGATATTGCAATTCCGATAGAGGCTACGATGATGTTTTTGAAAATCAGATCGTGCAGAGTGATCGTGGGATTGTCATAGAGTAAGATAACATTGAGCAGTACGAGCAATGTGCTGCTTCCGATAATCGTCGTAAAGAGGGAAAGAAGCATTTTTTTACCAAAAGAGATAAAAGGATAGCGTTCGTTCAAAGGGACAATACAGACCCATCCCTCAAGTTTTTGAACAAATAAAATAAATACGGGGATTATGAATAAAAACAGCAAGGGGAGAACGGCCAATTCAGCCAATATGAAATGATTGAAATCGATAAAAGGTTTTCCCACTAGAACAACGGCCGGGCCAAAAAGAGTATACATCATTTCCCCGGCCAAGAAGTAATAAGGAATTTTACCGATTAATTCAGCAGCTTCAACATTTTTGTTTTTTTGGAGCAGGAGCTCTTCGAGGAGCGTAAACTTACGTGAAAATCCGACGAGCATGACGGTAGTTGCGATCGCCATGTATCCCATCATCGACCAGGATATGACAATTTGAATGAGTTCATCCAGCGTAAACAGTGAAGAAAACGAGAGCAAAAAGAGCCATCCCATCGGAGGAATCATCATCCCTGCGAAGAGAAGCCACATTAACGATTTTTTTGGAGGCATTAAAATTCCTTATAGCTGTAGAAAGTATATTCCTATAATATCCTACTCTATGGCTTAAAAGATGTTTAATTATGGTAAAATTGCAGTTCGAAAATTTTAAATAGAAAGTGGGTGATTGTAGATGCCTGGAATTATCTTACGCCAAGATGATAATTTTGATGCTGCATACCGTCGTTTCAAGAAGCAAACAGATCGTAATCTGGTTGTTACTGAAGCTCGTGCTCGTCGTAACCACGTTACAGAGACCGAAAAACGCAAACAGTTCAAAATCAGCGCTCGCAAGAAGATGTTAAAACGTCTCTATATGATGCGACGTTACGAATCTCGCCTGTAATTTCAAGCGCTTCGGCGCTTGGATTACCCCTTTAGTTTCCTTCTCAATTCTCTTTCTTGTAACAAACCCATTACCATCCCTGTGATACAATTGCGCACTTAAATTTTTACGCAAGGCTTTACTCATGCTTTTTAGCGCACCTCTTAAAACCAATTCCAAAAAAATCATGTTGTTGGGTTCTGGTGAACTCGGTAAAGAAGTTGCCATTGAGGCACAGCGCCTAGGTATTGAGGTTATTGCTGTGGATCGCTATAAGCATGCGCCGGCACATCTTGTCAGTAATCGATCTTATGTGGTCGATATGCAAGATAAAGAAGCAGTATTAAAAATTATCCGCAAAGAGAAGCCTGATTATATTTTGCCGGAGATTGAAGCGATCAGTATTGATGCGTTATTCGCGGCAGAAGCTGAGGGGTTTTGCGTTATCCCCAATGCGGAAGCGGTGAACAAAACAATGAACCGTAAAAATATCCGCCGTTTCGCTGCGGAAGAGTTGGGGCTTAAAACAAGCCGTTATCATTTTGTGTGTACCTACGAAGATATGTGTTACGCGGCAGAAGATATCGGATTCCCGTGTGTTATTAAACCCGTTATGAGTTCATCGGGACATGGTCAAAGCATTGCCAAAACCCCTTTTGATTTGGAAAATTCATGGGAAATCGCCAAAGAGGCACGCGGTGATGCGAGTGAATTGATCGTTGAGGAGTTTGTCCGATTTGATTATGAGATCACGCTATTGACCGTACGCAATGGAACAGAGACGGTCTTTTGTGAGCCGATCGGACACATCCAAAAAGACGGCGACTATATCTACAGCTGGCAGCCGATGGAAATGTCCAAAAAAGCACTCAAACGTTCTCAAAAAATTGCCAAAACCATTACGGACGGATTGGGCGGACGCGGATTGTTTGGTGTTGAGTTGTTTGTCAAAGGCGATGAGGTCTATTTTAGCGAAGTGAGCCCTCGCCCTCATGATACGGGGATGGTCACATTGATCACGCAAAGCCAAAGTGAATTTGCTCTGCATGTGCGTGCCGTATTGGGTCTGCCGTTGGGCTTTACGTTTTATGGAGAGGGGGCGAGTGCCGCGTTTAAATCCGAAGTTGAATCCCACCAACCCGTTATTGATGTGGACGATTCGCTGTTTAGCGCTAACAGTTTTGTGCGTGTGTTTGGTAAGCCCCAATCGCATGTAGGACGACGTATGGCGGTTATTTTGGTGTTGGATAAAGTCAAAAAAGCACTCAAAAAAGCAGAAAAAATGATCAAAAAGATCCATGACGCATGAATATTGTCCTATTAGACACACTCACCTATGGAGAGACCTCGTTAGCGGGTTTTGATACGCTGGGAAATGTGAGTGCGTATGCGACGACAACAGCAGATGAAACCGCCCAACGGGTTGTGGATGCTGATGTGATTGTTACGAATAAAGTTTTTATCAGTGATGCCGTGATGCAAGCCGCTCCCAAGCTCAGGCTTATCTGTGTCGCGGCGACGGGGATGAACAATATCGATCATGACTCAGCAGCTCGCCGCGGGATTGCCGTCAAAAACGTGGCAGGATATTCGACCGATGCCGTAGTGCAGCACACTTTCTCTATGCTCTTTTATCTGATGGGGCATTCGCGCTATTACGATGAGTACGTCAAAAGCGGGCAATGGCAAAAAGAGGCGGTGTTTACCCATATCGGCCCCTCGTTTAGCGAGTTGCGCGGGAAGACATGGGGGATTATCGGTTTGGGCGAGATCGGACGCAGTGTAGCAACCATTGCAAAAGC